>Ga0335085_10003645_pt1 | contig 26392 bp, 21 predicted proteins | sample Lox_Sample_45_FD_206712 | JGI IMG/M metagenome (GOLD analysis project Ga0335085, IMG submission 206712) | Soil microbial communities from Loxahatchee National Wildlife Refuge, Florida, United States - Lox_Sample_4.5 | ecosystem: Environmental > Terrestrial > Soil > Wetlands | place: USA...
GATAAAGCCGGCGTCCACAGCCGTATCGAGGAAGGATAGAAGGCCATTCCAATAACCCAGCGTGTTGATCAGGATGCATGGCTTCGCATGCAACCCGATTTGCGCCCACGTGATCGCTTCCAGCAATTCGTCGAGCGTTCCGTAGCCGCCGGGCAGTGCGAGGATGGCATCAGAGAGTGCATGAATGCGGGCCTTACGCTCGTGCATGGTGGAGACAAGTTCGAGCGAAGTCAGGCCATTATGCGCAATCTCGCGCCCGCTGAGCGCGTCGGGCAGCACGCCGATCACTTCTCCGCCCACGGCCAGCGCTGCATCCGCCACCGCGCCCATCAGACCGCGGCACGCTCCGCCATAAACAAGGCCAATGCCGGATTTGGCGATCGCAGTACCGAGGGCTGTCGCCTCGGCACGAAATGCGGGATCGTTGCCGAAGGCGGATCCGCAGAATACAGCGACGCGACGAGTGGGCTTGGCTGAGTCGGTCATGGTTCTTTCAGAATAACGGGCGAGGCCAGAGGTTATTGCCGGCCGATCTTGTCGATTTCGCGCTGGATGGCGAGCTGCTCCAGCGATCCGAGCGGCAACGAAAGCAACAGGCTGATGCGCCGGTCGAGGATGGAAAAGGCGTCGCGGAAGGCGCGCTCAATCTGCTCAGGCGTGCCCGCCACTGCGGCCGGATCAGGAACTCCCCAATGTGCGGTCATTGGCTGCCCGGGCCAATACGGACACTGCTCCTTTGCGGCGTTGTCGCAGACGGTGAAGACGAAATCCATTTTGGGTGCGCCGACCGCAGCGAACTCGTCCCATGATTTGCTGCGGAGGCCGGTTGTGGGTATGTGCGCAAGATCAAGCTGCCGAAGCGCCTCGGGCCGGATCGTTCCAGACGGATGGCTGCCTGCGCTGTACGCGGTGAAAACGCCTTTAGCCTTTCGATTCAGGATGGCTTCGGCGAGAATCGACCGGGCGGAGTTCCCTGTGCAGAGGAACAAAACGTTGTAGTGGTTGGGCACGGCGCGGGTCCTAAGTGGCGCCGCCACAGCATCCCGGCGCGCAACAGGTTGGTTGAGGTTTCACCGCGCGGATGAAGGCGCTGAGGAATTTGCCATCGACTGCGGGAGCGATGGCGTCCACATCGACACCGGCGTCGGCGAGAAACTGCCGCGCATCCTCGACGTTGTAGATGCGCGTAGGCTCAAACGAAACATCAGCAAATCCGGCAGCAATGAGCCGCTCGCGATAGTCTTGCTCTTCAAGCGCGCCCGCCATGCAGCCAACCCAAAGCATCATACTCCGGCGAACGGCGTCGGGGACGGTGCCGCGCACCACAACATCGGAGACAGCAAGGCGGCCGCCGGGCTTAAGCACACGAAATGCCTCGCGCAACACACGGTCTTTGTCGGCAGAGAGGTTGATGACGCAGTTCGAGATAACAACGTCGACTGAGTTGTCGGCGAGCGGAATATTCTCGATCTCGCCTTTGAGAAACTCAACATTCTCGATTCCCGCCTTACGCTGATTTTCGCGCGCCAGCGCAAGCATGTCATCGGTCATGTCAAGGCCGTATGCCTTCCCGCCCGGAGCCACGCGCCGCGCGGAGAGCAACACGTCAATTCCTCCCCCGGAGCCAAGGTCCAGTACGACGTCGCCGGGTTTGAGCTCAATGAGCGCAGTAGGATTGCCGCAGCCCAGCGAAGCCAGTACAGCCTTCTCGGGAATGAGGCCCTTTTCGCTGTCGCTATAGAGATTCGTGGTAATCGGGTCGCAGCAGCGAAGTCCGGGATCGCAACAGGCCTGCACGCCTCCCGATTCCGCCACGGCACGCGCTGCACTGCCATACTTTTGCTTCACTTGCTCTTTCACTTCAACCGGGACTGACATTTGAACCTTCTTTCGTATATGCCTAAGCAAATGTATGACTGGCATTCATATTTGTCAAGGCGTATATTTGAAAACATGGGACGCAGCCCTCAATCCGTTGACCTTCCTCGCCTGTTTGCAGCCCTTGCAGACCGCACACGCCTGCGCCTGCTGAACCTGATGAACGGGCGCGAAGTATGCGTGTGCTATTTCGTAGAGATCCTGAAGCAAAGCCAGCCCAAGGTATCGCGGCACCTCGCCTACCTGCGCAGAGCAGGAATTGTGCGCGCGCGGCGCGAGGGAAAGTGGATGCACTACAGCATCGAGCGTCCCGCCGGCTCCGCCGCGGCGGCAATCCTGACCGCAACGCTCTCGTCATTTGATGCAGACCGGGAGATGCAGGCCGATCGCGCGCAACTGGACCGCGCATGCTGCCGGCCTGAACGATTTGCGACTCTGTTGGGGGCGCCGATTCCTGCCGACCTCTCATCAGACACCGTTTGAAACACGACGACCCACATGCGATCGGCGCAATCTACCTGACGGCGGATGAATTCCAGACGATTTGGCTCTTTTCAGGAACGGACCGCCTGTGTCATGCTTGCTTGCATGGGAAACAAAGACAGGGGTAAGAAAGAAGCGAAGAAGGCTCCCAAGCCGAAGCCGAAACCAGAACCGGGACGCAAGCGTGAAATCTTCACGCCGCCACCGCCGAAGTAGCTGAGGCTCAGAGGCCCGATTCGCTCCCGGCTCAAGAGCCGGCGCGGGAACGTGTCTCATCGCGAGCCGCACCAGCCCTGTATAACTCTGCCCGGCGCGGATCACAACGCAATCCCGCATCACAATTTCACAAAGCAAAAGGCCATCCCGATGGGACGGCCTTTTTGTTTGCTTGATGGCTGTGTGCGTTGCTCAGGGCTGCGCGGAGATTCCCGCATTACCTTCCGCGCGGGCCTGCGCCTTTTCCGCCAGAACCTTGTGCGCGTTATTCTCCAGCGCCTGGGCCTCGGGCATGTAGGTCAGCGCTTTCTGCACCATCGGATCCCAATCGGCGATCACCCGCAGCCCGCTGAGCTGGCCGAATTGAATGGTAAAAATGTCTCTCTTGATCTGAGCCTTCAGCCAATCTGAGACTCCGTTGATATCAGCGTCGGTCCAGTCGACATTCTGGCTGGTCAAATATTTTTTGAAGTCGTTGAGAACTGCATCGTCGACCTGGAAGTTCTTGTCCACGGTATGTGTTGCGACATAAACGGGCGCAAAGTGGAAGAAGACGTCTTTGTAGACCAACTCGTCCTGGAAGCGATTGGTGGTGGGCGGCTCGATTTTTTCGTCGGGCGTAATGCCGCCGCCGCCATAAACCGTGCGGCCCGAATCAGTCAGCTTCACCTCGCGGTTTGAGGAATCGGGACTGGGTCCAGAGCCTGCATGGTTGTAATAGTCGTAGAGCGAAACACCCGCGTAATTGCGCTGGATGAGCCGGCCGGACGGCGTGTAGTAGTGATAGGTGGTTAGCGCGAGGCCGGAGTCTTCGCTGAGATTGTAGACAGTCTGCACCAGGCCCTTGCCAAATGTAGTTTCGCCCACGATGAGGGCGCGATCGTGATCCTGCAATGCGCCGGAAACAATCTCCGCGGCGGAAGCGGTGTCGCGATTCACCAGCACGACGATGGGGAACGTCTTGCCATCGTTGCCATGCGTTGCAACGTAGTTCTGGTCGGAGTACGCACGGCCGCGCTGGGAGACAATCGTCTGGCCCTTGGCGAGGAGGTGGTCGCAGACGTCGACTGCCTGGCTCAGAAGGCCGCCAGGGTTTTCGCGCAGGTCGAGAACCAGGCCCTTCAGATCGCCGAATCCATTGATGGCGTCTTCCATCTCCTGGCCCGTGGTCTCCTGGAACTGCGTCAGGTGGATGTAGCCGATGCCGGGACGAATCTCGAATTTCAGGTCGATGGAGGGATGTGGAATTTCGTCGCGAACGAGGTCGAAGACCAGCGGCTTCGATTGGCCGTAACGGGCCATCATCACCTGGACGTGCGTGCCCTTCGGCCCTTTAAGTGCTTTGGCCACCTGATCAGAAGTCCAGCCGTCGGTCGGCTTGCCGTCAACATCTACGATTTTGTCGCCAGGATGGATCCCTGCTCGATACGAAGGCGTGTCCTCGTAGGGAGTGACAACGTAGACGCTGCTCTTGCCGTTGTTGTCATTCTGCTGCTGGATGACCATTCCCACGCCGTAATAGTGGCCGGTCTGGTCTTCGCGCAGGCGAGCGTAAGCTTTGGGATCGTAAAAATGCGAGTGCGGGTCAAGAACCTGCAACATGCCGGGGATGGCGCCGTCGTAGATGGCGTCGTCCGCTTTGTCCGGGGTAATGGGCTCGGCGTAGTTCTGCTCTACAACCGCATATACGTCCGTGAATTGCTTCAGGCTGTCGCGGAGCTGGCTTTCATCCTGCGAAGCCTGTGCGCCGACGCGGCGCTCGAGGACAGTACCGGCCACCGCACAAACAGTGAAGAAAATGACGACGGCGAAGAATGCGCGGCGGGCGCGGGGAGTCATGGGCAAACCGAACCTCCAGACGGGGCGTGCGGCGAGCGCCTGGCAGCGGAATCTCCATCACCTGCAGGCGCATCCGCTCTTTGCAGGATACGCGCCCGAGAAAAGTTGACCTTGCCCGGTACTGGCAAGGCCAGAGAGATGGAAGAGCCGCTCGCACTGGGGCCGCGAAGCCGTCTTCGGCTAAAGTATAGCACCGCAGCATTTGACGCGGTCGCAGCCGCACGGGTAGCGGGGTTACCCCGGTGCCGGCGCGGATTTGGGGCAATTTCCGAAGCGAGATGAAGGTTGAATCCCTTCCTCCGCTTTCCGGTTTTGCTCTCCCGGCATTTACAATGACGTCTATGTATCAGGCGGCAGGAAAGCAGGCGCCAGCCACCCGGCCGGACGTCGACTCTATGAAATTCAGAATCTTTCGAGCAGTTGCATTTGTCGCGTTCGGATCGTTGCTTGCGGCGTGGCCCACCCTGGCGCTCAGCCAGGCAAACGAGCCGGAAAGCCCATACGGCGGGACCGTGGTCGAGGACATTATCGCCCGCGTCAACGACGAGATCATCACCAAGTCGGATTATGACCGCGCGGAAACCGAGCTGGACCAGGAAGGACAGCAACACGGCGCGTCGATGCAAGAGATGGCTGGACAGCGGAGAGACCTGCTGCGCAACCTGATCGACCAGCAACTTTGGCTGTCAAAAGGGAAAGAACTGGGTATCACCGGCGAAACGGAGCTTGTGAAGCGCCTGGACGAGATCCGCAAGCAGTACAACCTGGATTCGATTGAGGACCTGGAGAAAGCGGCGAAAGAGCAGGGCGTATCTTTCGAGGACTTCAAGGCCAACATCCGTAACCAGATCATCACCCAGGAGGTGATGCGGCAGGAAGTTGGCGAACACATCCAGATGACGCCGGGCGAGGTACAGCGGTTCTACGAGGAACACAAACAGGATTACGTGCAACCAGAAAGCGAGCGGCTGAGCGAGATTCTGATCTCGACGGGGCCGGACGGAGCGAGTGATCCGGCGAAGGTTGCCGCGGCCAAAGCGAAGGCCGACGACCTTGAAGCTCGACTCCACGCCGGCGGCGACTTTGCGCAGTTGGCGAAGAGCTTCAGCGACGGATCAACCGCGGCCTCGGGCGGCGACCTTGGAGTGTACAAGCGGGGCCAGCTCGGCAAATTGCTTGAAGACAAAACTTTTGATTTGCAGTCGGGCCAGTATACTGACCCGATTCTTACGCGGCAGGGCTACATTATTTTGAAAGTTGTCCAGCACAACCCGGGCGGGCCGCGGCCATTCAAAGACGTCGAGCCGGACGTGGAACAGGCTTATTACATGAGCCTGATGGACCCAGCCATTCGCGACTATCTCAACAAGATGCGCAATGAGGCTGCCATTTGGATTAAGCCGGGCTACACGGACACCGCCGCAACCTATGCGGAGTTGCATCCCAGCATCAGCTTCAGTGCATATACGCCACCGGCGCCGAAGAAAAAAGCCAAGGTGGAGCGGACTCGTTTCCGGGAGAGCACACACTCCTTCCGTGACAAGTCGGGCGCGGCGCCGCCTGCCGACTCGGCCAACCAGGCCCAGACCAGCGCACCGCCGGCAACACCTGCGGCGACCAAAAAGAAAAAGAGTCACAAGAAGGAAGAAGCGTCCACACAGAAGCCCGGCAAGAAGGAGAAGATCCGTTTTGGCCAGGCGCCACGCGAGACCCTTCCTTCCCCGAGTGTGAATTCAGCCACCGAGAATGCGGGTGCGCTGCCCGAGACGGCTTCGAACACGGACCAGCCTGCCAATCCGCTGGAGCCAACCGCCCCGGCGCAGAAAACTCGCTTCAGCTCACGAGCACGCGCGCCGAAGGCTCCGAAGCCAGCGGTCAACGGTGGCGAGGCTGGTGCGGCCGGGCCGGCTCCGCCAAGCGCAGCAGAGGTCGCCGACCAGCAAACGCAATCGGCCCCATTGGGCTTGTCGGGTGGCACTTCGAAGAAGAAGAAAAAGACATCCACTGCAACCGGCGAAAAGACCCGCCTCGCAAACAAGAAGAAGAGCGAGGAAGAGTCGCAGCCGAAGCCTGCGCCGCAGCCGACACCCATTGCCCCCGTGGCGGGCGCGCCGGCTCCTTCTGACCACCCTGAGGCGCCGCAACCGCAGTAACCAAAGCAGCGATAGCGTTCAATTTCAGCCGATCCACCCAGCGGGCCTGCGGATATCAATCCTCGGGCTCGCTCTGTCTTTGGGCTCTATGCGCATCTTGGTTTGAGCGGCGACTTTGGCAGAGCGGGAGAATTGCGTTAATCTTCTGGGCAGAATGAAAGACATCTATATTGCCGATCTAATGGGCTTTGGCGAGGGCAAAGGCTTCGACAGCTTCTTCCTCGTGCTGGCCAAGCAGCAACGAACGACCAAGCAGAACAAGCCATATTTGAGCCTGACGCTCGGCGATAAGACGGGTCCGATCGAGGGACGCGTGTGGGAGCTTGGCGATCCGCGCATCGCCAAGGATTTTGAGCGTGGCGACATGGTTAAGGTGCGCGGCAGCGTGTCGCGCTACGACGATCGCGCACAGGTGAAAGTCGATCAGCTTCGCAAGGCGCTCGAAGGCGAAGCGGACAAGATGGACATGTTGCCCGCCACGACCTGCGACGTTGCTGCGCTTTGGACTGCGCTTCAAGCCGTCGTCGCGAGCATAACCAATCCCGATCTAAAGCGGCTGCTCGAAGCCCTGGTCGACGACCCGGCGCTTGCACAGGCCTATCGCCAGGCGCCTGCCGCGCGGCAACTGCACCATGCTTGGCTGGGCGGGCTGCTGGAGCATGTAGTCAGCCTGCTCGGCCTTGCCGACCGCGTCGCGTCGCACTATCCCATGCTCAATCGCGACCTGCTCGTCACTGGTGTGATTCTGCACGACATCGGAAAAATCCGCGAGCTGAGCTGGGACACAGGATTCGATTACACCGTAGAGGGTGTGCTGCTCGGGCACATTCAGATGGGCGTGGACCTCGTGGAGAAGACGATTGACGGGCTGCCTGGATTCCCTGACCGCCTGCGCACTCTCGTGCTGCATATGATTCTGGCGCATCACGGCAAGCTGGAGTTTGGCTCGCCGAAGCTCCCCATGATCCCTGAAGCTCTGGTCCTGAACTTTGTCGACGATCTGGACGCGAAGATGCAGGCTATGGCCAGCGAGTTTGAGAAATCAGCGCGCGAAGGAAGGGCGCCCGATGAGTTGACGGGCAAAGTGTGGGCGCTTGACCAGCGGCAGTTGCTGAATACCAAGGCCTGGCTGGCGGGAGGCGACGCGAAATAGGGCTCTCAGTTCGGTCTGCGTTTATCTCACGAACCAGTCCCACTGCTCTTTCGTCAGCGGCACCACTGACAGTCGTCCAATCAGAAGCAACGGCGAGCGCGCAAAGAGCTTCTGCGCTTTGATTTCGACGAGCGTTTTCGGATGCTTGAGGCGCTTGCCGGCCTTCACGCGCACAATCGGGACTTTGGGATCAGCTGCGTCGACGCTGAGGACCGTGCCGGTGCCAACGGCTGTGCGTTCGTCGCCAGTATGGTAGAAGATCCACTTCGTTCCCGGCTTCATCTCGCGAAGATGCTTGACGGCGGCTGGCGCAGTCACGCCATCCCACACGGTTTCGCCATCGCGCAGCAAATCGTCGAAAGAATAAACACCGGGCTCGGATTTGAAGAGGAAATAAAACATAAATGGTACTGAGTTTTCAGAAGGCCGGGAACGGCAGCCTAGCAACATTTTTCTTTGGTCCCTGGTCCCTAGTCCTGTCTTTCTATTCCCTGCCCTTTTTCCTGATCTCGATGTTCAACCGCTTGATCTTCTGGTTCAGGGTGGAGAGCGGAATGCGGAATTGCTCGGCAGCATCGGTCTGGTTCCAGTTGCAGCGTTCAAGCTTTTCGATGATGATGCGGCGCTCGATGACTTCGAGGATGTCAAACAGCGAGGAGTTGGGGTTGTGCTCGAGGAGCGCGTCCTGGAAGCTGCGACCGGTGATGTGGCCAGGAAGGAGTTCGGCGCCGATGATCGGACCAGACGAAAGCACTACCCCGCGCTCGATGGCGTTTTCAAGCTCGCGGACATTGCCTGGCCAATCGTAGTCCATCAGAGCGCGCATGGCGTCCGCGGAAAGCTTGCGCGGGCCGAAGTTATTCTCGCTGGCGTAGAAATCGAGGAAGTGCTGGGCAAGAAGCGGAATGTCTTCGCGCCGGGAGCGCAGCGGCGGCAAATCAACCGTGATCACGTTGAGGCGATAGAAGAGGTCTTCGCGGAAGTGGCCATCCCGCACCGCCTGCCGGAGATCGACGTTGGTGGCGGCAAGAATGCGCACATCCACCTGGATCTCCTGGATGCCGCCGAGGTGCATGAAGCGCTTGTCCTGCAGCACGCGCAGAATCTTGGACTGCGTGTCGAGGCCCATGGTGGCGATTTCGTCGAGGAAGAGCGTGCCGCCGTTCGCGACTTCGAAGAGGCCCTTCTTGGATGCGACCGCGGAAGTGAACGCGCCCTTCACATGCCCGAAAAGCGTGGACTCAAGCAGCTCTGACGGCATGGCGCCGGTATTGATAGGAACGAATGGCTTGTCTTTCCGCGGCGAGTTGGCGTGGATGGCCTTGGCAATGATCTCCTTGCCGGTACCGCTTTCTCCCTGAATCAGAACCGTCGACCGGCTGGGAGCAACCTGCGCCACCAGATCGAAGACGCGAAGCATTGAATCGCTCTTGCCCACGATGTTGGCGAAGTTGTATCGCTGCTTCAGAGTGCGCTTGAGCTGAAGATTCTCTTCCTCGGCGCGATGGCGGGCGACAGCAGAGCGAATGTCGGCAAGCAGCTTCTCATTGTCCCAGGGCTTCTGGACAAAATTTTCCGCGCCGGCGCGAATGGCCTCGACAACATTATCGACAGTGCCATAAGCGGTGATCATGATAACCGGTACATCAGGCTGGCGCTCCTTGAATTGGGGCAGTAACTCAAGACCACTCTGGCCGGGCAAAGCAAGGTCGAGCAGAACCAGGTCGAAGCTCGATTGGTCGAGCATGCGCAAGCCTTCTTCGCCATTGGCCGCGGTCTTTACGGAGTAATTCTCGAGGGAGAGCAACACCTCTAGCGACTCCTGGATTCCGGCTTCGTCGTCGACAACCAGGATCGAAGCAATGGGCGAACTGCCCTCGAAAGCAGGCGCGGAAACAGTCGCGTTCATGGGCGGCGCGTCCTCGGTGGTGTGCTCAGGCATGGACAGAATTCCTTAGGAGGGGAAACTCGAGATGAAAGGTTGTGCCGGAGCCGACCGCGCTTTCGACGTGAATTTTGCCGGCGTGTTCCTGAATGATGCCGTATGAAACAGAGAGGCCGAGGCCGGTGCCGCGCCGGTCGCCAGGCATATTTTTGGTGGTGAAAAACGGATCGTAGATACGCTTGAGGTTCTCAGGCGCAATGCCGGAACCGGAGTCGGAGATGACCGCCTCAACGTGGCTGTTGACCACGGTAGCGATCGCCAGGCGTCCGCCGCCCGGCATTGCATCTTTGGCGTTCAGCAGCAAATTAAGGAAGACCTGCTGTAGCTTGCCGGGGTTGCCGTGGATCGGCGGCAGCTCCTCGGCCAGATCGAGATCGACAATGATCTGCGCCGTTTTGAACTGATGTTCAAGCAACGAGAGCGTGTCGCGAACCACTTGATTGAGGTCGGTGGAGCGAAATTCTGTCGTCGAGGTGCGGGAAAAATTCAGCAACCCGTTGGCGATTTCGGCGGCACGGAAACTCTGTTGCGTGATCTTGTCGAGCACGGGGCCGAGCCGCGCGTCGCCGCGCAGTTGCTTGGCCAGCATCTGTGCGTAAGAGGAGATGACAGCGAGCGGCGTGTTGATCTCGTGGGCAACACCAGCAGCAAGCAACCCGATGGAGCTGAGCTTGTCGGCCTGCGCAAGCTGCGTCTCAAGCGCGACCCGCTCGGTGATGTCGTCGACCAGGATGATGCGGCCCACGGGAATAAAGTCGCGCGAAAGTAGCGGAGCAATGGCGATGTTGGCGGTGCGCAACTCTCCCGCGCGCGTGGTCAGGCGGAATTTGTAGAGGTGGTGCACTCCCTGATCGTTGCGGAACCCTTCAATCGCCTCGATGAACTCCAATGGAAAGACGGCACTCAGAGGCTGGCCTAGGGCTTCGGCGCGGCTGAAAGCGTACATGGCCTCCATCTGCGCGTTCCAGCTTTCAATGCGATCGTTGAGGTCAATGGCGAAGATGCCGACATTGATGGATTCGACGATGTTCTCGTTGAACTCCTTGAGCCGCTCAAACTCGACGATCTTCTCTTCCAAACGCGCGTACAGGCTTGCATTCTGGATGGCAATGCCGATGTAACCGGCCAGCGATTCGAGAAGCTCGACGTCTTCGCTTGACAGGAAGTCGCCGCCCAGCGTGCGGCCGAGGCCGATGACTGCAATCGTGCGGCTGGCGGCCTGGCCGTTGTCCATTTGCACTGGCGCCACGCGGCAAGGCAGATAGTAGTTAAGGTCGAGCAGGGCGGCTGCGCGCTGTTGATCGGGCGGCAGGTGGAGGGCAGCCTGAGCGTTCTCAAAGAAGATATGCGAGTGGCCCTTGGTGTGGTCGAAATCGAGAAAGCCAAGCGACAAATTGCCCTGCCCTGCACTCACTTCGGACGGTAAGCCGTGTGAGGCGGCCAATCGCAAATGGCCGCCTTCTTCCGCCACGAAAATGGCCACGCGGGCAACCAGGAGTGTGCGTGGCAACTGCTCGACAATGGAGTTGAGCAGCGCCTGAAGGTCGGTTTGGGAGCCAAGGCCGCGGCCGAATTCGACTAGAGCCCTGCGGTAGTCGTAGCGATGGCGGTCAAAGGCGCGGTCAACCCAACCCTGAATGCGGCGCTTGAGCGGATCGAAGACCGCGGCCGTTACCAGAATGGCGATGACCAGTGCCGATTCACGCATCGTCTCCGGCAGCCGCTGGTGCACAATCTCCGCGATGAGCGCGATGATGCCAAAGTACCCGCCGAGAATCAGAGCCGTGGCCAGCGTGTATGCCACGCCGCGCTTGAAGATCAGGTCCGTATCCATCAGGCGATAGCGGACAATGGCCCAGGCGAAAGTGAGCGGCAAAAACACGAGCGACAGGCCGGCCAGATTGGTCAGCAGTTGCGGCGGATTCAGGTGAAGGAGATAGGGGATGGCATAGAAGAACGTGAACGGAAGAACCGCCAACAGGGTGCCGCGCGTGACCCACTTCAACTGCTGACGCAGCAGCGGAGTGGTGGCTCGGCTGTAGCTGCGCAGAAAGAGAAGCGCGGCACAGACGTAGAAGATGGCATCGTACGCGGTGGCGATCTGGTCCAGCCGGTCGAGCAGCAGCTTGGTGGCCTCGCGCGTGCCGATCGACCAGATCCACAAAGCAAGCAGTCCGGCGCCCGGCGCGTACACCAGCGGCAGCAACCAGCGCCGGCGAAGATTCTTGAAGCGTTCTTCAGGAAAACTGAGCGCAAAATGAAGAAAGAGCGCGGGCTGCAGCGCCTCTGCTACTACATTCGTCCAGAAAACGCCCCAATCCAGTGTGTCAAATTTCCCGGTGTATTTCAGCGCGTAGAACGCAAATGAAACCAGGCAGAAAAGGTAAAAATGGGTCGCCCTGGGCGCGCCCCATCGGCGGAAGAGCACGTAGAACCCAATGATGAGATAGATAAGGCCAATAACGCGCAGTCCAATCTCGAGGCTGTGATCCATTGGGTCAGGAATGACCTTGATGGGAGCTTCGAGGGGAATGCCGTCGCGCGTAATGGTGTAGTAGACCTGCCCGTAAGGCCCTGTGGCATAGAGGGCGCGCTCCAGATTGGCGACCCGTTCGACCGGCCTCACGTCGGCGGTGGGCGATTCACTGACCCCGGTCAGCAGGTCTCCCACCTGGATTCCGGCGCGCTGCCCAGGCTTGTCGGGGAGAACCTTTTCGGCCTGAAGGCCACCCTGAGCTTCGCCCCACCAGATGCCGTCATCGGGCTGCGGATACTGCCTCTGTTCGAGGACATTCAGCACCGCCAACACGAACAGCGCCGCTGTGGCCAAGGCCAACAGCGTAGCCTGTACGCGGTTAAGGAGGCTTGTCTCCATGAGAGGGAGTTTTCTACATCAATTGCTTTACAAGCACGTCGGTTGCCATGCAGGGGGGATAGGGCATTGCGCCAGAGGTGCCAGGTCAATCGCCTGAGAACAATCGTGATATTGACTTTTGAAGGCGTGGAAATGTCAACCTGAAGTGAAGTAAATCACAACGCTGGTGCAAAAAACAAGAGCCTGCATCCACAGAACCAAATACTACTATGAAAAACAGTATATCAATGCAATTCACTCGGCCCCCGGTCAACTGGCCGAAAATACAGGAGTTCCGTTCCCATCGAGTGTGTTAATTCGACCACACCACGCGTCCACTGGATCAGGCAAAGGCGCTAGAAAACTTGCTCCGACCTCGATTCGCTGTGAGGTCAGCTCTGTCCATAGGTCGCCTTCGGGCCGTGCTTGCGAAGGTAGTGGTATTCCGAAACGTGCCCAGGGATACCTGCCTCCGGCGCTCCCAGCAACACGCTCCTGAATGCCAGCCGGGCGATGTACTCGAGTACGTCCGCATGCTCGACGGCTTCGGCCGGGTCCTTGCCCCAGGCGAACGGGGCGTGGCCTGCTACCAGCACACCGGGGATTGCCACCGGATCGAGGTTTTCGGAACGAAAGCGGCGGACGATGACCGCTCCCGTGTTCCGGACATAGCCCCCGGCGACCTCTTCAGCCGAAAGTGGCTGGGTCACTGGAACGGGGCCGTGAAAGTAGTCGGCGTGTGTCGTGCCCAGGCAAGGGATGGGGCGGTTCGCCTGAGCCCACGCCGTGGCGAATTCGGAGTGGGTATGAACGACGCCCCCGATTTGAGGAAACTCGCGATAGAGCAGCGTGTGCGTATCCAGATCGCTCGACGGCCGCAGCGAGCCTTCGACAGTTTTGCCATCGAGATCGGTGACGACAAGATCCGCGGCGGTCAATGCGGCGTAATCGACTCCGCTGGGTTTGATCACCATCAGTGGCTTGGATCCCGAGCGGTCCACACCACTCGCGTTCCCGAAAGTGTGCGGCGCAAGGCCGCGACGGGCGATCTCCTGATTGGCGCGAAGGACTTGTTGGCGAAGAGATTCGAGCAGCATATCGGTCTCGAATTAGAGTAAATCCTGGCAATGGGGCTGGATCGTTTGATCTGCTTCTTAAATTAAGTTTGACGGCGGTCTCCGAGAGTTTGGACTAAAATGGCTGCGAATCCTGTCTTTTAAGTTTTCGGAGGTGATTCGATGCGTCGCGTCTGGATCTCTTGCCTGTGTCAGTTAGCCTTGTGCCTCCTGGTGTCCACAGTCGCGTGGCCAGCCAAATGGAACGCTGCCAATTATCCGCTAAGGGTGCATATCTTTCAGTTCAATGCCCACTCACATTATTACAATCGCGTGCTGGATGCGGTGGACGGCGAAGGCCGAGCCAATCTCTATGAAAACGGCCAACCTACGGGTTTCGATTTTAGCTATCAGTGCGGCGTCCGCCTTTTGGTTTCGCCGGGCTTTGAAACCTACCTGGCGCGTTGGAAAAAACCGGGACGCGAATTGGCAATCCTCCTTCCGGCGCTGGGAGGGAAGCCGGGAGAGATGAATGAGTGCGACCTTGCGGTGACCGTGAAGGAAGATACGGCCTACTACAAGCATAACGGCCTCCTGGACGAGGAGCCGGCAGCCAAGTTCAAGGACTGGATGGTCAGGCATCAATACGATCCTGAGCACGGCCTCGACCAGCCCGCGAATCCACCTGCTGAGCCGGCGCAAAATGGCGCCCCGGCACAACCTTCGCAACCGGGCGCCACGCCGAACGGAACACAGTGAGTGCGGCAGCCTGCGCGGCCGCTTTTATCCGCGCAGCCAGTAGGGCTTGGGAACCACCGCTGCCAGCTCCGCGAACTCGGAATCGCTCAGCCGGAAAGCCGCCGCGCTCACGTTCTCTTCAAGGTGCTTCACTGACCCGGTGCCTGGGATCGGCAAAATGATTGGCGAGCGCCGCAACAGCCAAGCCAGCGAAATGACCGCGGTCGATACTTTCCGCGCGGCAGCGATCCTCTCAACAGCGTCATTGGCTTGGCGGCCTTGCGCCATTGGCCCCCAGGGCAGAAACGCAATGCCGCTGGACTCGCAATAGTCCACCACAAAATCCCACTCGCGGTCGGAGAAACTGTACCGGTTCTGAACGCTGACGATGGGGACAATTCCCTGTGCGCGCTTGATGTGCTCGAGCGTGACATTCGAAAGCGCGACGTGGCGGATCTTTCCTTGTTCCTTTAGGCGCGCCAGTGTCTCGATCGACGCGTCAAAAGATACAGCGGGGTCAGGAACGTGCAACTGGTAAACGTCGATGCGGTCCAGCCGCAGACGTTTGAGGCTGCCTTCGATGGCCTGCCGGAGGTGCGCGGGGCTGGCGTCGTGCTGCCAGATACCCGGCCCGTGACGCGTCCACCCGGCTTTGGTCGCGATGACAAGGCCGGCAGGATAGGGATAGAGCGCCTGCGCAATCAGCTCTTCAGAGACATCCGGACCGTAGGAGTCGGCGGTGTCAATGAAGTTGATGCCGAGTTCGACTGCCCGGCGCAGCGTGGCAAGCGCTGCATCGACATTGTCCGGCGGACCCCAGATGCCTTTCCCCGTGATGCGCATGGCGCCGTAGCCCATGCGGTTAACGGTCAAGTCGCCGCCGAGGGTAAGGGTTCCGGCTTGCGCGGCAGGCAATGATGAAACAGAGACGGGCATTCTTCACACTCCCTCAGACTTCGATGCACACCGCCGAGAGACGATTCTGCGCGGCGGAATCCTCGACTGCGCAGCTCCTCGCTTGAGGACGACGCTCTCAGCTCGCGGTTCTTATACAGTCACTTCCCAGCCCGGTTCGTAAGTGCGCGCCCAGTACTTCATGGCCTCAGGGTCGTCGAGGATGTGTGCTGTTTGGCTGTCGACCCGCAACAGCCTGTTCACAAACCAGGCGATATTCGAAAGCAGCAGCATCGTCACGCTGACATTGGCAATCGCCACCGGTGAGTTGAGTTTTTGCTGGCCGCGAATGGCCGCGATGAAGTTCCCAAAGTGACCGTCGGTCATGGAATCGGCGCTCAGCAGGTCGCCGGTCGAGGTTTCGTGCCCGGTGCGATACGTATCAATCTGCTTGCCCTTCCAGTCATAGACGTCGTAGCCCGCTCGATCAATCACCACCGAGCCTTTGGTGCCCATGATGACTGAGCCGCGGTCGCGATCGTAGAGACGCATGCCCTGGCAGGAGCGGCCTTCCCATGAGATCAGCTTGTCGGGATACTCAAAATTTGTGACCGTTGTGTCCGGGAATTGCCAGTCGTCCTTGTACTGGTAGCGTCCGCCACTCGCCGTCACGGCATGAGGAATTTCGGCTTGAAGCGCCCATCGGCAAACGTCTACCTCGTGCGTCCCGTTGTTGAGAGTCTCGCCGGTGCCGTAACGGCGCAGCCAATGCCAGTTGTAGGGTTGAATGTTGTCCTTGTACTCGCTGCGCGGCGCAGGGCCCTGCCACAAATCCCAGTTGAGTGTGGATGGCACTGGCGCGGGCTTGCCGATGCCCATGGAGCCGCGTGTATTGGCGTACCAGGATTTGGCCATGTAGGCATCGCCGATGAGGCCGTCGTGAATCTTCTGGATCATTCGGATGGTGTAGTCGGAGGATCGCTGCTGATCGCCCACCTGTACAAGCTTTCCGTATTTCTTCTGCGCGGCGACAAGCAGCTCGCCTTCGCGCGGATTCTGGCTGGACGGTTTTTCGACGTAAACGTGCTTGCCGGCCTTCAGGCCAAGCACCGCCATCGGTGTATGCCAGTGGTCGGGCGTGGCGATCGTGATCGCATCAACTTCTTTCGCTTCCAGGGCGTGACGGAAATCTGTTTCCGCCTTGGGCGCGTATCCGAGCGTTTGCTCCGCCTTAGCCGCAAACTTGCCAAGGATGCCCGAGTCAACGTCGCAGATATAAGCCACGCGCGCAGTCTTGCTGTTGGCGGCCATCGCAGCGAGATGCGCATAACCGCGACCGTTCAAGCCGTTGATGGCAAAGTTTAAACGATCGTTGGCGCCGAGAATCTGCGCATAACTTTTCGCTGTCGACGCGAAGGCTGAGGCGGCCGCTCCAGCGGCCAGGCCATTAACAAAATTCCGACGGGTAATCATCTGCTTCTCCAATAGGCGTCGTTCACAATTCTCGGCAGCAGGTCGCGGCCTCTTGCAATAGCGTTCACCGCGAGATGCTCATTCCACCGCAAAGAATTATATCGTTGCGCGGAAAGGGCGCGTCCCCACGCTGGAGCAGAGGCCATGTTCCCGACGGTGCGCACTATTGGCTGGCTGGCGAGGCAACGGGTCGAAATTTCGATGAGAATAATAGCCTTGTGGGCGTTCGCAGCCTCTCCCCGTCTGGGCTTTATCTCGCTTTGGGGCGAAAATGGGCACAGGGGTTGTAAACTTGCGCGTCATGGTGGCGTCTACCAAATCGATGGCAGCCGGGACAGCCGTTAAGCCGATGACCGCCGACGCCGCGGAGGAAATCGCCGCGCGCGAGTTTGCGAACATCGTCGAAAGCCACCGGCCGCAAATCTTCCGCTTCCTACTGGCATCGCTTAGGGACGTGGATTTGGCGGAGACGCTGACGCAAGAGTGTTTTCTGAAGGCGCATCGCAATTGGAAGCACTTTCGTGGCGATTCGAGCGCGATGACCTGGCTGATGCGGATTGCCATCAATTTGCAGAAAGACCACTGGCGTAACCGGCGTCTGCAGTTTTGGCGGCACACACAGGCGAACGCGGTGGACGTGGACGAAGCCAGCGACTGGCTCCCGAACGGCGATCGAAACGCGGAGCAGCAGATATTGGCGCGGGAGCAGGTAGCGCAGGTTTGGAAGGCTGTCGAAGGACTAAGCCAGCGGCAGCGAACGGTCTTTTTGCTGCGCTATGTGGATGAGCGGGAGTTGAGCGAGATTGCGCAGGTTACGGGACTGAGCGAAGGCACAGTAAAAGCACACCTGTCGCGAGCACTTGGCAGAGTGCGCGCGGAGCTGAGAGGTAAGCGATGAACGAGAGAACCAAATTGGCGGGAGAAATCGAAGATCCCATTGTGGCCGGTGCGTTGAAGCACTTCAAGGCCAGCGTGGATGCCTGGAGCGAGGCCGCCTACAGTCAGCCGCGAACCGTCGTTCGGACAGCTCGCCACACCTGGCGCCTGGCGGCAAGCTGGGCCTTGGGATGCCTTCTGGCCGCGGGAAGCCTTGCGGGCACACTGTACGAACGCCATGTGCAGCAAGAATCGGCGCGAATTGCAGCCATAAAAGCGGCAGAGCAGAGAGCCGCGCTGGAGCGCAAAGCCGCCGAACAACCCGTTGCCTCCACAACCGATACCTCGCAGCCGCCTGTTGCAGCGAAGAACGCGGCTAATGAGGACGAAGATCTTCTGGCGACGGTAGACAGCGATGTATCGCGGCAGGTTCCCGCGGCCATGGAGCCGCTGGCGCAAATGATGGAAAGCAACGGAGCGAACTGAAGAACTCTTTGAAAAAAGCAAAAGTCAAACGATAAGAAGGCGGGAAAGGGTCCTTTGGGACCGACAACAGGGGAAAAACCAATGCAGATGTTGAAGAATGTACGACTGGTTTTGGCGGTTGCGGGAGTATTGATGGCGGGAGGTTGGGCCTGCGCACAAGGGCCCGGCGGGCCAGGCATGGAACCTGGTTTCGGGCAGCATCGGCCTCCTATGGAACGCGCGTTCGGATTCGCAAACGGGCAATTCTGGAACAATCCGGACGTCGTGAAGCAATTGAACCTGACGGACGATCAGCGGAAGGCTATGGATGGAATTCTCCAGGACCATCGCATGAAGCTGATCGATCTGGAAGCCGCGCTGCGCAAGGCCGAGGTGGAAATGATTCCGCTGATGAAGGCCGACACTCCAGACCGCGCGGCGATCGAAGCGCAAATCGACAAAGTCGTGAGCGCGCGCGCAGATCTTGAAAAGGCGAATGCGCGTTTTCTTCTGGACATTCGGATGCAATTGAAACCCGACCAGTGGAAACAGCTCCAGACAATGCACCAGGACCGCATGCGGCATGACGGCATGCGCGAACATGGCCGCGGTCAGTGGGGTCACGACGGGCGAGGGCCCGGCATGGGCACCCCGGACGGACAGTTCCACCGGCAGCAGGTGCCACCGCCCCCACCGGACGGCGCTCCGCAAGCAGCGCCTGCGCCGGGATCGGGCGAGCAGCAATAAAAGTGGAGCTCTGAAGTTTCCGCGCAACACCCGCCGGAATAAATCGGCACCGGAACTGAGCGCAACAGAGACAGAAGCGCTCCGCGGACCTGGCAACGCAGTTGACAGAAACTTGGCGGCAGGGTGTGCTCCCCTTGCCGCCGCTTTTTTGCTCTGCGTACGATGCGCATTGAGCCAGCGAGAGTCAAAATTGCTCGATGCCGAGAAGCGGGCCGTGCGGATTCTGTACCATCAGGATGGAAGGAACGCCTGTGTCCAATCTTGCTGCGACAGATTCGCTGATCCTGCTGATCTACGCCTTCTTCGTCCTGGGAGCAGGTTTCTCGCTCAAGCCGGCGATGATGGGAAGCCGCGAGTTCATGCAGGCCGGGCGCATGATTCCCGGCTGGTTGTGCGGCATGGCGATGCTGGGCGCCAGTATGGGCTCGGAAGAAGTGCTGGGCATGGGCGCGGCAGGCGCTCGCTACGGACTGGCCAGCGTAGGATTCTTCGCGCTTGGTTCAATTCCTGCAATGCTCTTCGCCGGACTCTATCTCATGCCCGTGTTCTACGGCTCGAATTCCACCGTAGCATCGAACGCAAGAACCAATCTGGTTGCCCCGCGTTCGATTCCCGAATATCTCGGCCTCCGCTTCGACCAGAAGACGCGCGTGCTGAACGCGTTTCTTTTTATCGCGATGTCCTCATTCACCGCGGGGATCGCTCTGTACGCCATGGCGCGCGTCTTTGTGGCGCTCCACGTCTTCGATCGAGTCGCCGGCACATTGAACTTGCCGCCAACCGGAGTTCTGCTCCTCGCCATGGGTCTGCCTGCTGCTTTGGTGCTGGCCTATGTTCTGCTCGGCGGGCTTGGCGCCGCAATGTACAACCAGGCGATGCAGTTTTGCCTTGTGCTTGCCGGCCTACTGCCGATTGTCCTGTTGGGGCTGAAGAGAGTCGGCGGCTGGAGCGGGTTAAAGGCCGCAGCTGCGGCAAGTTCTCCGCACAGCCTGGCGCAGGTATCCATCGGTGTTCATCCCATGGGGGCCGGCGCGATTGTGCTCGTCCTCGGCGTCGGTCTTGTGCTGGGAGGCGCAACATGGTGCACGGACTTCAGGCTGTTGCAGACCGCAATGGCTGCGAAAAATGTTCAGTCGGCACAAAGAAGTCCGCTCATCGCCGCCGCAGTGCGCGTATTCGTGCCTTTCGTTGTGGTCGTTCCAGGACTGATTGCCGTCGCGTTACCTACCCCGCACACATCGATCGTGATTCACAACGACAATGGTGTGATTTATCACGAGATCACTGTTGTGCCGCCGGCAGTGGAAGCGGGCATTGGCCTGGTCCCTGCAAAAGCCGGCGCGGACGGAAAGCCGATCATGTCTAACGGCCGCGCAGAACTCGACTACTCCATGGCGACGCCGAACGTGCTCGTTGAGTTCCTGCCCACGGGCCTGTTGGGGCTGGGAGTAACCGCTTTGCTGGCCTGCCTGATGGGCGGTGTAGCGGCAAGCGTTACGTCATTCAGTACCGTCTTCACATGCGATATCTTTCAGGTGCTGCTGGCCAGAAATGCCGCGGACAAGCGGCTGCTGGCTGTCGCTCGATGGGCCGCAGTCGGTTGCGCGCTGCTCGCTTTCGGCGCGGGGTGTGTGGCAATGCGATTCAACGGAATCCTTGAGGCGATCGTTCTGGTCTTCGCCGTTGTGAGCGCTCCGCTGTTCGCGGTGTTGTTGCTCGCGGTTATCTGGAAGCGCGCGACCGGGCACGGTGCGTTTGCGGGATTGATTGCGGGAGCGGCCGCGGCCTTGCTCCATCACGGGCTTGCATTGGCGCAAGGAGAACAACCCGGCATCCACGGCGGCTGGATTGCCGCGCTGATCCGCCCTTCGAGCGAGATGGTGCTGGCCCTGAGTACGGCGATGCTGGCCTTCCTCGTCAGTCTCCTGGCCGTATTTGCAGTAAGCGCGTTTACACAGGCGCGGCCAGAAAATGAACTCAAAGGACTTGTGCACTCGATGGTGCCGCGCGTATCGGCGAGCGCAAAGTGGTGGAAGCGTCCGGAGGCGATGGCTGCGGCGATTCTGCTGGTTGCGATCGCCGTGAACCTGATCTTCATCTGAGCCAGGAAGGAAAACCATGTTCTACGATCCGCGAATCTCGATGGGCATGCTGTTCACATTGATCGGCACGATTCTGACAGCCTTCGGCCTCTCTACGCGCACCAACGCGGATGTGTACGTAAAGAGCATGGGCATCGACGCCAATTTGTGGTGGGGATTAGTTCTGCTGGTATTTGGAATCGTCATTCTCACTTTGGGCAGGCGTGGCCAGATCAAGCTGGAGAAGGACAAGAAATAGCGAACGGCGACAGCAGCCGGGTCTCAGTTCTTCACTCGCCTTTCGCGCTGAAGCGCATTGTCCGGTAATCAAAGGTATAGCTCTCGAGTTGGTCCAGCCCGTCAATGCCGATCACTCCATATACGTCGTCGCGCGCGGCTGTGCCAAGCGGCTGGGTGAGAACCGGGATGTAGTGAAGGTCGATGGTACGATTGCCGATCGCCAGAGGTACATCCTCGGCGACATACGCTGACCTCGGCCCGGAATCCATGCCGGGAAACGAAAAGGGTTCCATCTTTTGACCGTTAAACTCGGCGGCGTGTTCGTCGAACCAGCGCGACGTAAGGTAGGTCTGCTGGCCGCCTGCGTCAATCGCAAACATCCGGTCATCGCTATCAGTGGCATCGCCATGGCTTCCGCCTGAAACCGCTTGCGGGGCTGAATCGCTGCTCGAATTTGGTTCCCGTCCGAGAGCGACGATGATTTCATCGCCGTCCAGATAGAAACGGGCGCCGCCGGTAAGGCGATCCTGATCGATTTGCGGATCGATCTCCTTTGCGGGATCAACCTGGATGGCATTATCCGAGACGGTGATTCTGCCCATCGCTGCGAGCGCGGGATATCCGAGGACGCCCTCAACCTGATAGCCGGAATGCGGAAAGGCATAGTCCGCATCGTCAAATACGAACGCGGTCACATTGCGCAGGGTGAGGCGGCCGCCAATCGTGAAGCGCGGAATCACGGTCGAGTGAACTTCGATGGGGCGTCCGGTGAGAGTTTGAATCGTCGCGGACTTCTGCGAAATCTCGAGGCCGACATCCCGCGCGATGGAGCGAGAGATCAGGTTAAACGGAGCCGTGGGGTCAAGCATCCAACTGTGCGAGCGCGCGTCAATAAAAACCGGCACATCGATCAGGCCCAAAGGATCGCTTGTGACCTGAATCCTGAACGGTTCGCAGGGATCGATCGTCACCGGCGGATTGTCTTTGGCCAGCGGCAGCATCTTGAGCGGCATCTCAATTTCGTCCTGCTCGCCTGAGCTCAAGTTTGCGTGAAGCCGATCGTCGAGAGTCTGGTAGGCCTGCGCGGCCTTGGTCCAATCGCCAAGGCGCAGGTAATCTTCAGCGAGCGTCATTCGCAGCAATTTTTCACGAACCCTATCGCCGCTCGCACTGACGGAATCGACGAGCGGCTCCAGAAGTTGGACCGACTGCTCCAGCTTGTTTGAGCGATTGGCCAGAATGCCGCGGTAGAACTCTGCCTGCGCCGGCGATAGCTGATCGAGCTGCTCCTGTATGCGAAGGTACTGGTGATCGGCAAGCAGATTCTGCAAGCGCGCGTCGGTGTCGAGGCCGCTGGTCGTGCCGGTGTGGAGCTGCGCGTCGGCGCCCAGTTGCTGCGTGGCAGAAGAAGGTTCGCTTCCCGGTCCCTGTGATGCGGGCGCACCTTGGCGTGTTTCTTGTTGCGGCGGTTGCTCCTCAGTATGTTGCGCAGCGAAAAAGGAGAATGGCGCAGTGAACACCAGGGCGAAGGCCAGCCTTCCCAGGAGCAGTCGCGCGCGTTCATGCGATTGCGCAGGGCTCCGCTTGCTACGGCCCGCGAATCCACTCTCATCGCTCATCGTCAATTCGACGTTAACAGATCGACAATGGCGCAGCGAAGACCTTCTTCTTGAGACAGTCCTTACGCAAGAGCCGCTAGACTTGAGATGAGCGATGAAGCGCAAGACAATTGCACATTACGAGATTCTGCGGCGCCTTGGCGCCGGAGGCAGCGGCGTGGTGTACGCGGCCAACGACACTCTGCTGCAGCGTCCCGTCGTGCTCAAAATGCTCCACACCGGGCTGCTCACAGCCGAGCAGATGCGGTCGACGGTGCTGCGCGAGGCGCGCCTGGCTTCGGCCATCGAGCATCCTAATGTCTGCGCGATCTATGAAGTCGGCGAGAGCGGCGACGAAGCGTATATTGCCATGCAATTCGTCCCCGGTCAGCCGTTGGATGAGTTGATCGCTCGTGGACCGGCTAATCTGCAACTTGTGCTCTCGGTGGGCATTCAGATAGCCGACGGGCTGCAGGCTGCTCACTCACTCGGCATTTTTCACCGCGACCTGAAGCCGCAGAATGTGATGCTCACCGACGGCGGCCTGGTCAAGATTCTGGATTTCGGTCTCGCTCGAAGGCTCAATCCCGAGGATGCGCGTTTTGACCCTGCAAAGCCCGCTCTCGCCAAGGACAAACCCGCCGTCTCAACTTACACAGCCCGCGGTGGAACCATCCGCTACATGGCGCCGGAACAGTTTGTAACCGGACATTCGAGCGTGCAATCGGACGTATGGGCGCTGGGCGTCATTCTTTATGAACTGGCCAGCGGGCGTCACCCGTTCGCCCGCGCTGACGCCGAGGATTTTCAGGCCATTCGCGCCATTCAGTTTCTGGAGCCGGACGACTTGAGCCTGATTGTGCCGGATATTTCTGTGGAACTCAAGAGCGTGATTGCCGCCTGCCTGGAAAAGAATCCCGGCGCGCGCACGGCGTCGGCGGCCGACGTTCGCGAAGGGCTGAAGACGATTATGAAGGCGCTGCGCATTGACACGGGGATCCTTCCCGGCGACGCAGCGGCCAACTTGCCCGCGACGGGCCCGGAAGCAGAAAAACGCACCACGGGCTTGCTCTCGATGCTCGCCGAACGGTTTCGCGAGTCGGCCGGGGAACAAAAGACGCAGAACTCGCTCGTCGTGCTGCCCTTCGCCAATCTGGGTGCAACGGAGGCGGCTCCGCTTTATGGATATGCGCTTGCTGATGCGATTGCCGCCCGGCTAGCGCGGATTCCCTCGCTGGTCGTGCGGCCATCGAGCGCGCTCATGCCGCTTGCCGGCGCGCAACCCTGGGCACAGATGGACCCGCTGGCGGTGGGACAAAAGCTACTGGTGAAATTCGTGCTTGCCGGTAGTTTTGTGCGCTCCGAAAACGGATTCGACCTGAATTGGCAATTGCTCGACGTAGCCTCACAAAGTGTTCGCACCGGCGGCTCGATTCGCGTCTCTTCGCTGGATCTGATCGCTGTCCAGTCGGAGATTTCAAATGAAGTGTTCGCCACGCTGCAAGGGATGGGCGCCGCCGAAGGAATCGAATCTTCGCGCGCCGGGCAAGGCCCCGATCCCACTCGGGCGCCTACCCGCGGTCCCGCCCGTGAAGGATCGCTGCGCGGGTTGGTCAGTGAGCGTTATCTGCAGGCGCGGGCACTGTTGAGTTCCTTTATGGTGCGCACGGGTTCTCTCGCCGATCTCGATCGCGCTCATCAGTTATTCACGCGCGTTACAGAAGCCGATCCGGGCTTCGCCGCAGGATGGAGCGGCCTCGGCATCGCCGAACTGCAATACGCACGCCACGGCTTCGGCGGCCAGATTCACGTGATGCGCGCGCGCCGCGCCTTCGATGAGGCACTGAAGCTCGATCCTGCGTCCACCGAAGCCAATCTTTACCGCATTTATATGTTGTTGTCGCGCGGCGAAAAGGAATCGGCGCGGCACGGAATTGCCAACCTGCTCGCCGGCGCCGCCAACGACTGGAACGTTCACATGGTGGCCGGTCTCGCGCTCCGCGGCGACGGCATGTACGACGAAGCCTTGAGCGAGTTCAGCCGCGCACTCAAACTCAACCCGGCAAACGCGGCCATTCTCTATAACCACCGCGCTCGCGTCTACCACTACCAGAATCAAATCGAACTGGCCGGCGACGAGCTTGAGAAGGGACTTGCACTGGAGCCGCGCCATCCGCTGCTCCGCACCTCGTCGGGCTATCAGGAGATGCGGCTGGGGAATCTCGACAAGGCTATTGAGACTCTCGAGGGGGTGATCGCCGATGACTCCTCGCTGCGCATCGCGGTGCCCACGCTTGCCATCTGCTATGTGCAGGCCAATGCGCGTGAGCGCGGCGCCGCCCTGCTCAAAGACGATACGCTGGCTGCCGCCGAGGCCGACAGCGAAATGGCTTATCGGCTTGCCACTTACTTTGCTGTCGACGGCGACTCAAGCGAGGCTCTGCATTGGCTGCGCCGCGCCATCTATCTCGGCAACGAAAACTATCCCTGGTTCCAGAAGAATCCCGCGTGGAACAACCTTCGCACCAATGCGGACTTCGAGAGGATTCTCGAGGACCTGAAAAAGAGCTTCCGCAAAAATCAGAAGACATGGAAGCGCTTGCTGGAAGAAGTGCCGGCCGAGGAATAGCGGTCCCTACACAGGGCTCACGACTCGCTCGTACCGTTGGTACTCCGGCTCCCACACATAATCGCGAATTCTTTCAGCGAAAGTCGCTTCGTCGCAGGCCTCGGCGACCCCCTCTGCCATCGCCTGCCGGCCCACGGCAGCAGCAACCGCCGCGCTCGTTTTGCGGGAATCGGCTATTGGCGGCAATAGCGGAGCACTCTTGTCGGTGCGCGCAGGTGAAAGCGACGCCAGCGCCTTTGCGGCGGCCATGATCATGCCGTCGGTTACGCGCCGCGCGCGACTGACGAGAATGCCAAGTGAGAGACCCGGGAAGATGTAGGAGTTATTGACCTGCGCAATGCGAACAAGTTTGCCGTTGACTTCAACCGGGGCAAACGGACTGCCTGTGCCAACGATTGCGCGGCCATCGGTCCATCGAAGCAAATCGGCGGGCGCAGCCTCGCATTGCGAGGTGGGATTCGACAGCGGAAAGATGACTGGGTGCGGCGTGTGGCGCGCCATCTCGCGCACAATCTCCTCAGTGAACGCTCCTGGCTTGGCACTCACGCCGGCCAGCACCGTGATACCCGCGTTGCGCGCAACATCGAGCAGTGAAATCGCACCCGTTCCCGGCGTTGATAGCTTCCACCCGGCAACGTCCTTGCGCTTGCGCACAAACGGTTGCTGTGCCGGACGAATACCCTCGCAACCTTCCACGAGCAGGCCAAGGTGATTGAACGCATAGATCCGCCGGCGCGCCTGCTCATCGCTCAGGCCTTCTTCTTTCATCGCGGCAATCAGTAGATCCAGAATCCCCGCGCCCGCCGATCCTGTCCCGAACATCGCAATCGTGTGTTCCCGCAGCGGAATGCCCGTCGCGTTCACGGCCGCAAGCAGCGTAGCAGTCGTTACGGCCGCGGTTCCCTGTATGTCGTCATTGAAGGTGCACAGCCTGTCGCGGTAGCGTTCCAGCAGGCGCGCCGCATTCGCTCCGGCAAAATCCTCCCACTGCAACAGAACGTGCGGCCACCGGCGCTCGACGGCCGTCACAAATGCCTCGATGAAATCGTCGTACTCTTGCCCACGAATTCGCTTG
>Ga0335085_10003646_pt1 | contig 26388 bp, 21 predicted proteins | sample Lox_Sample_45_FD_206712 | JGI IMG/M metagenome (GOLD analysis project Ga0335085, IMG submission 206712) | Soil microbial communities from Loxahatchee National Wildlife Refuge, Florida, United States - Lox_Sample_4.5 | ecosystem: Environmental > Terrestrial > Soil > Wetlands | place: USA...
CGAAACTGAGCAACATCACTGCAGTGGCTCTGCATATCCCGGTTAGACACGTCCATATTGTCCGCAGTCCATATAGAGACTGGGTCTAGAGCGTCAATCGGCTGAACCGCTCGCGGTTCCTTCCCCGTCAGCTTGTCGAGTTTGTCCAACAGCTCACGAAGCGCGTACCGGCTGATGATCCGCTCGCCGTCCGGCTCGGGAATGCGCGCCTGCCACACTCCGAACCCCGCGTCGCCAATGATCACCTCCGGGTGCGCGGCACGGAACGTCTGGAGCCGCAGGACCTGGTCCGGCTCCTCACGGGCGAGCCGCAATGTGCGCCAGCTCATGCCGGCATAGCCTCCGGTCACGGCTGTCGCTCCATGCCGGTGACCTGATGGGCCCGGTGCCGGTCGACCGCGAACAGCACCGCGCGGAGCACCACCCCGTAGTCCCGGTGGAACTGGTGGCCGATGGTGGCGATCAGCTCCTCACCGGTCCCGGCTGGGTTCCGGTCGCGCCAGGCCGCGACCGCGGCACGGGCCCGCGCCAGCTCCCCGGGAGTGTCCTCGCAGTACCTCACGACGGCCTGAGCCTCTCTGTCGCGTGTGCGTATTTGGCGGATACCGGCAGTCAAGCCTTTACCGGGCGTAGCCTGGAAGTGTTGTCCTGTGGTCACCCGCAGGGCGGTCCACAGGTCCACACCCGGCGGGATGGGCACACGCAATGGCGGAGTTCGCCGCCGAGGTCCGGCGGCTGATGGCCGAGCGCTGCATGTCGCTGCGCGGCCTGGCCAAGGCGGCCAGCTACGACCCGTCCTACCTGTCCAAGGTCCTCTCCGGGCACAAGCCGTCATCCCCGTACCTGGCCGCGCGCCTAGACGACGCCCTCGGCGCGGGCGGCACTATCCGGGACGCCATCCAGCAGCCGCCGCCACGCCGGGAGAGCAGAGCCAGCCCGCCGCGGCGGATGCCATCGGGCGCGGTCGAGGCGCTCCAGGTCGCGATGACCGGTGACCCGGCCGGCCCCGACATCGGCGCCGACGGGCTGGCCGAACTGGTGCAGCACTACTCGCATGCCTTGGCCGTGGCGCCCTCGGCGGCCGTCTACGGCGAGCTGCTGAGCGCCCGGTCGTTCGCCGGGACGCTGCTGGGCCGGTCCGCGCCCCGGCAGCGGCCGGACCTGGCGGTCACGGCCGGGTGGCTGTCCAGCCTGCTGGCGATCTCGGCGGCCGACCTAGGCGATCACGCGGCCGCGGTCATCTGGTGTGCCGATACCGAACGGCGCGGCCGGGACGCCTCCTACCCCGAACTGCTCGGCTGGGCCGCGCTCACCCGGTCGCTTATCGCCTGGTACCAGGGCAATCCGCTGGCCTCAGCGACCGCCGCCCGACGCGGCCAGGCCGACGGGCAGCATGGCTCAGTCGCGCACGCCAAGCTGGCCGCCCAGGAGATGCGCTGCCAGGCGATGGTCGGCGACGCCACCGGGATGGCCGACGCCCGGCGCCGGGCCGCCGCCGCGATGGCGCAGGTCGGCCCGCCGACCCCGGCCGCCAGCGTGTACTCGGTCCCGCAGGCCGAAGACCCGCCGTACACCGCGACCTCGCTGCTGCTGGCGGGCAGGTACGCCGAGGCGGCTCAGATGACGCGGCGGATCATCGATGTGGCCTACCGCCCGCAGGCGCGAGCACCGTGGGACCAGCCGACCAACTACGCCCGAACGCTCCTGATCCTCGCCCTCGCCGCCGCCGGGCTCGGCGACCTAGACCAGGCCGTGACCGCAGGGACCGCCGCCCTGGACTGCGGCCGGGTCGTGTGGCCGACGATGGTACTGGCCGGCAAGCTGGACCAAACCCTGGCCCGCCGATTCCCCGACGCCCCGTCCGCAACGGACTTCCACGCCCGCTACCTCGACGCAGGCACCCGCCTCGCGCTGCCAGCTCCGCGCCTTCGCCTAGGCCAGGAGCGCAGATGAGCGACGACGAGCTGATCCCCGAGCGGGTCGTCGCGCTGACGGCAGCCGTCGACATCGAGGCACCGCCCCCGGATGGCGAGCCCGTGGCGCTGGTTCTGTTCGGCACGAACCAGGTCGCCCCCGCGCAGATCGCCGCCGCCCGGTACCACGCAGGCACAGCCCCGCTAGTGATCGCCACCGGCGGCGTCAACCGGCACAACGGCATCATCGAGGGCCGCGAGTTCGCCCGCCAGCTCACCGAGGCAGGCGTGCCAGGCGACGTGATCCGCGTCGAGGACCAGTCCAAGGACACCTGGCAGAACGTCGAGCTGTCGCTGCCCTACCTGCGCGAGGCACTGGCCATGGGGCTGCGGCTGGCCGTGGTCAGCAAGTGGTACCACCTGCGCACCGTGTACTGCCTGGCCACCCTGCTCCCTGAAGCCGCGCCGTTCTACGCCATCTCCTGGGCACCGGTCTACGCGGGCACCCTGGTCACCCGGGCCAGCTGGCCGAAGATCCCCGACGGCCGCCGCCGGGTACTCCGCGAATCTCAGGAAGTCCCCCGCCGCGTCGCCGAAGGAACCTATCGCGCCGCCCGCAAGACTGACGGAGCCTGGCAGCTTTCCTAATGCCCGTGCCTCGCCGACCGGCGGAAGCACCGCGGATTCCTCCCGTCACCCACCGGACGAACCGACGTTTTCTGTTCAATGCCGAAATTAATTTCTTTTCCTGGTCAGCTGGCATTTCCTAGCCTCTCCGCACCTCCCTGCCCGGATCGCTGTAAATGATCCCAGTCCGCCCGCCTTGGCCGCGCCGCCCGCCCGCGCACGCTGCCCGCCCCGCCGTCCCCCGCCGCCGACGGCGAGGTCAGCGTCACCGAAGCCGCCTACCAGCTCGGCTGCAGGGGCTGGCCGCCTGCGCGGCCTGCGGCTACGGCTACTACCGCACCTCGACCCGCACCGCCCGCCGCAAGATCTACTACTACCGGTGCCTGGGCAGCGACAACTACCGCTACCAGGGCGGCCGGGTCTGCGGCAACAAGCCGGTCCGCGCCGACTACCTCGACACCGTCGTGTGGGACCACATCACCGGCCTGCTCGCCGACCCGGCCCTGATCCGCGCCGAGATCGACCGCCGCCTGGCCCAGGCCCGCACCTCCGACCCGGTCACCCGCCAGCGCACCCAGATCGAACTGGCCCTGGCCAAGGCCGCCACCTCGATCACCGCGATGATCCAGGCCTACTCCGAGCAGCTGATCACCATCGACGAGCTGCGCGCCCGCATGCCCGGCCTGCGCGCCCGCGAAGCGGGCCTGCGCGGCCAGCTGGCCGCGCTCGATGCCCAGGCCGCGGACCGGGACGCCTACCTCAAGCTCGCCGCCGGCCTGGAAGGCTTCCTGTCCCGGCTGCGCGGCAGCGCCGCCACGGCACGCACCGAAGACCGCCGCCGGGTCCTACGCCTGCTGGTCAAGGACGTCCTCATCGGACCGGAAAAGATCACCATCCGCCACCGCATCCCGGTCCGGGAACCGTCCGGCAGCGGCAGCGGCGGCGGCCACCACGACACAACCGACACGGAGGGTGACATGCGCGAAAGTTATCAACCGTGTTGGGGGCGTGGCCTCCCCGCTGCTGGCCAACATCGCGCTGTCCGCGCTGGATGATCACTTCACCCGGCAGTGGCAGACGCAGATGGGCACCAGATGGCAGCGGGCCAAGCGCAGGCAGCAAGGGCTGGGCACGTGGCGGCTGGTCCGCTACGCCGACGACTTCGTCATTATGGTCAACGGCACCCGCGCCCACGCCGAGGCGCTGCGCGAGGAAGCAGCAGCCGTTCTTGCCCCGATGGGGCTGCGGCTGGCTGAGGAGAAAACCCGAGTGGTCCACATTGACGAGGGCTTCGACTTCCTGTCCTTCACGATCCGCCGGATGCGGAAACGGGGCACGTCGAAGCAGTACGTCTACACGTTCCCGTCCCGGAAGGCCATCCAGGCCATCAAGGACAAGATCTCAGCCAAGACGTACAGGTCAACCCGGAACCTGGACCCGGATGTGCTCATCCAGAGCATCAACCGGACCCTGGCCGGGTGGGCGAACTACCACCGTCACGGAGTCTCCAAGGCCGTGTTCAGCGCGATCGACCATCATGCATGGGGCCGGATCATGCGCTGGCTAAGGCAGAAATACAAACAAGGGAGCTCCCGCCTCGGAATGCCAGCACTGCGCCGCCGCTTCTGCGTGCGCGGGACCTGGCAGTTCGCTGCCAACGGAGTCAGGTTCACCGGCGCGTCAGTCGTGCCGGTCACCCGCTACCGCTACCGCGGCAGCAGCATACCGGCCCCGTGGGCACCCCAGCCGGTCCCGGCAACCAGCTAACCCCAGCGGGCAAGACACGTGGAGCGCCCGGTGCGGTGAGAGTCGCACGCCGGGTGCGGCGGGCGGGCCGGGGAAACCCACCAGGAGCAATCCTGGCAGGGCGCCCCGGTCCGACCCAATTGCTCGCGGCAGGTCGATCAGCCATCGCGCCAGTGTCCGCTACTGGCCCGGCGGCCCGTCCGGCGGGAAGACAGGCCGCAGCCAGGACCCGCCGGCCTGAAGACCATTCCGGTTGCTCCTATCGCCATGATCGCAACACCGATCGACTGGACTGTCCGGTGTTCCGGTCAGTCCATGCCGAGGTAACCGCGCAGCACGGCTTGCTCGTCGAGTTCCGAGGGCGGGCCTTCGTAGGCGACAGTGCCCTTGTTGAGCAGCACGACGAAATCGGCCATGGCCATCGCCCGCGTGACGTACTGCTCCACGAGCAGCATGGCCACCCCCGTCGCGGCCAGTGCGTGCAGCGCCTGGAAGACGGTGTCCAGGACCTGCGGGGCCAGGCCCATTGAGACTTCATCAAGCAGGATGACCTTGGGCTGGGTGATGTACGCGCGGGCCAGCGCCAGCATCTGTTGCTGGCCACCAGAGAGCTGGCCGGCGGTCTGGCTCAGCCGCGGTTTCAGCGCGGGGAACACAGTCAGGGCGCGGTCCGCCGCGTCAGCGGGCGGGCGGCGGCCCGGCAGCGAATGCAGGCGCAGGTTCTCCCGGACGGAGAGGCTCCGGAAGATCCCGCGTCCCTCGGGGATCAGGCACAGTCCTCGGGTCGCCCGCCGGAACGGCGGCTGCGAGGTCACATCGTCGCCGTCGAGTTCGACTCGGCCCTGACGTGGCCGGATGATGCCGCTGGCCGTGCGGAGAACGGTCGTCTTTCCGGCCCCGTTGGGGCCGAGCAACGCCGTCACCTGCCCCGGCTGCACGGCAAAGCTCACATTGCGCAGGGCAACGGTCTCTCCGTACCCGGCCGTCACCTCGGACAAAAGCAGCACGGGGCCGCGGGCGGCCGCAGGCGGCGCGGGGCGCTCTGACTCGGTCATGTAGGTGCCTGGACGAAGGCCGGTCATGCCGATCCCGCCTCCTCCGCTAGCTGAGTCAACGCGGACCCGGCCGCTGCGGTGCTCTCGTCGCCGAGGTAGGCCGCGCGGACGACGGCTGAGGCGCCGACCTCCCTGGCCGTCCCCTCGAAGATCAGCTTTCCGAAGTCGAGCACGTAGACGTGATCACACAGCCGATTGACCAGGCTCATGTCGTGTTCGATCAGCAAGACGCCGACTCCGTGCTCTCGCACGATGCCGGCCACGATCTCGCCGAAGCGCTCCGTCTCGACCCGGTCGAGCCCGGATGATGGTTCGTCCAGCAGCATGAGATGGAACGGCCCGGCGACACAGCGGGCCAGTTCGACGAGGCGCCGTTGCCCGGTCGACAGCGTCCCGACCGACTCGTCGGCGAGCGGAACCAGGCCGCACAGGGCCAGGGCGTCCGCGGTGCGGGCGGCGATGCGGGCTTGCTGTCCGGGCCGGCTCAGCACGTGATCGAGCGGGTTCCAGCCGGCGTAGCTGCCCTCGCGGCCGAGCGCCACGTTCTGGCGTACGGTCAGCGAGTCGAACAGCTCCATCTGCTGGAACGTACGGCCGAGGCCGCCGCGGGCCCGGGCTGGCGGGCCGAGGTGATCAACGCGGTGGCCGGCCAGCCAGACCGTTCCGCTGCTCGGCCGGACCAGCCCGGAGCAGGCGTTGAAGGTCGTCGTCTTGCCGGCCCCGTTCGGGCCGATGAGCCCGGTGATCTGGCCGACAGGCGCGGACAGGGTGACTGTATCCGCCGCGACCAGGCCGCCGAAGCGCACCGTGACGCCATCGACCTTGAGCTCGCCGTCGCGATGGAATTCCGGTACCGGCGCTGCCGTGGTGCGCTTGGCCGGCTCTGCTGTCTGGGCGCGCGGTCCGAGTCGGTCGATGAGGCGGCGGATCGCGGGTGACAGCTGCCGCGAGGATTCCGGGGTGACGCAGTAGAGGATAGCACTAAGCCCGAAGGCCAGCGTCAGCGCGTACCCGACAATGGGGGAGGTCGAGATGTAGGCCGGGGCGAGGATCTCCCCGAGGGCGGCGAGCAGGGCGTACCACGGGACGTCGCCCGCGGTCAGCAGGATCAGCGCGAACAGCTGCAGCGAGACGATAGGCTGGTAGCCGTCCCCGCCGACGATGCCGAGTGTGGCCCCGTCCAGGACGCCGGCCACCGCGGCCAGTGAGGCGGAGAGGCAGAAGACCAGCACCCGGCTTATGTTGATCGATGCACCGCAGGATCCGACCCCGGCCGGGCTGTCGGCCAGGGCCCGGAGCAGCCGGCCAAGACGACCGCGGTTCAACGCCGCCACCGCCGCGGCCACGGCCACGGTGATCGCCAGTACGAGGTAGTAGTAGCCGTTGTCACTGTCGAGCGTGAGCCAGCTCAGATGGGGCCGCGGTATCGTCAGGCCGCTGTCGAGGTTACCGAACATGTAGCTCTCGGTATAGAACATGTTCTGCAGGACCAGGCCGAAGCCCAAGGTGGCGAGCGCGAGGTACAGGCCGGGGAAACGGATGGCCGGGATGGCCAGGATCGCTCCGATAGGCGCGGCGACAACGGCGGCGAACAGCAGCGCGAGCAGCCAGGGCCAATGGTGGTCGACGGCCACATGGGAGAAGGCCACGACGCCGATCGCCATGAAGCTGACCTGGGCCAGTGACACCTGGCCAGACATGCGCACCAGCAGGCCGAGGGACAAGAACAAGATGGCGTAGGCCAGGAAGCGGGTCCAGTCGCCGATGTGGATGCCCGCGAACTGCGGCACGGCGATAAGGAACGCCAGCAGGCACAGGGCGCCGCCGAGACGTACCCGGGTCGGCGGACGCCAGCTAACCTGGCGGATCCGCTGAAGCTGGGAGGCTGCCTGCGGCTTGCGCAGCCGCGGCGCCAGGACGAGGAATACGAAGAGCACGAGGAATGGGAGGCTGGCCGACAGCCCGGCGGTCAGTCCGGTGGAGGCGATGAAGTATTTCTGCAGCAGGGCCTGCCCGATGCCGATGGCCAGGCCGCCGAGGTAGGCCAGCGGCAGGTTGGTGAACGCCCCGACGGCGGCCGCACCGAATGCGGTGACGACCAGGAAGGTCAGCGTGGTCGCGTCCAGTGGTAGCAGCGGCGCCAGCAGCACACCGGAGGCTGCGGCCAAGGCGGAGCCGATGACCCACGCGAAGCGGCGAGTGCGGACCGGGCTGGTGCCCATGACGTCCAGCAGTTCGGCATGGTCCACGATCGCTCGCATCGCCAGGCCCATCCGGGTGTAGCGGATGAACAAGGTGAGCACGAGGACGGCGGCCAGGCACAACCCGAAGATCACGATTCGGTAGACCTCGACCGGGGTGCCGAATACGCCGACGATGTGCGCCGGGAGGAATTGCGGCACCTCACGGTCTGGGCCCGGCGGATAGAGCAGCTCGATTCCACCTTGGATGGCGAGCAGCACGCCTACCGTGGCCAGCACCTTCACGGGCAGCCGCACGCCGGTCAGCCGGCGGGCCACCGCCTCAAGGGCCCAGCTGAGGATCGGGCCGGCGACCACGACGCAGATGGCCGCGGCGACGGGCCAGGGCAGGCCGCGCTGAACGTGCAGGAAATAGAAGAGAAAGGCGGACACGCTGGCCAGCGACCCGTAGGCGAAGTTGAAGATGCCCGAGGTCTTGTAGGTAAGGACAAGTCCCACCGCGGCCAGCGCGTAGATGGAGCCCGTCGTCAGGCCGGCGACGATGAACGGCAGCATGTAATCAGCTGCCGGAGCGGATGCTGTCCAGCACCGTCTGCGGCGCGCAGCTGAACTTGTTCCCGTTGCTGGCCACCCGCTGGCCGTTCTGCACCGTCCAGCTGAAGTAGCAGCCGAGGATCGTGGCCTTGCCCTGCTGGTAGGTGACCGGCTGGATCATCCCGCCCAGCGTCTCGCCCTTCAGCCCGTACAAGGCGGTCTTGACCGACGCGGCGGTGATGGCACCGGTGATGCTCTTGGCCGCGGCGCTGATCAGCTGTCCGTCCAGCCAGGCCGCTTCGCTGTAACTGTTGTCAGTGGGGCTGTTGACTATGCTGGGCTGGTACTTCGCCAGGGCGTCGCGGTATGCCTTCTGGGCCGAGGTGCCGTCGGCGAAGAACGGCGCGAAGTTGTCGATGACCAACAGGCCGTTGAAGGCGGGGTCCGTCGTCCAGGCGGGCAGGGACTGGGCTCCATTCTGCACCAATTTGGCCGTGAGCCCCTGCTGGTGGCACTGGTCGGCGATCCTGGCCAGCACGGCCGAACCGGCGATGATGACGTAGCTGTCCACGCCTGAGCTCTTGAGCTGCTGGCAGACGGCGGTGTAGTCCGGTGCCGAGGATGAGACCTTGACGTTGACCGGGATCTGCAGGCCGAGAGGCTTCGCGAACGACTGGAAGAGCGATGCGAGCCCGCCGCAGGAAGGAACTTCGGCGCAGTAGACGATGCCGAACTTCGGGCCGGCGGTCTTCGCGAGTGCGGGCAGCGCGTAGGCAAAGGCGCTCTGGGCAATGGAGATGGGGAACGCGTCCGGGCTGCTCTGCGAGCCGGCACTGCTGAACGAGATGACCGGTACTCCGTTGCTCTGCGCGTAAGGCAACCAGGTGCTGTCCTCGGTGTCGAAGTCGAAGATCGCGGCGACGTGGTCCTGGCTGATGAGTTCCCTGGCCGCCGACACGTCGGCGCCTGTCTCGTTGCCGATGTCCTTGGTGATCACCCGGACCTGGTGCCCGTTCAGCCCGCCGCTGGCGTTCACGCTCGAGGCCCAGACGTCAGCCGCGTCCGGGATGCCGCCTTCGTTCGAGCCCAGCGCGCCCGAGAACGCGCCGATGTTGCCGATGACGACAGCGGCACTGCTCGAGCTCGACGAGCCGCTGGCGGGCCTGGCCGTCCCCGAGCTGCTACAGGCCGCCGCGATCAATGCGACGGCACACATTCCCACCAACACCGTGATCCGAGTACCGCTGACCTTCATTTTGGCTCCTAGGGATGAGGCGGTCGGCTTTGATTGCGGCAGCTAAGGACGATCACTTGTGCCGCGGTTTCCGCGAGCGTAACTTATCTTGTGTAGCTATACAAGATCTCTACGTTGAATAGATACATTGGGCAGGTGTCGATGACCTCCATCGAGCGGAACGAAAGGTGGTGACAGTGGAACCGACAGGCTCGAACCCCCCGGTCGCGCGACGTGGCGGGGACCTGCTCGTGCAATGCCTGCTGGCGCACGACGTGTCCTTGTGGACCTGTGTGCCCGGCGAGAGTTTCCTCCCCGTGCTCGACGCGCTGTACGAGCAGAGCCGAGCGCCGGGCGGCCCGGTCACGCTGGTCACCACCAGGCATGAGGCAGCGGCGGCGAACATAGCCGAGGCGGCGGGGAAGCTGACCGGCCGCGCGGCGGTCTGCCTCGTGACGCGCGGGCCTGGTGCCACGCACGCGAGCATCGCGCTGCACACCGCCTATCAGGACGGCACTCCGCTGATCCTCGTGGTCGGCCAGGTCGAACGCGGCCACCTGGGGCGGCAAGCGTTCCAGGAGATGGACTACGACCGCGTGTTCGGCAGCTCGGCCAAGTCCGTGAGCATGGTGATGGACGCGGACCGGATCCCTGAGCACGTCGCGCAGGCGGTCTTCATCGCCCACAGTGGCCGGCCCGGCCCCGTCGTCCTGGTGCTGCCCGAGGACGTGCTCTCCGACCTTACCCGCGCGCCGGTCCTGCGGTCGCCGGAAACGGGTCGCCCGGACCTGGCCGCCGCCGACCGCGACCGGCTGCTGGCCGAGCTCGACGCCGCCGAGCGTCCCGTCCTCGTCGTCGGCGGGCCCGGCTGGAGCCAGTGCGTCGGCGAGCAGGTGATCGGGTTTGCCGAGCAGAACGCCGTCCCGGTCGCGGCCGCGTTCCGCTGGCAGGATGCGGTCGCGAACGCCAGCCGGAGCTACGTCGGCTACCTCGGGCTGGGCTGCAGCGCCGGGCTCCGGCGGCGCCTCGCCGATGCCGACCTGATCGTCGGTCTCGGGCCGCGGCTGGACGATCCGACCACGGGCGGCTACACCCTGACCGAGGGGGGTGCCCGTGTCGTTCTGGTGTCCGAGGCGGCCGAGGAGCTCGGCCGCACCCCGGTCCCGGACGTCGCGCTGCACGGGAGCATGGCATCGGTCGCCGGCGCGCTGACGGGCAGCCAGCTTCGCCGCAGCCCCGCCCGCGCCAGGTGGCTATCGGAACTCCGCGCCGAACAGGAGCGCTTCGCCACGCCGCCGGTTCCGGCGCCCGACCCCGATCTGGCGTCGGTGGTCGCCCATATCCGGGACACCGTTCCCGACGACGCCGTCATCGCCAACGGCGCCGGGAACTATACCGTCTGGGTGCAGCGCTTCTTCGAGTTCCGCCGGTTCGGCACGCAGCTCGCGCCGCGTAACGGCGCCATGGGCTACGGACTGCCCGCGGCCCTGGCGGCGGCCGCCTTGGATCCGGGCCGCGTGGTGGTGGCCTTCGCGGGTGACGGGTGCCTGCTGATGAGCGGCAGCGAGCTGGCGACGGCCGTCCAGTACGGGCTCCGGCTCGTCGTCGTGGTCGTCAACAATTCGATGTTCGGGACCATCCGGATGCATCAGGAACGGGCCTATCCCGCACATGTGATCGCCACCGACCTGCGCAACCCCGACTTCGTGGCGTACGCCCGTGCCTTCGGCGCGGCCGGGCACCTGGTCCAGACCACGGCCGAATTTCCCGCGGCCTTCGCCGCAGCGCTCGGGCACGACGGCCCCAGCCTGATCGAGATCCGCACGGACCGGGAGCAGATCACACCCGACCTGCGGATCGGCGACCTCCGTCAGGCGAACGAGTCCAGGACGGCCTGCTGATAGCGCCGGACGCGCTCGGCGGACGACGCGTGGGTGAAAAGGTAGAAGTCGCCGCGGCGAACCGCGTCGATGACCTTCTTCGCCACTTCTTCTGCGGTCAGCCAGTCCGACGACGAGGAAGCCGCGCGGTTTCCGCGGATCGCCGCGTTCAGCTTCGTCGGGACCCCGGCCGGGCAGACCAGCGTCACGCCGATATTCGCGCCGCGGGCGGCCAGTTCCAGCCGCAACGTCTCGGCGAACGACACGAGCGCGTGCTTGGCCGCCGCGTACGCCCCCAGGCGCCCGTCGGCGGCCACGCCCACGATCGAGGCGATGGTGACGATGTGGGCCGGGCTCTTGGCCGCCTGCATCACCGGTACCAGCGCCCGGACGAAGTTGACGGAACCGAAGAGGTTCGCGCCGAACACCTCGGCCCAGTCCCTCGGCGTGAGCTCCCAGACCGCGGGCAAGTGCGGGCCGAGCCGGCCCGCACTGTTCACGAGCAGGCCAGGGGGCCCCAGGTCAGCGACGATGCCGCCGACGGCCGCGCCGACCGCGACCGGGTCCGCGACGTCGACCGGGTAGCTGCGGTGGCGGGCGGGGTGTGAGGTCAGCGCCGCGGTCTCGACCAGACCGTCGGCGTCGAGATCGACCAGGGCCAGCCGCATGCCCAGCTGGTCCAAGCCGAGGGCGATCTGCCTGCCGATCCCGCTCGCGGAACCCGTGACCACACCGACGACGTCGTCGAACCTGTCCATCACGACGCGCCTTTCACTCGGGCGGCTGAGCCAAGCCCGGCGGCCAGCTCGCCGAGCCTGGCCCGGTAGCGCGCCAGGCTGGCGAGCTTGATGCCTTCGTAGCCCCGCACCTCATCGGGCGCACTCGCGATGTCCACGCACCGCGGCAGCGTGTCCGGTGACAGGTGCGGCAGCATCGCGGCCACGGCCGCCCGGTACTCGGTGATCAGCTCGCGTTCGGTTCGGCGCACCCGCGCGCGGCCGAACGGGTCGAGCGGCGTGCCCCGCAGCCGCCTGGCGGCGCGAAGGACCCGGAAGGCGGGGCGGAACCACGGCCCCAGGGTGATCTTGCGGCGCATCCCGAGCGCTCGCAGCACCGGGGGATGCAAGAGGTAAGAAATGCGCGCGCCGGGCCCGAACTCCGCGGCGACCGCGGCGCCGACCCGCGGATCGAGGGACAACCGGGCCACCTCGTACTCGTCCTTGTAGGCCATCAGCTTGTGCAGGTTGCGCGCGACGGCCAAGGACAGGGCCGTGCTGCCGGGGACCGTCCGCTGCTCAGCGGCGGCCACCCCGGCGACGAAGGCGGCGTACTGGCGGGCGTAGGCCGCGCTCTGGTAGTCGGCGAGGTCGGTGACCCGGCCGAGCACGAGGCGGGCGAGTTCGGAGTCCGCGGGCGTCCCGACCGTGGCCGCGATCACCCGCTCGGTCACGCCCGGTTCCCGCTCCAGCGCGCGGACGGACAGCGCGTCGAGGGCCGCGGCGAACGCGGGCGGATCGGCCACCGCCTGGCGCCCGCGCCGGAACGCCTGGACGTTGCGGTCGACCGCGGCCCCGTTGAGCTCGATCGCCTGCTCGATCGCCGAGGCCGGCAGGGGCAGCGCGCCGGCCTGGAAGGCCGCCCCGGTCAGCAGCGTGTTCGCGTACTGATCGGTCCCGAAGAGCGTGATCGAGCTGGACCGGGCGTCGAGGAACACGGCGTCCGGACCGCAGGTGGCCGCGCGGATCTGGTCGGAGATCACGGTGACGTCCGGGAAGCCGATCGTGGCATCGGTGATCATCGGCCCGGTGGGCACCTTCGTCGTCGACACGCAGGCCAGGGTGCGGTCCGGATGGGCGACCACGAGATTCTTCGGGTCAGCGGCCACGAGCAGATCGCAGCCGAGGTAGAGGTCGCACTCCCCCGCGGCCGCCTTCGCGGCGGCCTCGACGACCGAGCCGCTGATCTTGATGTCGGAGACGACCGCTCCGCCCTTCTGGGCGAGCCCGGTCTGGTCGAGCGAGCGGACCTCGAGACCGGCGAGGCGGGCCGCCGCGGTCAAGATCTGCGAGACGGTGACCACTCCGGTCCCGCCGACGCCGGTGATCCTGGTCGTGTGCACGGCGCCCGCGAGGTCACCCGCGTCCGGGCGCGGGACGGGATCGCCCGTCGCATCGGCGGCCAGTGACGGAGCGAGGCGGCGCGGCTTGGCTCGCGCCGCCGGACGGATCTCCAGGAACGACGGGCAGTCGCCCGCCAGACAGGAGAAATCCTTGTTGCAAGAGGACTGGTCGATGGCCGTCTTCCGGCCGAAGTCGGTATCGACCGGCTGCACCGACAGGCAGTTGGACTTCCGGCCGCAGTCGCCGCAGCCCTCGCAGACCCGTTCGTTGATCATGATCCGCCGCCCCGGGTCCGCGGCGAGCCCGCGCTTGCGCTTGCGCCGCAGTTCGGTGGCGCATTCCTGGTCGTGGATCAGGACCGTGACCCCTTCGGCGGCGCTGAGCTCCCGCTGTGCCTCGTCGAGGCGATCGCGGCTCCACACCTGCGCGACCGGGGCCAGGTCCGCCCCGCGGTACCGGCGGACCTCCTCGGTGGTGATGATGATGCGCCGGACGCCTTCGGCGGCGAGGGAGCGGGTGAGCGCGGCGACCGGCATCGCCCCCACGGCCTGCTGCCCGCCGGTCATCGCGACCGCGGAGTTGTAGAGCAGCTTGTAGGTGATGTTCACGCCCGCCGCCACGGCGGCCCGCACGGCGAGGCTCCCGGAGTGATGGAAGGTGCCGTCACCGATGTTCTGCAGGAGATGGCGCCGGGTCGTCAGGAAGGGCGCCAGGCCGATCCACTGCGCCCCTTCTCCGCCCATCTGAGTGAGGCCGAGGACATCGCCGACCGCGTCCGGCTCCATCATCAGGACGAGGGCGTGGCAGCCGATGCCACCACCGACCATCGACCCCGGCGGCACCTTCGTCGAGGTGTTGTGCGGGCAGCCCGAGCAGAAGTACGGGGTGCGCGGCAGCAGCGGAAGCGGCGTCACGGTCCGCTGGGCGGCGCCGCGCTGCTGCAGGAGGGTCTGGCCGCGGCGGTCCTGCCACGCGTCGACCGTCGGGAATTCGCCCAGTCCGCCCAGTTTGCCGAGCCGGCGGGCCAGCGCCGCCGCGATGAGATCGGCGTCGAGTTCGCCGGCCGAGGGGACGAGCGGCCGCCCGTTCGGCTCCGTCTTTCCGACGATCCTGGGCGCGCCGGGGATGTCGTAGAGGATGTCCTTGAGGGCCGCCTCGATGAACGACCGCTTCTCCTCGATGACCATCACCTCGTCCAGGCCCCGGGCAAAGTCCTTGACCTCGGCCGGCACCAGCGGGTGGATCATGGCCAGGCGGAGAACACGCAGTCCGCGCGCATGCCGCTCCCGCTCGTTGAGGCCGAGACGGCCGAGAGCCTGGGCCACGTCGAGGTAGGTCTTGCCCGCGGCCACCACGCCCACCCGCCCCCGGGAGCCGCAGCCATAGACCGTGTTGAGCTGGTTGGCCCGCGCATAGGCCCGGGCCGCATCGAGCCGGGCGCCGTCGCGGGTAGTTTCCATCTCCAGCAGGGCGGGCGGCAGCATCCGGGCGTTCACCGTGTGCTCGAACCGGACCGCTGGCAGCACCGGCTGCACCCGGTCGCTGCCGACCTGCACCGTCCCCACGCCGTCGGCGACGTTGGTCGCGATCTTCACCGCCACCCACAGGCCGCTGACCCGCGACATCGCGACGGCATGGTGGCCCAGGTCGAGCACGTCCTGCGGGTCGGCCGGGTAGAGCACGGGCAGGCCCAGGTCGGCGAGCAGGAACTCGGACGCGCCCGGCACGGTGGACGATTTGGCGGCCGGGTCATCGCCGACGAAGGCGACCGCGCCACCCCGCGGATCGGTGCCCATCAGGTTCGCGTGACGCAGCGCATCGCAGGCGCGGTCCAGCCCGGGTGACTTGCCGTACCAGAAACCGGTGATCCCGGCGACCCGGGCGTCGCCGGTGCCCGGCGCGAGCTGAGTTCCCTGCACCGAGGTCGCGGCCAGCTCCTCGTTCACCGCCGGACGGAACACGATGTCGTGCGCGGCCAGCACGTCGGCGTGGCGCTGGAGCTCAAGGTCGTACCCCGCGAGCGGCGACCCCTCATAGCCCGAGATGAACAGCGCCGTGTCCCGGCCCGCGGCCCGGTCGGCCCGGCGGACGTTCACCGCCAGCCGCGCGAGCGCCTGCACGCCCGTCATCGGCACGGTTCCCTGCCCGGCCGTGTACCGCTCAGCGGGCCGAAGCCGCGGGTCCGACACTGAACCACTCTCCCTGGGTCCGGACTTCATGGCGGTTTATCCGGTGGTCGCGACGCGGGCGTCGACCGCGATGAGCCGACCGTCCAAGCCGAGCAGCACCGGGTTGACATCGAAGCTGTCCACCTCGGGGTGGTCGGCGAACCACCAGCTCGCCACCGCGATGAGGTCCACCAGCTGGGCGAAACGTTCGGTGCCGGCGCCGAGCATGCGACCGAAGGTGGTCCGGCCGAGCGCCCTGGTCACCTCGCCGGGCGCGGCGGGGCAGCGGACGTGCGTCACGTCGCGGTAAGACTCCGCGTAGCCGCCGCCGAGGCCGGCCACCACGACGGGGCCGAACTCGGCGTCGCGGTGGCCGCCCAGCAGCGCCATCGCGACGCTCGGGGTGAACGACTCCACGACGACGCGGGCACCGGGCGATCGGGTCAGCATCTCTTCGGCGGCCTCGCGCACGGCGTCGCGGTCCCGCAGGTACAGGCGGACCGCCCCGGCCGCCGCCTTGTGCACGATCGCGGCGGCCGAAAGCTTGAGCGTAACGGGGTAGCCGAGTTCGTCGGCCGCGGCGGCGGCTTCGTCAGGGCCTGCGGCGAGCCGGGCGTCGTTGAACTGCATACCGGCATCGCGCAGGAGTCCCCGGGAGGACCAGTAGTCATGCACCACAGGCGCCTCGCCGTCGGCGGTTGTGGAGGGGGTGGCGCTGACGTGCCCGGCGACGTGCGGCGAGGACCACCGGGCGGCGTCGGCGAAGAAATCCGCGTAGCGGCCCATCGCGCGGACCGCCCGCGGGGAGCCGTCGAACAGCGGCAGTCCGGCCTCGAGCACGAGCCGTTCGGCCTCGGCCGTGACCTCACCAGCCGACCAGAGCGACACGGCCACCCGCCGGTCGGGGCGGGTGGCGACCTGGTCGATCGCCGGGCCCAGGGTCCATTTCGCGAGGCGGCCCGACCAGGCCGGCACGGCCATCAGGTACATGTCGAACGTCTCGTCGGCGACCAGAGCCGCCGTCGCGGGGGCGATGAGTTCGGGCTTGTCGATCACTTCTCCGGTCAGGTCGAACGGATTGCCCGGCCGGGCCAGCTGGAACAGCGCCGCGAGCGTGTCCTGAGTGGACTGAGCCGGTGGCGGGCAGTCCAGGCCCGCGGTGTCCGCGGCATCGACCGCCAGCGCTCCGTCACCGCCGGAATAGGTCGAGATGCCCAACGCGCCCCCCCGCCGGCCGGAGGCCGCCGTATCGTGCCAGCGATCGAACAGCTGTCCCGTTTCCCATAGCTCGTCCAGTTCGTCGACCACGATGACGCCGTTTTCGCGCATCAGTGAGATCTGCACGTCCGCCGCACCGGACAGCGCGCCCGAGTGGGTCTGCACGGCCTGGCGGCCGAGCTCGGAACGGCCGGGCTTGAGCAGGATGACGGGCTTGCCCGCCGCGGCTGCCCGGCGGGCGGCACCGAGGAAGCGCTCTGGGTCTTTGAGCCCTTCGACGATGGTCAAGGTCGCGCGGGTGCGCTCGTCGAGCGTGTAGTAGTCGACGAAGTCCCACAGGTCGAGATCCCACTGGCTGCCGGTCGCGACGGCGTAGCTGAGCCCCTGGCCGTGGGCCAGGATCCGCAGCATGAGCGTATTGCACAGGGCGCCACTCTGCGTCACGACCGCCAGCCCGCCGCGGGTCAGGGTGTCGGGATGGTTGAGCCCGGCCCGCGGGACGTAGTTGTCGGCGATGTTCATCAGCCCCGCCGTGTTCGGCCCGACCAGCCGCAGACCGGTGTCGCGGAGGATCGCCCGGATTTCGGTTTCGAGGCGCGCCCCTTCCGCGCCGAACTCGGCGAAGCCGCCGGCCACAACCGTCGCGGTCCCGATGCCCGCGGCCGCGCAGTCGGTCAGCGCCTGGGCAACCCGGCGCGCGCCGACCACGACCACCGCCGTGTCTGGAACTTCCGGCAGGTGAGCCACGTCGGGATAACAGCGGATGCCGTCGATGTCGGTGTGGCGGGGGTTCACGGCGTAGATCCGGCCACCGAATCCATGTCGCTTCAGGTTCTTCAGTGGTGCCGAGGTGAAGCCGCGGCCATGGGGGGATGCACCGATGACGACGACAGAACGTGGAGTCAGGATGGACGCGATCGCCGCCCTGGCGGCGGAGCGGGTCTGCACGGGTCTCCTCCTCGAGAGGTCAGGCGGGGATGGGCTCAGTGACCCCAGTGCACGGCCGCCGGATCCAGCTTCAGGTCAATCAGCACCGGGCGGTCACGCTCGGTGACGACCTTCTCGACGTACGGGAGATCGTCGAAGCTGCGCACGGTGCAGCCGACCCCGCCGAGCGCGTCGGCCACCGGCGCGAAGTCGGGCCAGTCGAACAGGCTGTGCTCGGTCTCGAAATCACGCGCCGCCAGCTTGCGGTACTCGGCTCCGTAGCAGCCGTCGTTGCAGACCACGACGATCAGGTCCACCTTGTGCCGCACCGCGGTGCTGAACTCGGCCAGTCCGCCGAGCATGAAACTTCCGTCGCCGACCAGCGCGACGGCCGGGCTTTTCCGGTCCGCGCAGCCCATCCCGATCGCTGCGGCCAGCCCGTTGCCGATCGCGCCGAAACCGGCGAAAGAGCAAACCCAGGCGCGCGGCCGCAGGACGCTGAAGCGCCGGATCACCTCGTCGGTGAAGCGCCCGCCGTCCACGGTGAGCGTTCGCTCGCGTGGCAAGCGCCGGTTGAGCTCTCTCAGCGCGGCCGCCAGGTCAACGAAGCCGGGCCGGCCGGCGGACGGTTCGGGGTCGGCGTGCTCGGGGCCGTCGACCGAGTCCCGGAACCCGGTCCCGGTGTACTCGGCCTCGCGGAGCCAGCCGACGACGGTACGGGCGAAGGTGCCGGCGTCGGCAAGGACGCCAGCGTCCACGGGGAACTGCGCGCCGAGGGCTTCGGGGCCGATGTCGCACTGCACGACCCGCTTGCCGTCGAGGTAGGGCCAGCCGTCACCGCCTCCCGTGTAGGGGTTAAGGCTGGCGCCGACGGCGATGACGCAGTCGCTGGCGAGGATCGCGCTGACCGCGCGAGGAGTCGACAGCGTGCCGAAGATGCCGAGGTCGTGCTCGTAGCCACCGAACAGCCCGCGCACCGGCAGGGTGGTCGCGACCGGCGCACCGAGCAGCCCGGCCAGCTCGCGCAGGGAAGGTCCGGCCCCCGAGAGCTGCGCACCCGCGCCGGCCAGCACGATCGGGCGCCGGGCGCTGGCGATCAGACCCACGGCTGAGTCGAGGGCGGCCGGGTCCGGCTCGGGCGCCTGCCGCGGCGTTTCGCGCCTCGGCGTCCCCGCCAGGTAACCGGTCTCGGCGAAGTTGAAGTCGACCGACACGCTGAACACGATCGGACGCTGCTGCGCCGCGGCCCGTCGCAACGCACGGGCCAGATCAGCGGGGGCCGAACGAGCCGACGCGGCGAACTCGTACCCCGCACCGGTCGGCGCCACCAGCGAGGCCTGATCGATCTTCTGCGCGTTGCTGCGGGCTTCCGCGCCGGTGTCCCCGGCGATCAGCACGATCGGCCGATGCTCGCGCTCGGCCGAAACGAGTGCGGCCAGGCAGTTGGCCAGGCCGGGGCCGTGGGTCACGGTCGCGACGCCGACGCGGCCGGAACCGGCGGCATAACCGGCCGCCATCAAAGTGGCGCCCGCCTCATTGGCCGCCGCCACGTACTCGCCTCCGTACGCACGGACGAAGGCGTCGACGAAGTACATGTTCCCGTCGCCCATCACCCCGAACATGGTCGAGACGCCGTGATCGGCGAGCACCGCCGCGAGGCTCGCGTAGCCCTTCACCGCGCGGTCCCGGCGAGCTTCTGCTCCTCGAAGGCCCGGATCCGCTCGTGGCGAGCCAGAACCTGCTGCGCGTTGACCACGAAGGGGCCGTCGATCATGTCGCCGTCGACGACCACAATCGTGCCTGCCTCCGCCAGGGCCGCCTCGGCCTTGACCAGCTCGATGATCTTCGCCGCCCAGGCCAGGTCGTCCTCGGCGGGGCTGAACGCTTCGTTGACGATCGGGACCTGGCGCGGGTGGAAGACCACTGAGCCGGCGAATCCCATCTGCGCGGCGATCTCGGCCGTCTGCCGCGTTCCCGCTGCGTCGCCGAACGTCGAGTGCCCGACGTCGATCGGGTCAATGCCGGCCGCTCTGGCCGCCGCCACGACCCGGCCTCGAGCGTACAGGTATTCGTGGCTCGGCGCCGGAAAGCGCCGGAACGAACCCAGGCTGAGCCGCTTCACCCCGATGTCAGCGCCGAAATCCCCGACTCCGAAGATCACGCCGGTCATCCGGCGATCGGCCGCGCAGATCGCCTCGACGCGAACCAGACCCTTGGCAGTCTCGATCATCGACCAGATCCGGACCGTGCCGTCCGCCACTCCGGCCGCGCGCTCGGCCGCCGACAGCAGCCCGGCGGCTCGCCTGATCTCGTCCTCGCTCTCCACCTTGGGCAGCAGCACACCGTCGGGCCGGGAGGCCGCGAGAGTGGCAATGTCGAGCTCGCCTGCCGCGGTCGTCACTCGGTTGATACGGACGATGCGCTCGCGCACGCCCCAGTCGAGATCCACGAGCAGCCGCGCCGCGGCGGCTCTGGCCACATCCTTCAAGCTCGGGTGCACGCCGTCCTCAAGTTCGAGAATGCACACGTCCGCCGGCGAAGTGGCCAGCTTGGCGAGCAGATTCTCCTTGTGCGCGGGCGCGATCAACAGCGAACGGCGCACCGGGGTGGATGCCATGACAGCGAACCTCCGAGGTAGGGCTGGCTGCGCTCACACTATCTCACAAGGTAGCTATATGCTAGAGCTATATATCAGAGCAATCAGTTTCCAGTGGAAAGAGGAACAGCGCCATGCCCGTGAGCACGATCGATTCGAACCCGGCCCTTATCGTCGTCGACTTGCAGAAGGGCCTGCTCGGGGCTCCGACGAGCCCGTACTCGATGGAGCAGGTCGTTCGGCAGGCCGCGCGCCTGGCCAAGGCTTTCCGGACGCACGGCCTGCCGGTCGTGCTGGTGAACGTCGACGGCGCCGCCCCCGGACGCACCGAGGCTGGCCATGCGCACGCCGAACGGCACGCCGACTGGTCCGAGATCGCCGAACCGCTCGACGCGCAACCCGGCGACATCCGCGTCACCAAGCAGCGGTGGAACGCATTTCACGACACCGGGCTGCACGCCGAACTCAGCAGGCTGGGCGTAAGCCAGGTCGTCATCACGGGAGTGGCCACGAGCGTAGGCGCGGAGGGAACTGCGCGCGCCGCCTATGACTGGGGTTACAACGTCGTGCTGGCCACCGACGCCATGACGGACATCGACGCCGCCGCCCACGCCAACAGCATCGAACGCGTCTTCCCGAAGCTCGGCGAGACCGGTTCGGTCGACGAGATCATAGAGCTGACCGGCGCGGCGGGGCGGAGCCGTTAGCCCCGCCCCGCCGGGCCGCCGATCGGGGCACACGCACGTCGTAGTCGGCAATGCGCTCGATCAGGTCACCGGCCTGGAAGAGCAGCCGCCGTTCCCGCTCGGTCAGCGAGTACTCCACCGCCTCACGCAGCCAGGCGTGGCGGCTCGACGACGTGCGCTCGACCACGTCCCGGCCACGCTTCGTGACGTGCACGAACACCTGGCGGCCGTCGTCGGGGTCAGGTTGGCGGCTGATCATGCCCGCCTCCTCCAGCATGCGCAGGGCCGCGGCCATGTTCGGGCTCGTCATATGCAACTCCGCCGCGAGCTGGCCGGGACGCTGCGGCGCGTCCGCGCGAGTGGCCGCGGTGAGCACCACCAGAGACGCCGTCGACAGTCCCTCGACCGCCGACTGCTCGCGCCGCAACCGCCGGTTCAGCACCTTGATCTGACCGAGCAATCGCTCGACTTCTTCGCTGGCCACAGGCTCATCTTAGCAAAGAAATATAGCTATCTCCGATAGACACCAGGCGCTGCGGGAGGCCGACTTCTTGACGCTCTATTGATAGTTATCTAAGATAGCTACTAACTGAGGTATTTCTCCGGGCGCCGGCCCACACCGTTCAGGAGGTCGCGATGGACGTCGTCGTCGCACGCGAAGTAACGACTCAAGCTCAGGACAAGAGCGCCGACAGCTCACTGCGTCCCGGGGGCGTCCTCCGCCAGATGTTGCTGAGCGACAACGCACCGGACGGGCTCAGCTTCAAGTTGTTCCGAAGCCGCTACCAGCCCGGCAAAAAGGCCTTCACCAGCCCCCGGCATCACCATGCCTTCCAGCAGCTGCGGTGGACGGAATCCGGCCAGATCAACTACGGCCCCGGCCAGTACATCAGCGCGCGCGAAATGGCCTACTTCCCGCGAGCCGCCTACTACGGACCGCAGGTGAAGGACACCGGGGTCGGCCTGCTGCTGCAACTCGGCTTCCACGGGGAACACCAGTACGGCGGCGTCTGGGCGAACGTCCGTGACGAAGCCATCAAGCGGCTCAAGGCGACCGGCACGTTCGCCGACGGCGTCTACGTGGACACCGATCCCGACACCGGCGAACGTCGGGAACGCGACAGCGGGCAGGCTCTCTACGAGGAGCAATACGCGGCCCTCACCGGGAAACGGTTCGTCGTGCCGCATGAGGGATACGACGCGCCGATTCTGCTGCATCCTCAGGCATTCGAGTACTACCAGGCCGCACCGGGCCTCGAGATCAAGAACCTGGGCTGCTTCTTCGATCACCCGGGACCCGACGCCGACATCCGGCTCTCGGTGGTCCGCCTCTCCCCGGACGCTGCGTACCACTTCGGACTGGACCGAGCGCAGATCGCGTGGACCACGGATGCCGGGCTTCGCATCGAAGATCGCACCTACCCGGAGTTGACCTACCTCTACAGTCCGCGCGGCGAGAAAGCAGAAATCTCCGCCGGAAGCACCGCCGAGGTCTTCGTCGTCGAATTCCCGCGCCTGGACTGACCCGGGCCAGCCTTTCCCGCGGGCCCAGATTCCGTCGCAGCCCTGTTCGCCGCGCACCCATCAACGAGGAGAATCACCATGAAGATCGTCCATATCGACGAGTTGCCCGTGCAGAGCCGGCAGCCGCGAGGCCGCGAGGGCAAGTCGGTGAAGACGAGCATCATCATGCAGGGCGACCCGAGCCGCCTCGACAACTTCAACTTCCGGATTCTCTACGACGAGGCGGGCGACATCTACTCACCACGTCACCACCACAACTTCTGCCAGTTCTACTACATGCTCGACGGTGACTACGACTTCGGGCAGACCGGCCACGCCAAGCAGGGCTGGCTCGTCTATGTCCCCGAGGGCACGTACTACGGGCCGCAGTCGGGGATGCCCCACACCCGGATCGCCGTCCAGTTCGGCGGTCCGTCCGGATCCGGTTTTCTGGACGCGAGGCAGCACACCCAGGCATTCGAAGAGCTCAAGCAGCTCGGCGTGTTCGAGAAGGGCATCTTCAAGCGCAATACGGACGTGCCCGGGCGGCGTACCCAGGACAGCTACGAAGCGATCTGGGAGCACGTGCGGCAGCGGCCGATAGGCTATCCCGAGCCGCAGTACCCGAATCCCATCTTCATGAATCCCGCGGGATTCCCGTGGGAGCCGGTAGATGGCAGCGCCGGGATCGACCAGAAAGTGCTCGGCATCCTCTCCAGCGCCCACCTCAAGGCGGCGTCCTACCGGCTGCAGCCCGGTGCCACGTTCAGCGCGAGCGGGCGCGGCATGTACATCGTGCTGTCCGGCACTGGTTCCGTCACCGGTAACGCCTACCGCAAGCTCTCCACCGTTTACCTCGAAGACGGCGAGGAGGCCACGTTCACCGCGGCGGAGCTCACCGAGATGGTGCAGTTCGGGCTGCCCACCCTGGACCAGATCTCGAAGGAACCTCCGGCGCCCCGAATCGAGGAGCCGAGCGAAAACACCTACGCCACCGCGTGAGGGGTTGCCCCGCGGTCCGCCTGGTACCGGGGCCCGCGGGCACCCGGTGACCCCAAGGGGAGCGACAGCATGACTGACAACGACGATCTTATCTATGTGCGCCGGGTCGACTTCGACTCGCTCGCGGCGGTGGCGAAGCCTGGCGAGCTGGCCATGCAAACGCTCCTCGGGCACAACAACGGAGCCCGCAACTGCCTGATCAACGTCTTCATCCTGCCACCCCAGACGGGTTCCCCCGTCGGATGGCACACGCACGAAGGCGAGCAGATCTTCTACATCCTGTCCGGCACGCTCACCTTCGAAATCGCCGGAAAGCGCTTCCTGGTACCACCGGGCAGCATCCAGATCACCCCACCCGGCCTACCACACCGGAACTGGAACGAAGGCCCCGAGGACGTCCACCTGCTCTCGTTCAACACTCCCCTGCCAAACCCCGACCGACCCATCGCCCACCCCGCCGAGGCTCCTTGACTCTGCGCGCACTCGAGCCAGAACCGCGAGGGACTTCGGCTATCGGTTCCTCATCGGTGATGACGCGCCACAGCATCGGACGGTGAATGATTGAGTGACCGCACGCAGGTGCCCTGTCTGCCAACCCCCCGCCGCGGTGCCCCGTTACCGGGTCATGGCTTGTGTCACGGCCGGCCGGTCATGATGCAGTCGTAGGTCCGGCGTGCCCGGGCGCTGCGCGCGCTGGCGCCGTAGCGGCGCAGCATCTGCGGGGAGGACCAGCCGTTCAGCCCCATCAGGTCCCCTTCGGCGCCTCCCCGGTCCAGCCAGGTGTGACTGAAATGATGCCGGAACCGGTGCGGCCAGGCATCCACGCCGCACTGCCGGCCGCGGCGGGCGATCATCTGGTAGATCCCGTTCGCGGTCATCGGCCCCCGGCTGTTCACCCCCAGCCACAGCTGCGGCCGCCACGCCTGCCCATGCCGGGAGCGCACCCGGAGGTACCGGTCCAAGGCACGGGCGGCCTCATGCCCGATCTTGACCACCCGGGGCCTGCCGCCCTTGCCGCGCACCGTGATCTCCCGGCTCCAGAGATCGAGATCACTACGGCGAGGATCGTGCGGGTCATAGCGGATCCCGGCCAGCTCCCCGGCCCGGATCCCGGTCGCGGTGAGCACCGCGATGACCGCGGCGTCGCGGCGCTGGGTGAACGAGCGGCCCTGGCACGTCTTCTCCAACGCCGAAAGTTCTTCGCTGGTGAACACCGGCACCAGCTTCTCGCTCACCTTCGGGGCACGCAGCCGGGTCATCGGATCTGTGACCTGCTCCTCCTCGGCCAGCCAGCGGAAGAACTGCTGCAGCGCCCGGAACTGGTTGCTGGCATACGCATCGCTGTACAGAGACAGCAGGTACACCAGCCACCGCTGCACATCGTGGCCGCCCACCTGCTCCCACCTGGTACAACTGGTGCGGGGGATCAGGTGGGCGGCGGCGAACCAGGCCACGGCCTCGGTGTAGGTCCGCACCGTCTTGGCGGCTTTGCCCTCGGCCGCCAGGTGCAGCCGGAACGACCCGATCTCGGGAGCGAACGGCCCGGCGTCCAGCGGCTTGCGCCGTCGCGGGCGTGGTTGCGGGACGGTCATTGTTTCTCTCTCTTCCTGCGGTTCCGCTGTAGCGCACGCATCCGCACGTGAGCGTTTCCGCAGGTCAGAGAACTTAAGAATCAGCGCACTCAGCGCCATGGGAATCCCTCGATTCCTGCTGTCTGCGCAGGTGAGAGGGCTGATCTTCCCCGGGGGATGGGTGGTCAGGGGCAGGGTCGAACTGCCGACCTTCCGCTTTTCAGGATGAAGGATGACGGTGCAGGATTGGCCATGCTCGTATATTAGCCTGTTCACAGCGCGTCAGTAGACGGTCGTGGACGTAAGTACACAAACATGTATGAGACTAGAAATGAGACTAACCGTCGTCTGGTCACCTGTGGCGAGAGGCGGGTCCTGACGCCGACCGTAGGCTTCTGGACGGCTTCGCGCCCTCAGGCGAGTTCATCACCTTCGACCTGAACGGTGTCGTACGGCGCGCAGGCGTCGTGGGCACTTCTTGGCGTTCAGAGCCAAACCGCTGCGCCGCCTGCCGCGTCTTTTATCAAACTCAGGCTCCTTTCGAGAGAGGAAGCGGTGGATGCGCTGTTCAAAGGTGGCCGCCATCGCGGTCGGCATAGTAGTGATCGCGTCCTTGGTTGTCTCCTGGTCACCGGGTCTCATGGAGGCCGTGATCGCCACTCCCGTCGTAGCTAACATCGTCCTGGCCGTCAAGGTGACGTTCTACCGGCAGGTTTCCTGGAACAGGCCTTCCGAGTTGGGCCAATTTAGCCATCTCATCTGGAGATACTGGAGATGTCGCGCAGCGTGAAAATCCGGGTCGGTGCCGGTCACGGTGGGCTGGTGCCGCAGCCGCGTCCGGGCCGGGATTGTGCCGCCGTGCGGGGTGGCGGACAGTAGGGGCGGGCCGCCCGTGACGTCGGCGCACTATGGGATACGAACCCGTAATTTAGCCTGGCCGCTGGGGCCTTGACCTGAGGTCGCGCACTGTTGCCTCGGGCATCTCTGATGCTTAATCCGGACTGATCACTGGTAGGCGGCATCGTCGATTCAATCAATAGTTCCATTCGGCGAGAGTCGTATTATTACAGGGAGCGTAGACGACGGCGCCGTGCGTTGAAGGCACGTCGAATAGCAGCATCCTGGTGATGGTCTGGCCCGGTTTCAGATGGTCATCAAAGGCCCAATTCGGGTCGTTGTCCGAGGAGATTGAGGCCGTGTTGCCCCCGTCGTTTTCGAAGTGTCCTCCGTTGGCGAGGGCGTTGAAGTCTCCGAAGAAAAGCTCGAATGTCGTGGTGGCTTTGAGGGTTATTCAGGCCATCCTGTAGAAGTGAAGGCCAATTACCGCTGATATGGTCGTCGTAAATGTGCCGAGCGGACGCCGGTAGTCGGTGTGCATGATGGTCCAGTTCTTGAAGTGCGAGATCA
>Ga0335085_10003647_pt1 | contig 26384 bp, 26 predicted proteins | sample Lox_Sample_45_FD_206712 | JGI IMG/M metagenome (GOLD analysis project Ga0335085, IMG submission 206712) | Soil microbial communities from Loxahatchee National Wildlife Refuge, Florida, United States - Lox_Sample_4.5 | ecosystem: Environmental > Terrestrial > Soil > Wetlands | place: USA...
CCCCTGCGGTCCAATAGCACGCCTTGCTGTGTGCCCGGGTAATCCACTGGCGAACGTTCCAGCTGTCCACGGGGACCAAGGGCACCAGATCTACGCATGGACAACACGGCTTACGTGCTCGTCACCGTCGACTCGGCCGAGACTGTTGACCACGTAGCGCAGATCGGACGCGGCAGCTTCAACGCCTACGGAGGTGAGGTACTCGCTCGAGATCTGCCCGTAGGCGAGGGGAAGCCCCTTGCCTTTGCTCACCTGGATGAAGAAGCGCTCATCGGTCAGGACGAAGCGGAACCGGCCTCGCCCATGACCGGCTACCGCGAAGAGGTGATTTCCGATGCTGATCTGCGCTTTTGCCTGTTCGGCCTCTTGTTCCGACTGGGCCGTTTCCTTGAGGCCGGCGAGGCGCTCCCACATCCTGTCCGACACTCCCCCTGATAGGTCAGGTCCAGGGAGTCCACGGCCCACCGTAGGACACGGCAAGGGCCTTCCTCATCTTCCATGTAATTTTGGGGTGCTCTGTTAGAGACCGGTTCGGACGCTGCTGGACCGGTTTGGATCTTATTCGATGTTCTGGATCTGCTCGCGCATTTGCTCGATCAGCAGTTTCAGATCGATCGCCGTTTCCGAAACCTCCCTGGATACCGATTTCGACCCCAGGGTATTGGCTTCGCGGTTGAGCTCCTGCATCAGGAAATCCAGGCGCTTGCCGGCCGCGCCGCCGGCGTCGAGCACGCGCCGCACCTCCTGCAGATGCGCCGACAGGCGGTTGAGCTCCTCGGCCACGTCGACCTTAATGCCGAACACGGAAATCTCCTGCCGGATGCGCTCCTCGTCATTCGCGGCGAGCGCCTCGCGCAGCCGCGCCGCGAGCTTTTCCTGATAGGCCGCGACCGCCAGCGGCAGCAGCGGCGCCACTTTTTCGACCAGCGCCTGCATCCTCGCGACGCGCTCGAGGATCATGTCGCGCAGCTTGGCGCCTTCGCGCTCGCGCGTCGCGCACAGCTCGGCCAGCCCCTCGCGCAGGAGCGCAAGGCAGGGCTCGCGCAGCTGATCCGCCGCGATCGTGGCATCCCCGAGCATGCCGGGCCAGCGCAGCACTTCGCCTGCGCGCAGCGGCTGCGCCTCCGGCATCTGCGCGCGCACTTCGCGTTCGAGCTCGGCCAGGCGCGCGAGCAGCGCGGCGTTGAGCGCGAGCTGCTTGCCCTCGGCCGCGGCCGGGGTGAAGCCGATGCGGCAGTCGACCTTGCCGCGGCCGATTTTCGCGGCGATCAGCTCGCGCAGGTTCGGCTCGAGCGAGCGCAGCTCCTCGACCACGCGGAACTGCAGGTCAAGGAAGCGGTTGTTGACGCTCTTGAGTTCCAGCAGCAGCGAGCCCTGCGCGGTTTCGCGCGCCAGCGCGGCATAGCCGGTCATGCTCTGAATCATATGTGGCCGTGAAAGTGCGAGTTAGAGCTTATTTCAAAATGAGGGAATAACTCCCCTCATGCTTTCCTAAATCAGGGGCCATTTCGCTAATTCTGCAATGGCCTCTTTGTGGCCGCGCCGTGATTTTGTGCACTTTACTTTGCCTGCCCGCGCGCCGAAAATGCCCCAGCCCCGGACGTTTCCGTCATCATAGCAGAGCCCGCACCCACGCAATGGCCATGCAAGCCAATCAGCCGCTCCCGGACGGCTACCAGCTGCAGAATTTCCGCATTCGAAAAGTGCTTTCGTGCGGCGGATTTTCCATCGTCTATCTCGCCGAGGACGAGAACGAGGCGCCGGTGGCGATCAAGGAATACCTGCCCGCTACGCTCGCGCTGCGCAAACGCGGCGATGTCCTGCCGGCCATCGCCGCGAACGACCTCGCCACGTTCCGCTACGGTATGAAATGCTTTTTTGAGGAAGGCAGGTCGCTCGCCGGGCTGGCGCACGGCAACGTCGTGCGCGTGCTCAATTTCTTCCGCGCCAACGAAACGGCCTACATGGTGATGCGCTACGAACGCGGCCGCACGCTGCACGAGCACATCGAACGCTGCCGCGGCGGCGTCTCGGAGGATTTCATCCGGCGCGTATTCACCCAGTTGCTCAACGGGCTGCGCGAGGTGCACACGAACAAGCTGCTGCACCTGGACATCAAGCCGTCCAACATCTACATCCGCAACGACGGCTCGCCGGTGCTGATCGACTTCGGCGCGGCGCGGCAGATGCTCACCGAGCAGGCCGTGCGCCTGAGCCCGATGTACACGCCCGGCTACGCCGCGCCCGAGCAATACCGCAGTCGCGAACTGCTGGGTCCGTGGAGCGACATCTACAGCGTGGGCGCGAGCATGTATTGCTGCCTGGCGGCGGCCGCGCCCCCGCCCGCCGACCGGCGCCTGCAGCAGGACGGCTATGTCCGCGCGCGCAAGCGCTGGGCCGGCAAATACTCCGAGCAGCTGCTGCAGACCGTGGACTGGTGCCTGCGCCTGGATCACCTGCGCCGGCCGCAAAGCGTATTCGAGCTGCAAAAAGTGCTGCTGCGCGAGCGCGACCCCATCGCATCCCTGACTTCGCGCGGCGCCGATTTCCGCACGCTGGTGCTGAAACTCGCGGCCTGGCGCAACGGGCACTGAAGCGGCCATGCAATTTTCCATATTCCAGGAAAGCCGCCGCGGCGCGCGCAAGTCGAATCAGGACCGCGTCGCCTACTGCTACAGCCGCAGCGCGCTGCTGATGCTGGTTGCCGACGGCATGGGCGGGCATCTGCACGGCGAGCTGGCAGCCGAAATCGCGGCGCAGTTCATCACCCGGGAATTCCAGCGCGAAGCCAGTCCGCGCCTGCGCGATCCCGCAGGCTTTCTGCGGCGAGCCCTGACCGGCGCTCACGGCGCCATCGTCCAGCGCGCCGCGGAAGACGCCCTGGCCGAAGTGCCGCGCACCACCTGCGTCGCCTGCGTGGTGCAGGACGGCAGCGCGCACTGGGCGCATGCGGGCGACTCGCGCCTGTACCACCTGCGCGAGGGCAGAGTCCTGGCGCAGACGCGCGACCATTCCCTGGTGCAGCAGCTGATCGACAGCGGACGCATGCGCGCAGAAGCGGCGCCGGCGCATCCGGAGCGCAACCGCATATACAACTGCCTCGGCTCGGCGCGTCCGCCCAAGGTGGATCTGTCCGAAGCCACGCCGCTGCTGGCCGGCGATGTGCTGCTGCTGTGCACCGACGGCCTGTGGGGTCCGCTGTCGGCGAAGCTGATCGGCGGCGCCGTGCAGAAGGCGGGCATCATGCAGTCGGTCCCGGAACTGCTGGATCAGGCGGAACGGCGCGCCGGACGCGAATGCGATAACCTCAGCGTGATCGCCATGAACTGGGAGGAGCCGGCCGCGCCGGCACGAGCGCCAGCGGCGGAAATCGAACGGGCGCTGGCGGACACCGTGCCGATACCGGTGGCCGGATCGAACGAGAGCGAATATCTTTCCGATGAAGAAATCGAACGGGCCATTGCCCGCATCCGCAACGCGATAAAAGGGCAATCCGATGACACGACCTAGCAACAGGCAGGCCGACCAGCTGCGCGAAATCCGCTTCACCAGAGGGTATACCAGACACGCGGAAGGCTCGGTACTGGTGGAGTTCGGCGACACGCGCGTGCTGTGCACCGCCAGCGTGGAGGAGAAGGTGCCCGGTTTCCTGCGCGGGCAGGGCCGCGGCTGGATCACGGCCGAATACGGCATGCTGCCGCGCGCCACCAATACGCGCACCGATCGCGAAGCCGCGCGCGGCAAGCAATCCGGGCGCACACAGGAAATCCAGCGCCTGATCGGCCGCAGCCTGCGCGCCGTGGCCGACCTGTCGCTGCTGGGCGAGCGCAGCATCCAGGTCGACTGCGATGTGCTCCAGGCGGACGGCGGCACCCGCACCGCCAGCATCACCGGCGCATGCGTAGCCGTGCACGACGCGGTGACGCTGTTGCTGCAGCGCGGACTGCTGGCGAGCACGCCGCTGCGCGATTTCGTCGCCGCGGTCTCGGTCGGGGTGTACCAGGGCGCGACGGTGCTCGACCTGGATTACGCCGAGGATTCCGCCTGCGACACCGACATGAACGTGGTGATGACCGGGTCCGGCGGCTTCGTCGAAGTTCAGGGAACCGCCGAAGGCGTGCCGTTCTCGCTCAAGGACATGGATGCGCTGCTGCTGCTGGCGCAGAAGGGCATCGCGCAGCTGGTCGAGAAGCAGAAACAGGCGCTCGGCCTGGCTTAGCGTCGCCGGCAGGCAGGCGCCTAATGCAGCGCCGCCAGGTGCGCATGCAGGAACCAGCGATCGAGCACCACGCGGCGGGTGAACCAGCGACTGCCGAGCAGCGCCGCGGCGAGGACATTGCGCAGGCTTTGCGGTACGAGGCTTGCGTCCGCCCCTGCCCCCCCTCCGAAGCGCGCGCTCAGGCGCTCGGCGTAGGACTGCAGGCGCGACTGGCTGTAATCCCCCGCGGACTGCCCGACGACATCTGCCGCGATCAGCCCGGATTCGACCGCCGGCCGTATTCCCTCACCGCTTTCCGGATACGCCAGCCCGGCCGCATCGCCGACGAGCAGCACGCCCTCGTCGATCAGCTTGCGCGCCGAACGCCCGTGCAGCAGGTAGGCGTGGCCTTGAAATTTTTCCGGTATGTCCGCAGGTATTCTGCCGCGCTGCTTAAGGAAATCGCAGAAGTCTTCGAGCTGCTCGCCCAGGCCCTGGTGACCCTCCCGGCCCAGGCCGATATTGAGGTAATCGCCTTTGCGGAAACACCAGCCGTAGCCCTTGAAGTCGCGGCAGAAATACAACTCCGGCGTATCGCCGCTGACGCGGCAGGCGGCGCGCTGGTCTGCCTGCATTTCGAATTCGATTTCCTTTGCCGCCACGGCGGTCTCGCCCGCGCCCAGCCTGGCGCCCAGATGGCGCGCCACCGGACAGAAATGGCCGCCGGCGCCGATCAGCAGCGGGGTCTCGATGGTATCGTTGACGATCCAGCGGCCGCCGCGGCGCTCGAGCGATTTCAGGGTTTCACCCAGGCGCAACTGCGCACCGGCGCGCTGCAGCAGGTAGTGGTCGAACTCGCAGCGGCGTATGCCGTAGCTCACCGTGTCTGCGTAGCGCGTTTCCATCTCGCTGCCGCGGATCAGCCCGGTGCGAAACGCGGTGATCGGCTGCAGCACGCAGGCCTTCGCATAGTGCGCCGTATCGAGCTGCAGCGCTTCGAGCACCGGCGGCGTGATCCAGCCCGCGCACACCTTGTTGCGCGGGAACTGCGCCTTGTCCAGCACCGTCACTGCCATGCCCTGCCGCACCAGCTTCCAGGCGCAGGTGGAGCCTGCGGGACCGCCGCCGACGATAAGCGCGTCACAGGTTTGCATGGCGGCGCGTCAGGGCGCGTACAGGTGATGCCGGGTCCAGGGTATGCGGTTGTCGCCGGAACGGTTGAAGCACACCTGGAACAGTTGCATGTCGCCGGAGTGGAACGCAGCCACCGAGCCGGCCAGGTACAGGCGCCAGGTGCGCACGAACGCCGGGTCGAACATCTGCCTCACGCGCTCGACATTGGACTCATAGCGCACCAGCCAGTGCTCCAGCGTCCGGGCATAGTGCAGCCGCAGGTTCTCCACGTCCAGCACGGAAAAAGTGTAGGGCTCGAAGATCTGCATCATCTGCGACAGGCTCGGCGGACAGGCGCCGGGAAAGATATTGCGCTCGATCCAGGGCGTCATCGGACTGGGGCGGTCGCGCCCGATGCTATGGATCAGTCCGCGCCCGCCGGCTTTGAGCGTGCGGTCGATGACCGCGCCCAATGCCTGATACTGGTCGACCCCTACGTGCTCGAGCATGCCCACGGAGACGAAGGCATCGAACTCACCGTCGACATTGCGGTAGTCGTCCTCGATGAACCGCACGCGGTCATCCAGACCTTCGGCCAGCGCGCGTTCGCGCGCGTAGGCGATTTGCTCCCTCGAGATGTTGTACGCCCTTACCGCGACGCCATAGCGCTTCGCCATGTGCAGTGCGAGCGCGCCCCAGCCGCAGCCCGCTTCCAGCACCGTTTCGCCCGGCGCCAGGCGCAGCTTGCGGCATACATAGTCGAGCTTAGCCGTCTGCGCCTGCTCCAGCGACATGTCGGGCTCGGGAAAATAGGCGCAGGTATAGACCAGGTTCCGGTCGAGCCAAAGCTTGTAGAAATCGTTGCCGATGTCGTAATGGTGATGGATATTGCGCCGCGCGCGCTGCTGCGTGTTGCTCGCCGGCGCGCTGAACGGCGCCAGCAGCTTCTGCGCGACCTGGGCGCGCCCGGCGACGCGCATCGATCGATAGATCGCCTCCAGGCATTGCACCAGGTCGCCGCGCACATCGATGCGCCCGGCGGCGTACATCTCGCCGAAGCCCAATTCGGGATTGGCGATGAGCTTGAGCAGCGCGCCGCGATCATGAATCAGCACCTGGGCGAGCGGCGCGCCGTTCGCGCTCGCGATCACCTGCCCGTCCCACAGCACCAGATCCAAGGGCGGCTTGCCCAGCGATTCCATCATGCGCGCGAGCAGCAGCCGCTCGGGCAGGAAGGCCTTGTTGCCCAGCGCCGGCCACGGCCCGCTGGCGCGCGCCGCGCGTTGCGCTGCGCTGGCGGTCGTCTTGAGGTATTGCTCGGTTCGTTCCTGGCTCATGCTGACACCCCGCTGACGTATCCCGCAGATGCGGTGAATATTGCGCCGCGCCCGCGATTTTCAAGAGACCGTAGCCAGCGCAGCCTTGCTGCGGTCTGACGCCGGGGAAGCGTATCCCGGCGTATCCTGCAGGCCCTAAGTCGGCGCGAACGCCGGCTCCGAAATCGCCGCCGCGCCGCGCTTGTTGTTTCTGGCCTCGACCATGGTGGAGAAATCGAACAGATTGACCGGACGGATGTTCAGCGCATCCAGTCCGGTCTGGCCGAGAAAACGGTCCAGCGAAAAATCCGGACGGAAGCCCAGATGTTTCGACAGCGGCGCGAGCAGGCTCTCCACGCTCCCGAGTATTAGATTGCGGCTGTGGAAATGGTTCACCATGAATATTTGCCCGCCGGGCTTGCACACCCGGCGCATCTCGTCGACCAGGCGCCCCGGGTCGGGGACCACGGAGGCGACATACATGGCGACCACCTTGTCGAAGCTGTCGTCCGCGAACGCCATGTTCTCGGCATCCATGACCATCAGCTGCGCCAGGGAATCGACCCGAATGCGCGCCAGGCGGACGCGCGCCTGCTCCAGCATAGGGCGGGAAATGTCGATGCCGACGACGCGCACATCCTGCGGGTACAGCGGCAGCGAGAGCCCGGTGCCGACGCCCACTTCCAGAATCCGCTCGCCCGGGTTGCAGCCCATGCGCTCGACTATCGCCCTGCGGCCGGGCTGGAATACGGCCCCGAAGCAGACATCATAGACACGCGCATAGCGGCGGTAGGCTTGTTCTATCGCTAGTATGTCCAAGGATATCCTCCTCGATCAGACTGCTTCGGCGTCGCGGACACAGGGGCTTGCGCGAGCATATTGCAACATGGCCTTTGGCGTTCAGGCTATCCCGGCTCTGTCGGCCGCACTTGATATTGCGCAAAGGCAAGCTCAACTAATGCAGGCTCGGGCAGCGCAAGCACAGGTAAAATAATCGCACAAAATTACGCCCTGTCGCCAGTGCCCACAGGCGTGCAGCGCCTACCCCTAATCCGGTATGCCTTGCGAGGCCTGCGCGGACGAACACTTGCCCCTGGGCCCAAGGCCGGCGCATCATGAACGCGCGTCAACGCAGATTCACCGGACACCGAAACAATTCGGAAAATCCGCAATGATGCTTGTTGCGACCATGGATCGACGATGAAAACGAGCATGCGCGCGATGGTCCTCGATCAGCCCGGACAGGCGCTGCGACCGGCCGAGCTGCCGCTGCCGCAAGCGGGCGCGGGCGAAGTGCTGATCGAAGTCGAAGCCTGCGGCGTCTGCCGCACCGACCTGCACCTCATCGACGGTGAATTGCCGCATCCGGCCCTGCCCATCATTCCCGGTCACGAAATCGTCGGCCGCGTCCGCGCGCTGGGCGAGGGCGTCGCCGGACTGCGCCTGGGCCAGCGCGTCGGCGTGCCCTGGCTCGGATGGACCTGCGGGCACTGCAGTTTCTGCGCCAGCGGCCGCGAGAATCTGTGCGATGCGGCGCGCTTCACCGGCTACCAGATCCAGGGCGGCTATGCCGAATTCACGGTGGGCGATGCGCGCTACTGTTTCGCCCTGCCCGAGACCGGCGATGCCGCGGCGCTGGCGCCGCTGTTATGCGCGGGGCTGATCGGCTACCGCGCCCTGTCGATGGCCGGGGACGCGCGCCGGCTGGGCATCTACGGCTTCGGCGCGGCCGCGCACATCGTCGCGCAGGTGGCCCGGCATCAAGGGCGGGAGTTCTATGCCTACACCCGCGCAGGCGACAGCGCGAGCCAGGAATTCGCGCGCAGCCTGGGCGCGGCCTGGGCCGGCGGCGCGGACGCGACCGCGCCGCAGCCGCTGGACGCGGCGCTGATCTTCGCTCCCGCGGGCCCGCTGGTGCCGGCGGCATTGCGCCAGCTCGCCAAAGGCGGCTGCGTAATCTGCGCCGGCATCCACATGAGCGACATCCCGTCTTTCCCCTATTCCATACTCTGGGGCGAGCGGACCATCCGCTCGGTCGCGAATCTTACGCGCCGCGATGGCGACGAATTTCTTCAGCTGGCGCCGCAGGTGCCGGTGCGCACTTCGGTGCAGACGTTCGCGCTGGCACAGGCGAACGAGGCGCTGTTGCGCCTGCGCCACGGTGAGCTCCAGGGGGCTGCGGTGCTGGTGATGCGCGCATAGGCAAACGCATACGCGGGAGCCCGGCGGTGGTGCAGGGTAAAATGCCGGCATGAAAAAACTGGTCATTGCCTCCAGCAACGCCGGCAAGCTCCGCGAAATCCAGGCCATGCTCGGTCCGCTGGGCTGCGAAATCCTGACGCAATCCGCGCTCGGCATCCCCGACGCGGACGAGCCGCACCTCACCTTCATCGAGAACGCACTGGCGAAGGCGCGCCATGCGGCCGCGCTATCGCACCTGCCGGCGCTGGCCGACGATTCCGGCGTTTGCGCGCTGGCGCTGGGCGGCGAGCCCGGCGTGCACTCGGCGCGCTACGCCGGCGAATCGGCCGGCCGCGGCGAGCGCGATGCGCGCAACAATCAAAAGCTGGTCGCCGCGCTCGCCGCGCAGCCGGATCGGCGCGCCTATTACTATTGCGCCATGGTGCTGGTGCGCCACGCGGCGGATCCGCAGCCGCTCGTCGGCGAAGGCTATTGGTGGGGCGAGATCAGCGCGCAGGCGCGCGGCACCAACGGCTTCGGCTACGATCCGCACTTCCTGCTGCCCGATCTGGGCAAGACCGTGGCCGAACTCGAACCCGAATACAAGAACCGCATATCGCATCGCGGCCAGGCGCTGCGCCAGCTGGTCGAAAAAATTCGCAGCTTTCCCTGAGGGCGGCGATGCCCGCGCAAACCGCCAGCCTCGTTCTGCAGCCAGGCGCCGCCGTGCTCAAAACGCTGCCGCCGCTGTCGCTCTATGTGCACATTCCCTGGTGCGTGAGGAAATGCCCCTACTGCGATTTCAATTCGCACGAGGTCCGGGGCGAAGCGCCCGAGGCGGAATACGTGCGCGCGCTGATCGCCGACCTGGAACTCGCCTTGCCACAGATCTGGGGCCGGCGCGTGTATTCGGTATTTTTCGGCGGCGGCACGCCCAGCCTGTTTTCTGCGCGCGCGATCGAGGAACTGCTGGCGGCATTCCGCGCGCGGCTCAATCTTGCCGCCGATTCGGAAATCACGCTCGAAGCCAATCCGGGCACCTTCGAATCGGCCAAGTTCCGCGACTACCGCGCCTGCGGCGTGAACCGCCTGTCGATCGGCATCCAGAGCTTCGACCCTGCCATGTTGCGCGCGCTCGGCCGCATCCACGACGGCGACGAGGCGCGGCGCGCGATCGGCATCGCGCAGGCGCATTTCGACAACATCAACCTCGACCTGATGTACGCGCTGCCGCAGCAGACGCTGGAGCAGGCGGGACAGGACATCGACACGGCGCGCAGCTTCGGCACCGCGCATCTGTCGGCCTATCACCTGACCCTGGAACCGAATACGCTTTTCTACCAGAAGCCGCCGCCGCTGCCCGACAGCGAACTCGCGGCCGACATGCAGGAGCTGGTCGAAACGCGCCTAGCCGCGAGCGCTTACCTCAACTACGAGACCTCGGCCTTCGCGCGCAGCGGGCGCGAGTGCCGGCACAACCTGAACTACTGGCGCTTCGGCGATTACCTGGGCATAGGCGCCGGCGCGCATTCCAAACTATCGTTTCCCGATCGTATCGTGCGCCAGGCGCGCTACAAGCAGCCGCGCGAATACATGCAGAAGACGGCGGCCGGCACGCCGGTGCGCGAACAGCATGCGCTCGCGCCCGGCGACCGGAGCTTCGAATTCATGATGAATGCGCTGCGCCTGACCGAGGGCTTCGAGTCCACGCTGTTCACCGAGCGCACCGGCCTCGCACTGACCGCGGTCGAGCGGCCCTTGCAGGAAGCGGTGCAGCGTGGTCTGATTACGCGTGACCACGCGCGCATCGCACCGACGCCGCGCGGGCAGCGGTTCCTGAACGATCTGCTGCAACTGTTCCTGCCGCCGGCAGGGCGCGACAAAGGGAGTACGCCATGAACTGGACCGGACTGATCATTCTGCTCGTCATTCTCGCGGCGCCGTTTCTCTGGGCAATGTCCATCTACAACGGCCTGGTCGCGCTCAGAAATCGTTTCAAGAACGCGTTCGCGCAGATCGACGTGCAGCTCAAGCGGCGCTACGACCTGATCCCGAACCTGGTGGAGACGGCCAAGGGCTATATCGCGCACGAGCGCCAGACGCTGGAAGCGGTGACTGCGGCGCGCACCGCGGCGATGGGCGCCAACCAGCGCGCCGCGGCGAACCCCGCCGACGGCGCGGCGATCCAGGGTTTGGCTGCTGCCGAAGCCGGGCTTTCGGGCGCGCTCGGGCGCCTGTTCGCCCTGTCCGAAGCCTACCCGGACCTCAAGGCGAATCAGAACATGATGCAATTGTCGGAAGAGCTCACCAGCACCGAGAACAAGATCGCGTTCGCACGCCAGGCATTCAATGACGCGGTGATGAGCTACAACACGCGGGTCGAATCCTTTCCCGACAATATCGTCGCCGGCATGTTCCAGTTCAAGGGCGCGGAACTGCTGCAGGCGACCGAGTCGGCGGAAGAGCGCAAGGCGCCCAAGGTGTCCTTCAGTTAGAGTCGCCGCCGGAGCGGCGGCCTCAGCGCAATGAACTTCTTCGAGCAGCAGGATGCGGCGCGGCGCCAGACCACGCGCCTGGTAGTGCTGTTCCTGCTCGCGGTGGCGGCGATCGTGATCGCCGTGAACATCGTGGCGGCGCTGGCCTTCGTCGGCGTCTCCGCCGACGTGGCGTCAGGCGGCGCGCGCATCAGGGCGCCAGGCTCGTTTTACGCGGTCGTCACGCTCGCCACGCTGGCGCTGATCGCCGGGGGCAGCCTGTTCCAGATCGCGAGCCTGGCCGGGGGCGGCGCAGCGCTGGCGCGCATGATGGGCGCGCGCCCGATGTCGCGCGACAGCAGCGATCCGGCCGAGCGCAGGTTGCTGAACGTGGTCGAGGAAATGGCGATCGCCTCGGGCGTGTCCGTGCCGCAGGTGTTCGTGATGGACGGCGAGCAGGCGATCAATGCCTTCGCCGCGGGCTATTCGCCCAATCAGGCGGCGGTGGTGGTCACGCGCGGCACGCTGGATACGCTCAACCGCGACGAATTGCAGGGCGTGATCGGGCATGAGTTCAGCCATATCCTCAACGGCGACATGCGCCTCAACCTGCGCCTGATGGGCGTGCTCGGCGGAATCCTGCTGCTGACCACGCTGGGACGCATGCTCGCGCGCTCCAGCTCGCGCAGCGACAGCAAAGGCTCCTCCCTGGTCCTGCTCGGCGTCGGCCTGATCGCCATCGGCTACATCGGCGTTTTTTTCGGGCGGCTGATCCAGGCGAGCGTATCGCGCCAGCGCGAGTTCCTCGCCGACGCCTCCTCGGTGCAATTCACGCGCAACCCGGACGGCATCGGCGGCGCGCTCGCGAAAATCAGCCAGGCCGGGTCGCGCATCGAGCACCCGCGCGCCGAAGCGGCCAGCCACATGTTCTTCGGCGAGGCGATCGCCTCCTCCTTTGGCGGCTTGTTCGATACGCACCCGCCGGTGAGCGAGCGCCTCGCGCGCATCTACGGCCATCCGGTGGCGATCAGCGAGGTCGCGGCGCGCTCGGCGTCCGCCTCGGCCGCGGCGCAGGAGCCCGCGGCGCTCAGCGGCTTCGCCGGCGACAATGCGTTCGGGCGTAGCGCAGGCGCGCGCCGCGGCGCGGACGACGCTGCACAGGCCGTGGTCAAGACCGGCGGCAGCGCGGTGCTCGCGGCGGTGGGCGGCGTATCCACGCAGCACGTCGACTACGCGGCATCCCTGCTCGATGCGCTGCCGCAGCGGGTGCGCGAGCGCACGCGCAGCGCGCAGGGAGCAAAGCAGACCATGTTCGCATTGGTATTCGCCCTGGACGGGCCGGCAAAGCCGGTGCAGATGGATGCGCTGCGCGCGGCCGGCGAAGACGCCGCAACGGTCGCGGCAATCGCGGCCGAGGTACAGGGCCTGGGCAAGACCGCGCGCCTGCCGCTGATCGCGCTCGCTGCGCCGGCGCTGAAGAGCCTCGCACCGGACGAGCGCGTCGAGTTCCTCGGCCTGCTGCAGCGCCTGATTGCAGCCGACCGGCGAATCACGCTGGAGGAATTCGTCGTTGCGACCATGCTGGAAGCGGCGCTGGGCGAGCGCGCCGGACGCGCGGTGCCGGCGCGCTATGCCAGGCTCGAGCCGCTCGCCGAAGACGCGCGCCTGGTGCTGTCTCTGATCGCGCACGCCACCAAAGGCGACGCCGCGACCTCCTTCGCGGCCGGCCTGAAGGAACTCGGCATGCCGCTCGCACTGCTGGAAGCGCGCGCCCTCAGCCTCGACGCGGTGAAGGCCGCGCTGACACGCCTCAACCAGCTCGCCCCGATGCAGAAGCCGCGGCTGGTCAAGGCGCTGGTGCAATGCGCCCTTGCCGAAGGCGAACTGACCGTGACCGACGCCGAGCTGCTGCGCGCGATCTGCTCCACGCTCGATTCGCCGCTGCCGCCGTTTTTCGAGGCAATGCCCTATGCGGCCTGAGCAGGCTCGCGCGGCTTCCATCGAGGGAAGCATGGTCTGATGAGATAATATCCACGCGCTGCTGCAAAGATCATCATCGCGAAAGGGACGACTTCAATGGCAAAGAGACTCAGCCCGGCGCTGCGCGCGGTCAAAGCGCTGACTTTCGACGTGTTCGGCACCGTGGTCGACTGGCGCGGCAGCATCACGCGCGAAGGCCGCGCGCTCGGCAGGGAATTGGGTCTGCGCGCCGATTGGGCCGCGTTCGCCGATGCCTGGCGCGCGGGCTATCGCCCGGCGATGGACGACGTGCGCTCGGGCCGCCTGCCCTGGACCAATATCGACGGGCTGCACCGGCGCATCCTCGAACGCATCCTGGCCGAATCCGGACTGCAATTGGACGATGCGCAGAAGGACAAGCTCAACCGCGCCTGGCACCGTCTCGCGCCCTGGCCCGATGCGCTGCGCGGGCTCAAGCGCCTGAAGAAGGGCTACCTCATCACCACGCTCTCCAACGGCAATGTCAGCCTGCTCACCAACATGGCCAAGCACGCCGGCCTGCCCTGGGACTGCGTGCTCTCGGCCGAGTTGTTCCACCATTACAAGCCCGACGCCGAAGCCTATCTCGGCGCCGCGGCCATGCTGGGCCTGGCGCCGCATGAAGTCATGATGGTGGCGGCGCACAAGGACGACCTGCGCGCGGCGCAAAAAGCGGGACTGCGCGCCGCCTTCGTGCAGCGCCCGATGGAGTTCGGCGACCCGAAGAAGAAAGACCTCAAGCCGGAAAAGGATTTCGACGTCAACGCTGCCGATTTCCTCGATCTCGCCTCCAAGCTCGGCTTGTAGAGCCGTCATCCGCATTTCCTTGGCCGCCGGATTTGCGTGGCGCAATACGCGGGGAAATGCCTAGCGCTCGCGCCCGGACCGCCTGGAGCACGCGCCTGGGGTTTCGATTAAACTGAAGCTCGATCATGCCGACAATAGCAAGAGCAAGCGCGACGCGATCCACAGCGAGCTTCCCCTTAAGGCAGCGTGCCCGGTCATCGCCCCAGCCACGCCTGCAGGAACTCACCGCGCCAAAGACTGCCCTCGTGAACAGCAGCGGCAGCAAACCTGAATGAGCTGATACCTTGAGCAAAGACGTAGTCCTCGTTACCTCGATGCAATTGTCCGAGCAGGCGCAGCGGATTCTGCGCGACGCAGACCTGGAAATCGCATTCGTGCCCGAGCCGGGCACCGAAGACGCCACGATTGCCGCGCTCGCCGCGGCCAGACCTGCGGCGGTGCTGATGCGCGGCAATCCGCCGTTTACGCAACGCGTAATGGAAGCGGCGCCGCAATTGAGGATCATCGCCAAGCATGGCGCCGGCGTGGACAGCGTGGACGTGCGCGCGGCCGCGCAGCGTGGCATTGCGGTGATGACCGCCGGCGCCGCGAACGCCGATGCGGTCGCCGAACTCGCGCTGGCGCTGATGCTTGCGCTGGCACGCGAGCTGCCGCGGCTGGACCGCAGCGTAAAGGGCGGCAACTGGGAGCGCCCGCAGTATCAGGGCCGCGAGTTCCGCGGCCGCACCGTCGGCATCGTCGGTTACGGCCAGATTGGGCGCAGGGTGGCGCGTCTCGCGACCGCCTTCGGGGCAAAGGTCGTGCTGCATTCGCGTTCGGCCATCGCCGATGCCGGCGGCGCCGAAGTGGAAGCGGACTTCGCGGCGCTGCTGCGCCGCGCCGACATTCTGAGCCTGCACTGCCCTCTCACGTCGGAGACACGCGGCATGATAGGCGCGGCGCAACTGCAGGCGCTGCCGCCCGGGGCGCTGCTCGTAAACACCGCGCGCGGCGCGCTGGTTGACGAGACCGCCCTCGCCGACGCGCTGCGCAGCGGGCGCCTCGCGGGAGCAGGACTGGACACGTTTTCCGTCGAGCCGCCGGATTCGAAGCACCCGCTGTTCGCGCTCGACAACGTCATCTGCACGCCGCACGTCGCCGGGTCGACCAAAGGTTCGCTGCTGCGCGTCGGCACCATTGCTGCGAGCAATATCGTGCGCCATCTGCGCGGCAAGGCGCCCGATCCGGACAAGCTCGTCAGCTGACTCGAGACAAACCAGCATGATGTCTCGCCGATTCCCGATTTCGAAAATGCTTCAGGAGGAAAGGTAATGGCCAGCGCCCGTCGGTCGGTCTACACATTTTTCGCAATTGTCGTGTCCATGCTCGCCGCTTGCGCGAGCACCCCGCCGGCACCCGCGCCGGAAATCCGTCAGGCCTTGGCGCCGACCGGAAAGCTGCGTGTGGGCATGTACCCGGGCAGCCCCACCTCCATGATTCGCGATCCGAAGACGGGCGAGATGAAAGGGGTAACCGTGGAGCTCGGTCAGGAGTTGGCGCGACGCCTGGGCGTTCCGTTCGAGCCGGTGGTATTCCAGAGGCCGGCCGAGATCGTGGAAGCGGTGAAATCCGGCAAGGCCGACATTACATTCACCAACGCCTCGTCTTCGCGGGCCAAGCTCATGGACTTCACGCCGCCCCTGCTGGATATCGAGAAGGGATTTCTCGCCCTCCCGGATTCCCCGGTTTCGACATCGACCCTGTCCGATGTGGACCGGCCTGGATTTCGCGTTGGCGTGAGCCGCGGGAGCTCGACGCTGCATGAACTGTCCGGCGAATTCAAACACGCCAAGCTGGTCGAGGCGCCAAACCTCAAGAGCGCAATCGAAATGCTGGCGCAACGCAAGATCGACGCCTTCGCAAGCAACAAGGCCATACTGAGTGAAATGTCGGACGATTTGCCCGGCTCGCGGGTTCTTGCCGGTCGATTTGGTTTGGAGCACGTGGCCCTGGCCATACCGAAGGGGCGGGAGCAGGGCATGGCCTATTTGCGCGGATTCGCCGAAGAAATGATGATCGGGGGATACCTGGAGCGCGCGGTCAAGAACGCAGGACTGCGCGGAACCGTGAAGCCGGGACCGAATTGACACCCGGCGCGCGCGACAACTCGAGCCGGCATCGGAATATCCACGCGGGCGGGCAGATCCCGGCTAGCCCGGCGAATTCAATTTCCCATTACTTTGACCGACAATAACTTCTCCCTCAGCCACCTGGGTACGTTTGCGGCTGTGCTGGAGCTTGGGCGCATCTCGCGCGCGAGCGAGCAGCTGCGCCGCAGCCCATCGACGGTGTCGCGATCCATCGACATCCTGCAGGAGAGGTTCGGCAGGTCGCTGCTGACGCGCTCCCAAAGCGGCGTGTCTCCAACGCCGGAAGGGGCGCTCGTCGCCATACGCTGCCAGATCATTCAATCGGAATTGGCTAGCCTGCGCGACCAGCTCGCCCGGGCGGATGACAGCCGCGTGCGCACCAATGCGTCGGTATTCCAGATGCACGTCGATGTTTCGCGCCTGCGTGCCCTGATTGCGGTGAGCGACTTCGGTTCGGTCCAGCGGGCGAGTCAGGTCCTGGCGGTATCCCAGCCAGCGGTCTCGATGTCGATTCGCCATCTGGAAACGGATCTGGGCATCGCGCTCTTCTCGCGCACGCCCACTGGAATGATCGCGACACCGGCGGGCGTCGCAAGCACCCTGTGCGTCAAGCGGGTACTCTCGGAACTGCGCAAGATGAAGGATGACGTCGACTCGTGCGACGGGGCGTCCTCGGGAGTGGTGTGTGTAGGCGGGCTTGCCTATTCGCGAAGAGCGCTCCTGCCCGAAGCGATCAAGCGCGTACTCTCGTCCTACCCGAAAATCGTCGTGCGTACGGTCGAGGGACCGATCGGAGCCCTGCTCGCGTCCATGCACGCGGGCGAAATCGACGTCCTGATCTGCGCCCATCCCAATCCCGCCTTGCTCGAAGGCGCATCGGTCGAGCCGATCGTGAACGATCCCCTGGGCCTGTTCGTATCCGCCGATCACCCGCTGGCCGGGCGCAAATCCTTGTCGGCTCAGGAAGTCTTGCGCCATGCGTTTGTCCTGCCGCCACGCGGCAGCGTGACGCGCGAGGCCTTGGATGCCGTGTTCATGCAGACTGCGGGGCGGCAGCCGCAGGGATCGGTCGAGACGGCTTCTTATTCAATGATCAAGTACCTGGTGCTCCACGCCAAGCTGATTTGCTTTCGTTCGATCACGACGTTTGATGCGGAGCTGCCGCCTAGGCGCATAGTGCCTCTGGATCTCGACTTTGCGCTGCCGCAGCGCCCGATTTGCCTGCTGCAGCGCTGCGGCGTGAGGCAGACGGCCGCGGTAAATGATTTCCTCGCGATCGTCCGGCGGATTGCGTCGGGCGGATCCCGGACCTAGCCGCAACTGGCGCTGTCCAGCCCGCACCTGCCGCCGCGCCAGGCCAAGGATATGCCCTTCGTCAGCCTGTGGCGACGGGCAGCTTGAGTCCCTTGTAGACCCTCAGCGCGTTCTTGCAATAGATCTTCTCTTTGTCCGCGGGACTGAGGCTGGTGTTCGCCTCGATGTATTGGCGCGTATCGTCGAAGTAGCGTCCCGTATCCGGGTCCTTGCACTTTACCGCGCCGTGCATTTCCGATGCGAACAGAATATTGTCGACCGGCACCACCTGCGCCAGCAGGTTGATGCCGGGTTGGTGGTACACGCAGGTATCGAAGAAGAGATTGCTGCCCATCAGCGCCGCGGGTTCCGGGCGCTTCATGTCGATCGCTATGCCGCGATACCTGCCCCAGTGATAGGGCACCGCCCCGCCGCCGTGCGGGATGATGAGCCGCAGCCTGGGAAAGCGGGCGAACAGATCCGACTTGAGCAGCTGCATGAAAATGGCTGTGTCGGCGTTGATGTAATGCGCGCCGGTGAAGTGGAAGTTCGGATTGCAGGACTGGCTGACGTGGATCATCGCCGGCACATCCAGTTCCTCCAGCTTCTCGTACAGCCCGAACCACCAGGGATCGGTCACCGGCGGGTCGGTCCAGTAGCCGCCGCTGGGATCGGGGCTCAGGTTGCAGCCGACGAAACCCAGCTCCTCGACGCAACGAACCAGCTCGGGGATGCAGTTCGACGGGGAAACACCCGGCGATTGCGGCAGCTGGCAGACCGGGACGAAGTTCGCCGGGTAAAGATCGCAAACCCGCTTGATCAGATTGTTGCAGACGCGCGACCACTGCACGCTCATTTCCTCGGTGCCGATATGATGTCCCATGCCGCCTGCGCGCGGCGAGAAGATCGTCAAATCGATACCGCGTTCCCGCTGCAGGCGCAACTGGGTGTTTTCAAGGCTCGCGCGAATCTCGTCGTCGCCTATGAGCGGGCCGTCCTTGTCGCGCATCGCCGCGCGATCCCCGCCGGCGTCGATCTGCAATTTCCGCCACGCCTCATGTGCAGCCGGGGCGGTGGTGTAGTGCCCATGGCAATCGATGATCATCTTGTCTACCTTGTCTGTTCGTGGATTCGTAACTTCGCGCGCGCCGCGCCAATCAGAGGCGGCCGATCAGGCTAGTGCTGAAACGCATAGATCGCCTGCGCCAACAGCCGGTCCAGCGGCCCCAGGGGCGTCGGGATATAGAGCACGGTCGCGAATAGAACTGCCAGCACCACCGAAAACACCAGGGCCGTGGCGATGCCGACGAGAACGCGCCGGACCCGCAACAGCCACAATGAAGCGGCAATAGCGCAAGTCGTCGAGACCAAAAACCCGACCGGCGTGAGGGCCCAGGAATAGGCCATCCAGATGGCAATGAAGGCGAGCGTCCGAAGCTGCTGCGGCAAGGGCGCGGACAGTATCTTCGCGAATGTAGCGTCCAGCGCCGCGGTATTGGAGCGGCCGGCGATTTCTTTCGCGGCGACGACCAGCGTGCACAGTACGACCAGAACCATCAGCACCAGCGGGTACACGCGAGCGGAGGCCGCGATATCCGGTATTTGCAGACCAAGGACGGCCGTCCCGCAGATGATCAGCAGAAACGATATCAGGTTGAAATACAACATGGCGACATGGACTCCCTGGTCTCGCGGCCGCTCAGGCGGGCTTTGCCCGGCCTTCCTTCAGCCGTCTGACGGCGCTGAACACCACCATGATTATGGATATTGCAAAGAAGCCGTCCGCTATCGGACGTCCCAATACCTCGCCCACGCCGGCCGATGTCGTGAACAGAACCAGCACCTGCTGCTCGAACAGCGGACCGAGAATCACCGCCAATACAATGGGCAAAATCGGCACGCGCAGCGCGCGCAACCAGAGCGCAAGCGCGGTGGCGCCGAACATCACGCCCACATCGAACATGCTGTTGTTGATGGCGTAGGAGCCCAGTATCGAGAACACGGCGATGAAAGTTGCAAGCACCCGTTTTGGCAGCTTCAGCACCAGCGCAAAGTAGCGGGCGCCGAACAGGCCGAAAAACATCATGAACAGATTGACCGCAATGAACCCCCAGAAGAAGGTGTAGATCAGTACCGGTTCGTTCTTGAACAGCAAGGGGCCCGGCTGCAGGCCGTGGAGCGTCAGCGCGCCGATGAAGACGGCGGCTGCGCCGCTGCCGGGAATGCCCAGCGAGATCAGCGGCATGAGGGACCCGCCGACGTTTGCGCTGATCGAACACTCGGAGGCGATGAGGCCGGTGACGGAGCCTTTGCCGAACTTTTCGTCCTTGGGGTGGAACCGCCGTTCGATCGTATGCGCGATGAACGGCGTTTCAACCGGCCCCACCGCCGGCAGGATCCCGAGAAACAGGCCGATCGTAGACGAACGCAGGTAGGTAACGGCGTGCGTCCACAAGGTCGCGAAGAGCTCTCCCATCGAATTGCCTTTGCCGTAACTGATGATTTCGTCGCTGGACGACTCGACCAGACTGTCGAATGCGAGGAACACGGCTTCCGTCATGCAGAAGAACCCGACCAGCACCGCTATCAGATTGAAGCCCGACATCAGGTCGACGTTCCCGAAGGTGAAGCGCGCCGCGCCGTTTACCGGATCGAGGCCTATGGTGGTCAGAAGCAAGCCGATAAAACAGCCGAGCAGGTTGCGCATCAGCGGCGTGTCCAGCATGACCGTGACGATGGTGAAGCTGAACAGCAGAAGCGCGCAGTATTCGGGCGGTCCGAACGTCAGCGCAAGAGTAGACAGCATCGGCGTGAGGAACAGAAGCGCCACCGCGGAGAACAGCCCGCCCACACCGGAACTCAGCGCGGCGAGGCTCAAGGCCAGCGGCGCCTTGCCCTCGCGGGCCAGCGCGTAGCCCTCCCAGCCAGTGATGATGGAGGCGGGCGTGCCGGGCACATTGATCAGGACTGCCGAAATGCTCCCGCCGAAGATTGCCCCGGCATAGATGCCGGCGAGCATGATCATGCCGGCGCCGGGACTCATCAGGAACGTGACCGGCACGAACAACGCAATCCCCAGGGTCGCCGTCAATCCGGGTATGGCCCCGAAAATGATCCCGACGATCACGCCGACTATCTCGACCAGGAGATACGTCGGCGATACGGCAGTCAGCAGTCCTTCCAGCATCGGGACCTCGGGACCTGGTGCCTATTTCGTTCCGGTCACTGCGGCGCTTTCAGCTGGCCCGCTTCCTTGAGGAATTCGTGCACCTCGGCATAGGACTCGTCATAGGCCTTTTGCTGTTCCGCCATGGTTTTCGGCAGGAGCTCGACTTTGACCTTGGCAAAGGCTTCCTTCGTGGCCTTGTCCGCCATCGTCTTCTCGATCAGGTAGGCGAGATAATTCTTGATTTCCTTGCTGGTTCCTTTCGGCACCGCGGCAAAGCGATCCGCCCCCCAGGTGTCCGATGCCATCTTGATGTTCAGGGCCTTCATTGTCGGCAATTTGGGATCCTCGGCCAGGGGCTTGTTGTCGGCCACGGCGAGCGCTTTCAGGCTGCCATCCTTAACGTACTGATCGATTTCACTTAAGTAGACGGCGGAAATATCGATATTGCCGCCGAGCAGCGCCACGATCGCCGGCTTCCCGCCGGGGAAAGGCACGATCGTGAACTTGGCGCCGGTTTGTTTCGCGACGATGCGCGTGGCGGTATCGAACGAAGCATTCGGAATGACGCCCATCTTCAGTTTTTCGGGATTCTTTTTCGCGTACTCGAGGATCTGCTTGAAGTCCATCTTGCCAAGATCAGAGTTCGAGCGCGTCGCCCAAATCACCGGCTCGAACGTGATGCCGGCGATCGGCTCGACGTCGTCCTTCTTGAATTGCGCCCCCTGGTAGAGGATGTTCATGAACATGGTCGGATTGGCGAGGATGCCCACCGTGTAACCGTCCGGCTTCGCCTGCGTGGCCATGTAGGTATTGCCGATTACGCCGCCGCCCCCGCCCCGATTCTCGACGCGGAACTGGTAGCCGGTCACGCGCTCCATCTGCGCAGCCAAAGTACGGGCGGTGATATCCATGCCCCCGCCAGCCGGGTAGGACACGATGAAATTGATCGGCCGGTTGGGATAGTTTGCCGGTTTCACCGGTTGTGCGATCACCGATTGCGCAACGAGAGCCGACGCCAACAGGCAGGCACCCACTACGGTTGAAAACTTCGTCGCCATCACAGATTCCCCTTTCATGATTCCTCCTCATTGTCATTTTGGCGCAAGTACTTGCTGTTATTTAAGCACGAAGAACTGGCGTTCACCATTGCAAATTGGCTATGCGGCATTCGATTTTGCTTAAGCGGCATGGCGCTTACCTGCTCCCGCGGCGGCTCGGACTAGCGGCTGTTACTGCGCCGACCGGGGAGATACGCGCAGGTCCGCGCAGGCTGGACGGCTACAGGTTCCGGGTCTTCCGGAAAATGATGTCCCAAACGCCGTGGCCGAGCGCGAGGCCGCGGCTCTCGAACTTGGTCTGCGGCCGGTAGTCCGGGCGCGGCGCGAATCCGGGCGCGGTGTTGGCGAGCGCCGGTTCGGCCGCGAACACGGCGAGTATCTGCTGCGCGTACTCTTCCCAGTCGGTGGCGGCGTGCACATAAGCGCCCGGCGCGAGGCGCGAGGCGAGCAGCGCAACGAAGCCGGGCTGGATCAGCCGGCGTTTGTGGTGGCGTTTCTTCGGCCAGGGATCGGGAAAGAAGATATGCGCGCCGGCGAGCGATGCCGGCGCGATCATATGCTGCAGCACTTCGACCGCGTCATGCTGGATGATGCGCAGATTCTTCAGCCCCGCTTCCTCGATGCGCTTGAGCAGGCTGCCCACCCCCGGCGTGTGCACTTCGATGCCGAGGTAATTGTTCTCCGGATGCGCGGCGGCGATCAGCGCGGTGGTCTCGCCCATGCCGAAGCCGATTTCGAGCAGCGTCGGCGCGCTGCGCCCGAAGGCCTGCGCGAAGTCCAGCGGCTGCGGCGTATAGGCGATGCCGTAGACCGAGGACAGGGTATCGACCGCGCGCCGCTGGGCATTGGACACGCGTCCCTGGCGCAGCACGAAGCTGCGTATCGGCGGATGGGAATGTGCGGGCATCGGATACAGTGCCTGATCGGTGCCGGCGCCGGGACCCGGCCCGGCTGGCCTCAGGCGGCCTTGCCGATGACGCCGGCGGTGGGCGAGCTCGGCGCAGCCGAGTAAAGCTTCTTCGGCATGCGCCCGGCGAGCCAGGCTTCGCGCCCGGCTTCGACCGCCTTCTTCATCGCCTGCGCCATGAGCACCGGGTTTTTCGCCGCGGCCACGGCAGTGTTCATGAGCACGCCGTCGCAGCCCAACTCCATCGCGATCGCCGCGTCGGAAGCCGTGCCAACGCCGGCGTCGACTATCACCGGCACCTTGGCGTTCTCCAGGATCAGCTGCAGGTTCCAGGGATTGAGTATGCCCATGCCCGAGCCGATCAGCGAGGCGAGCGGCATCACCGCAACGCAGCCGATCTCTTCCAGCCGTTTGGCCAGGATAGGATCGTCGCTGCAATACACCATCACCTTGAAGCCTTCCTTCACCAGCGTTTCGGCCGCCTTGAGCGTCTCCACCATGTTGGGGTAGAGCGACTTCGGATCGCCCAGCACTTCGAGCTTCACCAGCTCATGCCCGTCGAGGAGCTCGCGCGCGAGGCGCAGCGTGCGCACCGCGTCCTCCGCCGTATAGCAGCCGGCGGTATTGGGCAGATAGGTGTATTTCGACGGCGGCACCGCGTCGAGCAGCGAAGGCTCGTTCGCGTTCTGTCCGATATTGGTGCGCCGGATCGCCACGGTGACGATCTGCGCGCCGCTGGCTTCGATCGCGCGCCGCGTTTCGTCGAAGTCCTTGTACTTGCCGGTGCCGATGAGCAGGCGCGAGGCGTAGGCCTTGCCTGCGATGTTCAAGCTGTCCATAGGGTGCCTATGCGGTTTGGGCGACGCTCGTGCGCGCGTCGCAAGCGTGGTGACCGGTGCGCGGTCCGGCGGCCATGGTCGGGTTCAGTGTCATGTTCAGCCACCTCCGACCGCGACCACGATCTCCAGCCGGTCGCCGTTGGCGAGCGCCGTCTGCGCAAAGCGGCTGCGCGGGACGATCTCGCCGTTCTTCTCCACCGCCACGCGCTTGCCCGCGAGCTGCAGGCGCTCGAGCAGCGCGGCGAGGTCGGTATCGGGCGCCAGGCGCTGGGCGGCGCCGTTGACCTTGACTTCTATCACTGTTGGACCTGTGCGTGAGGACGCAAGCGGCGTAAGGCTGCATTGCCTGCAGCGATTTTACGACAGTTACACCCATCGGTCACCATTGGGTCGCGCATATTGGGTCGCGCGAACCGGATAAGGCGCGGATGGCGGCTCAGGCGGCCGGCACGGGCCTGCGCCGCAGCGCCAGCAGCAGCAAAGCCAGCAGCGAGAATGCCGCGCCCGCGTAGAAGGTCATGGCCGGCCCGAGCCGGTCCCAAAACAGGCCTGCAAGCACGCTCGCGGCGAGCATCGCCATGCCGCTGGCCAGATTGAAAAACCCGAAGGCCGTGCCGCGCAAGTGCGCCGGCGCGGCGTCGGCGACCATGGTGGCGAGCAGGCCCTGGGTCATGCCCAGGTGCAGGCCCCACAGCACCACGCCCAGCGCGACCGCGGCCAGTCCCTGCGCCTGCGCCAGCACCAGGTCTGCGACGATCAGCACCAGCACCCCTGCTGCGAGCAGGCTCAGATGGCGCATGCGGTCCGCGAGTTTTCCCAGGGGATAGGCGGCGAGTGCGTACACGACATTCATCGCCACCAGCACCAGCGGCGCGTAGCTGTCGGGCAGGCCCTGCTGCTGCGCGCGCAGGATGAGGAAGGCCTCGCTGAAACGGGCCAGGGTGAACACCGCGCCGACGGCGACCACGAACCAGTAGGCGCCACCCATTTCGGCCAGGGTTTTCCACTCGATCGGAGCAGACGGCTTGCGCGCGGCGCCGGCCGTGCCGGGCTCGCGCACGCCGAACACCAGCAAGGACACCGCGATTGCCGCCGGAATGACTGCGTACCAGAACACGGTGCGAAAATCCCCCGCCCAGTAGAGCATCAGCGCGACGCCGAGCAGGGGACCGAGGAAACCCCCGACCGTATCCAGCGACTGGCGCAGCCCGTAGGCCGCGCCGCGGATCTCGGGTGGCGCCAGATCGGCGACCAGCGCATCGCGCGGGGCGCCGCGTATGCCCTTGCCGATGCGGTCGATGAAGCGCGCCGCGAGCACCCAGTTCACCGTCAGCGCCAGCGCGAACAGCGGCTTGGACAGCGCGCCCAGGCCGTAGCCGATCACGGCCAGGGCCTTGCGTTTCCCAAAGTAATCGCTCAGCACGCCGGAGAACACCTTGACGATGAGCGCGGTGGATTCGGCGATGCCTTCGATGACGCCCACGGCCAGCGCGCTCGCGCCCAGGCTCGACACCATGAATACCGGCAGCAGGCCGTGGATCAGCTCGGAGGAAACGTCCATGAACAGGCTGACGAAACCCAGCATCCAGATGCTGCGCGGTATGGCGGGCAAAGGGTTCAGGCGAGAGTTCGGCATGTTCCGGCTGCGCATGGTCGCAAGGACGGATTGTAGCCCTCACGAACAGCGCATCATCCAGCTTTCTGCCGAGCCGGGTACGTCAGTATCCAAACCAGGCCGTGACCGGGCAACGACCCCGGAATTACCCGCTGCGCTCTGCGATACAGGAGAATCCCGGCGCGCCCTGGCTTAAGCGCGCGCGTCCAGCAATGCCACCGCGCGTTGGTAGATGGCTTCGGGAGATCCCTCGGCCGAAACGGACACGAGCAGGTTCTGCCTGCGGTAGTAATCGGCCAGCGGCGCGGTACTGGCCTCGTAGGCGGCCATGCGCACCTTGACCGATTCGGGGCGGTCGTCTTCGCGTTGGATCAGCTTGCCGCCGCAGGCATCGCACACGCCTTCCGCCTTGGGCGGTTTGGTCTGGACGTGATAGACGGCCTTGCATTTCTCGCAGGTGCGCCGCCCGCTGAGGCGCGCGACTATGGTTTCCAGGGGCAGCTCGTAGCTGAGCACGGCATCGAGCTGGATCTTCTCCTGTGCCAGGATCTGGGTGAGTGCCTCGGCCTGGGCAACCGTGCGCGGAAAACCGTCCAGCAGGAACCCGCCGCCACAGCGCAGGCAGGCGGTGCGTTCCTTGATGATGGCAAGCACGGTCTCGTCGGTAACGAGTTCGCCCTTGCGCATGGCGTCGAGGGCGAGGTCGAGGGCCGGAGTGCGATCACAATCGGCGATCGATTTCGCCGCGCGAAACACATCCCCGGTGGATAGCTGGCAGGGACCCAGCCGTTCGCTCAGCAACTCGGCTTGGGTGCCCTTGCCGACGCCGGGGGCGCCCAGCAGGACAAAGTGGCGCGGCCGGGATTGCGCTTGCGGCGGCACCGAGCAGTCGGCGGCGGGGCCTTTGAGCCAGGTGGCGCGGTCGTTCTTTGCATTCATGCTGCTCTCCTTTTTTCCGGTGCGAAATTGATCTTCGGCGTCTGTGCGCCCTGCCGGCTTCGTTCTAGCGCTGCAATTACAGCATCCAAGGGTCTGTTAACATTCAGCGCATGAGATGCGTTGCCTCCAAATGCGGATGACTGCAAGGCGCGCGACGAAGCCAAGGGTGGTTCCCTTGGCGAGGAGCGCAACGCCGCAGGCGCCGCATTTGGAGGCAACCCGAAGGGACGGGGGATAATTTGGGCGCAGCGCTGCGTTGCTCGTCGCTTGTTTGGAATGACCAAACGGCGCTCCTCACGCCTTGCGCTGCATCCCAAATTACCCCCGTCGCGCTCATGTGCTGAATGT
>Ga0335085_10003650_pt1 | contig 26368 bp, 32 predicted proteins | sample Lox_Sample_45_FD_206712 | JGI IMG/M metagenome (GOLD analysis project Ga0335085, IMG submission 206712) | Soil microbial communities from Loxahatchee National Wildlife Refuge, Florida, United States - Lox_Sample_4.5 | ecosystem: Environmental > Terrestrial > Soil > Wetlands | place: USA...
ATATGAAAATACTGAAGGAAAGCTTTACCGAAGAAGGCGTTCAACTGCTGGTTCGCGCGCGTCCGATCGACCTTCAGCGCTGGGGCAAAATGATGAAGTAGTGCCCCGCGGTGTGCGCCGGACGGGCCCGCAGGCACGGTCGATAAGGGATCGTCCACGACGACGACCCGCCGTGGATAGCCAATGTTGTCCTCCTAGGAGCTTTGCCCCAAGCCCCGGCCCATGGATCAAGCCGAGGCTTTGGGGGAAAAGCCGCAAAGAGGGGAATCGTCAACTGGCGGCCAATTCCAATTCGTGGAACCCTAGTTTGAAAAACCCCAGGATTTCGCGGGAAGCCAGCCAGGCATCCTCCCCCTCGAAGGTGATCGTGAGTTCGGCCCCGTAGGGAATGCCCAACGCGATGAGATTGATGAGGCTTTTGGCGTCCGCCGAACGTCCTTGGTGGCGGATGGTGATTTTACTTTTGAACTGATGGGCGGTTTTGACCAGCTCGGCGGCCGCCCGGAGGTGAAGGCCTAATTTATTCACGACCCTGGCTTTTTCAGTGATTTCCATTGGTTCCTCCCCGTAACCGAAAATCAAAGAATAAAAAAAATATATCCGGATCGACTTTCTTGTCAAGACCCTCCCCACGGAACAAGAAAGACTGGAATGACAGCCCTTGCCAACGGCGGTTAAAAAATTTAATCCCGGCCCTTGACGGAAAAAAACCCGTTTCCTAATTGTATTTTCACGAAAGCCAAAACCGTTTTGAAACAACCGAAAAGGAGGTAACTGCCATGAATGGTTTGGGTCTTTTGAAATCGGGCTTAAAACTGGACAAAAATCAGTGGGACCGCCTGTTCGACAACGTCCTGGACATGCGTCCCGGGTTTGACCTTCAAGGTTTCGGAACCGGATGGATCCCCTCCGTGGATGTGGAGGAGGCCAAGGACGAGTACCGCTTCTACGCCGAAATGCCGGGGATGAAGCAGGAGGACATCAAGATTTCCCTGGCGGAAAACATACTGACCATCTCGGGCGAGAAAAAGCCCCGCTATGACGTGGAAAAAGGGAACTTCCACCGGTTGGAAAGGGCCTATGGGACTTTCCAACGCAGTTTCTCACTGCCCCAGATGATCCAGGCCGACAAGATCAAGGCTTCGGTCAAGGACGGAATCCTCGAAATTACCGTTCCGAAAAGCGAGGAAGCCAAACCCAGGCAAATCACCGTTACGGCAGGTTGAGGGGATGATCCCGGCAGGCCCCGGGGGGCTTTGACCCCGGCGGCCTGCCGATCCTGCTTAAAATATCAGGGGTTGCCATGGTCCAGCAACAGTTCAAGAGCGGCTCAGGGGGTTTCAACCGGCGTCCCATCCGGTGGGTGAGGCGGCTGATGTCGAGAATCCGGCGAAAAGCCGCCGATAAGGACGATCCACATGACAGGCCGCCCCAGAACCCATTTGGAAGCCACCCGCCCTTCGGGGGAATCCCGGCGTTGAGTTTTTGAGCCGGGCCCCTATGCGCTTCGAGAGCGGGGAATTTGCCCTTCCAAAATTGATGTATGAGGCAAGAAGCGCGGAAAGAACGCCGTCCATTGCAGGACCTTCGGGTCGCCGGCGGGCGCCCCAAGGTGACGGTTGGGGAAATGGAAAATCAAAATTCCGGGGCCTTGATTTTTTAAAAACAGGTTCCTAATTCATTTTTAAAACGCAAAGCGGAGTTGCCGGAACAATAGATGGTTTAAATTCTTTGAAAAAGGAGGAAAACCATGAAACATTTATTGATCCCAACCACCATCCTCGCCGCGCTGGCCTTGGGTTATCCCTCGGCCGCCCTGGCCGGCCCTCCAACCCGCCCAGCCTCGCCGGCCGTCACGCCCCCAACGAGCGGCAAGCCGGAAAAAAAGGCGGACAAGGCGGAGGCCAAGGTCACCGAGAAGCGCAAGCAAATCTCCTCCGAGGCCATGGACGCGATCCAGGAAACCAAGAACGCGCTCAAATGGCTGGATGAGAACCACAAGGACAAGGCCCTCCAGGCCCTGGAAAGGGCCACCGGGAAGTTGGACTTGATCCTGGCCCGAGACCCCAACCTGGCCCTGGCCCCCCATAACGTCACCGAGACCACTTACGACCTTTACGCCGACATGGACCAGGTCCTTACCGAGCGGAAAAAGGCGCAGGAGCTTTTGGCGGAAGGGAAGGTCCCGGAGGCCCGTGAGCTCCTGGACGCCCTGCGCAGCGAAACGGTCATCCGGGTCTCCAACATCCCCTTGGCGACCTATCCCGACGCCATCAAAAAAGCGGCCAAATCCATCGACGAGGGCAAGGTGGAAAAGGCCGAGGAAACCCTCCAAGCCGCCCTCGACACCCTCGTGGTGACCGACAATATCATTCCCCTTCCGGTCGTGGCGGCCCAGGACGATTTGTCCGACGCGAAAAAGCTCTCGGAAAACAAGACCCGTTCCGCCGACGAGAATAAAAAACTCGACCGGCTCCTTTCCGACGCCAGGTCCCACCTTGAGTTCGCCCAAGCCCTGGGCTATGGGACCGCCCAGGATTTCAAGGATCTTTACGGCGAGCTGGACGCCATTCAGGTCAAGACCTCGGACGGGAAGGCGGGGCTGGGATTTTTCAAGGATGTCGAGGCGTCGCTTTCCAAACTATTCGATTTCATCCAGCCTCAATCCAAGGCTGTCTCCAAAGGTTGAGTCCAGGCACCGATCCGGAAAGGGGGTGGGATATGAATTGGCGCTAAACCATCTCAACAACCTAATGACTTGAAACTCCATGGACGATTCCATGGAGTTTTTTTTTAATCCTTTTCCGAGTAACAGAAGGGCCGGCCCCATTACGGTTTTCTTTCGCTCGGGCCCTTAAAGGATAGGTCGCTAAATACTTTCCTCGACAAGAATTTGGGGTTATGTGCGGATAGTTCCAATCCCCTATGTTTTTAAAAAGAAGCCCGGATGCCCACGATCGGTAGGCATCTTGGAAAAGGAAAAAGCCGGAGCCGGTCCTGAAAATAGGAAGGTATAATTAGGCTGTCTTTATCTAAGAATAAAAGATTAATCCTCAATTGGGTTTTTGCGTTTCTCCCGTTTTGATTCAGCGCTTTTTTTCAAAAGGGATTTATATGAAATGGCTTTTGAATGCGTCCCCGACCCAAGCCGTCCTGGTGCTTCTTTTGGGTGGTCCGATCCTTTGGATTGGGGCCTCCCCCCTCCAAGCCGCCTCTCCCCAACTGAAAGTCATCGGCAATCAAATCGTGACGGCCAACGGCGGTTGTCCGGTCCGGCTGGTGGGCGTGGATACTTCCGGCCTGGAATACAGCCCCACGGGGGACCAGGGGACGGGATATCCCACGACCCTCGTCGACGGCGTCACCATGACGGATTACGTTTCGATCGCCGCCGAGGCGATCACCGCCTGGCACGCCAATTTTATCCGCGTCCCGACGAACCAGGATTACTGGTTCGGCTGCTCCAACAGCAACGGCACCCCCAATACCGCCGCCTACCATGACGAGATCAACGCCATCGTCAATTATTGCAGGAGCCAAAACGCCTACGTGGACTTCGACCTTCATTGGTCCGGGACCTCCGGCGCGGCCGCCCCGCCCTGCGGCAGCGGATGGGGCACCGCCAACGGGCAACAATGCATGCCCGACATGAACGCCGTCACCTTTTGGTCCTCCGTGGCGTCGGTCTATGCCAATGACCCTGTGGTCCTATTCGACCTTTTCAACGAGCCTTTCGATCCCAGCGGGAACGATGACACCTTTTGGAATATCTGGCGCAACGGAGGCCCCACGGGTTCCACCCCCGCCAACACCCCGGGCCTGCAGGGCCTCCTGAACGCGGTGCGCGGCGCCGGCGCGAACAACATCTGCCTGGTGGGCGGGCTTCAATGGGCCTATGACGAAAGGGCGCTGGCCACCGGAAGCACCAATTGCGGGGGGAGCCCCTGCGGCCTGACCGATTACGCCTCGTCCTACGGGATCATGATCACCGCCCACATCTATCCTTATAAGGGAACGCCCGCCGCGGGCACCTATGACCCCTGGGTGACCCTGGTCACCAACCTTTACCCGGTCGACGTGGAGGAATTCGGGGCGACTTCCACCGACCCCGCCAACTGGGACAACAACCTGCTGGCCTGGATGAACGGCGCCAACGCCAATTCCTACGTTTATAACGGCACCGGTTGGTGCTTCAGTTCGGATGTGGGCCCGACCATGCTGGACAGTTTCGCGGGCTATGTCCCCAATGCCTACCACGGAATACCCGTCTCCACCTGGCTCAACCAGCAATACGCCACCACCACCCCTTGCGGGCCCACCTGGACGCCGAACCTTTCCAACACCCCGACCGTCACCCCCACCATTACCAACACCCCGTCCGCGACCGGCACCCCGACCAGCACCTTCAGCCCGACGGTCACCGACACCCCCAATCCCTGCGCCCAGGTTTACGAGGCCGTCAATTGCGGGGGCCCTCAAACACTCATCGGCGGGGTGACCTGGTTGGCCGACCAGGCCTATGCCGCCGGGGGCTTCGGCTACGTGACCGCCGGCAACGTCGGGACCACCTCGAGCCCCATCGCCAATTCGGGCGCCCAACAGCCCCTTTACCAGGACGAACGCTATGCCCCCACCCTGGAATACAAGTTCACGGTCCCCAACGGGAACTACCTCGTCACCTTGAAAAATGTCGAACTTTACTGGACCTCGGCGGGGAAGAGGATCTTCAGCGTGGCCATCAACGGCGTGACGGTGATCCCGAATCTGGACCTCTTCGCCCAGGCGGGGCAATATACAGCGGACGACCACAACATCCCGGTGAGCGTCACCGGGGGCTTGATCGATATCGTGGCCACCGCGACGGCGGACAACGCGGAATTCACCGCCATTGAGGTCACCAGCGACCCGGTTTGCACGCCCACCAACACGCCCTGCGCCACGGCGACCCCCAGCCCCACCCTCACCCCGACCAGCAGCGCGACCTATACCCCCACGGTTTCCCCCACCTACACCGTGACGGCAACCGCGACCCTTACCCCCGCCTTCAGCGCGACGCCGACCGCCACCTTGTCCCCCACCGGCACGCCGACCCCGGCCATTTCCGTCACTGGTTTCTGTCCCCCCTATCCCAACCCCTGCGATGGGACGTCGCCGGTTTCTTTTTGCGTCGATGTGCCCGAAGGGTCCCTGGTCAACCTGGGTATTTACACCACGGCTTTCCGGAAGATTTACGGCCGCCAAACCGCCCTTTCGGGCCAAAATCTCCTGAGTTGGGACTTGAGGGATGACGGGGGGACCCCCGCGGCCAACGGGGTTTATTATTTGAGGATACAGGTCACGGGGACCCAATCCGCGTCCAAGATCTTCAAGATCGTGGTCGCGCGGTAGGAAAAAGGCTGTGCACGGCGGGGCCCCGTCCGGCTCCCTTTCGCCGATCCGGCTTTCTTTTTCCGGAGGCTTTTTAGGCGGGAAGGCGCCGGCTTTGCGGCATTTTCGGCCACATCCGCACTGCGTTTCATCTTCGTTAACAGCATTCCGCCTTGGGTGACCGGCGTCGAATGAATGGTACAATCGGAAAAATCATGAACGTCCAAGAACAAATCAAAAAGTACATTGCCGGCCAACCTGAGCCCAAACGCGGCGACATGCAGGCGTTGCACCGCCTCATTCGGCGGGTCCTTCCGGCGTGTAAATTATGGTTCTTGGATGGCAAGAACAGCGAAGGTAAAACCGTGTCGAATCCCAGCATCGGCTATGGGTCCACCGACCTCCAATACGCGGATGGAACAACGAAGGAGTTTTACCGAATCGGACTGAGCGCCAACAAAACCGGTATCTCGGTCTATGTTTTCGGCCTCAAGGACAAGTCCACCTTGGCTAAAAGGTACGGGAAAAAACTGGGCAAGGCCAGCGTGACCGGGTATTGCATCAAGTTCAAAGCGGTCAAAGACATCAACGTCGACACGCTTGAGGCGGCCCTCAGGTATGGGGCCCGGCCTGGTGGATGAATTCCAGATCGGCGTCCATTCGATTCATTTAGGAAGCGGCTTTCCCCTGTTTAAAAACATCCAGAACAGGGTCGGCCTTGAACCCATCAAAACGGAAAAATCCGGCGGCGGCGCGGTGGTTGTTTACTATGGGCCGGTGAAACCAGTGAAAGCATGGTTATATCGCCTTAAAACCTAGGGGTTTAGGTCAAATTAAGCACTTTAGATATCCGTCGAAAAGACCGACAATCTCCTTAGGTAAACCAATGTCCCTTGAACCCGCCAATCCCAAGGCCTCCCCCGAGGCCCGCAAGCTCCTCGAATACCTCTACTCCATTTCAGGCAAAAAAACCCTGTCCGGCCAGCACAACTATCCCGGTTCCCGTTCCTCCTATTCCCAACGCGCCCAGGAGATCACCGGCCGCACGCCCGTCATTTGGGGGCAGGATTTCGGGTTCTCCGGCAGGGCGGGGGACAAGGACGCCATCTCCAACCGCGACGCCAACATGGAGGAGGCCATCCGGCAACACCGGGAGGGGTCGATCATCACGCTCATGTGGCACGCCGTGCGTCCCTTGGACGAGGAACCCAACGGGTGGAAGGAAAGCGTGCAGGCCAAGCTGACCGACGCCCAATGGAGGGAACTGGTCACGCCCGGGGCGCCGCTCCACAACCGCTGGCTCAACCAGTTAAAGGTGGTGGCGGGCCACCTGGAGAAGCTGCGCGCCGCCCGCGTACCCGTGCTTTGGCGGCCCTACCACGAGGGGAACGGCAATTGGTTTTGGTGGGGTTTCCGGCCCGGCCCCCGCGGCACGCAGGCCCTTTACCGCCTCATGTTCGAGGTTTTCACCGTCCGCTACGGCTTGAACAACCTGCTTTGGGTTTGGAACGCCAACAAGGTGAACGACGAGGGGAACGCCGGGCCCTACCGGGACTATTACCCCGGTCCGGACTGCGTGGACATCCTCGCCACCGATATCTACCATTCGGACTACCGGGACAGCCATTACACGCAGCTGGTGGAGGCCGCGGAGGGAAAGCCCGTCGCCCTGGGCGAGATCGGGCCCGTGCCCGATCCCTCGATCTTCAAGGCCCAGCCGGGATGGGCTTGGTACATGATCTGGCCCGATTACCTGGACAGGGACAACAGCCCCGAGAGCCTCCGCGCTCTTTACCGGGACCCCCGGGTCCTGTCCCGCGAAGGCCTTCCGAAAATTTCTTGAGCAGTGATTCCAAATAGAAAACAAAGGGGCGGGGGCCGGAAATGACGTTAGCCGCCTTATTCCCCGACTGTGGCTGTCTTGACCTTTCCGGCTCGCTTGTAACAGGCGATGACCACGCCCTTCGGCGTAATGGCGCTCTCGATGAGGGTGAAGGCCGCGGGAATCGCGCCGCCGGCGAACAATTTTTTCCCTTTGCCGAGGGTCACGGGATAAATTTTGAGCCGGAGTTCGTCCACCAGGTCATTCTTCAGCAGCAGCTGGACGAGTTCGCCGCTGCCCCAAACTTGAATGGGGGAACCCTCCGTCTTTTTGAGCTTCTTGATGTCGGCCAGGCTTTTGAGGAAAACAGAGTTTTTCCAATTTGATTTTTTCAGGGTCTTGGAGAGGACGTACTTGGTGTCGTTGTTGATGCCCAGCCAAAAGTCCGCATGCCCGGGCCAATAGGCCTCAAAAATCTTGAACGTTTTCCGGCCCAAAAGATAATCCGCGCGTTGTCCCAGCTCCTTTTGAACGGCCTTCCATCCGACCGCGTCGCCATAAGGGGCGGTCCAACCGCCATATTTAAAACCGCCGGATGGATCTTCCTGGGGCCCGCCCGGGGCCTGCATCACACCATCCAATGAAATCATGGATAAAACGGTTATTTTCCTCATGTCCGGCCTCCGGGGCTCAAAGCCCGCCGTAGAATTTCCCGAAGTGCGTGGCCAGCATATAGGCCATGAGGAGGGCCCCCACCCCGGCCGCCAGCGCGTGGCGGTTGTCGCGCAAGTCGAACTTTCCCACGCGCGCCAAAAGCAGGTAAGCGAACACGAAGTTCAGCGAACCCCAAAGCACGTTTACGGTGGCGCTGGAAAGTCCTTCCCCGGGTGGAGAAGCGAAGGGGCTTTGAAAAGGGTGGCCCGTGATGCCGCTGACAAAATGGGGAACGGCATTGGCGAGAAAGGCCCCGCCCCAAAAGTAAGACAAATAGTGGTACCACTTCATGAATTCCTCCTTGGATTCGGGAATAACCCATTTTATCCACGAATCATGGGAAACGAAGGGGTCGAATCCTGAAATAGCCCTTCTCTTTTCAGGGAAAAGCCGTATGATGACTACGTCCTGCGGGGCCCCTTTGGACCGCCGGATTCAGTTAAATTTAAGAAGTGAAGAGGTTTTACGCAAATGGCTCAAGGTACTGTGAAGTGGTTTAAGAATGAAAAGGGTTTTGGTTTCATCTCCCAAGACGGTGGCGAGGATGTTTTCGTGCACCACTCGTCTATTCAGATGGACGGTTACAAATCTTTGAACGAGGGCGACCGTGTTGAATTCACCGTCACCCAAGGTGAGAAGGGCCTCAAGGCCGAAAACGTCGTCAAGATCTAACAAGGTCTTTTCGTAGAAAAAGCCCCTGGAGCGAAAGCTCCAGGGGCTTTTTTATTTTGGGGAAAAGGCTTCCCGTGGAAAAGAGCGGAAATAAAAAAGGCCGGGCTCCCGTTCCGGGGAACCCGGCCTTTTTTTCAACATCGCGGCTTAAGGGGCCTCGAAGCGGCTGATGACGGCGTGGTAGCCCATGCCCTCGGGCGTGTAGCGGCAAAGGGTTTCTTCCGGGTTTTTCCCGTCCGCAACCTTCTGAAGCCAGCCCTTTTTGATAAAAGCCTCCACGGCACTTTTGTCGTCGAAAAGGATGCCGGCTTTGGGTTTTTCTTGCAGGGTGTTCATGGTGCTTCTCCTTTCGAACGACCGATGGGGGGAATCTAGGATGACCCGGCGGTTTCTTCAAGGCGCCGCCATTTATCCTCCGCTTGGGATAGAATGCGCCCATGAACCGCGACATCTTCACCCCGCCCGGGGGGCCGCCCCAGTCGGGCCCCAGCCGCGAAATCTACGCCCTCATGGGCGAGGAAAACATCTTCAAGATGCTTTCGGATTTCTACAAGGAATTGGAAAAATCCGAAATCCGGCGCCTCTTTCCGCCTGACATGGAGGAGGCCTCGAAAAAATCGGCCAAGTTCTTCGTGCAGGTGCTGGGCGGTCCGCCGCTTTACGTGATCGACCACGGGCCACCGCGCATGCGGCAAAGGCACCTGCCCTTTGCCATCGACGAGGCGGCCCGTCAGGTTTGGCTGGGCTGTTTCGACGAAGTGCTGGAGGGGGCGGAAGGGAAGTACGGCTTCCCGATGGAGCACATGCCGGGCTTCAAGGATTTCTTAAGGGACTTTTCAGCCTGGATGGTCAACAAGGCCTAAAAACTTATAAAAAACCCGTTAGGTTTATCCCTTTGCCGGTTGGCTTGATAGGGCGCCGGCTTGGGTGCCCTCGATCGGGAGCCCCGCCTCAAACCAGGCCTGGATTCCCCCCGGATAGTTTTCTGCCTTGAATCCAAGGGTCCGCATGGCCTGGGCGGCGCTGGCGCCGTCCGCGCGGCTCAAGTAGTCCCCGTAGGTGATGAACAACTTTTTCTTGCCGTGCTTCCGCTCGATTTGCTGCATGAAATCGCTGTAATCCAGCGTCAAAGGCTGGTTCTGGGATCCTTGAATGCGGAGTTTTTGGAAATCCTTTTCGGGAAGCACGTTGAGGAGAACCACGTCCTCTTTCTTCATTTTTTCAAACACTTCTTCCATGGTAAGTGACATTTAAATTTTCTCCTTCCGCCCCCATGGGGCTTGCGCCGGGTTGGGGGAGGACTGTTTCGCGTCGCTGGTGGGCCAGCCCGCTTCGCACCAATCCTTGAGCCCGCCCGGGAAATAATCCGCCTTATAACCGTGGACCGTCAACAGCTTGGCCGCGTTCTGGCCCAAGGTTCCGTTCTTATCCGCGCCGTAGGTGATGAAGCAAGTGGGCTTTCTGAATCTTTTGACGGCGGCAGCCTCGAAGATACGGACGTTCGAACCGAGGGGCAGGTTTTGGGAACCTTGGATGTGAAGCCTGTCGAATTGCTCTTGGGGCAATACGTTCATCAGGACGACCGCTGGGTTCCTCATTTTTTTGAGGACTTGTTCTTTCGTGAGGGGCAAGGGTTGATGGGTTGTCTCGGCGTGGCTGAATATTGTTTCCATGCCTCTACCATAGGCCTTTATTCGGTTATTGGGCGGTTTTAAGTTGGTTAGTTGGGAAACAGCGTTACCCAAGGCCCTTTCGTGGGCTTTTTAAGGGATGGGATGGGGGGAGATCGTCCGTCCACCATTACCTCGATCGTCAAAGCCGTCGACAAAGGGGACGGCTTGTTTATTAATAATATGGTTAGTGAAAACCCGCGATCCATCCCCAATGGAAGACGGGTCCGGGAAAGGAAGGCTCCCCATGAACTTCGACTTTGAAAAAACCGAAAAAAGGGTCATCTACAACCTCATCAACGGATTGGTCGCGCCGCGGCCCATCGCCTTGGTGACCACCTTGAACGCCCAGGGAGTTGTTAACGCCGCGCCTTTCAGTTCCTACAACTACCTGTGCCTGGACCCGCCCATCCTGGGGCTGGGCCTTTCGGCCAAGGGCGGGGAAGGGGACGGCCTGAAGGATACCACCCGCAATATCGAGCAAACCCGCGAGTTCGTCGTCAACGTGGTCACCGAGGACATCGGCGAAAATATGAACATCTGCGGAGTGGATTTTCCGCCCGAGGTGAGCGAAATCGGCAAAGCGGGATTCACCACCGAACCTTCCCAGGTGGTCAAACCCCCGCGCATCCGGGAAGCCCACGCGGCCCTGGAGTGCAAAATTTACGAGATTCTCAAGCCCAGCCGGGCGCGCATCATTTTGGGGCAGGTGGTGGCGGTCTTCGTGGAAGACCGGTTCGTGGACCCGAAGGGCCCTTACATCAAGGCCGAGGAACTCCACGCCATCGGCCGCATGAACGGCCTCTCCAACTACGTGCGCACCCGCGGCGCCTTTATCCATATCCGACGCATGAACTATAAGGAATGGCAGGAAAAGGAACGCGGCTGATCTTCGCCGCCCCTACACCCCATTGGAGGCGCTAACTTCATTGCGTTGCGCGGGAAGCGTGAAATAGAAAGTGGAGCCCTTCCCGGGTTCGGACTCGGCCCAGATCCGACCCCCGTGGTTTTCGATGATCCTGCGGCAGATGGCCAGGCCCATGCCCTCGCCAGGATACTGGCCCTCGCCGTGCAGCCGCTCGAACATCAGGAAGATCCGGTCCGCCTGCGAGGGTCCGAAACCCATGCCGTTGTCGGCCACCGAGAAGACCCATTCGAAACCCCGTTTTTCGGCTTCCACTCGAACCTTCGGGGCCAAACCCTCCTTGCGGTATTTGAGCGCGTTGTCGATGAGATTGGAAAAGACCAGGGCCATTTGGCTGGCCTGAACCGGAAGGCTGGGCAGGGCGCCCAGGGAAACCTCCGCCCCCACCCTTTCCAGGTCCAGGCCTTCCAAGGCTTCCCGCGCCACTTCTTCCAGGGGGATGGTTTCCAAGGGGCCCTGGGGGCGGTCCAACCGCGTGTATTGCATGAGGGAATCCAGCAGGCGCATCATGCGCTCCGCCGAACGGGAAGCGGTCATGAGATAGTTCCTGGGCTCGCCGCCGAACCCGGGAAATTCGGACAGGAAAAGACCCACGTAGGAGATGATCTTCCTCAAGGGCTCCCGCAGGTCGTGGGAAGCGATGTGGGTGAAGTGCTCCAGGGCGTCCCGTTGGCGTTTGTAGGCCTCGCCCTTGCGCTTCCACTCCCGGCCCGAAAGGATGGACCGGACCCGGGCCTCCAACTCCTTGGGGTGGAAAGGCTTGAAGAGGTAGTCGTCGGCCCCCGCCTCCCAGCCCCTCAGCAACGCCTCGCGGTTGGTCATGGCGGTCAGGAGCACGACGGGGATGGTGGCGGTTTCCTTGTTTTCTTTCAGCGTCCGCGTCAGTTGGATACCATCCACGTTGGGCATCATGACGTCCGAAAGCACCAGGTCGGGCCGCCAACCGCGGGCCAGTTCCAGGGCTTCCGCGCCGTCCGCGGCGGTCGCCACCTGGGCCAAGGGCGAGAGCAGGGAAAAAAGAAAGGCGGAGAGCTCGGGGTTGTCCTCGGCCACCAGTATCTTGGGAAGTTCGGTGGCCTCGCCGGCTCGCGGGGCGCCCTTCGGGGCCGGCTGGGCCGGAAGCGGGGAAAAGGCCGGTGCCTTGCGCTCCGCGAGGGGCTCGGCCGGGGTCTTGGCTTCCGGGGCGGGACAGGCCAGGGTAAAGCGGCTGCCCTTGCCAGGTTCGCTTTCCACCGTCACATTCCCGCCGAGGAGCAGGCTGTATTCCTTGACCAGGGCCAGGCCCAGCCCCGTCCCCTCGAATCTGCGGGTTGAGGAACCCTCGGCCTGGTAGAACTTCTCGAAAAGCCCCGCCCGGTCTTTTTCGGAAATGCCGATGCCCGTGTCGGCCACCGACAGGGTCAGCCTTCCGTCGCCCGCTTCCAGGGCCACCGATACCTTGCCGCCCTTGGGCGTGAACTTCACGGCATTGGAAAGCAAGTTGAAGAGGATGCGCTCGTAAAGGTAACGGTCCATCTCCAACGCGGGCCGGGGGGCCTGGACCGAAAGATCGCCTTCGACGCCCTTCTGGGCCAGGATGCCCTTGAAATCCCAGAAGATGGACCGGGTAAGGTCCACGATATTCACGGGCTCGCGCTTGACCTCGGTCTTGCCCGCCGAAACCTTGGAGAAGTCCAGCAGGCCGTTGATCATCTGCAGCAGCCGCACGGCGTTGTTGTGCACAGTTTGAAGCACTTGCCGGTGTGCCCGCGGGTCCACCGCGGGATCGTCCGCCAGCAGGCTCTCGATGGGCGCCAGGATGAGGGTCAGGGGTGTGCGCAGCTCGTGGCTGACGTTGGCGAAGAACTCGGTCTTGGCCCGGTCCAGGTCCCGCAGCTTCTCGTTGGCCCGCTGGACCTCCTGGGCCCTCTGGAAGACCTCCATCTCGGTTTTCTGCACCTTGTCCTGGAGCTCCTCGGCGAGTTTGTTCTGCTCGGCGCCCTTTTGCTTCAGGCGCACGAATTCGGTGACGTCCTCCACGCGGTGGACGATGTAGGCCACCTCGCCCTTTTCGTCCAGGACGGGGGAGTTCATGGGGCTCCAATAGCGTTCCTCGAAACCGCCCCCCTCGCTTTCGGGCCGGGGGATGTCGTACTTCTGCACCGCCATGGTATCGGGCTTCTTGGTTTGGAGCACCCGGTTGAGCGAGGCCTTCAGGTTGGCCACGCCGGTGGCGGCGGGGTCGTCGGGGTTGTCGGGGAAAAGGTCGAAGAGGTTGCGACCCAGGGTGTCCTCCCGGGTGGACATGGTGGCCTTGAGGCGCGCCTCGTTGGCCGCCACCATGGTGAAGTCGGGTTTGAGGATGAGGTAAATGCCGGGCAGGGCGTCGAAGATGGACTGAAATCCAGACTCGGGGATCAGGGGGGGAATGGGCCACCTCCAACTCAAGCGTGATTTTTTATTGTTAACGGATAGTTAGCATTATAAACCCGCCGTCGGCCGCGGGGGAGATGGAAGGATGGCCCCGGATAAAGCGGGCAAAAAAAGGGCTTTTTAAGAAGGACGATCCGGCCAGGCCCGGCAGTCAGGGTCGCTGGGTTCCCGTCCATTTTTCGCTCAAGGCCAAAGCCTTTCCGCGACGGTGGGGTCCACGGCCCAGCGGCTTACGTCGGCGCAATCCTGGCTGCCGTCGGGCACTGGGGCGGAAATGCCGTGGTCGGGGCATAAACGCCGTCCTTGCCCCACATGCCCGCCGGTGACGACGAAGGTTTTCCCCTCGAGGTCCAGTTCCCGGCGATTTCTGTAGCGGTAGTGTGGGGGCCATAACCGGAGCAAGGGGTTTTTGTTCGGTTCGCACGAAGGTCCTCGTGAAAATTACTTCTTTTTTACCCCAGCTTCCCACCTTTTTCCGCGGCGGTTGATTTTTGAAGTGTAAAATAACGGTGTTCTATCGGCGTATGAATCAAAATTATGTGAGGTCCGTTATGCGTGCTTTCCTTCTATTCGCATTTTTCCTGGCGACAATATCCCCCGCGGCCAGGGCTCAGACGGCCATTCCAACCAAATCTTCCCCTGATCCGGGAGCCTTTTTGGCCCTTTCCCCCCAATGGTGGGTGAAGCTTTCGGGTGGTTACGATTACGCTTTTATGGGAGACCTCAACACTGCCAGCCGGAACTACGCCAATTACCTGAAGGAGGTGGGCGCTCCCGTCACGGACAGGGGGCTTTACCAGACCGGGAACAGCGGCATCCGGGCGGGATTGGAATTGGGCTATTCGTTGGACCGGGACAATTGGATTTCCCTGGGGGCGCAGAACGTCTGGACGCAGGCCATGGGATGGTCCCAAGTACAGGACAACACCGTCGTGGAGTCTTTTATGGTGAGCCCCAACCTGCTGAGCGTTTCACTCAATTATGGACGCAACCTAATCCAATCCAAATGGGGAAAAACCTACCTGGCGGTGGGCGGGGGCTGGTACCACGCTTATGCCACGGCGACCAGTTACGACAACCTCATTCCCCCTCCCAATGATTATTCAACTGGTACCTTTACCGGCGACGTCCTGGGTGGCACCCTGGGGTTGAGCCAGTCGGTCAACCTGGGAGGGCCCTTCGCCCTGGAGTTGTCGGTGAATGGGCGGTGGGCCAGCTTCAGCCAACTTTCCTCCAACAGCGTGAACGGAAACTACATTTCGGGTCCGCCCTTCAAATTGATGGTGCTCCGCAACGAGAACATCGTTCCGGGTATGCTCGGCAGTGACAGTGATTATTTATTGTTTGCGCCCCAGGGCATTATGGATATGCATCCCGGTGACTACCGTTATGCGGTCGTGGACTATTCGGGCCTTTTCGCGGATATCGCCTTCCGTTATTCCTTCTAGTGGGGCTTATGAAATGAGTGGGCTCCTAAAAGATTGCTTCACCTGGCAGGGACGGCTGGGCCGGGCGGATTTCCTGGCGGGCGTACTGGCCTTGTCTATCCCGGTGACCGGTTTTTTGGATTTTACCTGGGCTGTGATTTTCTTCGCAAAGATCCCGGTCGTATTCGCGACAGTGGGGTTCTTTTTTATTTTTTTTGCCCTTTGGCTGCTCGCCTTTTTCGTGGAAGTTTCCCTCTTTATCCGGAGATTCCACGATATGGGGAGGCCCGGGGTCCACGTCCTGTTCCTGTTGATCCCCTTTGTTAATTTCTATTTCATGTTCCTTCTCTTTTTCGGCAAAAGCAAAGACCTCCCTTCCCCCAAGGGATCGAAGGGGGCTTTGTGACGCCCAAACTTTTAGCCATCCTGGGGTTCGATCTTGGGGCCGTTTTTTTACTAATGGCGGCGACATTTTTAGCTTTTTATTTCTTCAAGCCGAAGCCGGGACCGAAGAAAGAACTCAAACGGCGGATCCTTTGGCTTGTCCTCGGCGGTTGTTCCTACCTGCTCTCCCTAGGAGCCCTGATACTGGTCATCGTCACCTATTTCTCGATGCACATTCCCAGCATGGGGGATTTCAACGGCATCACCTGGGAAGGGGATAAGATGACGGTCGGGAATGCCGATGGGGCTTTTGAAATAACCGGGATTTCCGAAAGCGTAACGATGGCGGGCGGAAAGCCCTATCACACCATCGCTTTTACCCTGACGAATGATTTTGACGGACCGGTGACCCTCCAGGCCTGCCGTGTTATCAGCCGCATCAACGGGAAGGAAGTGGAAGGCTATGCCAGCAAGGGTCTTCCCATGGTTTTAGATAAGGACAAAAGTTTCAGCGTTGAGGTGGGCGCTCCGGTTTCGAACAAAATCCTGGAGTTGGCGGAGCCTAAGAACAAGGACGATTACGGCACGACGGCCTACCTGCAAGTCGTCACATCCGAAGGCAAACTGCCCGGTATCCCCCTGCATTTCCCGGACAAGCCGAATCCCTAGGGTGGGGGCAGGTGGTATAGTCGGACGGGTGTACCGGCCGTTTTAAAAAGGAGTGAAACACATGAAGAGGATTTTCGTATTTCTGGCCGTCTGGCTGGTTTCCCAGGCGCTTTTCGCCTCGGAGGAGGGGCACGATTTTGAAATTTCCGCTTTCGGCGGTTTGGCTACGACGGGCGCCGATGACGATGCCCTGGGGGGAGGGGGAGGGCTTTTCCTCGGCCTTCCGGTGGGGGACGACTACACCCTGGGTGTACAAGGCACGCTGAACTATATCGGTTACCAGCCCCCCACGACGGGTGAGACCGTGCTTTCCTCGGGGGGCGGTAAAACCCTCACTGAATTTTCCCTTCTTTGCAAAAAACGGTTCGGGGAAGGGCCGGCTCATTTTCTGTTGGAAGTTGGCGCGGGAGCGGCCCTCTATAGCGATGATTCTCATGGTTCGGTGGTGGTCTTCGGGACGACCTACACTTCCAACAACCACATCTCGCAAACCTATCCCATGGCCGTCGGGCTTATCGGCTTGGAAGTTCCCCTGTCGGGAAAGTGGAGCGCCTTCGCCCAATTCGGGTTGGACGCCACTTTTATGCCCGGCGACACCCAGGAATATATCCCCCTGACGGCTGGGCTGAGCTATTTTCCTTAAATGGACCTGATTTTTTTCACCCTTTCAATGTCGCTGTTGGACAGCCTTTCGACCACGGTTCAAATCGTCGTCTTCGTCCTGTTGCTGACCACGGCCCATCCGAACCGCAACGCGGCCGGTTACCTGGCGGGGCTCAGCACCGCCTATTTCGCCTGCGGCTTCGCGGGTTACTTCGTGATCGGGGGCCTGCGGCGGTTCTTGGACGAAATCTTCGGCCTCCAGAGGATTCCCGATGCCGTTTATTACCAATCGGAGTTCCTCGCGGGCTTGGTGCTGGCGGGGCTGGGCGCGGCCTATTTTTTCCGCAGCAAAAAGCCCAAAAAGAGCCGGTTGGAAAACTGGGTGCACCGGCGGTTGGATGACATGAGCCCCTGGATGGCCTTCGGCATCGGCGCCTTCATTTCCCTGTCGTCTTTCCCGGCTTCCACCCCCTACCTCATCGCCCTGGCTAAATACGCCGCGATGGGGCAGGGCCTGCCGGCGGTCTTGGGATTGATCCTGCTTTACAACATGGGCTATGCCTTACCCATGATCCTGGTTTGGGTCGCTTATGAGTTTTACCTTGAAAAAACCGAGGGGCACCACCAGGCCTTGCACGCAAAGGCCAATCAGCTGAACGTCCATCTGACGACCTGGACCCTGGTGGGTTTCGGCGCCTTTTCCATGGCTGACGCGGGGCTTTATTTCGCCACGGGCCATGCCCTGATCAAGGGCCGTTTTTTTTGACAGTTGGATCTCTAGGACCAGATGGCGCGGATCAGGGCCCCGAAAAACAACAGGGGAATGCAAACCACGGCCAGGATGACCAAAGCCGCGATGACCATGTTGAGGAAGGCCATCCCCATCGAGAACCGATGGGCTGCGGCCAAAAGACGCAGCGAAATGATGAAGGCCCAAACAGCCAGGCCAAACTCCACCACCGCCCATCCGTAATGCCATAGCCCGATGGGACTGAGGCGCCCCATAAAAAGGGCGAAGTTGAAGAACAGGGTCGGCGCCCCGGCCCAAATGGCGTAATCGTAAAGTTCCGAGACGCTGCCGGTGCCGCCCAGCCACTTGCCCGTCACGGACATGAGCCAAGCCCCTATCCAAATAACCAGGTAACTGACCAGGGCCCCTATCGGGAAGGCGAGAACGTAAAGATATTGCCCTTTTTCGGAGGCGTTGTTCAAACTTTCAAAGAAAGCCGTCAGGAGGAGCATTTTCCAGACGTGCTGCTGCCGGGGCCCCGCGAGGATGTCCTCGAAGGTGGATGTGGGGGTGGTGAGGACGCCCCAAAACAGGGTTCCAAAGGAAGCGGCTGGCCGGAAAGTTTGGGTCCAGGGAAGGGGCGCGCTTTGCACGTTGGCCAAGGAGGCCCCACAGGCGGGGCAGGCCATGCTGAGCGAGGAAACTTCGGCGTTGCACTTGGGGCAATGGATGTTGGGCATAAATCCTCCGCGAAATACCGAATGTTCAATACTGAAGCCGGACAACTGGGTTTATTTTAACCGCCCACCAACAATAACAGTCAAACGACTTTGCCGCTTGTGACTGGCATCATAAGACGGAAAGGCTTTTTGCGTTGGAATAGGCGCATGGCCAATGCGTTTCGCGGAAAAAACGGGTTCCGAAAGGGTTTCAATGCCTGGCTGATCGCGCCCTGCGGGATGAATTGCGGTGTTTGCCGCGCCCATCTGCGGCCCAACAACCCCTGCCACGGATGCCGTGACGCCGGGCAAAACAAACCCAAGACGAGGGTCAAATGCGCCTTACGGCTTTGCCGGAAACGCCGGGGAAGATTCTGCTGCGGCTGCCCTGAATTCCCTTGTGACCGGTTGAGACACCTGGATAACCGGTACCGGACGCGATGTGGCATGAGTGAGATAGAGAATTTGAAATTGATACGGGACAAGGGAATCCGGAAGTTCCTCGGGATGGAAAACAGGAAGTGGATCGGCAAGGAGGGGATCCTTTGCGTCCACGACCGGAAATATTACCGAACAAGCGGCTCCGTGGGCGGGTAGAATGGCCCAACTTATTTCACGGGAGCCGCGGGATGCCTGAGATCAAGAAAGCCTATGCCACCATCATGGTGGACGACCTGGATAAGGCCGTGGACTTCTATACCAACGTCTTGGGGATGGTTGAGGACCTGCGTTTCGGGGACAACTGGGCCGAGATGGTGGTTCAAGGCCTGACCATCGGCCTGCATCCTAAAAAGGTCGGGACTTCGCCCGAGCTGGCCGCCAAGATGGGTTGGGGAGCGGTTGGCCATACCCCCAGTGGCGCCTCCGCGGGCCCCGGCGCCCCGGCCGGCCAAGGCCCAAACCCCCATTCCGGCGTTAAGGCCGGCGGACCGGCCATTCATCATCTGACCATCGGTTTCGAGGTGAAGGACATCCGCGCCACCGCCAAAGAGATGGAAGCCAAGGGGGTCCGGTTCCATTTCCAGGAGAACGAGGTGAATATCCTGGCCTTCTTTTTCGACCCCGACGGAACCCCCCTTTATCTAACCCAGGTACGGTAATTTAAGGGGTGAGTGAAACGCATCGAATCACCGGCCCTGGCATGCCCCCACGAAACGCCGCGCCAGGGCCGCTTCCTTATTAAAACCCCCGGCCCCCGGAACGTGCTATAGTCAGAGGTGTTCGGAACGGCTCGATCGGCTTTGAAACGTTTTTAAAAAGTCCTTTTCACACCCTCCTCGCCTCATCCCGACTTTGCGAAAATTCAACCCTGTCAGGTAAGGAGCCTTCCATGCCCGTGTTGCCGTCGAATTTTGAAGTCCAGGATTACATTACGCAACTTTTGAAGATATGGGAGAGGACTCCCGCCACCGAACCGGCCGTTTTCACCGATGAAAGGGTCGCCGCCCAAATGCTTTGGGACGCCAAACGGGTGGAAACCGTCCGGCGCCATTGCTTCACGTTGGGTTGGATCAGGCACCCTTACGAGGGGTCCAGCGACTACCTGCTGACCCCCGAGGGAATCAGCTCGGGCCGGGCGGCCAGGCGGAAATAAGCGCTGCCGGACCCAATCCCTTTTTTCGACACGGGAAAGCGCGAAAAATTCAAAAATGGAGAACCTGTGAAACCCAAAATCCAGAAAAACAACTCGGATCACGCCCGGAACATCCTCAAGGTCGGGAAGGAGAAGGGCTATATCACCTTCAAGCAAGTGAACGACATCCTGCCGGAGGAGGTCGTTTCCTCCGAGGAGATCGACGATATCCTCCTGATGCTGGGCGAAAACGACATCAAGATCGTGGCCCAGGAAGAGAAGGCGGCGGAATCGGACGGGAAGGAAGCCGCCGTCCCCCCCGCCGAGGCCGGCGGGAATGAGGAAGACCCGGACGACGATGCGGAGGATTTCGGGAAGGAACTGGGCGCCGCCGGCGTCGAGACCCTCGTCGGGGACCCGGTCAAGATGTACCTGCACCAGATGGGCCGGACCCCGCTTTTGACCCGGTCCGAGGAGATCGCCATCGCCAAACGCATCGAGGCCGGGGAGTTCAAGGTGGACAAGGCCGTCCTGGGGTCGCTGCTGGGGTTCAAGGAACTGCACGGGCTTTTCAACGACATCCTCCAAAAAAAGAGAAGCCTCTCGGAGACCCTCAACCTGGACTCTTACGCCGAGCTGCCCGAGGGACCTCCCGAAAAGAAGCTCCTGGCCGGGTTGAGGCGGAGCCACGCCAAGCTCAAGACGCTCGAACGCAGGATCAAGGCCCTCCAACGCCGCGTGGGTCTCAGGTCGCTTTCGGCCGAGAATCGAAAGGCCCTCGCCGCCCAGTTGGACGCCAAGCTCATCGACCTGATCTGGCTGGTCAAGGACTGCCAGTTCCAGAAGAAGGTGAAGGAGGCGCTGACCGGGGCGTTGCGCGACCGGGGCGATGCCATTGAAGAGCTGGAACACACCATGCGCCAACAGGAAAAGAAATTGCAGATTCCCCCCGAGCTCTACGTCAAGCTTCCCAGCCTGCTCCAGCACGGCGGGGCGGCCGGCGCCAGGAAGGTGGAGGCGAAAAGCGCCCTGAAAGGGGGGGACTTCGCCCAGGCCTGCGGCCTCTGGGACGAGGCGCGCCGCGGGATCAAGAGGATCGAGAAGGAGGCCATGGCCACCCGGGAAGAAATGAAGGACCTGATGCGGGCCATCCGGACGGGCGAGCGTGAGGCTTACGTCGCCCGCATGGAACTGGTGGAGGCCAACCTGAGGCTGGTTATTTCCATCGCCAAGAAATACAACAACCGCGGCCTGCCTTTCCTGGACCTCATCCAGGAGGGGAATATCGGGCTGATGCGCGGCGTGGAGAAGTTCGAGTACCGCCGGGGCTATAAGTTCTCCACCTACGCCACCTGGTGGATACGCCAGTCCATCACCCGCGCCGTCGCGGACATGAGCCGCACTATCCGCGTTCCCGTCCACATGCACGAGGTCATCAACAAATCGATCCAAGCCACCCGCGAACTGGTGCAGGAACTGGGATATGAGCCCTCGGCCGACCAGGTCGCCCAGCGGTTGGAAATGCCGGTGGAAAAGATCCACTCCGTCCTCAAGATCGCCCAGAACCCTATCTCGCTGGAAACGCCCCTGGGCGAGGAAAAGGACAGCCAGTTGGGGGACCTGATCGCCGACAAGGAAGCCGTCAGCCCGGACGCCGCGGCGGCCTTCACGCTCCTGAAGGAGCGGATATCCAAGGTTTTGGGAACGCTCAAGGAAAGGGAAGCGGAGGTTCTGCGCCTGCGTTTCGGCCTGAAGGACGGCACCCCGCGCACCCTGGAGGAAGTGGGCAATATTTACAAGGTTACCCGCGAGCGCGTGCGCCAGATCGAAGCCAAAGCCCTGCGGAAGCTCCGGCATCCCTCCCGGGACCGCGTGCTCCGGGACTATCTAAACTAAGAACTTCCAACGAAATTAAGAAACGTTGAAACAGGGACCTGTTCCGCACGTGCGGGTAACCGGTGTTCATCATGTTCCGAAAATTATTTTTGGAACTTCCAAATAATATAAGGAAAGCAATGGGCGCCAAGGCGGACAGGGACTCGGGCATCAGCCGTTTCGTGAAGGAACTGTTGGAGAGCGAAGGCCTCGTCCTTTTTGAGAAGTGGTTCGAGCGCCTCAAAGAGGCGGGCCCCCCGGACCGCAAGGTCACGGATTTCGAGGTCCGCGATCAAATGCTCGGGGAAATCATCTCCCTGGCCACCCAGGATAATTCCCTGATCCTGGGCAAGAAGGACAAGCTTTTAATCGAGGAGATCTTGAACCGCTTTTTGGCGCAAGCCCACCTGCTGAAGTAGCCGCACCCGGCCTTTGATTGTTTTCTTCCTTATTTTCCCCTGCCGGCCCAATGGGGAAGCGTTCCGGGGTGCCAGGTCAGTTTACCGGTTGCCAGGCAGGCCGCCAGGATCGCCAGCAGGATGAAGACCCAAAAACGCCAATCGCGCAGTGCACGTCGCCAATAGGGGGGGCGGACTGCTTGAACGACCGATTCGGGGAGGGGGACGGATTCCTGTGCTTTTTCAAGGTTCGTCGGCGAGACCGGCTCTCCGATTGGTTCCAAGGGAGCGGCATTTCCCCCCATTTTTTTTGACCGATTTTTCGATGGACCGGCTTTTCTCGCCATGGGTGGCAGTCCCTCAAACCCCTTGTTCACCGCCGTTTCAACGTCAGGAAAAAACTTCAGGATGGTGCTGAATTGCAGGAGATCGAAAACCTCCAAGACATGGGGGTTCATTCCTGCCAGCACCAAGTCCCCGTTCTCACCCCGGATGCGCTTGATTTCGCTGACGAAAAGGCCCCAGCCCGCGCTGCTGATGTAATAGGCCTCCTTCAAGTCGACCACCAGCTTGAACCGGCTTTCCCCCAGCGCGGTTTGGAAGTTCCGGTCGAATTCTGAAATCGTGTTGGTGTCCAACGATCCCTTGACCGTGAGCAGGGTGACGTCCTTGTTGAACGGGGATTCGGAAACGCTGACGGTGAGGTTATCCATGACTCACTTCTCCTTGGGTTGAATGGTGACGGCTTTTCAGGGTCGCCGTTTCCGGCGACCGATGTTGGGGAAGCGGGTCATGATGGCGGTTGAGGGGTGGTTTGGGAACGGGCGTGTCTTGGATAAACACTCCGGCCGAGTGGGCGCGGCCCATGGAGGAAACGCCGACAACGCACCCACTCTAGCACCTATTCGGTGGATTATCGATAGGAGCCGTCCCTTGCCCTGACTATATTTTTCCCAAGCGTATCTATTCGCCTCCGGAAGGCCTAGGCTGGGGCAGAAACTAAAAATAAACCCGGAGGGATGGATATGACCAAGCAAAAGGGGCCCAAAAAGGCCAAGATGGAATTCACAGTGAAGCGGATTGAACGCAAGAAAACCCGCCATTTGACGGGTTCCGCGCTGGCGGAAGCCATGGCGAAAATCGCCGAGGCCAAGCGGAAACCGGTTGAGCCGGCAAAGCGTTAAGGATACCTATGTTCTCGCCTCAAAAATTGGAAATCCAGAATAAGTTGGATGAAAGCGGCGTTCCAGCAGGCGGGTTTGTCCGCGGAATCGGCGTCGCGATCGCCTGGCAGGAGGGGCCCTCGGGAAGGGGCGCGGACCGGAGGGAACAGACTGGGGCCCGCGTGGAGGACGTCCTGAATGCCTGCCTGGGCCGTTTGAGGTATTACCAGGGGACGAAGTTCAATTGTCCCGAGAACGTCCTGGCCCTCAATGGTTTGGAGAGCGCCCTTCAATGGCTCCAGAAGCGGACCGAGGACCGCGAGAAGAGGCAGGTCAAAGGGACGCGCAATACTTAGACCCTCAAAATGAGAGTCCTTATTACGCAGGCCTAAAGTTAACCCAGCTGGACGCGCCGGGGTGCTGCTCAAGAGACAAGGTGGTCTCTAGGTGATTGAAGGAAAGGGAGGTCCCTTTCCCCTTCCGCTGGGGTTTCGGGCCGGATTTCATTTATGATAGGCCCATGAAAAAGAGCCCCCTTTCAATCGGTTGGGCCCTGCTATTACTGACCTTGGCCGCCAATGGTCCGGTATCTCCGGACGACGGAATACCTCCGCCTCCAGCCACACCACCCGCCGTGGAGCCCACGGATACCCCCGTTCCTTACGTCTATCGGGTCCCGGAACAGGTTCCCGACGGCTGGCGCGTGGGGGACTTACGGAAGGAAAAGGCGGACGCGGCACCCATCACCCAGGGGGTGTCCGAAATCCGGAGCGGGAAGATTCCCGGTATGCATAGCCTGCTGGTACTGAGGCATGGCAAACTGCTGTTAGAGGAATATTTCAACGGCTTCACCGTAAATTCCCGTCACCCCCTCTTTTCCTGCACCAAATCGGTTTTTTCCACCGTTTATGGCATCGCCCAAGACCAAGGCCTATTGTCCCTCGACGGGAAAATCGCCGAGCTCTATCCTGACAGCGCCCAGAAAGGGTGGGGCAAGGACAAGGCGGATATCACCATCGGCTCCATGCTCTCCATGACCTCCGGGCTGGACTGCGACGATGTGGGGGTGGGGAACGACAATTGCGGCGCGGCCATGGGTGCCTCGAAAGACTGGCTGGGCTTTTGCTTCGCCCGCCCGGTGGCCCATCCGGTTGGAACCTTTTGGATGTACAACGGCTGCTGTCTCTCGTTGATCTCCAACCTCATCACGCAAAAGAGTGGGATGAGCTTCCCCGAATTCGCCAAGAAAGTCCTTTTGGAACCACTGGATATCCCTGACGATACCTGGGTCACGGGGCCGGACGGCGTCAACCGGGTGGATTACGGCCTGGAGTGGAAGGCCCGGGACATGGCCAAGCTGGGCCAGTTGTACCTGGACGGTGGCAAGTGGAAGGGCAAGCAGATCGTTTCCGAAGCCTGGGTGAAGGACGCCACCAGCCTGCACTGCAAGCCCGGAACGGCTTTTGGGCACAGCTACGGCTATCTCTGGCACTTGAAGGACATGAGCTTCAAGGGCAAGACGGTGAAGGTTTTTTACGCCAACGGCTACCAGGGCCAGGCGATCTTCGTCTCCCCGGATGCGGACTTGGTCTGCGTGATGACGGCGGGAAGCCAGGACAACCTTATCTATTCGATGGAAGAGAATTTCTTCGAGGAAAAGCTTTTAGGATCGTTCAAGTAAACCACGGATTTTTGAGAAGGGACTCCAATGAAAGTGATTCTTTTCGGGGCAAGCGGCATGGTGGGGCAGGGGGTTTTGAAGGAATGTTTGAAAGACCCCGGCGTAACCGAGGTCCTTTCCATCGGGCGGGGCTCCCTTGGGATTGCCGATCCCAAGGTTAAGGAGATCCTCCACAAGGACTTCACGGATTTCTCCACCCTGGAGCCCCAGATGAAGGGCTACGACGCCTGTTTCTTTTGCCTGGGCATATCCTCGGCGGGAATGGCCGAACAGGACTACCGCCACATCACCTACGATTTCACCCTGGCGGCGGCCGCGCCCCTGGCCCGGCTGAATCCCCTGATGACCTTTATTTTCGTCTCCGGGGCGGGTACGGACAGTACGGAAAAAGGCCGCGTCATGTGGGCCCGGGTTAAGGGTGCCACCGAGAACGCGCTTTTGAGACTGCCTTTTAAAGCGGCCTATATGTTCCGGCCGGGCGCTATCCAGCCCATGGATGGGATCAAATCCAAAACCATGATTTACAACATTCTCTTGGTGCTTTTGGGGTGGCTTTTTCCGTTATTGAGGAAGCTTTTCCCCAGGCATGTGACCACCACGCGGATATTGGGAAGGGCCATGATCAAGGCGGCCCGCGATGGGGCGCCCGTCAAATGGGTGGAGAGCTGGGACATCAACACCCTGGGCTGGGAATAGAACAGCCCAGGGGTGTTAGGCCCGGGTGTCGATCTTGGTGCCGAGGTTGGCGACGGGCAGCTTTTCGTTCTTGGTCATCTCGATAAGCTGTTCCATTTCGCCATTGAAAGAAGTGAAGGCCCGCCCGGCAATGGAGGAGGCTTCCTTCGGCATCAAAGACGGTTGGTTGTTGCTGATAGGTTCCATGGCTTACCTAACGGCGGTGACGACAAAAGCTGAAGATGGGTTCGGAGGCAGCGGCCGCGGCAAGTTTTAACGATTCCAATGGAAATCTTGCCTGATATTTCAATCAATTTACCGTTCTTTTAACTTGGGGCCCGTGCGGGCTTTACTTGGGAAGACGCAAGCTGTCGAATCGACCCAAAAGGTCGAAAAAACCGGAAGTTATTCCTAAATTAACCCTGGATTAATCCCCAAGCGTCTAAAAGGTGTATACTCGTCGCTTAATTCAACCCAAAGGCTGAAACCTCATGCTGTTTACGAATAGTTTTCCCGAAAGCGAAATCGTCCGCGTGGTCGGCGAGATGGCCGCCTTCATCAAGGCCCAAAGGGAGGCGCTCGCTTCCCAGGCCAAACCCCTCACCCCTTCCGAGCAGGAAGCCTTCAAGCCCTTCTTCAGCGAGGCCATCCTGAACACCACCTTGTTTTACAAAAAAACCAACGGCCCCATCGAGACCCCGGATTTCGTCAAGGAACTCAATGAGCGGGGGATCCTGTTTTCCCTGGACCGGGTGGAGGCCGTCACCTTGATGGATGTGGTGGTGTCCTACCGCGACCTGGGGCCCAACATCCAGTTCCACGAGCTGGTGCACGCGGTGCAATACCAGAAACTGGGGTTGAAGCAGTTCGCCAACAAGTACGTCCGGGG
>Ga0335085_10003651_pt1 | contig 26368 bp, 26 predicted proteins | sample Lox_Sample_45_FD_206712 | JGI IMG/M metagenome (GOLD analysis project Ga0335085, IMG submission 206712) | Soil microbial communities from Loxahatchee National Wildlife Refuge, Florida, United States - Lox_Sample_4.5 | ecosystem: Environmental > Terrestrial > Soil > Wetlands | place: USA...
CGTGCTGGTACGAAAACCGCGAGATGGTGGGGAGATGCTGTCGGCGTGGACAACGCTAATTGCGACGGATGTGGTAGCCGCTGGGATAAATTACAAACAGCGCCGGTTGATAGCTTCCGCCCTAATCCCTTCGGCTTGGCAGACATGCTCGGGAATGCGTGGGAATGGACACAAGACTGTTGGCATGAGAACTATATGGGCGCCCCCACCAACGGCGAGCCTTGGATCGGAAACGACTGTGGTTCTCGCGTGATGCGAGGTGGTAGCTGGACGAACGAGGCGTGGGTACTTCGCTCCTCCGATCGTACAAAGGCGACTGTTGACTTTCGCGGAAATTATATCGGCTTTCGAGTGGCCAAGACTTTGCAATAGGCGTCATGGATCAAAACGGGTTGCGTCCGGCTTTGGCACCAAAGCGACATGCGCTCGCACGACCGCTGCGTCCGGCACAAGCCCTAAAGCGGACTCAATGTGCTCGCGTCGCAAGGGGCGATCGTGACCCAACGCGGACGATAATAGGGTGAGGGCCGGAATGGATGAACGTCAATCCATTTGGATCCGCATTTGCGGATCGCTCATGGTCCCGAGCATTTCGCCATAGCAGGCGTCGCGTTCCTGAACGGCATCATCACCTCGATGCCGTCCTTCACCACAACATCGCCGTTGACGATTTGCGACTGCATGACCCGGTACTTGCCATCGGTTTTCTCGAACAGTTGGTCATACTGCCGGCCTAGGACTGCGGCGGTGACGTCGGCAGCAAAATCCATGTGAGTGATATTGGTTATAAGATGAAGCTGGTTGTCGCCGACCCTCTCAGCGTTGAGGACGGTGCTTGAGGTACGGGCAGAGGCGGTTTCGGAATAAATGGTTGGCGGGCCACTTGCCGGCACCGTGTAAGTCTCGCGCCCGCCGCCGTCCGAGAGAGGCTTCGTGCAATCGGGTGACCAAGTTCCGACAAGGCCAAAGGAATTGAGCGCCGCGCCGGCCGCGATCGTATCGCTAGGGCTCGGCACCGGTGCCGACGGTTCCGCGCCGGTCTGATTGGCAAGCTCGCTGGCGACCGTCGCGAGCCTATCCGGCTTGCCGATCGCCGTACCGTCGACGTGCATGACCGGGCGCACCATCATCCGAGCGGCCGCGTCCGCGCCTGCTGTCGCCGCGAAAGCGCGCGCCGCGGCGTCGTTCCGGGCTAACGACCAATGGAGCTCGAAGTGATCACCGATATCGAAATCGAGGTCACCAATGTAGATAACGTCGCCAGCATCGACATGAAAGCGCGGCGTTGCGGCCTGCACATGGACGTCAGGCTCCATGCTCGGGGCTCCGATTCCAGACCGTGGCAGCCGCAGCGTGCCGCCAACGAAAAAGTAGTTCGCGTACCTGCCGGTCGTGGCGGCGATTGCATAGTCGCCCGGACGCAGCTTGAGGAAGCGATAACCGACGTTCCCGTTCTCCATGTCGCCGGCCATGAAAACGCCGTTGCCCGTGCTCATCTCCCAGGTGTCTTTTCCGATTTGCTTGCCCGTTCCGGGATCGTACGCCATCCAATAGACCTTGAGACCAGCATAGACTCCGAGAGCATTGGGTTGACCGCCGGTGATGGAGAGGCCGTAAATAACGATGCCTTGATGGGAATCGAGATCGGCGGAACTCAGAGGCACTTTCGGGGTGGGGGCCGCACTGTTGGTGCAAGCCTCGAGCAATAGAAACAGCCCGCCAAACAGCAATCGCTTCATGATCGTTCCCCCAAATGCGCGGCTTCGCGCTCGTCCCGAGCCATCCAACTCGCCGCCGACCCACGGTTCGTAGTATAAAAGCAAAATACGATACGGAGCAGTCGGCATTGCGGTCCCATGTGGGCCGCATTACTAACGCGCAGCCTCAAAGTTCAATCATGCGTCGATCCTGCGCCTGTCAGCAATACATGGCGCCTCCTAACCGTCCGCTCTTGTCATGAGCTTACCGAGCCCGACTCGACGCCACCATCGGGCAGACTAACGACACGGCTCGTCACTTTCGCAACTGGCACGTTGCCGCCGGCCATCGCGTCCACCGTGACGGCGGATGTCGGAGCTTAACCGGACGTTTGGCGGAACGTCCCTCAAATGCCGGATCTGAGCCAATGCGGACTAACTAGGCCGACGGAAATCGGCGCTAGGCAGCCTAATGGACCTTTACCCAAGTCGTGTGCGCGTAAAACGGTCCCGTAGGCGATGGTACCGGCCCTTGCACGATTTCCAATGTGTCGCCTGTGAGGATCAGTTTTGCAGAGCGGTCCACTCCTTCACCTTCGGGCGAAGAATTTCGTTCGATATGGAAGACAAGCGAGTGATCGGCGTCGTTTACTGAATAGGTTCCGAAATGAGCCACCATCTTGCCGACGGGAACGGTGGGCAAAGCGCCGGTCTTTGCTCGATCCGCGTCGATCACCATGCTTGAGTAGTGACCTTTTGCATCGAATACTAAAATGCCTTTTGCGTTTGGGCTCCAGACGTTTCTCTTGGAACCGTCTGTAAGTTGATCAAAGGTCGAGCGGAAACTCCAAGTGCCGACAAGCTGCTTGCTCAATGGAGCGGTTCTCGCTTGAGCAGCCGCGGCGCTCTGCTGCGTCAGCGCTGGCAACGCACTTACGATCAGAGCCACGGCAAAAGCCGACATGAATTTTCGTAAATCGGCCGCTGCTGCGGATAACGTCTTGAACATGTTTCCCCCATACGATTGTCTACACGCTTAAGCTATCGCAGACCCTGATTTCCCAACAAGCGACCGGTGGTTGCTGGCGCAGCGAGCTTCTACACTTGATTTAGTCGGCATTTCCGCTTCTGGCACGAAGCGGACCTTCCGGACATAGCCGCCCGATGGCAGCTTTGCGCCACGATACGCCCTGCGCAATCAGTTCCGCTTGGTCGGCATCGCGCTCGAATTCAGACGCATCCGCGCGTAATCACGCGCGCTAATCCCGCGCGACGTCGGCGTGGATCTCGAGCAGCCGGCGCACCGTTTGTGGATCGCGGCGGCCGAAGCCGCATTCGGTCGCGATGCCGAATTCCGGCCGCACGCGCGCGGCGGCGGCGATCCGGCGGCGCGTGCCCTCGACCCCGTCGGTGAAATGCACGAGGCCGAGATAGAGCTCGGTCTGCGGGCTGAGCGCGAGGCGCGCGAGCGGCGCGAAATATGCATCGTCGTCGCGGCCGCGCGGCACCGGCATGTGGATGAAATCGATGCGATGCGGCAGGGCGCGCGCGAGATCGTTGGCGAGATCGACCATCACGCCCATATGCGGCGGCTCGAGCGAGTGCTTGTGGCCCATGTCGCCGTAGCAGAAATGATAGCCGAGCTCGACCTCCGCCGGGAGCTCGGCGCCGAGCAGGCGCAGGCGCTCGATGATCCCGGCGCGCGTATCGTCGATCCGGCTTTGGCGCACGCCTTCGAGGATCAGCACCTCGAACACCGTGTCCCATTGGATCGCGAGCTTCCCGGCCGAAACGACGGTGGCGAGCGCCGCGATCTCCTCCTTCATGCTCTGGACATAGGCTTTCTCCAGCGCGGCGCGCTGATCGGGCGCGATCAGCACTTGCAGGAAGGCGAGCGGCGTCGGCATCGCGACGAGAAAGCGCGTCGCCGCCGGGATCACCCCTTGATCGACGAGGCGCGCGAAGACGGCATAGGATTCGCGCGCGTTCTCGGCATAGCCGAGCTCGCCGAAGCGCACGCTCGCCGGATCGATCCCCGGCTTGACGCGGTAGTAATTGCGCAGATCGCGCCCGGCGGAATAATCGATCGCGCCGCCGGGCAGCTCGAATTGCGGATGGTCGCGGACGAGATGCGTCAGCCACTGCACCCAATCGCCGCGCGCGCCGGTCTCGCCGTCCGGCAGGCGCTTGATACGCGGGCCGAGGATTTGCGCGCTCGCGCGGAACACTTCGTCGCTATTGGCGAGCGGCACGCTGCCGACGAGATGGACCGTGCGCGCCATCGCCTTATGTCAGATGCCCGGCATCGCGGTAATAGCGCTCGGCGCCCGGATGGAGCGGGATCGGCGTGCGGCACACCGCTTTGGGATCGATCGGGTAGGACACCGGGCTGCGCTCCGGCGGGATGTGGCGATATTGCATCTCCAGCGTCTCATAGCGCTCGATCAGCGCCCAGGCGAGGGCGTAGGCGACATCGTCCGGCAGATCGGTGGTGGTGATCAGCGCGAAGTGCGAGAAATCGAGGAATTCCATCTCGCGATCCATGCCGCGGAGATAATCCTTGCGCAGCGTCGCGCTCGGCAAAGCGTACTCCGCCTTGAGCTTGTCCCTGGCCTGCGCCTCGATCGGCAGGAAGACGAGATCGCGCTTGTTGGCGAGCTCCTGCCAATAGCTGGTCATCACCGCTTCCTGGACGATCGCGTCGGCCGCGCCCTCGAGCATGTCCACCGTGCAGCCGCGCGGCTCGTCATGCTCGATGAAGCTGCAGCCCTGCTTCTCCAAGGTGGCACGCGGCAGGCCGTGCGCCTCGAGCAGCATGTGGCCGGCGATGCCGATGAAGGAGATGTTGTCGTTCGGGCCGAGGGTGATGCGCAGCTTCGGCTTCTTCTCGCGCCACTCCGCCCAGGACGCGATGCCGAGATCGCGGCGCAGCGCGACGATCATGCGATCGTGCTGCGGCACGTAGCCGAGCATGCGCATATGGGGAAACGTTTCCCCAGCGCAGGCGCCCTTCCCTTCCATCGCCATGCGCATGAACGGCACCGGCACGGCGAGCGCGACGTCGATCTCGCCGCGGCCGACCGCCTGGACATTGTCCATGCCGCCGCGGCCGTTCCAGATCGCATAGCGCGTGTACGGTCCGGCGAGGTTGGTGAGCTCGTAGCCGAGGAAGCCGAGGGCGCGATGGAGATTGGCGCGGCCCCAATCGCCCTGGAATTGCAGCCGCAGCGAGCGCCGGATGCGCGGCGGCGGCACGATCGAGCGCTTCTTCGCCTGGCGATTGGCGGGATCCTCGGCCTCGATCTTCGGCTCGCTCATGCTTCCTCCGCTTGGGTTTCTCAGCTTCGTTTCTCGAGCGCCTTCTTGAGGCGCTTCAACACGTCCGTCGTCGCGCGCAGCTCGTCGGCGGTGAAATGCTCGCCGGTCGCGTTCGCCCATTTCGCCTGACGGCGGCCGAGCTGCTGGCGCAGCGCCACGCCTTCCTTGGTCAGCGCGACCAGCTTGGCGCGGCGATGATGGGGATTGTCGACGAATTCCGCGATCCCACTTTCGACCAACCAATCCGCGATGCGCTGCACGTTCTGGCGCGTCAGCCCCATCTGGCGCGCGGCGGCGGCGACGGTCTTGGGCTCGCCGCCGATCGCGCCGAGCACCTGCCAGCGCGCCGCGGTCATGCCGAGATCGCGCGTCATGTCGTCGCCGACCGCGACCATCGCGCCGTTGAGGCGGAAGAGCTCGATCACCAGGTCGGTGAACGCGGCGCCGGCTTCGCTATGGGCGCCGGCGCCGGCGGAGCGGCGGGGCAGATAGGTGCTATCGCGGGGCATGGCGGGCTTCATCCGGCCATATTGACAACATCTTGTCAATATGGCGTGATAGCCACAAACACCCATTTGGTATACCGGCGGCGGGAGGCGGGCATGCGGCGCAAGAATCGCTTCGAGACCTACAAGGAAGCCGCCGCGCGCGGCAATTACGACGAATTCCCGATGCTCGAGCTCGGCATCGACCCGCAGCTCCATTTGAGCCGCAACAGCGTCGCGCAGCCTTTCTTCCTCATCTGCGAGCAGGACACGATCGTGACGCAGATGTCGGGCAGCGCGCGGATCGAGTTCCGCAACTCGCCGGCCAATTACTTCAACATGGCGATCGGCGATTTCGTTTACGTGCCGGGCGGCACGCCGCACCGTCTCGTGCCGAGCACGGAATCGATTCACCTGCGCTACAAGGCGGCGCATCCCGGCCTCGAAGCGGTCGCCTGGTACGACGGCAATGACGAAGTCGCGCGCATCACCTGGGATTGCGCCAAGGAACTGTCGCAAGAGGCCTATCTGCGCGCCTGCCGCGCCTTCAACGCCGATGCGAGCCTGCGCCACGGCCTGCCCCCGATCGATCTCGCGCCTTTCCATTGGGGCGAGGTCGGCGCCGAGGTGAAAGAGACCGAGGCGTTCGAGATCGAGCACGCGCATAAGAAGACGAACGGCGAGGAACGCCCGCCGTCCGACGGCAAGATCGCGGCGGCGCCCGACGATCGCACCCCGCTCAAGGTCAACATCTTCGATTTCGCGCGCACCGCGACCACGGCGCTCAATCCGCTCTTCTCCTATTTCGCGCCAGGCTGCATCGTCCCCTGCATCGCGCTGCAGGATCCGGGCGCGCGCGGCGAGATGGGCTACTTCGTGCACTACAACACCGTGCAGGAAGTGAATCTCTGCTTCGGCTCGAGCGGCTCCTATCGCGTGCCGGGCGGCGTGTCGGTCGGACCGACGACGCATCCCGTCGGCCAGAAGCCCGACCAGCCGCCGAGCCCGGCGATGTTCTATATCGGCGTCATCACGCAGCGCCAGGCGGTCGGCGTGCCGCAGCGCGAGGCGATGATCTTCCATTGCGATAAATGCGGCGCCGAGCTGCTGCGCCGCGATTACGAGGCGGACGCTTTCCCCGACCGGCTCGACGGGCCGACCGATCCGCAGATCATCGGCCTGCCGACGATCTCGCAATCATCGGCCGCCGCCGAAGCCTTCAACAAGAGCGAGGCGGCGCGCACCTGCAAGAGCTGCGGCCATGTCAGCAAGCCCTTCCCTGCCGGCTATTGGGGCTGGGACCATTACCGCCGCCGCACCGCGATCGCCGTCGCCTCGCGCAAGATCATGGCCGATGCGGCGGCGCAGGGTGCGGCGGCCGCAAGTGCCGCGCCGGTCGCGAGCACGGAAACGGCCAGCGTCGCGCAAGCGGCGGATACGCGCGCGCTGCGCTTTGAGCCGGTGGCGAAGCTTTCCGAGCTCGGCCCGGGCGAAATGAGATCGGTCACCGTCGGCGCCAAGACCATCGCGCTCTACAATCTCGGCAATGGCCGCTTCCACGCGACCGAGGCCTATTGCACCCATGGCCACGCGCTGCTGACCGAGGGCTATATCGAGGGCGCGATCGTCGAATGCCCGATGCATGGCGGCACCTTCGAGATCGCCACCGGCAAGGCGGTCGGCGCGCCGTGCACCGTGCCGCTCGCGACCTATCCGGTGCGCGTCGAAGGCGAGACGATCTCGATCGGCCTCAGAGACTAAGCAGCAAGCCCCGCGCGCGCGTAATCGAAACGCGCCGGCGCGATGTCGCCGCGGAAAATCGCGGCGATGCGTTGCTCGGACAGCGGCCGGCTGAACTGCGCGTTGCGCATATGGATGCGCTGCCGCATCTGCGCGACGACGAGCTCGCCCAAGAGCCGCCAATCGTCGGTGCCCAGCCCTTCGTCGGAGATGCCGGCGATGCCCGCCAGCATGTGATCGATCTCGTCCTCGTAGACGAGGCTGCAGGCGCTCGCGATCTTCTCGTCGACACCGCCGCGTCCGGCGAGCGCCTTGCCTTCGGCGAAGAGCGCGCAATAGCCACCTTCGGTGAATTTGCAGGCGCGCAGACCGAGGGCGCCATGGTCGGCCTGATGGCGGAAACGCAACTGAGTCAGGATGTCTTCCTCGGGCCAGCTCTCGAGCTTCGGCGGGCTGAGCTTCGGCGCGTTTTCCGGCCGCAGCGCGTCATAGCAATCGGCGAAGGCGCAGTAATGCGCGAATTCCGCCTTGATGCCGTCGATCCAGTCGAGCACCTCGTAGCGATCGATCGTGACGTCGATGTCGGCAGCGCGTGCCAGAATATTCTTCATCGCGCCGAGCACCACGCCGCCGCGATCCATCTTGCTGACGCCCGAGCCCCAGAACTCCTTGAAACATTGCCGCGCCAGCCAGCGGCAATCGGTCTCGCGGGTACGGAGCGGCGCGGTCCAATAGGTGCGCACGACCTCGGCCTCGCCCGCCCAATAAGGCGCCGCAAGATCGATCAGCCGCGCAAGATTGGTGTCGACGCTCATGGCAGCCTCCCTCACATCGCCGGCGCGAATTCGTAGCTGAGGCCTTTGCGCACCACGTGCCCGAAGCCGGGCGCGTTCACATGCGCCCCGGCGACCATCAGCTTCTCGTTCGCCGCCATGTCGAGCACGCGCTTCCGCGCCGCGACCGCTTTATCGGCGTCGAGGTCGTAGGCGAGCTTCGTGTCGGGATGCGAGATCTGCACCGCCGAGAGATGGACGAGATCGCCCCAGGAGATGAAGGCCTCGCCGCCGGCGGCGATGCGCCAGACCGTGTGGCCGGGCGAATGGCCCGCCGCGAGGACGACGCCGCAGCCGGCGAATTCCTCGCCGTCCTTCATGCGGCGGATGCGCGACATATAGGGCTTAAGATCAATCAGCGCGCGCTGATGCATCGGCCGGGTGCGCTCACTGGCGCCCGCCTTGTCGGCGCCCATCCAGAAATCGAATTCGGTCTCCTGCACGACCAGCTCGGCATTGGGGTAATGCGGCGCGCCGGCATCGTCGACCAGGCCATTGGCGTGATCGGGATGGATATGCGTCAGGAGGATATGGGTGATCGAGGCGGGATCGATGCCGCCTTTGCGCAGATTCGCCGGCAGCTTGCCGAGCGTCGGCTGCATCGTATTGCCGGCGCCGGCGTCGATCATGATCGTCTTGCCGTCGCGCTCGAAGACGAAGTTGTTGACCGGGATGTAGAGCGCGCCCTTCTCGTCCGCGCCGCTGAGCTGCGTCGCCTGGGCGCGATCCATGTTGAGCATGAGATCGAGCGAGGTCTTCAGGATGCCGTCGCTGAAGGCTTTGACCTCGAGATCGCCAACCCGAAATACCGGCTCCATCGACGCGCCCTCCTCCACCTGGTTTTGCTCCAGGTTCGAGGAAAAACCGCGTCCTGTCTACCGGGCGCGACGCCTACCGGCCGGGCGGCGCCAGCGTCTTAGTGGTGATGCCAGCCACCGCCGCCGCCGTGCCAGCCACCGCCATGCCAGCCGCTATGCCAGCCGAAGCCGATCCCGATGGTCGGGCCGTAATAGGCCGGGGCATAGTAATAGGGATAGGCCGGATAATACGGATAGGCGGGATACGCCGCGTAGGCCGGCGGTGCGGCGTAGGCGGTTTGGGCCTCGGGCATCTGCGGCGTGCTCTCGCCTTTCGCCGACATGCATTGCACATAGCCGGTGTCGTAGCGGTACTGCGCCGAACCGGCCGAATACTGCGCCGCGCCGACGCCGTAGCCGGTGCCGAGGAATGCGCCGCTGCCGGCGCCGATTGCCGCGCCCATGGCGGGATTGCCCGCCGCCGCGCCGATCGCCGCGCCCGCGGCCGCGCCGAGCACCGTGCCCAGCGCCGCACTGCCGACGAGGCTCTGATTGGCGGCGTCCTGCGGCGCGATGCCCGACTGTCCCTGCGCATATTGCCGGCAGGATGCATCGTCGGCCTGGAAGGCCTCGAAGCTCTTGCCCTGACCCGGCATCGCCATCACGGAAGGTCCGGGCGGCGGCGCGACCGCGCACCCGGCCAAAGCAAGCATCGCCACCGCCGCAGTCCCAAAACGAGCGATACGCATCGGATCTCTCCACCAACCACTCAGCGCAAGCCAATGAATCATAGGATGCCCGAGGCGAAGGCATCCGCAATAAAGAAATATCATCCGTCGCGCATGGCCCACCCGCGCCGCCCGCGTTCCATTTTTTCCAAGGCGGGACCGAGCGCTAAAAATTATGTTCCTTTTTTGTTCCTGCCGAGCTAAACTGGCTTTCCGCTCGATCGTTGAGGGAGAAGCCTTGTGACCCAGAGCCAAACCGCCGCCGCCCCTGCCTCGATTCCGGATGCCCCTGTCTCGGACAGCACCTTCTCCGACGCCAAGACGGTCGAGGATTTCCTCCAGGCGCGATTCGGGCTCGGCCTCGAAGATGTGCTCTGCGATGGCTGCCTGATGGGCCGGCTCGACCAGCGACTCGGCGCCGGTGCGCGGCTGGTGCTGCGCGAGCAGCGGGTCGAGCGCGAGGACGATGGCGGCGAATTCGGCGCCTATGCCGGCGTGCTGATCCTCGATGGCGTTTGGTACAACTTCGCCTGCCACATCTTCGTCGATGCCGGAGGACAGTGTTTCGTCGCCGATATCGGGACATTCGACGCGGTCGAGTGGAAGCTGCGGATGGCTGTCTAGCCCGGGACGGTCTGACGCCGGGCAGCTTTTTCGTCATTACATTTGCGCATATCGCCCTGGCCGATCGGCTAGGGCCTGCAGCGCTTGCGCGCGGCGACGGCTTCGCCTGTACTGTCGCGCCACTCCGAGAAGCATTGAAGCGAGGCGCGCGATGACCGCAACACGGCGATGGCTGGTGCTCTGCGTCGTGCTGATGGGCACTTTCATGACAATCCTCGACGTGGCGATCGTCAATGTCGCGATCCCCTCGATCCGCACCGATCTGAAGGCGAGCTTTGGCGAGATCGAATTCGTCATCTCGGCCTACACCCTCACCTATGCCTGCCTCCTCGTCACCGGCGGCCGGCTCGGCGATAATTTCGGCCGCAAGCATTTGTTCAATCTCGGCCTCTTGATCTTCGCCGCCGCCTCGGCCGCGTGCGGCCTCGCGCCGTCGAGCGAAATCCTGATCGCGGCGCGCGCGATCCAGGGCATCGGCGGCGCGCTGATGTATCCGCAAGTTCTTGCCATCATCCAAGTCACCTTCGCCGCCGAGGACCGCGCCAAGGCGCTGGGCATCTTCGGCTCGGTGATCGGCATCGCCGCCATCGCCGGCCAGATCCTCGGCGGTACGCTGCTGGCGCTCGATCTCTGGGGCCTCGAATGGCGGCCGATCTTCCTGGTCAACGTGCCGCTGGCGCTGGCAACGATCGCCGCCGCGATCTTCGTCCTGCCGAAGGAAGAGAAACGCGAAGCCGTCGGTCTCGATTGGGGCGGCGTCGCGCTGATCACGCCGGCGCTGTTGCTCCTCGTCGTGCCGCTGCTCGAAGGCCGCGAGCTCGGCTGGCCGCTCTGGAGCATCCTCTGCTTCGTTGCCGCGTTCCCGCTCTTCGCCGCCTTCATCTTTTACGAGAAGCGCTTCGGCAAGCGTGGCGGCCGGCCGCTGGTGCGGCTCGAGCTTTTCGCCTGCCGGAGCTTTGCCTTCGGCGTGCCGATCGCCGCGCTGTTCATGGCGTCCTATGCCGGATACCTCTTCACCCTGGCGGTCTATCTCCAGGTCGGGCTCGGCTTCTCGCCGCTGCATTCGGCGCTGGTCTATACGCCGTCGGCGATCGGCTTCTTCATCACCTCTTTGACGGCACCGCGCTTCATCCCACTGCTCGGCCGCCACGTGCTGACGGTCGGCTACATCATCGCCGCTTTCGGATTGGCCGCGACGGCCGCCACCGCGCATGCTGCCGGCACCCGCCTGATCGGCTATGAGCTCGCGCCCTCGCTGTTGATCGCCGGGCTCGGCATGGGATTCGGCATGAGCCCGCTAGTCGGCACCGTGATCGCGGGGTTGCAGCCGAGCGAAGCCGGCTCGGGCGCGGGTATCGTCACGACCACGCTTCAGGTCGGCAACGTCCTCGGCATCGCCGTGATCAGCCTCATCTTCTTCGCCCTGCTCGGCAATGCCGCCTCGGGCGTGCCCTACGCGAATGCATTCGCGATTACCCTGCCGATCAGCGCGGTGCTTATGCTGGTCGCGGCCTATCTCGTGCGCCGCCTGCCGCGCATGCCGTTCGAGGAAAGCAACGCCCTGGTCGAGCGCCTGCCCGGCTGGAGCGCCGGCTTCGCCTATTCAATGTTCCTGATGACCGGCGGCCGGATGGGCGACAGCTTGGTCAGCGAGATGACGGCGCGCGTCGCCGACCGCCGCCTGCAGCGCACGCGCGAGGCGCCGCGTCCGATGGGCGAATTCCTCGCCTTTCATTTCGATGCCAGCGCCGTCGACACGGCCTGGATGCGCTATCTGATGCGCGAGGCGCTGGTCTATGGCAGCGGGCTGGTGCCGCACGAGGCCGAGCGCATGAAGGTGATGGAGGCACAGATCCGCGAAGCGCGCGAACGCCAGGCCGAGGGCTTGCTGCCGGCCGGTCTCGATCCGGCGCAGCTTCGCCTCGCGGCCTTCGCCCTGGTGAGCTATCCGCGCATGCTGCCGCAGATCACGCGCATGGCGACGGGAATGAGCGCCGACGATCCGCGCTTCGTCGCCGATTGGGAGAAATTGCTGCGCACGGTCGGCAACTCGCTGGAGGACCGAGCGCGGCGCGAGCAAATCGCCCACCCGGCGCCATAGACGCAGCCTGTTGCCGCAGGCAAGGCCGCACCGCAATATGCGCCATGCCTCTTCTTAGCCCTTACGCCTATGACCGCACCGGCGCGCTGTTGCGGAGCCGCTACAATTGGCGGGGCTTGCTGCGCGCCTGCTGGGTGGTCACCAATCCGCTGAAATTCTTTGTCGCGCTGGCGCGCCATCGCGCCCCGGAAACCCTCGCGGTGCGGACGCCGACCGGCGCCATCACGCTCGCTTTGCGGAATTTCGAGAGTCTCAAGACGCTCTTCGGCGTGTTCTGCCGCGACGATTACGCGACGGATTCGAAGCGGCCTTTCTTCTTCTTCGATATCGGCGCCAATATCGGCTTCGCCGGTGCGTATTTCCTCAGCCGTAACGCGAAGAACCGCGTCTGCTGCTTCGAGCCCGATGAAACCAATTTACCGTGGCTCAAGCGCAACCTCGCCGCCTTCGGCAGCCGCGCCACGATCGTCAACCAGGCCGTCGCGACGAGCAGCGGCGAGATCGTGCTCTATCGGGCCGAGACCGGCAAGCACAGCTCGCTCCAGGCGAACGACATCGCAACGGTGCCGCAAAAAGTCGCGAGCAGCGGCTTCGGCGACGTGCTCGCTAAGCCCGCGCCCGACGCGCTACCGACCGTCGTGAAGCTCGATGTCGAAGGCCTCGAGGAAGACCTCGTCAAGAGCGTCAAATTCGAGAATTATCCGCAGCTCCAGCGGCTGCTCTGCGAATCGACGAGCTGCTCGCAGCTGATCACCCGCCCGCATCGCCGCGAATTGCGCAACGGCTATATCGAGGATCTGAGCTTCGTCGGCTGAGCGCCGCGCGACGCGTCACTTCTTGGTCGAGGGATAATCCGCCTTGGCGCGGGTCAGCTTCTCGGGATGGACGATGGTCTTGTTCACCGCCGCCCGCGCCGCGCCGAGATTGGGGAATTCCGTCTCTTCGCCGTCGCGCTTCAGAATGTATTGCGCCGAGACCGTTTTCGCCGCGCGCTGATCGGCGACCGTGCGCTTGACGATCGTCCAATCGACGCGCCGCGTGCCGCCCTCAGCCGGCGCCTCGCCTTCGGCCGGCGGCGGCGGCGCGACATCCTCAAAGCCGCGATCGACGACGGATTCGAAGGAGTAAAGCTTCGGTGCCGGCTTGTCGCGCCGATCGCCGCGGCCGCCGCGATCGCGGTCGCCGCCTTTGCCGAAGGGCTTGCCGCCCTTGCCGCGGCGCGGACCGCGATCGCGCCGCTCGCCATCGCGGTTCTGGCCTTCGCGCCGCTCGCTCCGTCCTTGTCCATCGCGCGGTTGACCATCGCGGCGGGCTTCGCCGCGACCCTCGCCGCCTTGGCCCTCGCGCCGCTGATTATCATCACGGCGATCGCCGCCTTGGCGATCGCGATCGCGCGGACCGCGGCGGCGCGGGCCGCGCTCGCGGCGCTGCTGCTGTTGCTGCGCGCCCTCGCCGGCTTGCGCGGCGACCGCCTCACCGCCGGGCGCTGCGCCTTCGGGCCGCGCGCCGCGGCGCCGGCGGCGGCGACGGCGCGGGCGATCGCTTACCGGCAAAGCCGCGAGGCTGAATTCACCGCCCGCGGCTATCGCCTCGACACGCACACGGCGCGGAGGTTGCGCCGGCGCGGCGGGCTTGTCGCCTTCGGCTGCCGCCGGCGGCGCATCATTCGTTGCCGCAGCCTCTGTCGCGCCGGCCTCGGGCGCCGCACCTTCCGGCTTCGGTCCGTGACGGCGACGACGACGCCGGCGACGGCGCCGTTGTTGATCGCCCGGCAAATGCAGCGTATGCGCCGCCTCGCCCGCCGGTGCGGCTTCGGATGTCTCCACCGTCGCAGCAGCATCGCTCGCGCCAGCGTGGTCGCTCGGCGCGCCGGACTCATGGGCTGGCTCGGGCGCGGCTGGCGCCTCGGCTTGCGGCGCCGGCGCAGCCGTTGGCGTGCCCGGATTTTCATCCTCCCCGATCATGGCGCGGAAACTAGGACGAGTCGCCGCTCTTGTCACGACTCGGCGGAACAGATCGCGGCGCCCTGCGTTGCCACCGAGGGAAGCGCCGATCACATCAACGCGGCGCTCAAAGGAGGTTGAATGTCGATGAAGCGTCTCTTGTTGACGACATCCGTGCTGGCGCTTGGCTTGGCCGGAACCGCTATCGCGCAATCAGGCGCGGGCTCGAGCGCCGGCGCCGGCGCCATGGGCAGCCCGTCTTATTCCAGCCCGAGCGGCAGCACCATGGGTGGGTCGTCGGGATCGACGATGAACCGTCAGGACATGAACGGCAGCGGCGCGAATGGCGGGCCGATGGCAAGCACGAGCGGCGGCCGGTCGAGCACCAGCCGAAGCGCAGGCATGAGCAGCAGCGCCGCGGGCGGCACCGCCTCAGCCAATGTCCGCCAGGCGCAGGAAGCGCTGCAGGATCAGGGTCTCTATAAGGGCCAGGTCGACGGCAAGATGGGACCGAAGACCAAGCGCGCGATCGCGCAATTCCAGAAGCAGAAGGGCTTGAAGCAGACGGCGCAGCTCGACCAGCCGACGATGAACGATCTGCAGAGTGGATCGATGAGCGGCAGCGACAATTCGAGCAGCAGCCCGTCGAGCCGCGGCCCGATCGGCCGTAGCCCCAACGGCAGCCCGGGCTTCAACAGCAGCACCGGCGGCGCAGCGACCGGCGGCGCGAGCGGCAATGGGCCCGCGACCACGCAGACCAATCCGGGTGGCCAGAACCGCACGAGCGTGCCGGCGCATTAAGCAGCTATCTCGAAGCGTTCGATGAGAGAGACCGCCGGCCATCCCGGCGGTCTCTTTTTATGCTAGCGGGGCGCTTCGACCGCTTCGCGCGGCCGCATCTCCGTGCCGCGCCAGGTGAAGCCGCTGCCGAGCCAGGCGTCGACCCAGAGCAGCGGCAGCAAGATGTCGCGCAGCACGCAAGCGAGCGCCATCCGCGGCGACCAGTGCCAGCCGGCGGCGCGCGCCAGCCCCGCCTCGGCGCCGAGCCATAGGGCGAGAAACGCCGCGGCCATGCCGCTCGTCTCCAGCGCGCCGAGTTGGGCATGAGCGGCGAAACCCATCGCCGCGACGAAGGGGAAGAACGCGCCGGGCAACAGCTCCGGCACGAACATCAACGGAAAGGTCATGCGCCGCAGCCGCGACCAGCGCGTCTGCCGCGACCAGACTTCGGCGGCGCTGCGCGCGCCGAGCGGCTGCTCGAAGGGGTTGTTGACGAGATGGACTTTGAGCCCAGCCGCTTTGAGCAGCTTGGTCAGCGCCGCATCCTCCGCGATCTCGGCGCCGAGCGCGCGGATGCCGCCGCCGGCATCGATGACGCTTTTGCGCATCAGCATGCTCTTGCCTTGCGCGAAAGCGAAGCCGAGCGAATCCGCAGCATATTCCCAGCGTGCCTCATACGTATTGAGAAAGGCGCATTCGAGCTCGGCCCAGAAATTCGCCGGCCGCGACGCGATCGGCACCGAGCAGACGACGCCGGTATTCGCCCGCCAGCGCGCCAGCAAGCGCTGGATGTAGTCGCGCGGCATCAGCACGTTGCTGTCCGCCATGATGATCCACTCGTTCCGCGCCGCGTCCCACCCCTTCACGGTGTTGTTGAGCTTGGGATTGAGGCTGACGCGCTCGTCGCCGACGAGCAGCCGCGCCGGAATCTCGGGATGCGCGTCGATCAGGCGATAGACGATCGCCGTCACCGGATCGTCCTCGCGCGCAACGCAGAAGAGCAGCTCGTAATTCGGATAATCGAGCGCGAAGCTCGAGCCCAGCGTCTCGCGCGAAAACGCCTCGATGCCGCAAACCGGCCGGATCACCGTTACCGGCGGTGCCGCTTGCGGCACGGGCAAAGCACGGCGGCGCAAACGTACGCGGCGCGCCGCCAAAGCGATGCTGAGAAGATGCAGCGCGATGGCGAGGAGACAGAACACGGCGAGCGCCACGGTCATCGGGACAGTTCCATTTCTGCGGCAACGATGTGATTGTTCGCGCGGCTGACATGCGCGAGGAATTGCGCCGTCGCGTCGGCCCAGGAGAATTTCAGCGCATGCGCGCGGCAGAAGCCGGGATCGATGCCCATCGCCGCCTCGACCGCGTCGCCGAGATCGGCGTTGAGCGCGCCGGCACCGCTGTCGCCGATGACGTCGAGTGGACCGGTGACGGGATAGGCCGCGACCGGTAGGCCGCTCGCCAGCGCCTCGAGCAGGACGAGGCCGAAGGTCTCCGACCGGCTCGGGAAGACGAAGACATCGGCGGCGGCGTAGAACGCGGCGAGCGTTTCGTCATCGACATAGCCGGTGTAATGCGCGTCGGGATATTGCGCCTTGAGGCGCTTGAGGCTTGGTCCGGCGCCGACGACATATTTCGTGCCGGGCAGCTTCAGCTTGAGAAAGCCGTCGACATTCTTTTCCGGCGCGACGCGGCCGGCATAGAGATAGATCGGCCGCTTGTCGCTCAAGAAGGATTTGCTGCGCGGACGGAACAACTCGCCATCGACGCCGCGCGACCAGAAAGCGAGATGCTCGAAACGCCGCTTCGTCAGCCGGTCGATCATCGTGCCGGTCGGCACCATGACCGCACTCGAGGGACGATGGAAATTCCGCAGAAAGGCGTAACCGATCCCGAGCGTGCCGGGAATGCGCTCTTCGATGTATTCCGGGAAGGCCGTGTGATAGGCCGAGGTGAAAGGAATGCCTTCGCGCAGGCAGAAGCGCCGCGCCGCCGAGCCGAGCGGACCTTCGGTGACGATATGCACCGCATCGGCCGAGGCTGCGCCGAGGCGGCGCGCGACTTCGCGGCCGGGGAAAAGCGCCAAGGGAATCTCGGGATAGGTCGGGCACGGCATGCAGCGAAAGCCGTCGGGCGAGATCACCCCGATGCGATGCCCGGCGCGCTCGAGGATGCGGATCGTCTCCTGCAAGGTGCGCACGACGCCGTTGACCTGCGGCGGCCAGGCATCGGTGACAAGGATCAGCTTCACCGTGCGGCCATCCGCGCCGACCGGCGGCGAGAGCGACGATGACAGATCTGTTGCAAGCCGCCGATCCGTCGTTTCGCGATTGACAATGAAACGGTCTTCAATGTCCTCTCAACGCCTAGTGTTGCACGCGCGCGAAACCACCATTTCCTTGTGACATTGATAACGCGGCTCAATGACAGATTGATGGCGAAGCGCGACGGCGATGCCGATTCGGCGCGACGCTCGCCCGCCGGCAATCTCTTCCGCATCGGGGCGGGCTTCGCGCTGCTGGCGCTGCTCTATCATTGGCGCGTCATCGATCTCGGCGCGCTCGATATCCTCATCGCGCGGCCCGATATCCTGGCGCTCGCCCTGGCCGCCTCGCTCGCTAATATCCCGCTCGAAGCGTTGCGCTGGCATATCCTGCTGCGCGCGCAGGGCATCGATCTGCGGCTGTGGCGCACCGTCCGCGTGCTCGCGACCAGCGTGTTCTTCGCCAACTTCCTGCCCGGCGCCGCCGGCGGCGATCTCATCCGCGGCGTCTATGTCTACAAAGCCGCGTCGGGCCGACGCGCCGCCGCGATGCTGTCGATCCTCATCGACCGGCTGATCGGCCTCGTCGCATTTGTGCTGCTCGGCGTCGCCGCGATGCTGACGCGGCCGGTCGGCCGCGGCCCCCTCGAGCTCTCGGCCCTCGGCCTCTCGGCGCTGTTCATCGCGCTGCTCGTGCTGCTGTTCTTCTACGGCCATGTCATGGCGCAGGGGCTGCAGAGCCTGCTGCGCGGCCGCAGCGCGCGGCTCGCGCGGATCGTCGACGATACCGGCGCGGCGCTGCGGCAATATGGGCGCGATTGGCGCAGCACCGGGCTGGCGATGCTCCTCTCGGTCGTGATCATCGCCTGCGCGGTCGGGCCGATCGTGCTGATCGGCGAAGCGATGCCTTTCGCGGGACCGAGCGCGGCGGATTACGGCATCGCGGGGCTCTATGCGCTGATCGCCAACAGCCTGCCGGTCACGCCCGGCGGCCTCGGTATCGGCGAAGGCGCTTTCGCCTCCGCCTGTCTGATGCTGGCGCCCTACGCCGCGCCCGTCGCCTACGGCACGATTTTCCTCGCCTTTCGCTGCGTTTTCATCCTTTCGACCCTGCCTGGCCTCGCCGCCTATCTGACAGAGCTTTAACCGCGCGCTAACCATAAACCGGCTAAGCTTTGACGATGTCCGTCACCGCCATCCGCCCCGCCACCAGCTATTCCGAGATCAAGGTCGTCAGCCCCGGCGATGCCGACGTGCCGGCGCTGATCGATCTGATCAATACGCTCGCCGCCGAGCGCAACCAGCTTTTCATTCAGCCGGTCGATCCGGTCAGCGGCCCGGCGGTATTGCGCGCGCATCTCGCCGCGATCGCTGCCAGCGGCGATGAGGCGGTGCTGGTGGCGCGCGATCGCGACCAGCTCGTCGGCCTCATCACCGGCATGCGCGGCAATCATCCGGCACGCCGCGGCGTCGTCGAGATCGGCATCGGCGTGCGCGCCAGCCATCGCAGCCGCGGAGTCGGCTTCTCGTTGATGATGGCCATCGAGCGCTGGGCGCGCGAGGCCGGCTGCCACCGCCTGTCGCTGCGTGTCGTCACCCGCAATACGCCGGCGATCGCGCTCTATCGCAAGGCGGGATTCGGCGTCGAAGGCATGCTCGAAGCGACCGCTATCCTCGACGGCAAGCGCGTCGACGAGCTGCAAATGGGCAAGACATTGGGGCCGGCGCGCTGAAGATTCTGCCGCTCCGGCAAAAGCGACGCGGCAGATTTTGCCGCGCGTGCCATGCGCGCGTGCAAAAGCGGCGTTTTCTCAAGGTTACCGGGTTGGCATGCGGCTTGCGACGTTCAGCGCAGACCATTTCCGGTCCTCTACGAGTTGACGTCGCCACGCGCGCAGGAAGAATTCCTCGCGCTGGTCACGCGGGTTTCCCGCTTCTCCCTCAAGCCGCTGTTCGTGCTAAAATCCGCGCATGATTGCCGCGGTCCCACGATTCGCGCGTCTGGCCTGCCTGGCGTCGCTGGCGCTTGCGCTGCTGCTGTCGCTGGCGGCGTGCGAGACTCCTCACGGCTCGGTCGCCGGCGGCGCCAGTGGCGATAGCGGCGGCGGCGGCCGCATCAAGATCGGCTGGCCGTTCTGAAGCGGCTAATATTTGATTCCAAGCCAGGTATGCGCCGGCTCTGAAATATCGAAAATAATCCCGTGCGGATCGGCGTATTTGGTCTCGAGCGCCTGGCCGGCGGTCGCCTTGGCGTGGAACTCGCCGCCATTGGCCTTGATGCGCTCGTCCATCGCCGCATATTCCTTCGGGTCCTCGATGACGAAGCCGATATGATCGACGCCGATCACCGCGGTCCCCTGCTGTTTGTCGGCGTAGCGATCCGGCGAGTAGGGCAGCAGCGTCACATTCATCACGCCGTCCGAGAGGCTGATCGAGCGCTCGCTCTCGCTGTTCTTCTTGAAGCCGAAGACCTTCTCGAAGAATTCCGCTTCGCGTTTGATGTCGGGCACGGTGAGCGCGATGTGCCGGAGCTTCGCTGTCATGTGATGTCCTCCGAAATGCAGAAGGCCGCCTCCCGGCGGCCCTCCACGATCCCTGCTTATTCCGCCGCGGCTTTCGCGGTATCGACGAATTGCGAGAGCCAGGATTTGCGGCGCTTCAAGCCTTCGCGATACATGCCCTCGAATTCCGGCTCGGGGAAGGAATGCACGCTCGGCCGCGCCAGCAGCGCCTTCGCCCAGGCCTGGACGCGCGGGAATTTCTCGATCGCGCCGACGCGCTTCACGCGGTCGAGATAGTAGTAGCGCTGCAGGAACGGCGCGTAGCTCGCATCGACCAGCGAGAATTTCTCGCCGTTGAAGAACGGTCCCTTGCCCTGCGTCTCCAGCGCCTTCTCGAGCCGCTCGAACGCGACGACGCCTTTCTCGAGCGCCTTGGTGTAACCCTCTTCAGTGGGCGCATAGCCGGCGCCGGTCACGCTCTCGGCGAAGGTCGGGACGTAGTCGGTCCAGGCGCGGTTGATGGCGCGCTCGATCGGGTCTTCGGGATGGAGCCGCGGCTGGATGGTCTCGTCGAGATATTCGGCGATCGCGTTCGATTCGAAGAGCGAGACCTTGTCGTCGATGCGCAGCACCGGGACTTTCTTGTGCGGCGAGATGGCGAGGAACCAATCGGGCCGGTTGTCGGGCTCGATGTGGCGGAATTCGAAATCGATCTTCTTCTCGCGCAGCACGATCGCGGCGCGCTGCACCCAGGGGCAGGTCTTGAAGCTGACCAGCATGTATTTCGTCATGGTTCCTCCGCAGGATTAGGTAACCGATGATGGCACGCCTCGTACAAGCGCGCAAATCGGCCTATTTGATGATTCCTTCCGCTTTCATCGCCTCGACGACATGCGGCCGGTGGCGGACGCGCTCCTGGAAAGCGACGACATTGGGATAAGGCGTCAGATCGAATTTCACGATCCGCGCCCAGTTCGTTACCGTGAAGAGATAGCCGTCGGCGACCGTGAATTGCTCGCCGAGAAGATAGGACTTGCCCGCAAGCTTCTCGTTGACGAAGGCGTAGCGCGCCGCGAGCGCCTCGCGCACCAGCTTCTTATATTCCTCGGGCGCATTCGGATTGAAGAGCGGCGAGTAGTTCTTGTGCAGCTCCGAGGTGATGAAGTTGAGCCATTCCATCAGGTGATAGCGCGGCATCGTGCCGGCCGGCGGCGCCAGGCCCGATGCCGGTTTCTGATCGGCGATCCATTGCACGATCGCCGGGCCTTCGGTCAGCACCTCGCCATTATCGAGCACCAGCACCGGGACCATGCCTTTGGGATTGTCCTTGCGGATATCGCCGCCCGACGCCGTCTGCTTGCTGCGCAGATCGGTCTTCTCGAGGGTGAAATCGAGCCCCGCCTCACGCAGCGCGATATGCGGCGAGAGCGAGCAGGCGCCGGTCGAATAATAAAGCTTCAATGTCATGCGATCCTCGCTCGGCTCAGGGCTTCAGCGCGCGTGTCGTGTCGTCGAAGAGCTCGTCGACCGTGAACGGCCGCGGGATCAGCTTCTGCTTGAAGGAATAATCGATGATCTTCTCGAGCGATTTACGGCACGCCTCGACGCCGAAGCGGATACCCGCCGCCATCTCCGTGCCGGGTGGCACGCCCTGCTTGGCGCTTTCGACCAGCATGCGGAAGACCTCGCGCACCAGATCCGGCCGCTCTTTCGAGATCGATTGGCGCACGACATACATATGATTGATCGGCACGCCGCCATTCCGGTCGGCGAAGCGCTTGTTGGCGGCCTCGTGATCGGCAACGAGGTATTTGAGTCGCGGATCGGGGATCGTGTCGCCGACGATGGCGGCGACGATCTCGCCTTCGATCACCATCTTCGGGATGCTCTTGTCGTCGGCGACGCGCAAGACCATGCCGGGCGGATCCTGGTATTCGGCGAGATGCGGATCCTCGGTCGTGACCCAGGTGATGCCGTTAACGTCGACGCCGTAATCGTCCTGCAGGATGCCGCGCACCCAAGCGCCGGTTGTCTGGGTATAGGCGCGGACGCCGACTTTCTTGCCCGCGATGTCCTTCGGAGTCATCGTCCCGCGCTCGCCGTCATAGGCGATGGTCTGGAGCTGGCCGCGCGACACCGCGACCGCCGGCATCAGGACGTAAGGCTTGCCGTAGGTCTTGGCCTGCAGGAACGTGACGATGGCGAGCTCGCTGACATCGTATTTCGCCTCGCGCACCACCGCCTTGAAATGCTGATTGGCGACCTTCACGTCAACGAAGTCGAGATTGACGAGCGCTGACGTTACCTTGCCGCTCTTCAAGGGCTGGGTGTTCGGATAATTGCCCGTCATCAGGCTGAGCTTCACCGGCGCGTCGGCCATCGCATCCCTCCGTTCTTGCTTCGGCGAAAATAGAGGCTGCGACGAGAGAGGGGAAGCTACGCCACCGACAGCGTTGGCAAGACGGCCCGCGTGCCGGCGTAACGGGCTTCGTGATCGAGCAGCCAACGCTTGCGCGGCAACCCGCTGCCGAAGCCGGTCAGAGCGTTGTTCGCGCCGATCACGCGATGGCATGGCACGACGATCGGGAGGGGGTTCGCGCCGTTCGCGAGCCCGACGGCGCGCGCCGCGCTCGGCCGGCCGAGCCTTGCGGCAAGGCCGCCATAGCTCAGCGTCTCGCCCGCCGGGATGCGCCGCAGCCCGGCCCAGACGAGGCGCTGGAACTCGGTGCCGGCTTTCGCCGTCTCGAGCCCGGCAACGGCATCGAGCTCGCCGTCGAAATAGGCTTGCAGCGCGCGCCGGGCCGGCGCCGGTGGCGACGCCTCGCGCAGCTCGAACGTGCCGTGATAGCGGCGCAGCAGCTTCTCGAGCCGCGGCCTATGGTCCTCCCATTCGATGCCGCGCAGTCGTTGCGCGTCGTCGGTCACGATCAGCAGCTTGCCGATCGGCGTGGCGAGCCGGTCGAGAGAGAAAATCGAATGGGTCATCGCAAATCGCTCCTTGTCGGGGGCGAGATATGCTCCCGATCCATTGCGCCTTCTGGCGGCTTTCGGACATCGAAGATCTTTCCCTGACGATGTCCGAAAACCGCTAGACCTGGATGGCGCCCCGCCCCACCTTAGGCGCATGGATCTCGATCACGATGCCTGCTACCGCGCCGTCGCGCAACGCGACCCGCGGTTCGACGGCCGGTTTTTCACCGGCGTGAAGACGACCGGCATCTATTGCCGGCCGATCTGTCCGGCGCGCACGCCGCACAAGGAGAACGTCGCCTTCTTTCCGACCGCCGCCGCGGCGCAGGAAGCCGGGTTCCGGCCCTGCCTGCGCTGCCGGCCGGAGACCGCGCCCGATCTCGGCGCCTGGCGCGGCACCTCGAACACGGTGTCGCGCGCGCTGGCGCTGATCGAAGCCGGCGCGCTCGACGACACATCGCTCGAGGCTTTCGCCGAGCGGCTCGGCATCGGCGAGCGCCATCTGCGGCGGTTGTTCCAGCAGCATCTCGGCGCCTCGCCGGTCGCCGTCGCGCAAACCCGCCGCGTGTTGCTGGCCAAGCAGCTCATCCACGAGACCAGGCTGCCGATGGCCGAGATCGCGTTTGCGGCCGGCTTCGGCAGCATCCGCCGCTTCAACGAGACGTTTCAGACGCTGTTCGGCCGCGCGCCGCGCGAATTGCGCCGGGGCAATGCCGAGGACGTACCCGCGGGAGCGAGCGGCGAGATCCGGCTGCTGCTACGCTATCACCCGCCTTACGATTGGCCGACCGTGCTCGACTTCCTGCGCCGGCGCGCGATCAGCGGCATCGAGTCCGTCACCGCGGATCGCTATCGCCGGACCATCGTGCTCGACGGCGCGCAAGGCATCGTCACGGTCGAGCATGCGCCCGAAGCACATGCGTTGCGCGCCACCGTGCGGTTCCCGAAACTATCCTCCCTGCCGGCCATCATTGCGCGGCTGCGCCGTGTCTTCGATCTCGGCGCCGATCCGGTCGCGATCGCCGCGCATCTCGCGCAGGATCCCATCCTGTCGCCGCTGGTCAAAGCGCGGCCCGGCCTGCGCGTGCCGGGCAATTGGGACGGTTTCGAATTGGCGATCCGCGCCGTGCTCGGCCAGCAGATCACCGTCATCGCCGCGCGCGGCCTCGCCGGCAAGCTCGTCGCGGCCTACGGCAAGAAGCTGCGCCAGCCCGAAGGCGCACTGACGCATGTCTTTCCCGACGCGAAGGCGCTCGCGAAAGCCGATCTCGCCATGCTCGGCATGCCGCGCAGCCGCGCCGCGACGCTCTCCGCCGTGGCCAAAGACGCGCTCGCCCGGCCGCAGATTTTCGAAGCGACCGGCGATCTCGACGAGGCGATCGATCAGTTGCGCACGATCCGCGGCGTCGGCGAATGGACGGCGCAATACATCGCCTTGCGCCAGTTGCGCGAGCCCGATGCCTTCCCGGCCAGCGATATCGGTTTGATGCGCGCCATCGCCAAGCATGAAGGCCGCGTCTTTTCGGCCGCCGAATTGCTCAGCCGCGCCGATCCGTGGCGGCCGTGGCGCGCCTACGCGGCACAGCATCTCTGGTCGGCGGCGTAAGCCTACTCCGCGCGCGGCGCGGGCTCGAAAAACCGCTCGTCGACATAGCACCAGCCCCAATCTTCGCCGGGCTGGAAGCTCTTCATCATCGCGTGCTGCGTGGCGTGGAAATGCTTGGTCGCATGCTTGCCGGCCGACTGATCGCAGCAACCGACATGGCCGCAGACGAGGCACAGCCGCAGATGCACCCAGTGGCCATGCGTCTTCAAACATTCCTCGCAGCCTTGCGGCGTGCGCGGCGCGACGTCGCGGATCTGGTCAAAATGCGTGCAGCGCTCGGCCACATTCGGCTCCTTCCGGAAGAAGCGCGGATCGTCCATTCTGGGGCGCGCCGAAGCGCTTCACAACCGCGCCAGGAGGCAGGACATGGCGATCATCGATACCCGCCGCGATCAGATGTATCCGGTGCTCGATGCCGCGCAGATGGCGACCGCGAGCCGTTTCGCCAGCGGCAAGGCGCGCGACTTCGCGCCGGGCGAGCCGATCTTCGGCATCGACGCCGAAGCGGGGCCGAGCTGGCTGGTGCTCAAAGGCTCGATCGAGGTGACCCGGCGCGACGGGCTCAACGGCAGCGTGCCGGTGATGACCGAATTGCCCGGGCAATTCTCCGGCGAGATCAGCCAGCTCAGCGGCCGCGGCGCGCTTGCCGAAGGCCATGCCGGCCCGGAGGGCTGCACCGCCCTGCCCTTCGATCCGCCGCATCTGCGCGCGCTGCTGATCGGCTCGGCCGAGCTCGGCGAGATCGTGATGCGCGCTTTTATCCTGCGCCGCGTCGCGCTGCTCGAGGCGGGCAGCTCGGGCGCGGTGCTGGTCGGCCGGCCGGGTATGCCGGATCTGGTGCGGCTGCAGAATTTTCTCCGCCGCAATTCCTACCCCTTCACCGTGCTCGATGCGAGCGACGACGCCAAGGGTCGCGCGCTCGTCGAAAAGCTCGGCGTGCGGCCGGAAGAGCTGCCGCTGGTGGTCTGCCCGAAAGGCGGGTTGCTCCGCCATCCGAGCGATGCCGAGACCGGCGCCTTCCTCGGCATCACGCCGAAGATCGATACGTCGCGGCTTTACGATGTCGCCGTGGTCGGCGCCGGCCCTGCGGGATTGGCGACGGCAGTTTACGGTGCCTCCGAGGGGCTGTCGGTCATCGTGCTCGATCAGCGCGCTTTCGGCGGACAGGCCGGTGCCTCGGCGCGGATCGAGAATTATCTCGGCTTCCCGACCGGCATCTCGGGCCTTGCCTTGACCGCGCGTGCTTTCAACCAGGCCCTGAAATTCGGCGCCGAGCTGGCGATTCCGGTCGAGGTCGAGAAGCTCGATTGCGACGCGCGGCTGAAAGACCCGAGCGCGCCCCTGCTGCTCCATCTCACCCGTGGCGAGACGATCCGCGCGCGCACCGTCGTCATTGCTTCGGGCGCGCGCTATCGGCCGCTGGCCGTCCCGAACCTCGCGCAGTTCGAGAGCGCGGGCGTCTCCTATTGGGCCTCGGCGATCGAGGCGAAGCTCTGCGAAGGCGAAGAGATCGCTTTGGTCGGCGCCGGCAATTCCGCCGGCCAGGCGACGGTGTTCCTCGCCCCGCACGTGAAGAAGCTGCATCTTGTCGTGCGCGGCAAAGGCCTCGATGCATCGATGTCGCGCTATCTCATCGACCGCATCGGCGCGCTACCCAATGTCGAGCTGCATACCGGTTGCGAGATCGTCGCGCTCGCGGGCGATGCGACGACCGGGCTCACTGGCGCGACATTCCGCTATCGCACCGGCGGCGATCTAATCGAGCGCGCGCTGCGCCATGTCTTCCTCTTCATCGGCGCCGATCCCAACGCGGATTGGCTGCGCGGCTGTGTCGATATCGACGACAAGGGCTTCATCGTCACCGGCGCGGCCTGCAAGGAAGGCAACGCGCGGCTGCCGCTCGAGACCAGCCTGCCCGGCATATTCGCGATCGGCGATGTGCGCGCGGGCTCGACCAAGCGCGTCGCCGCCGCGGTCGGCGA
>Ga0335085_10003652_pt1 | contig 26366 bp, 18 predicted proteins | sample Lox_Sample_45_FD_206712 | JGI IMG/M metagenome (GOLD analysis project Ga0335085, IMG submission 206712) | Soil microbial communities from Loxahatchee National Wildlife Refuge, Florida, United States - Lox_Sample_4.5 | ecosystem: Environmental > Terrestrial > Soil > Wetlands | place: USA...
CCTGGCGCTCGACTACCTGTGCCTGCTGTTCGCGCTGCGGGCAACCGGGAGCCGCCCGCGGCCCTCGCTGATCCTTGTCGCTTATGCGGTCGCCGGCGTCGTGGGGATGATCCCGGCCACCCCCGGGGGTCTGGGGCTTGTGGAGGCGAGCCTGACCGGGCTCCTGGTACTCGCCCAAGTCGACTCCAGCCAGGCCGTACTGGCCACGCTCACCTACCGGCTCGCCTCTTACTGGGTACCGCTTTGTGCTGGGCCGATCGCTTACGGCCTGTTCCGGATCCGGTACCGAAGCCGCCCGTCACCCCCGCCGGCCGGCGCGGCGCCGACGTAACCGCTGAATCTGGCGGGCCGCCCCGCGTCTGCAACTGGTTTGGGCGCCACGTTCAAGAACGCGGCCCCATTGCCGGCGTAGATGGCCTCAGATAGATTAGCCATGCCTGGCCGCCTGATAGCTTCTGTCATGTCGTGACTGGCTGCTGGCGCTGGTGCCGTGGGAGGCTGGGCAGGCCAGCAGGCTCGTACGCTATCCGGCAGGTGAATTGTTGACGGGCCAGCCACAGGCACAGCAGCCGGTAGCGAGTGAGGCCGCTCGTCCCGAGCCGCATCCGCTGCGTGACTGGCGCTCGATCTTTTTCGCCCCCGCCGGCGACGGCCAGCGGCGCCGCCGCGGCAGCGACGGGCTGCGCCTGGCCGCTGCCGTCGTCGCGCTCGCCTGCTGCGTGCTCGTCATCCGGTACGACTCCCGCATCGACCGGGCCATCACCCAGGTCATCCATCCGCCGCCGCGGAGCATCACCTGGCTGGTGACCGTGGTCTACGACGCGGGCGCGTTCGGCGTCACGATCGTCTTGGTGGGGCTGGCCCTGGTCGCCCGCCGCTGGGTGATCGCACGCGACATCGCGCTGAGCGTTGCGGGCGCGGCGGCCGTGAGCGGGATCCTCATCCTGCTGCTCGGCAGCAGCGGCGGGCGGCCCAGCGGAATCGAGATCCACGGCTACTCCGTGACCTTCCCGGTCCTGCAGATCGCCCTCTTCATGGCGGTCACCACGGCCGTGCTGCCCTACCTGGCCCGCGGCCTGCAGCGCCTCATCGAACTGTTCGTCGTCCTGGTGGGGCTGGCCTCGGCGGTCGGTGGCCACGGGCTGCCGGTCAACGTCCTCGGCAGCCTGGCCATCGGCTGGGCCGCAGCCATGCTGGTCCGGCTCATCTTCGGCTCACCGCTCGGCCTCCCCTCGGCCGAGGATGTGCGGCTGCTGCTCGACGAACTCGGCATCCGCGCCCGTGACGTGTGGGCGCTGCCCCGGCAGGTCTGGGGAGTGGCGAAATACCAGGCAACCGGGACTTGCCCGGCGGACTCACCCGGTCAGCCCATCGCCATCTCGGTCTATGGCCGGGATGCGGCCGATGCCAAGCTGCTCACCAAGACCGGGCGCTTCCTGTTCTACCGGGACTCCGGGCCGGGCCTCACGATCACCCGGCTGCAGCAGGTCGAGCACGAGGCCTATCTCACGATGCGGGCTGGCCAGGCAGGCGTCGCCGTGCCGGAGATCGTCGAGGCTGGAACGGCCGGGCCGGCCAGGGACGCGCTGCTCGTCTGCCGCTGGCCGGCCGGCCTGAAGCTGTCCGACGCCGACGGCACCGAGCTGGCTGACGCCGTCCTGGACGACCTCTACCGTCAGCTGCTGACGCTGCGGAAGGCACGCATCGCGCACGGCACGATCAGCGGTGACACGCTGCTGGTTGACCCGGCCGCGGGAACCGTCACGCTGGCGGACTTCCGCAACGCCGTGTCCAATGCCTCGGCCGACCAGCTCGACCGCGACCTGGCCGGCGCCATCGCGGCGACGGCCCTGGCGGTGGGCGCCGAGCGGGCCGCCGATGCGGCCGCCCGGTGCCTGGATGCGGAGATGCTGAGCGGCGCCCTGCAGCGGATGCACCCGGCCGGACTCGACCCCGCGCTCAGCCGGAGCCTGCGGGGCAAGCGCGAGCTGCTGGCGGAGGCTCGTAACCACGCCGCCCAGGCCAAATCGATCGACGTGCCGAAGCTGCTGGAGCCCCGCCGGGTGAGCTGGCCGACGCTGATCATGATGGTGGGCACGCTGATCGGCGGCTGGGCGCTGGTCGGGGTGCTGCTCGACGTGTCCAAGTCTTTCGACACCGTGATCGGGGCCAACTGGCTCTGGGTCATCGTCGCGTTCATACTGGCCCAGCTGGCCTTTGTGGCCTCAGCCGTGGAGGGCCTCGGCAGCGTGTCCGGGGTGCTCCCGTTCGGCCGCGCGCTGGCCGTCGAGGTCGCGAACTCGTTCAGCGCGCTGGCCGGCGGGACGGCGGCGGTCTTCGCCACCCGGGTGCGCTTCTTCCAGCAGCAGGGCTACGACGCGTCGGTGGCGTTGAGCTCGGGCGCCATCATGGCCACCTCCAGCTGGATCGCCACGGGGGTGCTGTTCCTCGTGTCGCTGCCCTTCGCCTGGGGGTCCATCCACCTCGAGGTCACCCCCGAGTCGGGCGGGGACTCGAAGCTGGTCTGGATCATCCTGGCCGTCGTGGTGCTGGTCGCCCTGGCGGCCGGCCTGGTGCTGGCCGTGCCCAGGCTGCGCCGGCTGGCGGCCGCCAAGGCGCGCCCGAAGGCACGGGACATCTGGGGCAATCTCAAGCAGATAGCCAGCTCGCCGCGCAAGCTGGTACTGCTGGTGGGCGGGTCGTTCGCGCAGGAACTCGTCGTGGCGATGGCCCTGTCCGTCTCGCTGCGCGCCTTCGACGACCATCTCCGGCTGCCCACCCTGATCGTGGTCATCACGCTCGCCGCGATGGTCGGCGGCGCCTCACCATCACCCGGCGGCATGGGCGTGGTGGAGGCGGGCCTGATCCTCGGCCTCACCGCGGCCGGCGTCACGGAGGCCGACGCCACCGCGGCGGTCTTCATCCAGCGGCTGTTCACCTCCTACCTGCCGCCCATCTGGGGCTGGTTCACGCTGGTCTGGATGCGGAAGCGGGAGTACCTGTGAGGCCGGGCCGGCCTGCGGGCTCCGCGGCTGAGATCGACACGGCACCGCCCATCCGGCGGCGCCGGCCGGCTAGTCGCCGCCGAACTTCCTGATCTCCTCGAACTCGGTCTCGGTCAGCTCGCGCGGCACGTCATCCTTGGCGACCTTCGAGCCCTGCACGTAGTGCCGGATGCTGTCGACGATTTCGGGGTTGGCCAGGGTGGTGACGTCACCGACATCGGCGAAGTTGGAGATCGACGCGATGACCCGGCGCATGATCTTGCCGGACCTGGTCTTCGGCATGTCGGGCACGATCCAGACGTTCTTCGGGCGGGCGATCTTGCCGATCTGGTCATCGATCGCCGCGCTGACCTTGTCCTCCAGCGCCGCGCTCTGCTCGAAGCCGGGCTTGAGCGAGACGTACACCTCCACGACGCGGCCCCGGATGTCATCGATCACCGGCACCGCGGCTGCCTCGGCCACCTCAGGCACGGTGAGCGCGGCGGACTCGATCTCCTTGGTGCCCAGCCGGTGCCCGGCCACATTGATCACGTCGTCGACGCGGCCGAGGATCCTGAAATAGCCGTCGGCGGCCTGGAGAGCGCCGTCGCCGGCGAAGTAGGGCCAGTCGTGCCAGTCCTTGCTGTCTGGGTTCTTGTTGTACTTGTGGTAGTAGGTGGCCACGAATCGCTCGGGCTGGCCCCAGATGTTCTGGAAGATGCCCGGCCACGGGTTGCGGATGCAGATGTTGCCTGCCTTGCCGCTCCCGGCTGGTACCTCGTTGCCGTCCTCGTCGTAGATCACCGGGTAGACGCCGAGGACGCCGGGCCCGCAGCTGCCGGGCTTCATCGGCTGCAGGGCGGGCAGCGTACTGCCGAGGAAACCGCCGTTTTCGGTCTGCCACCAGGTGTCGACGATGGCCGCTTCGCCCTTGCCTACCTCGGAGTGGTACCAGCGCCAGACCTCGGGCTCGATCGGCTCGCCGACCGTGGTCATGTGCTTGAAGTGGTAGTCGTATTTCTTCGGCTCCTCCGCGCCGACCTTGCGCAGCATCCTGATCGCCGTCGGCGAGGTGTGGAAGATGTTCACCCCCAGCGTCTCGGCAATCCGCCAGGGCCGGCCGCCGTCGGGATAGTTGGGCACGCCCTCGTAGATCACCGTCGTGGTGCCCAGGGCCAGCGGCCCATAGACGATGTAGCTGTGGCCGGTGATCCAGCCGATGTCAGCCATGCACCAGTACACGTCATCGGGGTGGATGTCCTGGTAGTACTTCGACGTCCCCGCCACGTAGGCGAGGTAGCCGCCGGTGCTGTGCACGCATCCCTTCGGGCGGCCGGTGGTGCCGCTGGTGTACATCAGGAACAGCGGCGCCTCGGCCGGCATGGACACCGGCTCCACGGTCGCTCCCCGGTAATCGCTGAGCAGCTCATCGACGAAGACGTCCCGGCCGTCCACCATGGGAGTCTTTGACGCGTACTCGCCGGCCCGGCGCCGCCAGACGAGTACCTTGTCGACCTCCTGACCCTCCTCATGGGCTGCCGCGAGCGCCTCGTCGGCCTTGACCTTGTGGTCCTGCAGATGGCCGGCGCGGTAGTAGCCGTCCATCGTGATCAGGACGCGGCTGCCGGAGTCGGCGATCCTGTGCCCGCAGGCGGTGCCGCTGAACCCGCCGAACACCTGCGAGTGAACGACGCCGAGCCGGGCACAGGCCAGCATGGTGACGGGCAGCTCGGGCACCATCGGCATGTGCAGCGTCACCCGGTCGCCGGTCGTCAGGCCGAGGGAGTCACGCAGCACCGCCGCGAACTCGTTCACCTGCCGGTGCAGCTCCGCGTAGCTGACCTTCACGTGCTGGTCGGACTCCAGCTCCGGCACGAAGACGATCGCGGTCTTGTCGGGCGTGGCCTCGGCGTGCCGGTCCACGCAGTTGTACGAGGCATTCAGCTTGCCGCCGACGAACCACTTCCAGAACGGCGGGTTGCTGGCGTCCAGGGTCGTGTGCCAGGGCTCATCCCAGACGAGCAGATCCGCGTATTCCTTGAAGCAATCGGGGAAGTGCTCCTCGCTGAACCGGTCGAGGATGGCCGGGTCCTTCGCGTTAGCCTGCCCGACGAACTTCGGGGGTGGCGGGTAGTACTCTTCCTCGCGCCAGTGCACCGCGATCTGCGCCTCCGAGGCCTGTGCCCCAGTGCCCTGCGGCTGCGTGCTTTCTGCCATTGCCTTCTCCTCTCACCGGAAGATAACTCCCAGGCAACGGAGGGCGGGCCTGCCTAAACCTCCTCTAGCAGACCGGAGCATACGCCGAACTCCTGCAGCTCGTCGCAGACCGCCGCCTGGCGGGTGAACGCCATTGTGTCCCCTCGGTCCAGCGAATCCCAGCACAGGTTCTCTGCCACTGCCAGTGCGCGCAGGATCACCCAGCCCAGTACCGGGATCGGTTCCGTCTCGGCCGCGTGCCGAAGGGAGCACGCGTCACGCCGGGCCGCCTCGGTTGTGGTCACCGCCTGCAAGTCCGCGAGCCGCACCGACAACTCTCCCGCCAAGTACTGCCGCGTCATTTTCATCGCCAGCCCCGCCGGCCCGTGCCGCCGTAGCCTGCCGATATGGCGCGCACCGGCCCGTATCACTCCCGGCGCCGCGCTGCTGCCCATTTCGGGCCGCTCCCAGTGTCCGGGAGTGAGCCAAATGTACCGCTGGGCGGCATCCGCCGCCATAGCCCCGGAGTGCCCGTCCGTGCGGTCGGCGACCCCGCGCCGCGCCCGGCGCACGATCATTTCCGGTTCCGGCGGGTTCTTCCTTCCCGGTCCGGCGGTGCGGATGGATCGGAGTGGGTACATCACTCGACGCGGGCGGCCGTCCCGAACCAACGAGGAGGTGCCGTGGACGGTTTCTTGCTCACCTATGACGGATTCGATCCCGGGGCTGAGGGTCTTCGCGAAGCGCTCACCTCGACGGGCAACGGCTACCTGTGCACGCGTGGTGCGGCGGAGTGGGAGGACGCCGACGCGGTGCACTATCCGGGTACCTATGCGCACGGCGGCTATAACCGCGAGACGACGATCCTGGGCGGCCTGCCGGTGCTCAACGAGGACCTCGTCAACCTGCCGAACTGGCTGGTCCTCGTGCTGCGTATCGAGGGTGAGGACGCGATCCGGCTCACCGATGTCGAACTGCTGGGTTACCGCCACGAGTTCGACATCCGGTACGCGACCGTCGTCCGCCACCTTCGCTTCCGTGATCGCGGCGGCAGGGAGACGACACTGATAAGCCGCCGGTTCGTCAGCATGGCCGACGCTCACCACGCGGGGATCGAGTGGACGCTCGTCCCGGAGGACTGGTCGGGGCGCGTCGAGGTGGTCACGGCGGTCGACGGCCGGGTGAGCAATCGCGGTGTCGCGCGCTATCAGCAGCTGGAAGGCCGCCATCTGAACCCGGTTTCGCCGCGGACGTTCGGGCCCGAGGTCATCGCGCTGAAGGTGGAGACCCGGCAGTCGAACCTGTACATCAGTGAGGCGGCCCGCACACGCGTGTTCAGTGGCGGCCAGCCGGTCCCGGTCGAGCGGACGCTCTATCAGATGGAGGACTACATCCAGCAGGTCCTGGCCTTCGAGGTGCAGCAGGGGGCGGCGACGCGGGTCGAGAAGATGGTGACGTTCTATACGTCGCGGGACCCGGCGGTCAGCGACACGCTGGTCAAGGCGGCCACGTCGGCAGCCCGCCACACGGACTTCGCCGCGTCGTACGGGCGCCACATCGCGGCATGGGAGGAACACTGGCGGGTTTGCGACGTGCGCGTGTCCGGAAACGAGCGCGTGCAGCAGCTGCTGCGACTGCACATCGCGCACGTCCTGCAGGTCTGCTCGCACCACACCGCCGACCTCGACGCCGGGCTGCCCGCCCGCGGGCTCAACGGCGAGGCCTACCGCGGGCACGTGTTCTGGGATGAGATCTATGCGCTCCCGTTCTTCAACATCCGGCTGCCCGAAGTCACGCGCGGGCTGCTGATGTACCGCTACCGGCGGATAGGCGAGGCGAGGGCGGCGGCTCGGGCACTAGGGCTGCGGGGCGCGATGTTCCCGTGGCAGAGCGGGAGCGAGGGCATCGAGGAGACCCAGCGTGTCCACCTCAACCCGCTCTCGGGCCGCTGGGAGCCCGACCTCAGCCGTAACCAGCGGCACGTCAACGCGGCGATCTTCTACAACATATGGCGCTACTTCCAGACCACCGACGACCTGACGTTCCTGCGCGACTACGGCGCGGAGATGATGCTCGAGATCGTACGCTTCTGGGCGTCGATCGCTCACCTCAATGCCGAGCGCGGACGCTATGAGATCCATGGCGTGATGGGCCCTGACGAGTTCCACGACAAGTACCCGGATGCGCCGCAGGACGGGCTGCGCAACAACGCCTATACCAACATCATGGTGGCGTGGCTCTGCGATATCGCCTGCAAGCTGCTGTCACTACTTCCGGAGAGCCGCGCGGTGGCGTTGCGCGGGCGCCTGGGCATCGGCGACGACGAACTGGCGGTGTGGCAGGACATGAGCCACCGGTTGTTCGTCCCTTTTCACGGCGACGGGATCATCAGCCAGTTTGAAGGTTACGATGACCTCGAGGAGCTCGACTGGGACGCATACCGCGCCAAATACGGCAACATCCAGCGGCTCGACCGGATCCTGCGCGCTGAGGGCGACGACCCGAACCGCTATAAGCTCACCAAACAGGCCGACACGGTCATGCTCTTCTTCCTGTTCTCGCACGAGGAACTAGGCGAGATCTTCGGGCGGCTGGGGTACGACTATCATGCCGACACGGCCATGCGGACCGTCGCATACTACGACCGGCGCACCTCACACGGCTCTACCTTGAGCTTCGTCACCCACGCGGGGGTGCTTGCCGCGCTCGACCCTGACAGCTCTTGGGACAGGTTCCTCGTCGCGCTGCGGAGCGATGCCGATGACATCCAGGGCGGCACGACGAAGGAAGGCATCCACGTGGGTGTCATGTCCGGGACACTCGATGTCGTGCAACGCTGTTACGCGGGCATCCGTGTCCGCGACGGTGTCTTGTACTTCGATCCCCGGCTCCCGAGCCAGCTCCACGGACTGTCGTTCTCGATGCAGTTCCGGGAGACCCCGATCCTGGTCACGCTCACCGCGGATCGCCTGACGCTGGCCATCCACGCGGAGGGCGTGAGCCGCCCGATCAGGGTCGGGGTCCCCGGCGACGTCCGTGCGCTATGCGCGGGCGACCGGACGGTGTTCGAGTTCAGGCAGGACGTGACGGCCACCCGGCCGCCGGCTGATGGCTGACAGGAGGGCGTGTGCCGATGTTCACGGGAGTGATTTTCGATGTCGACGGGGTGCTGGTCGACTCGCCGCACGAGACCGCGTGGCGCGAGTCCCTGCACGAGCTGATGGAATCGGGCTGGCGCGACATCCGCGACCGCACGACGTGGTCGCCGGAGGCGTTCACGTCCCACGTCTACCAGGAGCACATCTCGGGCAAGCCGCGCATGAGCGGCGCCCGCGCCGCGCTCGACTACTTCCAGGTGCCCGACGCCGGCCAGCGGGTCGCCGAGTACGCGGAGCGCAAGCAGCGGATGGTCGTGCGCCTCATCGAGGCGGGTGACTTCACCGCGTATCCGGACGCGCTGCGTTTTGTCATCGCCGTCAAAGACTCCGGCGCGCTGATCGCGGACGCGTCGTCGTCGAAGAACGCGGCGCTGTTCCTGCGCAAGATCCGGCTCGACACGTTCGCGCAGGAGCAGGGGATCTCCTCGCCGTCGCTTCGGCCCGGCCTGACGCTGATGGATTACTTCGACGCCGACGTCTCCGGCCGCGACTTCGCGCACGGCAAGCCGGACCCCGAGATCTTCCTGACCGCCGCGCGCGAGCTCGGCGTCGAACCGCGCGACGCGATGGTGCTCGAGGACGCGTCCGCCGGTGTCGAGGCGGCCAAGGCCGGCGGGATGACCGCGATCGGGATCGCGCGGGCAGGCGACGCCGAACTGCTGGCCACGGCCGGCGCCGATCTCGTGGTCACGTCCCTCGACGACGTTGACACCACTGCCCTCGCCGGTCGGCGGCTGGTGACGCGGCAGGCGCAAGGCCGGCCGAGCTAGGGGCCTGATGAACAAGCCCCATTTTGGCGAGATCAATCTGGCAAAGCTGCAGGTCAGCGGGTTGCTTCTTGATCGATAAACAGGTTATTCAGCAGACTCCCAGCGGAGGATCCGGCCGGTTTCCGGGTGCTCCACGCGGGCCGGGCGCATCAGGCTGGTGTCCGCGGCCGGCGGCCGGCCGGGTGCGACCGCCAGGCATGCCTCGAGCAGCGCGGGTGCGAACAATTGCGGTGCGTTGACGCAGGCCCCGTGGTCGGCGTCCACCTCGTAGACCGATGCGCCCGGGATCGCCCGGGCCAGCTCGAGCTGGCGCTCCGGCGGCACGGTGCTGTCCCGGGTCGTGACCACCACCGCGGTGGGAACATCGACCTGGCTGATCCAGCCGTCGGAGGTGAACGCGCAGACGGCGGGCATGGTCGAGACGGCGGCGGCCAAAGTGGTGCGCCTCAGCTGGGCGCGCGCCCACCGGGCTGTCGCCGGGTCGTTGAGGTTGCCCAGCAGCGCCATGCCGAACGCCTCGGCGCTCACCCGGGACAGGACCGGGTTCCACCGCAGGGCGGCGGCCATCACCGGCACCACGCGAGCGGCCAGTTCCTCCGCCCGTGACCCGCGGACGCTGCGCGCGGTCGAGCACAGCACCAGGCCTGAGACCAGCGGGGCGTGCCGCCGGTACAGCAGCTGAGCGACCATGCCGCCCATGGAATACCCCACGGCGGTGAGCCTGCCGATTCCGAGGACTGCGGCCAGCGCGGCGACATCGTCCACGCAATCCTCCAGCCGGAACCGCGAACGCAGCCGGATCCCGTCACCATGCCCGCGCAGGTCGGCGGCCACGACCCGGAAATGACGGCCCAGCGGCGCGAAGACCTTCCCCCAATTCAGCTCCGCGGTACCCGCCACCCCCTGGATCAGCATGAGCGTCCCGGCGCCGTCCGGGCCGGCGCATTCCCACACCCGCGTCGTCCCGCGGCCCGGCAGGTCCACCAGGCGCGTATGCGGCACCGCCGCTTGTTCAGGCACGCTCATCAGCGGTTTCCTCGGTAACTCGACTACGTCACCGGGGTCTGGAGCGACGTCTCCGGGGACCGCCCCGGACGGGAACGGTGCCCAGGCGGTCGCAGCAACTGCTCCTTGAGCGTACGCTGAGCGAACGACCCGGGCAACGGCGGCGCCGCCGCGTCGGCGCGGTGCTATGGGACTAGTCACACAGGTGCGACGCCCTGGCTGAGGCTGATTCGGCGGCGGCATGGCCGCGCCCAGCTGTGTCTCGGGTGACGCTGGGAAGCCATGACGCCTTTGTTCTGGCCCTGGCCAGGCCGGTAGGTGATCAGGGATCGGTGCGGCTGATGTCCTGCGGGTCCAGCGCCTCGTGGGTCACCGGCGGCTGAGGTGCGGCGTGGCGGGCCGCCGCCTGCGGGTCCTCGTCACCGGCCAACGCCTCCGGCGCGAGGGGTGTTGCGGCCGCCGGTCCGGCGCCGTCCGGCACTCCCGGGCCGGCCTCGGGCCACTGCTTGAGCTCCACCTGCGGGATCAGCCAGGTGGCCAGGAAGGCAAGCGCGGCGATCGGCACCGCGACGAGGAACACGGTCTGGATCGATTCGGCGTAACCGGCCACGAAGCCCTGGTGCACCGCGGCGGGCAGGTGAGACAGCAGCGCCGGGGTGGCGTCCGCACTGCTGAAGCCATGCGGCAGGGTGACCCCGTGCAGGTGCCTGGCCAGGTTACTGACCAGCACATTGGCGAAGATCGCGCCGAAGATCGCGGTGCCGAACGACCCGCCAATCGAGCGGAAGAACGTGGCACCGGAGGTCGCGACGCCCAGTTCGCTGTGCGGCACACCGTTCTGCACGATGATGACCAGCACCTGCATGACCCCGCCGATGCCCATGCCCAGCACGAGCATGTACACCGCGTCCTGGAAGGTTGACGAGCCCACGCCCATCAGCGACAGCAGGTACATGCCGAGGGTCATCAGCGCGGAGCCGGCGATCGGGAAGAACCGGTACTTGCCGGTCTTCGAGATGATCTGCCCGGAGGTGATCGAGACCAGGAGCAGCCCGGCCATCAGCGGCAGCAGGTAGACCCCGGAAATGGTCGGCGAGATGCCGCGGACGACCTGGAAGAACGCGGGCAGGTAGGTGATCGCGCCGAACATCGCGAAGCCGACGATGAAGCCGACCACGCTGGTCACCGAGAAGATGCGCAGCCTGAACAGGTGCAGTGGCAGGACCGGTTCGGCGGCCCGCCGCTCGACCAGCACGAACACCCCGATCAGTACCGCGCCGGCCACGCCCAGGATGTAGATGGGTGCCGACCGCCAGGGGTAGGTGGTGCCGCCCAGGCTGGTCAGCAGGATCAGGGAGGTGGCGGCCAGCGACAGCACGGCGGTGCCGAGGTAGTCGATCTTGTGATGCACCCGGCTCAGGTGCCCGGGCACCTGGCTGGCCACCACGAGCAGCGCTATCACGCCGATCGGCACGTTGATGTAGAAGATCCAGCGCCAGGACAGGTTGTCCACGAAAATGCCGCCGAGCAGCGGGCCGATCACGCTGGCCAGGCCGAAGACGCCACCGAAGAGGCCCACGTAGCGGCCGCGCTCCCGGGGCGAGACGACGTCGCCGACGATGGCCTGCGCGCCGACCATCAGGCCGCCAGCGCCCAGCCCCTGCACCGCACGGAACGCGATCAGCTCCATCATGGACGAACTGAGGCCGGACAGGATCGAGCCGACCAGGAAGATGACGATCGCCGCCTGGAAAAAGACCTTCCGGCCGTACTGGTCGCCCAGCTTGCCCCAGAGCGGGGTGGACACCGTGGTGGCGAGCAGGTAGGCGGTGATGACCCAGGCGATGTGGGAACCGCCCTTGAGGTCACCGACGATCGTCGGCAGCGCCGTGGACACGATCGTCTGGTCGAGCGCCGCGAGCAGCATGCCGAGCATGAGCGCGCCGATGATGAGCAGGATGCGGCGGCGGCTGAGCCCGGGCAGGGCGCCGTTTCCTGCGACGTCCGCGACGGGCGGCTGGGCGCCGCCAGCGGGCGCGGGAGTGGCTGAGGCCATCAGTGGTTGTCCCTTCTGTCCGCCGCGCTCCTCAGCGGGAGGGTCTGAGGGGGTTGCCCCCCGGGTCAGCATCGGCGTGACGCCCCGTGACCTGACGCAGGGCGCAGTGCTCGGGCAGTCCGCCGGCGAGCGCCCGGAACGCCAGGTCGATGAGCTGGCTGAGCGGTACCGTCCCGCCGGAACTGGCCCAGAACGTCATGCTCGCACGGAACGCACCAGCCGCCGTGGCGGCCAGCAGGCCCGGATAGGGATCCCGTTCCGGATCGGTGCCGAGCCGCTCGGCAAGCCCTTCGGTGATGGCTCGCTCGACCATCGCCATCTGCGCCGCGTGCGCCGCGCGCAGGTGCGGGTCGGTGCGGGCCTCCTTCATCCGGCTCAGCCAGTCCGCCGGGTCACCGCCGAGCTCAGTGAGTTCGTCGGCCACCACCTGGGCGCGGCTGACCATCACCATGCGCAGCACGTCGAGGACGGGCTCACCGGGCGCCCGCTGCACGATGCGCTGGCGCAGTTCCGCGATCCGGTCCGGGTCCGTGCCGAACAGTGCGGCTTCCTTGGACGGGAAGTAGTTGAAGAACGTGCGCGGCGACACATCCGCCGCCTCGGCGATGTCGTCGACGGTGACGTGCGCGAAGCCGCGCTCGGCCACCAGGTCCAGTGCGATCCGGCGGAGTGACCGCCGGGTAGCCAGCTTCTTGCGCTCGCGCAGCGAGGCACGCGGCTCGCCGCCGGAGACAGTACTTGCCAGGGTCATCATGCACTCACTACAACTTTGCGCGAGATATAAATTTGCACTTCGAGCAATGTTACATGAGACGCAACCAAAGAGCGATGGCAGGTGTTCCCGGCCGCTGGGCGCCGGTTGGGAAGCGGTGGCCGCGCCCCCCACGCGCCCGCCTCGGCTGAGGGCAGGCTTGCGCCGCGGCGGCCGGCCAGCCCCGGGCGGGAGGGAGCGGGTCCTGAGCCGCGTTCCGCCCCGGTTCAGGGCCGTTCAGAGCCGGGTGAGGAGCCAGCGTACCGACGGTGCCGGCGCGGTCTGGCTGGCGTCAAGGGTGATGTGGCTTGTGTCGCTGCCGACCGTTACGGTTGCCTGGGCGACGGGCTGGCCCTGGCTGATCGCGTGCGCAAGCGGGCGGGGTGTCACGGTGACCGTGACCGGGGTGCCGGGCCACGCGGTCACGCTGACCCCGGTGGCCGCCACTGCGGCGGTCCCGGCGGTCCACGCGCTGGATACGCTGCCCAGCACTGCGCCGGGCCGGACGACCTCGGCGTGCTCCAGGTCCCCGCCGACGCTGGTGAGCAGGTTCTCGGCGGCGGAAATCACGCCGCCGAGCTCGCTCGGCTGAGCGGAGGTTGCCTGCACGCCGAGCACGACGCCCACGATCGTTACCTGGCTGCCCGCGACCGTCCGGATCGCGGCGAAGGACAGGCACCCGCCGGCCGGCGAGCCTGAGCCGGTCTTGACGCCCACGATCCCGTCGTGCCCGAGGCTGGAATTGACGTTGTACGCCACGCCAGCGACCGGCAGCGTGACCTGCGGCATGGCCACGATCTGGCGGAAGGCGGGAATCTGCAGCGCGTGCAGCGTAAGCCGGAACTGGTCGCTGGCCGTGCTCACCGTGGCCGGGTCCGCCCCGCTCGCGTCCGCGTACCGCGTGCCGCGCAGCCCGAGCGAGCCTGCCCGGGCATTCATCTTCGCCGCGAACGCCCCTGCCGCGCCCGCGTCCCAGCGGGCCAGCATGGAGGCGATGTTGTTGCCGGAGGGGATGAGCATCGCCTCCAGCGCCTGACGCTCGGTCAGCTTCTCCCCGGGCGCCACCCGGACGACCGACTGTCCCTGCCGCTCATCGCTGGCGTAGGCCGCGACGTCGGCCGCGGTCACGGTGATCGCCGGGCCCGACCCGCCCGCGGCCAGCGGATGGTCGCCGAGCACCACATACGCGGTCATGATCTTGGCCAGGCTCGCGATCGGCACCGGCGCGCTGCCGCCGTGGGTGCCCAGCAGGCCGGTTCCGGGCAGCCCGACGGCGGCCTCTCCCTGGCCGGGCCAATCAGGGCGCGGCACGGTCCCGGGCAGGACGTGCACCGTGGTGACCGCGGCTGTCAGGGCCATCGAGGGGACCGGGCGCAGCAGCTGAACCCCCGCCCAGGCCACGGCAGCGACGAGAATGACGGCGCCCGCGATCAGCAGGCGCGGCCGCAGCCTCCGGCCGCGGTCGGCACCCTGGGGCCGGAAGCTGCGGCCGGTGCCCCGCCACCGCGCGCTGGTGCCGCGCACGGCCCGCGGCCGGAACTCCTTGCGGCGCATGACACATCACCGGACCAACGATCGGCCAGCCGGTCCAGCGCGGCTCCAGCAGCCCGACCGGGAGCCGCAACAGCTTGACGGCCGGTAGCACCAATATAACTGGCACCGCGGGGACGCCGGCAGTCTCACCTCCCCCATCCCCGGTCGGGGCGGGCGCTCAGGCCTGGCGTCGTCCTGCCATCAGCCGCAGGATGAGCGGAGTGAAGATCAGCTGCATGGCGAGCTCCATCTTCCCGCCCGGCACGACGATGATGTTCGGCCGTGACATGAACGAGTCGTGCAGCATCGACAGCAGGTAGGGAAAATCGATGCCCTTGGGCCTGGCGAACCGGATGACGACGAAGCTCTCGTCGGCGCTCGGGATGTCGAGGGCGATGAACGGGTTCGACGTGTCCACGGTCGGCACCCGCTGGAAGTTCACATGCGTGCGGGAGAACTGCGGGCAGATGTAATTCACGTAATCCGGCATGCGCCGCAGTACCGTGTCGACCACGTCTTCGCTGGTGTAGCCGCGGGCTGTCTTGTCCCGGTGCAGCTTTTGGATCCACTCCAGGTTGATGATCGGGACAACCCCGACCAGCAGGTCCGCATGCTGGGCGACGTCCGCCTTGCCGGTGACCGCGGCACCGTGCAATCCCTCGTAGAAGAGCAGGTCGCTGTCCGGGTCGACGTCATCCCATGGCGTGAACGTGCCGGGCTGCTGCCCGTAGGGCTTGGCCTCCTGCGGGTCGTGCAGGTACTTGCGGACCTTGCCGCGGCCGTTCTCGCCGTACTCGCGGAACAGGGCCTCGAGCTCCTCGAGCAGGTTCGCCTCGGGCGAGAAATGGCAGAAGTGATGGTTGCCGTCCCTTTCGGCGGCCGCCGTTGCGGCCTTCATGTGCTCCCGGTCGTACCGGTGGAACGAGTCGCCCTCCACGATCGCCGCGTTGATCGCCTCGCGCCGGAAGATGTGCTGGAAGGTCCTGGTCACCGAGGACGTGCCCGCGCCGGACGAGCCGGTGATAACGACGATCGGGTGCTTGGCCGACATCTGTCTTCCTCCGTCACCGGGTCCGGAACAGGGACCGGATGTTGAACAGCGAGTCGTCGAAGGCCGACTCCTCTGCGCTGGCGTGGTCATGGTGGTAGCGCTCGATCCGCTCGACCTCGTTCCTGGACCCGAGTATCAGCGGCACGCGCTGATGCAGGCCCGCTGGCTGGATTTCCATGACGCGCCCGCGTCCGGTGCTCGCGCCGCCGCCGGCCTGCTCGACGATGAACGAGACCGGATTGCACTCATACATCAGCCGCAGCCGCCCTGGCTCGGCTGGTTCCTTGCTGTCCTTGGGGTACAGGAAGACACCGCCGCGGGTGAGAATGCGGTAGGTCTCCGCCACCAGCGAGGCGATCCAGCGCATGTTGAAGTCCCGGCCCCGCGGCCCGGTCCCGCCTGCCAGGCATTCCTGGATGTAGCGGCGCACCGGCGGCTCCCAGAAGCGCTCGTTGGAGGCGTTGATCGCGAACTCCGCGCAGCTCTCGGGAATGCGCAGCTGCGGGTGAGTCAGGACGAACGCCCCGATGTCGCGGTCGAGGGTGAATCCGTCGACGCCATCGCCGGTGGTGAGGATCAGCATGGTGGAAGGCCCGTACAAGGCGAAGCCCGCGCACACCTGAGCGGTGCCCGGCTGCAGGAAGTGCTCGGCCCGCGGCTCCGCTGCCGGGTCGGGGCTGCGCAGGATCGAGAAGATCGTGCCCACCGATGTGCTGGCGTCGACGTCGCTCGAGCTGTCCATCGGGTCGAAGACCAGCAGGTACTTGCCGCGCCGCCCGGTTGCCGGGACGGGGTAGATGTCTTCCATCTCCTCTGACGCCATGGCGGCCAGGTACCCGGTCCATTCCGTCTCGCCGATCATCACCTCGTTGCTGATGAGGTCGAGCTTCTTCTGCACGCCGCTCTGAGCGCTTTCCGGGCCGGCGCTTCCCAGAGCGCCGGCCAGCGCGCCCCGGCTGACCTGGTTACTGATGATCTTCACGGCCGTGGCCACCGCGTTGAGCAGCCCCGAGAACTCACCGGTCGAGCCGGGATGACGGTGTTCGGACTCGATGGTGCACCGGGTCAGTGTCTTGCGCTCCGCACGCACAGCTGGCCTGCCTCCGCCGGATAAGGAACCACTGCGAGAACGTGGCCATTGTCGGCCCAACGGATCGCGTTCGGCGCGGGGCGAAGGTCCTGACCAGGTCCGCGAGGGTCCCTGGTGGCCAGCACGTGGTTCAGCCGGCTGGCCCGCTGGGTGCGCTTCACCCTGGCGGTGTGTGCGTGGCCCGTCGAGGTCCCGGCCCTGCACTACCCTGGACCGATGCGTGGCGTACCGCGGGCGAGGCCGCGGTTCGCGGGGACCACCGCCGACGGTGAGACGTCCACCGTGTATCCACCACCGTTGCACGGTGTCGTCCGCTACTGAGTCTTCGCGACGGCGCGGTACCTGAGGGATCCAATCTGGACGATCTTCTACCCGCTGAACTCTGGCGGCGGATACTCCGGTGGTGAGGCACTCCAGGCTCGGGCGATCACGCCACGTGGGTGGGGTCGATCGGCCGGCTCCATCTATCGGGATCGCGCGCGGCGGATTACCGTCGAATAGTGCTCAAACGAAAAATTGAGCTGCCGCCCGTACACCTCTACCCAGCGGACGAATGGCGCATCGTGGAGGTACGGCACTCAGATGAGTTCGTCGGTCTCACCGAGACCGTGTTTTCGCTCGGCAACGGCTTCGTCGGGGTCCGCGGCAGCTGCGAGGAGGGGCGCCCGGCGCTGGTCCCGGGGACATTTGTCAATGGCTTCCACGAGACGTGGCCGATCGTGCATGCCGAAGGGGCGCCCGCGCTGGCGCGCACCGGCCAGACGATCGTGAACGTGCCCGACACGACGATCCTCAAGCTCTACGTGGACGACGAGCCGTTCTTCGTGTCGACCGCGCGCATCCGTGATTACGGGCGGATCCTGGATATGCGGGCAGGGACGCTGACGCGTGAGCTGGTGTGGGCCACGGACGCCGGGAAGCATGTCCGGGTCCGCTCGCGCCGGATCGTCTCGCTCGAGCACCGCCACATGGTCGCGATGACGTATGAGGTGACGCTGCTGGACCGGTCCGCGCCGGTGGTGATCTCCTCGCTGGTGCTCAACCGCCAGGACGCCCACCTGACCGGCGATCTGCCCGAGCACCGGCCGGGCGATCCGCGCCTGGCGACCGTGCTGCCGCACCGGGTGCTTAACGTGCGGGCGGCGGAGGTGGCTGACCGGCGCATCCTCCTCGGCTACCAGACGAGCAACAGCGGGATGACGCTGGGCGTCGGCGTTGACCACGTGATCGACGCGGCATGTTCCTATCACGCCGCGGGATCCCTCGATGGCCAGACGGGCGAGGTACTCCTGACGGCCGATGCGGTGCCGGGCGTACCGATCCGGATCACCAAGTACGCGACCTACCAGACCTCGCGGAGCATCCCGGTGCCCGAGCTGGTCGATCGATGCCGGCGGACGCTGGACCGCGCGATCCGCGACGGGTTCGACATACTCCTCACGAGCCAGCGCGCGAACCTCGCCCGGTTCTGGGACCGCGCCGACGTCCAGGTGCAGGCCCGGCTCAATCCGGTGCGGCAGCAGCAGGCGGTCCGGTGGAATCTCTACCAGGTCGCGCAGGCGACGTGGCGCGCCGAGGGGGCCGGGGTGCCGGCGAAGGGACTGACCGGGCAGGCCTACGAGGGCCACTATTTCTGGGACACCGAGATCTACGTCCTGCCATTTCTCTCCTACACCCAGCCGAGGATCGCCCGGAACCTGCTGCGGTTCCGGCACAGCATGCTGGGCCGCGCGCGGGAGCGGGCAGCCGAGATGAGCCAGCGGGGGGCGCTCTTCCCGTGGCGGACCGTCAATGGCGAGGAGGCCTCGTCTAACTTCCAGCAAGGCACCGCCCAGTATCACATCAACGCCGATATCGCTTACGCGATCAAGCGCTACACCCAGGTGGAGGGCAGCGGACGGCTGCTCGGCGAGATCGGCGCGGAGGTCCTCGTCGAGACGGCCCGGCTGTGGGAGGATCTCGGGTTCTACGGGGCGGACGATAAGTTTCACATCCACGGCGTGACCGGCCCGGACGAGTACACCACCGTGGTCAATGACAACACCTACACCAACCTCATGGCGCGGCTGAATCTCAATTTCGCCGCCGCCACCGTGCGCCGCCTGCGCGAGGAGCGGCCGGAGGACTACACCGCGCTAGCGCACGCGGCCAGGCTTCAGTTCAAAGAGGTCGAATCCTGGGAGCGCGCGGCGGCCGCGATGCACGTGCCGTTCGATGAGAAGCGCCGCATTCACCCCCAGGATGAGACGTTCCTTGACCGGGAGGCGTGGGACCTCGACGCCACGCCGCGGGAGAAGTTCCCGCTGCTGCTGCACTACCACCCGCTGGTGATCTACCGGCACCAGGTGCTGAAGCAGGCCGACATCGTGCTCGCGATGTTCCTGCTCGGCGACGAGTTCTCCGAGGAGCAGAAGCGCCGCAACTTCGACTACTACGACCCGCTCACCACCGGCGACTCGTCCTTGTCGGCGTGCGTGCAGAACATCATCGCCGCCGAGATCGGCAAGGAGCGCCAGGCCCTCGAGTACTTCCAGTACGCGCTGCTGATGGACCTGGGCAACGTGGCGGGCAACGCCTCAGACGGAGTCCACATTGCCTCCGCCGCCGGCGTATGGTCATCGCTCGTCTTCGGGTTCGGCGGCGTCCGGGACTTCAACGGCCGTCTGTCCTTCGCGCCCAGGCTGCCGCGAGCCTGGAACGAGCTCGCCTTCTCGCTTCGATTCTGCGGACGGCAGATCCGGGTCAAGCTCACCCACAACGAGGAGCGCTACCTCATTGACGAGGGCGCTTCGCTGGAGGTCATCATCCGGGACGAGCCCCATCTGCTCAGCCCGGGCACCCCCCTGGCGATCAAGCTCCTGCCGCCGTGACCCGGACGCTGAGCGCAACCACCGGGCTCCGGCGCCCGTGCCCGAGCTCCACCCAGGCGCGCTTCGCAGGAGAGCCTGATCATGAACGCACCAGAACGTGCCACGACCGAAGGCTCCTTTGAGGCGAAAGGCTCAACGACATGACCAGTAGCGTGAAACAGCCAAGCGATATCCGCGAGGTGGCAGTGATCGGGCTTGGCCTCATGGGCTCGGGCATCGCCGAGCTGCTCGCCCGCAGCGGCCGCCGCGTCGTCGCGATCGAGATCAACCAGACTTTCCTGGACCAGGGCATGGCCCGGCTGCGCGCCCCCCTGGACAAGGCGGTCAGCCGGGGCAAGCTCGCCGATACCGCACGGGACGAGATACTCGCCCGGATCCGGCCCACAACCGACATCGCGGCCGGAGTGGCCGACGCCGACCTGGTGATCGAGGCCATACCGGAACGCATGGAACTCAAGAACGCCCTATTTGCCCAGCTGGACGAGGCCTGCCGGGCCGATGCGATCCTGGGCACCAATACCTCCTCGCTGTCGATCACAGAGATCGCGGGCGGCACGCGGTATCCGGCCCGGGTCGCGGGGCTGCACTTCTTCAATCCCGCCCCGGTCATGAAGCTGACCGAGGTGATTTCCACGGTGCTCACCTCGCCGGACACCGCCGAGACGCTGGCCCTGCTGTCCCGTGACCTGGGCAAGACTCCCGTCCAGGTCAATGACCGAGCCGGGTTCATCGTCAATGCGCTGCTGGTGCCCTACCTCAACCACGCGGTGCGGCTGCTGGAAACCGGGCAGGCCACGCGCGAGGACATCGACACGGCGGCCACCGTGGGGCTCGGCCTGCCGATGGGGCCGCTGACGCTGCTTGATTTGATCGGCCTGGACACGTCTCTGTCGGTCCTTGAGGTGCTCCAGGCTGAGTTCGGTGGCACCCGGTACATGCCCGCACCGCTGCTGCGCAAGCTGTGTGATGCCAGGCTGTTCGGCCGCAAGAGCGGACGCGGGTTCTATGACTATCGGCACGGCACCCCCGCGGCCGCCGCTGAGCACCACGACCTGGCGTCTGTGCCTCTTCCCGCCGAGGTCGCGCTGATCAGAGATTCCGGCGGCCAGCTGGACGAGCTGGCCAGCGAGATCACCGCGGCCGGTATCAGCGTCTTGCCGCAGCCATCAGCCGAGACCGGCCTGGTCATCGTGGCGGCAGATCCGAAACACCGGGTTCTGGACGCGGCGATGACCGCGGGCCATCCGGCCGACGCGGTCGGTATCCACTTCATCGACGCAGCTGACGGCAAGCAGAGGCTCGCCGAGCTGGTGCTGCCGGACGTGACCGCGCCGGGCACGGCTGCCAAGGCGACCGCGCTCGCGGCCAGGCTCGGCCTGACCGCGGTCACCTCCCGGGACCGGCCGGGATTCCTCACCGGGGCACTCGCCTACGCGCAGTTCAACGACGCGGTCCGGATGTTCCAGGACGGTTTTGCCAGTCCAGCCGACATCGATATCGCGATGATGCTCGGCTGCGGTTACCCCCGCGGGCCGCTTCAGATGCTCGACGACGCCGGCCCGGCGCACGTCGTCAGCGTCCTGGAGGCGATGCACGCCGCGACCGGTGACCCGGTGTTCACCCCGGTACCCCTGCTAGCCGAGTACGCCACTGCCGGGACACGGTTCCGCAGCTGAAGGCGGTACGAGAAAGGAAGGCACGGCCCGAACGCCCGAACCGCTTGCGTTCCCTCCCGTATCAAGCGCGTCGTCAATGCCTGCAGGACCCCTGGGGCCCAACGGAGGACCAACGACCCTCCCCGGGGATAGTTGCGCCACGGAAGCATCCGGGGGTGAGAAGGGGTGATCCCCGATGGGTAGCCGCGACGACGCGCTCAGGAACCTCCAGCGGAGCTGGGGGGAGCTTTACGAGATCAGCGAGGCGCTGGGGGTGTGGCGGGCCGTGAGACTACTCAACGGCCGGACCATCATTGCGACCGACCCGGTGGGGCTGCATGCCCTGATGGTCCGCGACTATGGCGTCGAGAAGGTGCGCGGTAAAAGGTGACGGTGCCAGCCGGGACCATGCGCATGATGATCCTGCGCATGGTCCCGTTCGGAACGTCAATCGCGAGTTGCTTTCCGCTAGTCCCAGGATGGGTCGTAGCCGAAGATCTCCTGGGCTGTGCGGGACCCGAGGTGCCCGTCGAGTATCTCGATGCGGTCTGGACCGACCAGCCGGGGATGGGTGACTCCGCAGGCGTGGCTGAGCTCGAGCAGCTCGTGGCGGAGCGTCGAGATGTAGTTGGCGAGGCGCACTGACTTGAGCGCGGGGTCGAGCCCGCGGGTGCGCCAGGCGGAGTGGGTGGTGATCCCGACCGGGCAGCGCCCGGTGTGGCAGCGTTGCGCCTGGATGCAGCCGATGGCCAGCATTGCTTCTCGTGCGACGTTGATCATGTCGCATCCGAGGGCCATGGCGAGAAGAGCGGTTTCGGGCATGCCGAGCCGTCCTGAGCCGATGAACACGACGTCGTCGGTGAGTTCTCTCTCGGCGAAGGCGCGGTATACGCGGCTGATCGCCAGCTTGAAGGGCAGTGACACGTGGTCGCTGAAGGCCAGGGGGGCGTCACCGCTGCCCCCCTCCCCGCCGTCTACGGTGATGAAGTCCACGCCCCGGCCCGTGCCGTCCATGCTCTCGGCCAGCCTGTCCCAGAAGGTGACGCTGCTGACGGCCGATTTGATGCCGACGGGCAGGCCGGTGCGTTCGGCGATGGTCTCGACGAAGTCGAGCAGGCTGTCGACGTCTGAGAACGCGCTGTGCCGGGACGGGCTGCGGCAGTCTCGCCCCGTCTCGATGCCTCGTGCCGCGGCGATCTCTGGGGTGACTTTCGCGGCGGGGAGCACCCCGCCCAGACCTGGCTTGGCGCCCTGGCTGAGCTTGATCTCGATCGCCCGTACCGGGTGCTGCGCGCACAGGTCCGCCAGCCGGTCGAGGTCGAAGCGCCCGTTACCGTCGCGGCATCCGAAGTAGCCGGTGCCGATCTGGAACACCAGCTCGCCTCCGTGCAGGTGGTGGGGCGTCAGGCCGCCCTCCCCGGTGTTGTGCAGGCAACCGGCCAGGGCGCAGCCCCGGTTGATGGCCTCGACGGCTACCCCGCTCAGGGCTCCGAAGCTCATGGCGGACACGTTGACCACCGACGCCGGGCGGAACATGCCGGGCCGCTGCCTGCCCGAGCCGAGCACCTTTGTGCAGGCGACCGCATCCTCCTGCGGGTCCGGGCGCGGCAGGGGGAACATGCTCTGGTCGATGATGATGTGGCCCGATGTGGAGTCGAGGTCCGCGTCGGAGCCGAACCCGAAGTTGTTGTTGACGCCTTTGGCCGAGGTATAGATCCACCGGCGCTGGTCCCGGTCAAAGGGCCGTTCCTGGCGGTTGTCAGTGACGATGTACTGGCGCAACTCGGGCCCGACCGATTCCAGCAGATAGCGCAGATGACCGATGACCGGGAAGTTACGGAGGATGGCGTGCCTGCGCTGGGTCACGTCGTAGGCGACAACCACAACCAGGATCAAGCCCACGGCCGACCCGAACCACACCCATCCAGCCACAGGGCAACGATCATCTCCTGACCCGGACCCTGGCCAGGGCCGTTCGGCTCGTTAGGGTGGGACGCTCGTCACGGCAACGGGAACAATCCCGGCGACCACCACTCATTCCGTGCCGGAGGCACGATCAAGCGGGTCGCGGTTGACGTCAGCGGCAGCCCTACATTGACCTCGAACGCGAGGCTGAAGCCATGCTCATCCGCGAGTGAGCCGGACCCGCTTCCGGCGCACGCGGGGCCCTGCCACCCCCGTTCAGCCCGGGAGCATGTAAGGGCAGGAAGGCCGCCCGAGGTGCACGGGCTGGTGCGGGCGGATCGCGTTGAGTGCCCGCTGGACCGGGTCCGCTGAGCCGGTGGCCGTCCCGGGCGGCTCGCCGCTGCTCGTGTCGATGGTGATGGCGTCCGGCCATGATGCCTGTGCCGCTGCCATTTTCCCTGCCACCACCGGGTCCGCGTCGGAGGCGCTGCCTATTCGGCTGTTCATCCGGCGCGCGGTCAGTTCGGGGGGCGCCGTGCACCGCAGCTGGACCATGTCGGCGGCGCTGCTGCCAGCCAGGGCCGCCGCGGCGGTGCGGTGGCCGGCGCAGATCCAGGACGCGTCGGCGATCACTGACTCGCCGCGGGAGAGCAGCCCCGCGGTCCGGTGGAGCAGCTCCTGGTAGGTCCGTTCGGTCCAGGCGCGGCTGTAGAGGCCGGCTTCGTACGGAGCGGGAGATTTCTGTTCCGCGGGGATGCCGGCCAGTTCCTTGCGGATCCGGTCGCTGCTGAGCACGGTGCAGCCCAGCCGGCCGGCCAGGGTCCCGGCCAGTGCTGACTTGCCCGTGCCCGGCAGTCCCCCGATCAGGACCAGGGTGACTGCACCCGCCTGCAGGTGCTGCAGGGCCATGGCGGCCAGCTGCCGGGCCGCTCCGCCGGCCGGCGGATCGCCCTGGCGGGCCCGCAGGCAGCTGACCTTCGCCCGTACGAACGCCCGGTACGCGATGTAATGGTGGCGCAGCGAGGCAGGGGCGGGGTCGCCGGAGAACTCCGCGTACCAGCCGGTGAACTGCTCAGCCAGGTCACCGGCGCCCAGCCGTTCCAGGTCCATGGCCAGGAAGGCGGCGTCATCGAGCCCGTCTACCCAGCGCAGCCGGTCGTCGAACTCCAGGCAGTCAAGGATCCGGGGGCCGTCTGGCAGGCAGAAGATGTCCTCGGCGAGCAGGTCTCCGTGTCCGTCCAGGACGTGGCCGCCGCGGATCCGCGCATCAAACAACGGCGCCCGCCCGGTCAGGAAGCGCCCCGCGAGCCGCTGCACCTCATCAACCTGTGCCGCGGCGAGCAGGCCCCCTTGCAGGGGGCGGATCTGGTCGATGTTGTCGTTCCACCGGCGCCAAAGCGCGTCCCGGCTGCCCTGCTCGCTAATCGCGGGACCGCGCTGCGCCGACGCGTGCTGGGCCGCGAGTATCCGCGCGACCTGGCGGACCACGGCACTGACCGGCTCGCGTGCCTGGATCAGGGCGGAGAGCCGCCGGGCGGCGGGCATCCGGCGCATGGCCACCAGATGATCGCATATCCGCCCGGCCGGATCGCGGACCTCCAGGACACCGAGATACACGTCGGGGGCGAACCGCCGGTTGAGCTCGGTTTCGCGCCGGCACGCCGCCGCGCGGGCCTCTGGCGTGCTGAAGTCCAGGAAACCCAGACTGACGGGCTTCTTCAGCTTGTACGCCTTATCACCGGCGAAGAACACCACCGCGGAATGCGTCTCGGACACACCGGCATAAGGCTCGTGCGCAGGCTGCGCCAGCATCGGGGCGCCACACTCAGCCATCGTTATCACCCCGGTACCTACTTTCCGGCCTGGGCACGGCCTGTGGCAGGGCCGCATGTCCCGGCCCGGCGGGACTTTCTCTGGACGCCGGGCACGTTCGCTCTGCTGCTGCCGGCCCGGGTCAGCCTGCGCGGCGGTGCCAGCGCCTACGGCTTCCTCACCGCAGCGATGGGCGGCCTTCTGCATCCCGGCTAGGCCCTTCTGCGGTCCTGCGGGGACCTCAGGCCCTGCTGAAGGCGCTGCGCCGGAGGTTGGCTCGATCATGCGCCGCATATGCGAAAGGGGAACACGCAGTATGCCGCGCCTGGACAGCCAGACAGTCTCGTGACGGTCGAGTCACGCTATGAGAACTTCATCGGCGGTAAGTGGCAAGGCCGGCCATGCCCAGGTCATACGGCCCTACCAGGACGCGAGGGTGGCAGGAGACACTGGTGGAGTTCCCGCCGGGAATGAAGGGAGTTTCATAATGACGCCATTCGCGGAGCCACGTATGTTTTCTCATCCGGGGAAGGCGCTGAATGCCGAGATTGGTGACACGGTTATTATCGAGGCCGACGGCATATACGGGATCCCTCGCATGGGCCAGGTCGTAGGACTGAAAAACCCCGATGGATCTCCTCCGTATGTCGTGCGATGGCTCGCCGGGGAATACGAGTCGCTATTCTTTCCGACCCGTGGAGTGCGTATCGAGAAGGGACACTAATTCCGGCAGCGAGCTGGCCACGGCCGTGAGATTCTGTCGTCACTGTTAGTGTTGTTCCCGGCGGGCGAGCTGGCCCTGGAACGCCATTCCGGTGAGCGAGGCTGCTGCGGTCAGCGTGCAATAGGCTGCAGCCAGCGCATCTCGCTGGGCCTGGGTTTTGGCGTCGGGAGGAACATTCTCCGGAAAGCAGTGAAAGCCGCGGCGCAGTTCGAATCGCTTACCGCCGCGTTCCTGACCGAGGTAAAGGGCGGGTTCGTGGGCCGTGGGTTCACTCAAATCCAGACGTGTCGCCTGCCCCGCGGCGCACGATCTCGGGCTCCTGACCGGAGAAGTCGATCACCGTTGTCGGCTCGGTGCCGCAGTCGCCCGAGTCGATCACTGCGTCGACGGCGTGGTCAAGCTGCTCGGCGATCTCCCACCCGTGGGTCATGGGCTCGTCCTGGCCGGGCAGCAGCAGGGTGCTGGAGACGAGCGGCTCGCCGAGTTCGGCGAGCAGCGCCTGGGTCACCACGTGGCGGGGGATCCGCACCCCGACGGTCTTCTTCCCCGGGTGCTGCAACCTGCGCGGCACCTCCTTGGTCGCGGGCAGGATGAAGGTGTAGCTGCCGGGGGTCGCCGCCTTGATAGCCCGGAACACCGGGTTGGCGACGTACACGAACTGGCCTAGCTGGGCGAAGTCCTGGCATACCAGCGTGAGGTGGTGCCGGTCGCCGAGGTGGCGGATCGACCTGATCCTCTTGGTGCCGTCCCTGTTGCCGAACTGGCACCCGAGCGCGTAGCAGGAGTCCGTCGGGTAGGCGATCACG
>Ga0335085_10003653_pt1 | contig 26361 bp, 20 predicted proteins | sample Lox_Sample_45_FD_206712 | JGI IMG/M metagenome (GOLD analysis project Ga0335085, IMG submission 206712) | Soil microbial communities from Loxahatchee National Wildlife Refuge, Florida, United States - Lox_Sample_4.5 | ecosystem: Environmental > Terrestrial > Soil > Wetlands | place: USA...
GAAGGACGAGGACGCCATTGGATTCCGCCTGGCTCAATCCCCGGGGTGGTACGAAAGTAGCAATGTCAAAGGTTTGGGTTTGGGCAAACATCGGTTGAACCAACGCCAGAGCGATCAACAGCGGCAGAAAGAACATTTTCACTAGGGTGCACCCATTGTCTCTGTGCATATAGCGCGCCTCTCATGTGCATGATCCTGTAAACGCCCCTTCCCAGGTTAAAAGGTTTGGAACGCCGACTTCGAGCGGTCCCGCGGCATGTTCAAACGGCAGTGGGAGTCGCCTGTAGGACTGCCTGCGGGGCTTGTCCTTCCAAGCGGCGCCAAGTTTCCACATCGGTGACGGCCAGCGGCACACACCAGCCATCAAGGGCGACGGCCAGCTTCCCCTCGATGGCCCATTCGGCAAGCGGTTGGCGGTCAAGCGGACCGCCGATCAGTACGGTACGAGCCTCTTCCTCGTCGAGGAACCGGAACATTTCCACGCCTTCCAGGCCCCGCGTGTCCATCAGCGAGTAGTAACCGTCGTTACCTGGGGTGAGGCTCAGGGCCGGTGCTGGGGATCCTGATCTCCAGGAAGCGCGCCACTCGCGAGTAACGCGTTCGAGGGAAGCGTAAAGCTCCGGATGGGAAGAGTGGGCGCAAGGGTATTTCCCCGTGAACTGGTAGGCCAGACTGCGCAGGTCGGCCGTAGGTGGAAAGGCGCAGGCATAGCTGGGCGCCGGCTCGAGGGGGGTGATCCCGTAAGCGGCCGGGGCATGGAAATACGGACTGAAGCGATCCAGGCTCAAGAAGTACACGCCGGTCGGTGGCGGCAAGTGGTGAATCAAGGGGATGAGCACCAAGGTGGAGTCATAATCCTCAGGCTGGTCGCCGGGAAAGCCATAGAGTAGGTTCCAGGCGACTCCCAAACCCGTAGCGCGCGCATAGCGCAGCAGCGCCAGGTTCTGCCGCGCTGACACGCCCTTCTTCATCCGGCGCAACAGGGACGAGGAGAGTGACTCAATTCCCGGTTGAATCTGGACGATGCCCGCGCGGCGCATAAGCTGGACTTGTTCAAGATTCAGATTGGATTTGGCCTCATAAAAAATCTGGACGGGCGGCAACTCCTTGGCCAGGCGCGGCAGCACCGTGCGGAAGTAGGAATGCGGAAGGATGTTGTCGATCATGCCCAGACGCCGCGTCGGGTAGTGGAGAAGGAGCCGCCGGGCCCCGGCGATCATTTGCTCGGGAGACTTCTGGCGGAAGGCCATGATCTCGTCATTCAGGCCGCAAAAGGTGCAGTGTTGGCGGGCGCCCCACCAGCACCCGCGGCTGCTCTCGTAGGGCAGCCAGACCTCCTTGTCTGCGCGGCAGGAGGGCAGCGCGTTGTCGAGCTGGGCAAAATAGTCCTCGAAGGAAGGCTCGGGGAGGGAATCCAAATCGCGGCAGGCTTCGCCGCGGACAATGCGGTCCGCCGGCAAGGGCTGGCCGGTCACGACGCGGCGCAGGAAATCCGGGAAGGCCGCTTCGCACTCGCCGCTGAAGATGTAATCGATGGGCGCACCGAGTGAGGCAATTCCCCTCGCCATTTCGTCTTCGCAATTCGCCCCGCCCATCGCCGTAATCACCGTGGGCTGGGCGCGTTTGACCTGTGCCAGCAGGGCGCACCCCGCCGCAGTCTGGTGATAGGTGCTGGTGACTCCCGCCAGGCGCAAACGAAGGGCGGCAAAGCGCGTCCCCAGGTCCGCGCAGAAAGGGCCGACCTGGCGTTCGAGAGCCACGAGCTGCTCGAACACCGCCTCGCCGTCCTGGCCGTTTTCCAGGGAACCAATCTGCTTCCGCAGTTCCTCCGTCCGATACCCCAGAGGCGGCAGGCCAAACGCCGTGGCCGCAAAAAGGCGTTCACCCCACATCCATCCGAAATGTCCGGAGCAAGCTGTGTTATAGAGACTCTCGCCACCCAGGATGGCGAACAGGAGATTGGCGTAGAGGATTCGCACCCGCAAGCCCGCCCGCTCGGCGACCGCCTGCAGGAGATGTACACTCAGCGCGGGCCGGTAGAGATCCGCAAAGGGTGGCACCATGAGGAGGGCATCGAACTCCGCACCCAGAAGCTCAAATGCGTGATCGTATCTCGCCTGGACGTCATCCATTGCCGCCATGCCTCGCCTCGGGACGGAGTCCACCCCCCTGCCCGAAGCCCGCGGGCGAAGAGTCGTGCGTGCCCATCCGCGGACGCTCGCACGGCATCCCTTCCGCCTCAGGCTCCGCCGCCCCACTCCCTGCAACCAGTTCTGCATCCCGCAATGGGGAACACGGTCAGGGCAGTCACCGGACTGCCGGAAACCGTTCGCTTACGCTCCTCTTCTTATGCGTCCACCGGAAAGTTTATCGAGGTCTTCGTCGCTAAGGTTGCCCGCCGCCGCAACGTCGATGTTCAGTTCCGTGACGATCTTACCCGTGGCATTCTTAATCTGAGTCTGCTGGTCTTCGGTCAGCTTGATGGTCAGTTTGCTTCCGGCCATGGCATTGCCTCCTGTGCTCGGTTATCAGATTGAATTCAGCGATTTCAGACATTTTGGCACGAATACCTGTATGCTTCAAGGACTTTTTGACATAAAAGTGAATAGGAGTCTTTCGGAAGTAGTGCAGCCGTCCCGCCAAGCCGAATCGGTGGCCGGTGCTATCGCCCACCCGGAATCAAGACTGGCATAGAAAACATATCAGCGACGACCTCACACGGTTGTCGGTTTCCAGATCCCCGTGTCTATGGGCCTGATCCAAGTTCGTAGTGGTCGGGTCCGAACAGCCGGAACGTAGACATCCGGAGCGGCAAAACTAAACAGCCAGCAGCAGGCTGCGGCCTAAGACCCCAGTCACCTGATCCTGCGCCGTCAAAGCTGAGTCCCGCGCGATCCCGGTCAGGGAGCGAAGATGGTCGGCGAAGTCCCAAGCCAAATCCCGCGCGGCGCGAACATTCCAAATCGCCAGAAGCCTCCCAATCTTCCCGGTGTCCTGCGCCAACTCACCAAGGATTCCGGTGGCGAGGAACTCCAGAGCATGGGGAAGCACGGCTTCCAGGATCCCGTTGACATGCTCAAAATCGTCAAATTCCGGGCTCGTCTTCCCCGGATTCAGGTTCAATTCAGTGTCGGTCTGAAGCAGCGCCAGCGCCAGATCGTGATTGATGTGTGCGTTCATTCCCGCCAAGGCAAACTGGATGCGTTCAACGCCTGGACGAAAGCGCGCTTCGAATAGGGCCTTCCAGGAACTGGGCACATTTGCGGGGTTCTTCAGCCAATTTAAAATGGCAGTGAGATAAAACTGGGCAAAGATGACGTCGAGGCGGGTGAGCCATGCCGAGTCTTCCCAGCCTCCGGGCGGAGAACTGGTGTCCACTTTCTGAGTGACGGTCATATAGAGAAGGTTGAACCACTTAAGTCCGTCGCCACTCGGCAGTAAATCGTCGATTCTCTGCATCAGGGTGAGCACGTTGGCAATGGTAGTGGGTGGAGGTCCACTGGTGATTTCGATAAGTCGACTGTCGGTGGCAGAGCTGTCCATGGACCCCTCCTGCTGGGAGACTTAGATCACGATTAAAGCATGATCGACTTTGAGTTGGAACGCGTTTCCATTTCAGGCAGACCAACAACTGGGAATTTGTTTTCGGTTTGTACGTCTGCATGCGCGGAGCCCGGTTACCTAGTGTAGACGGGCGTAGGATGGTAAGCAAGGCGGAGCTTATCCCCTTATCCTTTGTCCACGATCCACCCGCAATTACGTCCGCGTCGGACATCCGGAAATTGGATGTTTCGATCAGCAGGGCCGGTCCATTCAGCGATTGCGTTGCCCGGTAACAAGGGCTGTTCCCAACAGTTACCGAGTAGCGCGATTCGAAGGTGCCGGTTCTCAGAAGGGATAGTTCACAGACCAAATCCGCTCGCGGCGTCGTCCGTCGCTCACCGCAGCTTGGCGTACTCCGCCGTGGCTTGCTTGAGGATCGGGATGTCGGGGTCGGCGTCTTTCCACAGGGTGAGGAAATCCTGGTAGGCAGGGCGGGCTTTGGCCGTGTCGCCCTGCATGGCGTAAGCGCGCGCCAAGCCGAGGCGGGCCAGCGCGCCCCATGGGAAGTTCCCCACCAGGCCGCGATGGTCGATGAACTTCTGAAATTCCGTTGCCGCTCGGTTGCCGTCGTAGAGCATGAGAGAGGCTTCTCCACGCAAATAGACGGGGAGTAGGTTGCCTGCGTCCCCCAGTTCTATCGCGCTCGCCGCCTGCAGCAGTTCGACCGCCCGGTTCGGGTCTTGGCGCTGCAAGGCGACAGCCGCCCGGATCGTCGGCAGCCGATACCTCTGGACCAGCGTGTCCAACGGGAAGGTCTTGTCGAGTTCGACCGCCAACTTCTCCGCTCGTGCCGTATCGCCTGCCCGGGCCAGGGCCAGTGCCGCCATCGCCTGCACCCACCCGTTCGGGGCCAGCTTTATTGCAGCATCGGCATCGGCACGTGCCTGCTCCCGCTTGCCCGATTCCACCTCGTGTAGCGCGGCCTCTGCCTGATAGGCGGCCGCTCTCTCTTTGGCGTCATTGCGCTCGGCTGAATCCATCGCCCGCCGCATCAGTTCCCGTGCGTCCTTCAACTTCCCGTGCCAGGCTTCCGTGTCCGCCTGCGTGGCCAGCAGTAGGTCTTCTGCGCTCGGCTTTCCCCTGGCGGCTGAAGCCAACCGCGCCATCTGTGCCGCATCGCCCTTCAGGAAAGCCAACAAGTATCGGAACAGAAGTAGCCACTCACCCTCCAGCTTTCGCTCCTCCGCCTGCTTGTACACCGCCTCCGCCTCATCCAGGCGATTAAGGTTCGCGTAGTCGTGGCCGAGAGAGAAACAGCTGGCCACTGGCCAGCCGACGCGTCAGGCTGAGTTGGCCGCGATGATGGATGCTGTGTGCCAGATGGCGTCCCCTGAAAAAGTCTGAAAAAAAGAGGACGAAAGCGCCACCCAACCCTTAGGGCCCTTTGGACCGATTCACCTGACTGGGCCCAGGTAGCGGTCGAGCCAGGCCAGGGTTTCCTTGATGAACGCGTTTCTGGGAGGGAGGTGGTCAGTCTCATACAATTTAAGCTGCTTGTCCTGGGCCGGGGTCCCCAAAAGGTCAAACATGGGCTTTGCCGATGTGTCCACAGGGAAGATCGTATCGTATTTGCCATTCAAGATTAAGGTTGGGATTTTCACCCGGGTCACATAGTTTAATTCATTCACTTCGGGACGCGAACGCCCCGCGAACATGCCTGCTGTGATTAAGACACTAACTTTGAGACGTTCCTCCACGGCGGGGATGATCCCGCCGAACCACCCACCCCAACTGAATCCGTAGTAGGCCAGTTTCTTGCTGTCGATATCCGGGCGAGTCTCCAGGTAGTCGACACATCTTCTGAAGTCCTTAACCTGTTGAATAAGTAACTCGGCGTATTGATGAGAACTCCCGTCACCCTCGATGAGGGCGGCCAGGGCAGCATTTCCGCGCTCGAAGGTCCCTTTATAGATAGGGAAGAGGACCGCGCGACCATGCTTCACGATAAAAGAGAGACGCCTCGTAAACTCAAAATAGCTTTCAAGGTCTTGGCTCGATCTCTGATTCTCGGAATCGCTCCCGGGAAAATAGACGACTGTCTGATAAGGAGGCGCTGCACTCTTGGGAAGAAAAAGATAGGCAATGACCCTCTCATTTCCATAGGCCGCATCGAAGGTTACCCTTTCCTGAATCCATTCAGACCTTTCTTGCCGCGATTCCACGCGGGGCTTCAAATCCGTCTTGTCGTAGGAAAACTGCTCTTTGAAAGCCTGAAAAACAGGGTCCGTAACTGGCTTTTCTTTGTAGTAATCCGTAGATTCACCAAGCTTTGGCATCTGAAACGCTGCCTGAGGTATCTTCCCTGGATCAGGATAGAGGGCGCATCGAAACCCGTTTTTGGCAGAACGGTCCATGGGAGGAGCTTGACTCAAATTATCGAACATATAGGTCGGATCGTCCCAGGCACCTCCCCTGATCAACCGACCTTTCGGGGTTTCGTTTAAGCACCATTCCCTCACATTCCCCGCCATGTCAAAGGCTCCGTAAGACGTGATACCCGGAAGACTCCCCACAGGAATGGGGCCTTCCTGGCCAAAATTACTAAAGGGAGCAAAAACGGCGAGACCTCCGAGTGCCGAGTATTTAATTAAGGGAGTATTTCCCCCTCTGGCTAGATCCCAATGGTGTCCTGTCGGCAGGCTCTTTCCGGCAAACTCCGCATACGCTGCCGCCTCGTACCAGCTGATTCCCGAGACGGGATAATCACCCTTTCCCTCGGGGTAGTCTCCTGCCTCCCACGTGGCAGGGCCGGGTTGACCCGATTGGTCTACGAATTCCTTGACCGCCTCTTCCCAAGTCAGTTCTCTTCCATCTTTAACGAATCTCTGTTTCCAGTATTTCCTGTTTCTGTATCCGCCGCTGTTGACGAATTCCTTGTACTGTTTGTTCGCGACTTCATACTTGTCGATATAGAAGTCACGCAATTCCCCTATATCCGTTTTCGCTCCTGTTACCCGCACCATGCCCGGCGGAATGCTTCCCTTCTTGTCCAGCACTCTCACGAGATCGTAAGGAAAGAGCGGATCATGTTTCGCCAAATCCTCGTCGCAAGTGGTAGATGCAGCCAGAACTGTCTCATAGCCTTCCTTTTCTAGTTTCCATCTGAAGATCGCGATGGGTACCCTGATCTTTTCGAGGGGCGAAACACCCACATATTTCCACTCACTGTCTGGCGCGTTGTATTCTTTCATGTAGACTTTCGCGCCGGGAGGCTGGGTCTTGACGCTTATTTTGAACGAAATTCTTGAAAAGAGCCCGGCGAGCCTGGGATCATGGGGAATGTATGCTTCTGCTTGTTCCGCAAGTGCGTAAGCAGCAGTGGTATCCCGCCAAAAGTCCCCTTCTTCCAACAACCGCTCGATCTGTGGAAGGGCTTCTTGCCTGGCCCAGCGGATTTTGGCCTGTCGGCTTAGGAACCAGTGGGTAAGGAGTCCAACCGCAAGCAGCAGGATCATAACTGGAATAGCTACTCGCGGGTTACGGGCCCGGCGGACGAGCCATCGAAGATTCAGCGGCCCGGCTTCAGCAATGCGAAGGCTCTCCTGATATCCGCGCAGGTCTTTCAGCACCTCCTCGGCGGAGGAATACCGCGATTCCGGTTTCTTCTCTAGAGCGCTCTGGACAATCCGCTCCAGTGCGGGAGGAACGTCCGGCCTGAGAGTTTTCAGAGGCTGGGGTTGCTCATACACAATCGAGTGAAGAAGACAAGCCCCACGCTCTCCTATGAAGGGCAACTGCCCCGTGAGCATTTCGTATAAGACTACCCCCAGCGACCAGAGGTCCGTGCGCGCATCAACTTCTTCCCCCCGCGCTTGCTCGGGCGACATGTACTCCACCGTTCCCATGGCCACGCCCGGGATGCTCAGATGCTCGCGGTCGTTCGCGGCGCTGGGCACATCCTGTCCGGGAAGCGCAGGCGGGACGCCCGCGCCACCGGCGAGTTTCGCCAGACCGAAGTCGAGAATCTTCGCCTGCCCGCGCGTGGTGATGAAAATATTCGCCGGCTTGATGTCGCGATGGATGATGCCCTTATGGTGCGCTGCCTCCAGCGCGTAAGTGATCTGAATTGACAGTTCCAGCACCTCCTCGACTCTCAGGGGTTTGCCTCCGATGAGGTGCTTGAGGGTCTGGCCCTCCATGCACTCCATCACGATGAAGGGCTGGCCTGCGTGCTCGTCAATGTCGTGAATGGTGCAGATGTTGGGATGGTTCAGAGCCGAAGCCGCTCGCGCCTCGCGCTGGAGGCGGCTGAAAGTCTGGGGATCGCGAGCCATTTCGTTCGGAAGAAACTTCAGAGCCACGAAACGGCGGAGTCGAGTGTCCTCGGCCTTGTAGATGACGCCCATCCCGCCACCGCCCAGCTCTCCTATAATGCGGTAATGCGAAACAGTCCGTCCCATCAGGGAATCGTCGCGTTCCTGCGCCTCCCCGCTCTGTTGCTGAGCCATGGACCTTGCGGCGACTTCTATCGCCGGTTGCTGCAGGAATCTTCCGGCCCGCTGATCTGACATGAGCAGGGACCGGACTTCGCGCTCCAGCGCCTCGTCCCCCGCGCAGGCCTGCTGCAGAATCGCCTCGCGCTCTTCTGGCGGACAGTCCAGCACCGACTGCAGCACGTCATCGACTTGTTTCCATCGCTCCGATTCCATCAGTCGTCCCGCCGCTCAGTTCGCGGTACAGCCAGGCTCTGGCCCCCCTCCACTCGCGCTTCACGGTAATAGGGGATACTTTGAGCACCTCGGCGGTCTCTTCGACAGAGAGTCCGCCAAAGAAGCGCATTTCGACAACGCGCACTTTTCGTGGGTCGATCTGCGCCAGCGCCTTCATGGCGTCATCAAGGGCCGTCAGGTTCGCATCCTCATCGCCGCCCACGACGGCTGCGTGCTCCAGCGAGATGTGCTGCACGCCGCCTCCGCGTTTCAGGTTCTGACGGCGCGCGTGCTCCACCAAAATGCGCCGCATCACCTGGGCGGCGACCGCGAAGAAGTGTGCGCGATCCTGCCACTGCATGCGCCGGTAGTCCACCAGGCGCATGTAGGCTTCGTTCACCAGCGCTGTGGTTTGGAGACTGTGGCCGGAGCGCTCACGCCTCATGTAACGACGCGCCAGGTGGTGGAGCTCGCCATAAACGACGGGGGTCAGCCTTTCCAGCGCGCTCTGGTCGCCGTCGCTCCAGGCTCGGAGCAGGCCGCTCACCTCCTCGCAAGGTGGCGATTTCACCTCATCTTTGTGTTGTGTCAGCCGCTGCATTGCCTACCCACGACCCTGAATTATAGCCCCTCCCGTGAAAAAAATCTTTGCGTGATACTTTGGCTCTCCCGTTTGCGCCTACCTAGATGAGAGCGAAAGAAGTCGCTCGTCACCAAATTTTCGGAAAAAAGGAGTTTACCTATGAAGCGCTTAGCCATCGCGGTAGTAATGGTCCATCTCGGTATCGCAGCCGTCTACGCACATGAGAAGCCCGTAAAGATGACATTTTCGGGAACTTCTGAAAACAGCGCCAACAACCTCCAACAGCCCGACACACGTAACGACGAAGACAATTTCGCCGGGAAGGGTACGCTGGGCTCATTCACCCTTCGTAATGTACGAGCGATCGCAAATTCTCCGTCGCCGTCCGGCACTTGCCCGGGCCCAAATCAGGTCTATGTCTCGGAGCCGGCCGGCGGGGGCGTATTTCGCTTCCAGGACGGCAGTCTTTTGAAGGTCAACCTCACGCAGGCATTAGATTGCATAGATTTCGTGGCCCAGGAGGCCCACTGTACTTTGACCTTTCAAATCACGGGTGGAACCGACCGTTTCAAGGATGCGTCCGGCGTCCTTACGTTGACTGAGACGGTGGTGCCAGTGTTGGTCGATGCCTCGAAGATTCCCCTCTTCTTTGCCGCTACCGGGGAGATTACGGGAACGGTTTCCGGAGTGGCCATGGAGGAGGAACGGGAAGGCGAGAGGGAATAGCATAAGGCAGATGCGCGCGCTGCTGCTCGGTGTGGGTCTTAAGTGCAGCGCGTCCAATCGCAGAGTCGGGCGGAGCGTTGATCCGATAATGTCTGCCTGCACAGATGGGGTGCGGCGACCGTCAGGCTCGTGACCTCTACAGAAAAAACCTATGAGGAGACAACATGAAACCCCGACTAATGATGTTCATCACGACAATGACGTTATTCGCTGCACTGGCAATGCCGGTTCGGATTGTCGCTCAGGAACAGGAACAACAGAAAGCAGACCGCCCTCCACAGTATACCGTCACCGACCTCGGCCCTGTAGGCGCGCCGCCTGGCGCGCCGTACTTCATCACAAATAATGGCTTAGCGAGCGGGGCGGCAGCCAACCCTGACGGCACTATGCATGCCGTTCTCTGGTACAAGGGACGGGAGGTGGACATCGGTACACCCGGACGCGGAGGACCGAACAGCGCCGCGTTTGGCGTTAACGACAGGCGCCAGGCGGTAGGTCAAGCTGGGACTGTAGTTGCGAATAGTGAAGACTTTTGCGGCTTCAACTTTTACGGGTTTCCCTCACTTACCGCATGTCTCCCCTTCTTGTGGCAAAACGGCGTGATGAGAATGCTCCCGACGCTGGGGGGCGCCAACGGTTTTGCGTACAGCATTAACAATCGAGGCGAAGTGGCCGGATTGGCAGAGACTACGACAACGGACCCGACCCCGGGCTGTCCCGTGTTCCAGTTTAAGCCTGTCCTCTGGAGGAATGGCGCAATCCAGGAACTCCACACCTACCCTGGCGACACGGACGGAGTCGCGGCATTTATTAACGACAACGGTCAGGCCGTCGGAGCGTCAGGCACCTGCGCATTCTTCAACCCGAGTAGTGGACTCTATCTCGTGGAGGATCACGCATTGCTCTGGGAAAAGGGCAGGGTAACCGACCTCGGAAACCTCGGCGGAAGTGGCGGAATCGCCGGAAACCACGCTTGCGCAATTAATAACCGCGGTCAAGTGGTCGGTCATTCGGAGCTGACCGACAACACAACCTTCCACGGCTTCCTATGGACCAGGGAGACAGGTATGCGGGACCTCGGCACGCTTCCCGGGGACTCTATGAGCCTCGCCCTCGGCATTAACGACAGAGGCCTGGTGGCTGGCGCATCCCTGAACGCGAGCTTCAGCCCACGCGCGTCCGTATGGGAGCATGGCGTGATGATCGACCTCAACACGCTCATTCCTGGCAACTCAGCGTTGTATTTGCTACTTGCACTGTCCGTCAATTCAAGCGGGCAGATCGTAGGGCTGGCCTTCGACACTAACGACAATCAGGCACACGGCTTTCTGGCGACACCGGTACGCAGCGAAGCCGCCGACGAGAGTGCCGAGCCTGCCGCAACCACGCTGGACCGGTGAATGTATCGGTCGTTCCTCCTGACAATCGTCGCAAGCTGGTGCAGCAGCGACGGCGTTCGGCCGATTTGGCGCAACATACAGTCCTCGAATGCAGAGCCGGATGGGAAATCCGGCCAGTTTTAGAACGTACGATAGCCAAAAAGAGGCAACATGAAATCCAGAACATTGACATGCATCACCGCGATGACGTTATTCGCTGCGCTGGCAGTGCCGGTTTGGATTGTCGCGCAGGAACAGGAACAACAGAAAGCAGAGCGCCCTCCACACTACATCGTCACCGACCTCGGCACGTTGGGCGGTACGTATAGCTTTGCTTTTGGTATTGACAACGCCGGTAAAATTGCCGGTGCCGCCGCCACAGTGGATCAGACGGATGGATTTGCCGCAACCGCGTACCTGTGGACCAAGCAGAAAGGCACGATCGACCTGGGCGTCTTGGGTCCACCGCTGTTTCCTGCCTGTCCCACGTGCAACAGCGGGGCGGCGGCGGTTGGCGCGAGCGGCGAGGTCGCGATGGGTTCCGAGATTGCCACGCTGGATCCGAATGACCAAGATTTTGGTCAGTGGGATCCCGCCGCGCCTACTCATCGCGTCACCCGTGCGGTCATTTTGAGAAATGGGATAATGAAGGCGCTCCCCAACCTGCCCGGCGGCAACAACGCCAATCCTTTTTGGATCAACAATCGGGGCCAGGCCAGCGGTGTTGCAGAGACTGACAATGAGGATACGAGCTGCTCAATCGGGCCAAACGGGCCTAGCGAGCCTAACGGCCTTAACGGGCCTAACCTGAAAAGGGGCTTTTTGCCCGTAATCTGGGGACCAAATGACAAGATTCAGAAACTCTCGCCTCTCGTGTCGAAGGGCTACACCGTCGCAAACGCCTTTACGATCAACGACCACGGCGAGGCGGTCGGCAATTCGGGTTCGTGCTCGACCACCGGCCTGCCGCCCTTCGCCATCAACTTCAGCTCAGCTTCGCACGCTGTACTGTGGGAGAGCGATGGCTCCGTCCACGACCTCGGCAGCCTGGGAGGCGCCTCCAACGGTGCCAGCAGCATCAATAACCGAGGTGAAGTGGTTGGGGTGGCGCAATCACCGAAAGACGGCACGAATCACGCGTTCCTTTGGACCAGACAGACCGGCATGCTGGACTACGGTGCCTTTCCCGGAGCGGTCTCGACCGTGGTGCCCTGCTGCCACACCAACAATGATCGAGGCGAGATCGTTGGCTTTAGCGTCGAGCCGAGTAACCCGTACGGGGGGCGCGCGCTGATATGGCAAGGCACAGAGCCGAAGGACCTCAATGACTTCGTCCGCGCTCCCTCGCCATTTCTGCAGCTGCAGGCTGCTGCCTCGATCAATGATGCTGGAGAGATCGTCGGCTGGGGCGTGACAACGACTGGAGAGGTCCACGCGTTCCTGGCAACCCCATGTGACGGGAATCACGCTGACGCGGAGGGCTGCAGGGATGATATGGACCGCACGGCCGCCGAAGCAGACGAGACCACCGAAAGGCCGCGAGGAGTCCTCTCGGAAGATGCCCGCGAACTGCTTCGGCGACGGTTCCGCTTCGGCCGATTCGGAGTTCAGCTCATGGGACTGCAGTGACTCTTCGGAAGATACCAATCGCCAATGTCGTATCGCCCGAGAAGTCAAACAATTTGACGATCCTGAATACCTGGTGTCTCACCTCGTTCGCCCAAACGCGCTGTTCAAGGAATCGCCGCTCCATGGGGTTGCGCGCCAGAGCAACGGCGGCTTGGAAGTGCTCGCGCGCGATCTCGCGCCGCCCGCGGCGAAGTTCAAGCTCGCCGAGCGCAACGGAGTAAAACGGGCAGGCGGCAAGGCGATCACGGTCGGCAATGGCGTGGATCTCTTCCAGACCGGGTTCGGGACCTGCGAGTTGCGCGACAGCAATGGCACGGCTGAGCTCCACCACCGGCGAATGACGAATCATCGTCAGCAGGTCATAGGGTGATACGAAGTACGCCCGGTTTGTGCCTTCCGCGCGTCGCGCCATCTCGCACTCCAAACACCTCGGCAACGTCGTATCGGTCACATGTTCAGCTTTCGGATCGGCCGCACCTCCACCCCACCATCAACGTCTAAGATGGGGCAGTCTTTTGAAAGCTCTACGGCCTCGTCCAGGTCACGCGCTTCGATCAGCGTGAATCCACCGATGAGATCTTTGGCCTCGGCAAACGGCCCGTCGGTCACGGTCTTGCGCTTGCCTTGGACGAGCTTGCCGGCGCGTTCCAGCGGTTGGCCCCGGTCCTTGATGTGACCTTTCTGCGCCAGGTCCTTAAACCAAGCCATCCACTTTTGCATTGTCTGCTGCATATGCTCCGGCGATCTCCCCGCCTCGCCGCCACGATAGAGAAATACAAATTCGCTCATGGTAATTCCTCCTTTGGATTTTGCTTCGAAGCTTAGACGTTTGAGGGGCACGGTAGCGGACATTTTTCCATTGCCGCCGCGTGCCCGGCCAGGCGCGGAGTGATTCAGACTTGTCCCCTCCCGCAGTCTGCGATGTCCTTATCGATGGCGCGCCGGGCCGAAAAGCTCGACGAAGAACATTTCCATCGCGGTTGAGGATCGGGCGTCAGCCAGGGCGTTGTAGGTGACGCCCGGAACCTTGCCCGCAGCGTCCTCATGAGTAAACCCGTGCATCGCACCGCCGTAGACGATGAGCTGCCAGTCGGCGCCGGCCTGGTTCATTTCATCAATGAACACGCTAACCTGCGCGATGGGGAAATGTGGGTCCATGGCACCATCGCAGACGAGGATCTTGGCCTTGACCATTCCAGGCTGAGCTGGCGGGGACGTGTCCACGCTGCCGTGGACCTTCTGCAGCACGCGCCATGATTCGCCGTTAGCTAACTGGATTGCCCGCGACTCGCAGTTGCACGCCTGGCCGCCGTTTCTTCCCGATTGGGCCCATACAACGCCGGCACCTGCCCACCCGCCAGCCGGCACATCAGGCTGAACTGGCCGCGATGATGGATGCCGTGCGCTAGGATCGGGCTGTCGGTCGGGAATAAGTTCACTGCCGCGCCATGGCAATGCGGATGGCATCCTCCGGCGTGACGAGGTGATCGAGGCTCACAGCGTCATCAGCAATGGCAAGTTGAACGCCCTTGACGCGACCCGAAAATTCATTCCCGCGCGACCCGTAGTCCGGCGAGACAGGAGATCCCGTGTCCACCCCCACGTCGCAGCCATCATCGGCAGAGAAGAGCATGGGCTCCGTGGCGCCGACTTTGCCCTCGCCGACCTTTTTGCCATCCACGTACAAAGACGCCGTGCCACCCTTGCCCAGGCCGCCACCCGCGTAGGCAAACTCCATGCGTACCTGATGGTCACCCGGAGGCAGCGCGCTGCTGGATTCGGCGTAGAAGCACCGGACGCCGAACAGGTTGTAACAGTATTTGAGCTTGCCGCCCTTGGCGTAGAGGCTCCAGCCACCGCTGTTGCCGCCTTGAGCCACGATAACGCCCTCCGCCCCGGTGGTGGGTACAAGGATCGCAGCGGTCACCGAGTGCGACTTGTTCTTGATATTGATGACCGAGTTTTCAGAGAGGCGCCCCATGCTGCCGAAGAGAATTTGGGATTTCCCCTTGATCAGCACCGGCCGCCCCGCCATATCGGAGTTGAGTCGTTCAACTCTCCGGTCATCGAGGGGTAGTACGTTATAACGCGCCGCCTCGATCAGCCACAGGCGCTGCAATTCGTGGAGCTTTTCCGGCATCTGGGAGGCCAGGTTGTTCGCCTGGCTCCAGTCTTTACTGGTGTCGTAGAGTTCCCAGTTGTCGTCGTCGAATGCCGGGATTTTCTCCCCCCCGAGGAGCCACGGCGTACTGTGTCGCGTAACCGCTGTCCAGCCCTTGTGGTAGATGCCGCGGTTGCCGAACATCTCGAAGTACTGCGTCTCGTGGCGTTCCGCCGCCGTCGGGTCGTTGAACGAGTACGCCATGCTGACGCCTTCGATGGGGTGCTGCTGGACTCCGTTGACGAAGACCGGCTCCGGGAGGCCGGCCGCTTCCAGAATGGTCGGTGCGACATCGATCACATGATGGAACTGGCTGCGGATTTCGCCCTTCGCCTTGATCCCCTTTGGCCAGTGCACGATGGTCCCGTTTCTGGTGCCGCCCCAGTGCGAGGCCACTTGCTTGGTCCACTGGTACGGCGTATTCATGGCGTGCGCCCAGCCCACGGCATAGTGGTTGTAGGAGTCCGGCCCCCCCAGCTTGTCCAGTCTCGCCGTCAGAAACTCAGGGGTCTCGAGCGCGGCCGCGCCGTTGAGACTCATCAACTCGTTGTATGTACCATTCAGAGTGCCCTCAGCGGACGCGCCGTTGTCGCCGATGATGTAGTAGATGAGCGTGTCATCGAGCAGGTTGAGCTTTTCGAGCGATTCCACCAACCGGCCGACTTGGTAATCGGTATATTCCATAAACCCGGCGTAAACCTCCATCTGCCGGATGAGCACCGGCTTGAGCGTGGCGGGCATCTCATCCCATGCCGGTATTTCCTTGTGCCTTGGCGTGAGTTGGCAATTTGGCGGAATGATACCTATTTTTTTCTGGCGGGCAAAGGTCTCTTCGCGTAGCTTATCCCAGCCCTGGTCGAACTTGCCTTTGTACTTCTCCACCCATTCCTTCGACACGTGGTGCGGGGCGTGGGTGGCGCCCGGCGCGAAGTATACGAAGAAGGGCTTGTCGGGAATCAGCGCCTTCTGTTGTCCAATCCAGTTTATGGCCTTGTCCGTCATGTCCTCCATAAAGTGATAGCCCTCTTCGGGTGTCTTCTTGGGCTCGACCGGGGTGGTGCCTTCGTAGATCCCCGGATACCACTGGTTGGTCTCGCCGCCGATGAACCCGTAGAAATACTCGAATCCGCCTCCCCCGGTAGGCCATGCATCAAAGGGACCGGCCGGACTGGTCTCCCAAACCGGCACTTCATGACACTTGCCGAACTGCGCCGTCGCATACCCATTGAGCTTGAGGGTCCGGGCGAGTGGCGCGCAGGTGTTCGGTAGAACGGAGTTATAGCCGGGAGATCCGCTGGCGATTTCGGTGATCCCGCCCATGCCCACCGTGTGGTGGTTGCGTCCGGTCAATATGGCCTGTCGCGTCGGCGAGCAGAGGGCTGTGGTGTGAAAGCGGTTGAATCTCAATCCATCTGCCGCCAGGCTTTCCGCCGTCGGCGTGCTGCATGGGCCGCCAAAAGCGCTGGACGCACCAAAGCCCACGTCGTCGAGGAGCACGATCAGGACATTGGGCGCACCCTTGGGCGGGCGCAATTGCGTGATGGGCGGGAACTTGGTGTCCGGATCCTTCGCATCATAAGTCACCAGGCCTGTGCGCGGTCGATCCGGGATGGGAAGAAATGTTCTTTGAAGTTTATCTTGCGAACTCATATCGTTACTCCTTTTAAGTCGGTAGGCTTACGACTCACCGAACATCCTTTTGCATAGCCTTCTAACCTTGACTACACCCACACTTGGCACTTGCCCGCGCAAGATAGCCTTCGTGGCTTCGGCGTAGGAGATGATCAGACCGCCGAAGATGTAAACGAACTTCGCCCTGCCGCCACAGTCAGACAAACTCCAGCTCAGAAAGACCCCCGGAGGAGCTGCCGCGGGGATCACTGGCATTGAGCCGCGGCGGCACATTGGCGCTGAGTGACTATTAGCCCAAGACATCAGCCGATTGGAGAGCCGATGGCCTCGCCCGAGACGATTATCTCCACTCGGCGGTTCTTGGTGCGGCCGGCGGCGGTATTGTTGTCCGCTACGGGGTTGGCCTGCCCCAATCCTTTTGAAGTGACGGAATCGGCGCTGAGCCCCTGAGTGATCAAATAGGCCTGCACAGCCTGAGCCCGCTGTTCGGAGAGTTTCTGGTTTGTCTGCTCGCTGCCGGTGGAGTCCGTGTAACCCTCAATGGCCAATTTCAGCCCCGGATGTGACAGGATGATGCCCGAGAGCCTTGACAGGTCTTCGCGCGCAGTTTGCGCCAGGTTGTACTTGCCGGTGGCGAAGAGAATGTCGGCCATAGTGGCCACCAATCCCCGGGGCGTGTCAACGGTTTGGAGCACCAAGTTGAGCTGGGCGAGCAACTGGGCACGCAGGTCGGCTGCGGCCTTACGGGCCTGCTCGGCTTGCGCCTGGGCGGCCGTTTCCTTCGCCTTTAAGACAGCGGCTTCCGCGTCAGCCTTCGCCTTTATCTCCGCTTGTTTCGCGGCGGCGAGCTCCGCCTGGCGTTGGGCTTCCGCATCGGCCTGCTGCTTGGCTTCCGCCGCTGCTGCTGCGGCCTTGGCTTCGGCCTCAGCCTTCGCCTTCGCGGCTGCGGCCTCCCGCTCCGCCGTGATGCGCTCCTCCTCCTGGCGTTGTACCGTTAGAAGGCGGGCGTCTTCCGAGAATTGCACCGTTTGTCGCGCCGTCGATATGATTTGCTTCTTGTTGGCCTTGGTCGCCAACAGATTCTCCGCCATCTTCAGACTGCCTTCGGCCTTGGCAAGAATGTCGGGAGCATACTTGTCGGCCCCGCGCGATTTGGCGATATCCACCGCGTTGCGAGCCTCATACATTTCCAAAGGGACATTCTTCAGATCAACCGATAGCGCCAAGGGGTTCCCCATCTTCTGATACTGGGTGCGCTTCATGAGCTTGTAGTCATTAATGACGAAGATTTTCCCCTTCGTGCCCTTCTGAGGGTCGTTCTCAAGGACAACCAGTTCGCTGGGAAAACGGACTGAAAAGTACGGCTCGGAGGTGACGAAGAGGGAAAACGTCTGGAACTGCGTCGTGGCCTTCAGATTGCCCTCGCCATTGTTGTTAATGAGGACTTCACCGAGGTTGATCGTTCTGCCTTCCGTTGACACGGCCCACAGGACATAGGTTAGAAACTCGGTGGCCAGAGTCCCTGGCTGAGCAAGGCCTTTGACATTGACCTCAATATTCGTTATGCCCGGCTTCGCCTCGACCTTGGCTTGGCCGCTGGCTTGCGGCATGACGTCCTTACCCAGAAGATTTACATTCGTGCTCTTGCCTACCTGATAGCCGATCGCCGTGACGGACTTGCTGATGACACTGGAAGCCGGTATCTCCGGTTGTGATTGAGCAGCCAAGGGCTCTGCGGAGAGGCAGAGCACCACCAGTGAAAGGAATACCACATAGATGCGTTTCACGATGTTCTCCTTTTTCTTTCACTCCGAGAATCTCTACCGCAAGGTCCGGGTAGATGGATGTCGATGTTAATCACATCCGTCGGTTGGACGCCTGGTTCTTACCGCATCGTGGTGACGGCACAAACCAACCCCGGAGTACAATTTGTAGCGCTGGATCAGCTTCAGGTCCACTGTGATAATTGACAGTTAACTATTAAGGTAAGCCGCGGGTTCGACCCGTGGCTTACCGCAGGGACAGCTAATCCAGGATTTCCGTTTTGGCATCCTCCACCAACGCTGATGGGGGCATCAGCCTGAAAAACTAGTTCGGCTTGCCAACCCAGGAGTACTCCTAGGGGATCGAGATGGTTTGGTAATTCCCCCCAACCGGATGTAAACGCCGTCGCTATAGCTGACCCGGAATGGGGGACACATGTAAGCGTTCATCCCTGCCAATTCCCGCAGGATTAGCGCTTATCCGTAAATAATAATCGTCTGGCGCCAGCAAATCATGGCCGCAGCCAAGGCCAGCAGAGCGACGTAGCCTTCCCTGGTCTTTTCAAAACTCACTAACAGCATGCGAAAGCGGTTGAGCCAAGAGTGGGTTCGCTCCACCACCCAGCGACGGGCCTTGTACCCTGGCCGCTTGCGCTTCGCATCCGCTTCTTCTCGGCGTTGTTTGATGTGGGGCCGATAGTAACGTTTCTCCACCGCTTGCCGGGCGGGTGTTCCCTTGTACCCCGCATCGGCGCAGAGATGCTGGGGTGCTTTCGCACGGGGTGCCGGTCGTGCTCGGATCACTTGGTCGAGTGTCGCCGTCAGGAGCTTCACGTCATGCACGTTGGCCCCGCTCGCGACGAGCGACAGCGGGACGCCACGCCCGTCGACTGACAAACTGCGTTTGCGTCCTTTTTTTTCCCGATCCGTGGGTTTGCCCCTACGCAATCGATGGCCAGGGGAGCTTTCACCATGGCCCCGTCCACGCTTTGCCAGTCCCAAGCGATGCCCTCCAGCTCGTCGTACTCGGCCAATCCCGCCCGCCACAACGCCACGAAGAAACCCGACCGGTGCCATTGCTGAAAATGCAGATGGATCGCACTGGCGCTTCCAAATTCCTTCGGCAAAGCTTTCCGCTGACATCCGGTGCGCATGTGCCCGGTTTCAGTTCCTCAGGGTGCCTGCCGTGGCAATCTATGCCAGGAATCAAAACCTGAATACTATCAATTCTCACAGTATCGTCTGCCGGGCATTTTTCGGTATTTTTGTCCGCGTGCGCATCTCACTAGCAAACCGGCTGCCTTCCAGCGCAGGAATCAAAAACTCAAAATTCAAGGGTGACAATCTGTATTACAAGCAACGATGCGCAGCTTGCGCTGCTGCCACACGGTAGCCATCTGGGCCAAATTCTCGACCAACGCGCTCAGCAGCAGAGGGTTGTCTTGGGCCAGGTTGCCGGCAACAATCAGCAATTCCGGGTCGAGCAATTGCACGATGGAGGCGCAACCCATCGCCAGGTATTTGGCCAGAGTCAGAATCGCGCCGCGAGCCGTGGGGTCGCCTGCATTCCCCGCGGCAATGACTTCCTCCGCGGAATGGAAATTCCCGCTGCCAGCATAGCGCAGAAGGGCGCGGGCATTGGTGTAAGCTTTCAGTTGCTACTAATTCTTAACATCTTTTTGGGCCGGTCCGGTTCCAGACCTTGGCGAGCGTGTTGGTGAGCCGCCACAGTAGGCGCAGGCTGGAATATTCCAAGACCAGTGGAGTTTGCAGTGTGGTTGGTCAGATTTTTGGAATCAGAAGTCAGGGGTCAGAACCCTTTCTACCGTCTACTGCCTCCTGCCGTACGCCCGCCAGCGGGCACCGAACTCCCAAGCCAGTATTACACGGCTATTTTCCTTGCCAGGTGGAAAAGAGGCTACATAGGGCTTCTGCGTGCCTTGCCTGTTTCTGGTCGGGGAGAATGAGAAAATATACTCTGCCAGGGCCGCCGTGCAACGGCTGATTCGTATTGCTCCTCAGGTCAAGGCGGGGATCATTCCCGGCGCCGGACACGACTTGACGATGGTGCAGGCTGATCTCGTAATCAGAATGGCTCTTGCGTTTTTAGGTGAACGGGCAGGCGCGGCGGCCGCTGCCGCGTAGAAACGCGGTCATACCGAGGGCCGGATGCGGGGGAGGTCACCATCACACGGCAAATAGCAGCCAGAATTGGTAACGCCGATGTCCGCAAAGTGACGAAATGGATTGAGGGGACAAATGAACTCCCGCACCTTGGGTGAGGGCAAAGCCAAACAAGTGAATTCGCAGTGTCATTTCTATATTCCCTATCCCCGCCAGCAGACGAGTTTTAGCTCGGTCATCTCCTCGACAGCGAAATGCGGCCCCTCGCGCCCGATTCCACTTTTCTTAACACCGCCGTATGGCATATGGTCGGCGCGATAGGTTGGGACATCGTTTACGATTACGCCTCCCACCCGCAACTGACGAGCCGTTTGAAATGCTCTGCCAATGTCGCGTGTACAGATGCCGGCCTGCAAACCATACTCGCCGGCATTCACGGCATCAATGGCCTCTCGCAGAGCCCGGTATCGATGCAAAACCACTACGGGCCCGAACACCTCGCGGCAGCAGACCTCCAGGTCGGGAGCGACATCGGTAAGAATGGTCGGCTCAATCGTAGCGTTTTGCCTTTTCCCTCCGGTGATGACTCGCGCCCCACGGGAGCGGGCACGCTCGATCCACTCTTCCACTCGCTCCGCCTCGCCCAAGGTAATCAGGGAAGAAACATCCGTACTCTCGTCGAGGGGATGCCCCATCTTGAGTTTTTGCGTGGCAGCGACGAAACGCTCGCTGAATTCCTTTTCGATGGATTCATGAACATAAATGTTCTGCACGGAGATGCAAACCTGCCCGGAATGCGTGAAGCTCCCCGTTACGCAGCGTGGAACCACCATGTCCAGGTCGCAATCGGGTTCGAGGATGACGGAGGAATTCGAACCCAGTTCCAGGGTGACGCGTCGCAGGCCGATTTGCGCGCGGATTTGTTCTCCCACCGGGACGCTGCCGGTAAACGTGATCATTGCCACGCGCGGATCGGCGATCAACGGCGGCCCCAACTTCCCCCCAGAACCGCTTACGGCGTTATAGGCGCCCACGGGAGCACCCGCCTCGTGGATCAATCGTGCCAATCGTAGCGCGCTGAGGGGAGTGTTTCCCGAGGGTTTGTGAACCACGCTGTTGCCTGCCGCCAGGGCCGGGCCGATCTTGTGCAAGGCAAGGTTTAACGGGTAGTTGAAGGGAGTAATGGCGCCGATGACTCCCAGGGGTTCGCGCACCGTCATGGCCCAACGCCCTTTTCCAATGGGGGCCGCCTCCATGGGAATTACTTCACCACGCAGATTGCGGGCCGCATCGGCGGAGGCGATCAGGGTTTGTTGGCAGCGCTCAACCTCGAGCCGCGCTTCGCGGATCGGCTTTCCGGTTTCATAGCAGACGAGCAGGGCAAACTCCCTGGCGTCACGCTCCAGCAAACGGCGCATGCGCTCAAGAAGTTCGGCGCGTTCGTATGGGGTGAGCCCGGCCATCGCCGACGCGCCCGCCTGAGCCGCTGACACAGCGCTTTCGGCGGTTGCCGCATCCGCCTCGTAAACTTCTCCCACCGGCGTGCCATCATAGGGGAGATTAATCGTGCGCAAGGCTCCCGAGCGCACCCATTCACCGCCGATGAGCATGGGGAACTCCTTCTTCTCAATCGTCGCTGTGGCCATGAGTCATACTCCCATTTGAAAGGCTCGCCCCACTGTAGGCATGAAGCCATGTGAAGCCGCAGATACGCATTCTTTCGCATTTCCAATAGACTCGTCAAACCCCTCCGGTTGAAATCCCGGTGAAGACTCAGGAAGCGCGCAGGGCATGAGGTCACCATTGACTTTGCCGGTACTTTCCCCCGGGCTGAGGATTTTTATGCCCTCCAACGATCCCGAAACCGAAGTGAGCGTACTCGATAACATTGAGAACTCCCGAGGCAGGAGAGTTGCACTCCGCGAGGGTCCACTCGGCGGATGGCCCCGCTTACGACGCGGCGGTATCCTCCTCCCACGGAAGAGCTACCATCCAGGTGACAAAGCACGGGACGGCATCAGTAGTGGTGGCGCGAAAGTAGTAAGGCTTCAGGCATCGGTTTTACTTCAGAGGGCCCAGTGTGGTGAGCCTCTCGGAAATTACTAAACCCTTGGCAACTTGACCATACACTGGAGGCGGCTTTAACCCTGTAGGCGTTACTTTTCTCGCTAGGGCGACGGCGACCTACGCTGCCGTAATCGGACCGGCGGCGATCAGCTTCTGGTCGTCATCGGTGGCTAATTCGAAGGGGTAGTTGTGGCGCGCCAGGACGAAAGTGGCGAACTCCGTGCCATCCGGGAAGTCGCCGATGTGCATAACACCGACGGCGTTGTTCTGGTCGACGATCTTGATGGTGTCGTACACCTGGCGGTAAGGGTCGTTTCGGTAATGCAAGAGGAGGATCCCTTGATCCTTCTGGAAGTAGGCTCGCTGGTCGTCTGGATAGGACACGGTGCGTACCTCCGGATCTCCGGGCAGCCATTCGATGCTGTAGTTGACCACCTCTCCGGTTGCCACTCCGTTTTCGACTTTGTCGAAGCGTTTCCAGAAGCTGCCGCCGGCGAAGATTTTGCCGTGCTGGTAAACTTGCGGATGCAGGTTCTCCGTGCGCACCCGTTCTTCCCAGCCAAGCAGGCTGTCCGCCGCGAATGATCCTTTCCAGTAGATGTCCCGGAAAATTCGCTGATTCGCGAAATCGATACGGACCGCGCCGGTGTTGACTAGGTTTTCGATGGGAAGGGTCTGACTGCTGCGCAGGATGGCCTGCAAATCTCTGGTTGGAAGCGTGCTAAAGAAGTCCGCCGTGTCGGCGCCACGCTGCACTTCCAAGCGCACACGGCCGTCAAGTGATACATTCGAGTCGTCAGGCATCGCTCTAACCGCTATTTCTATTTTGCATTCCCGTCCACCGGTGAGTATACACTAGCGGCGCTCAAGCAGCTGGTTTTGTCTCTCACCTATCGGGCGCAGGGATTACCGATTGCCCGCCACATGGCCTGGCGGTAGATGGGGTCGTGATCCGGGCTACGCTCGCTTTGACGGCCTTACCAAGGCTGTGTCCGGTGTCCCCGGCTGCCGTGGCGTTTTGTCACCATCGTCGCCGAGTTCAAAAACCCCATTTCCTACCGGCAGGAAATTTTCCGCGGAAATTGTAAAATCTTCTCCTTCCCCCAGGCAATTCCGCGAGAATTCTGTTGACAACATACCTTGCCTTTGCGCTAGCCTTAGAGGGTAGGGAGGGCGTGCGCTGATCCCGAGGTAAGGCCCGGGAAGATACCTCCGCTTTCCATTATGTATATGAAAAAACAGGGACTTAGGCAAAATTCAAAGGATCCCTGCGAAAATGTATCTTGTTGAATTCAGGCTACTTATTGCATGGCGACGCGACGCGGTGGAGAAAACGCGGGGGGAAAAAATGAAGGTAAGTTCCATTATGTTATAGAAAACAAATGTAGAAAAAATGTCAGTTTTGGGGCTTTCCATTATGTCTATGAAAACAAATTGCTTATTTGATGCTTTCCATTATGTTTATGAAAATAAAGGTACTTGTTTCAAACCGCAGGTCGTAATAGGCAGATGGAAACGTGCGCCAAGGGCACTCCGGATTTGCCTCCTCGGCCTGCAATGCTACCACGTGGCTGGAGATCGGGAGCAGAATCTGGCCCGATCTATGGCCTCCTGGCGCCAATTCTGCACCAGGATGGCGGAAGAAGAGAAGTGGGAGATGGCGGGACGTGCTAAGGAAGAACTCCGTCCCTGGTACGACCGGACCATGGCCGTGCCACTGTCCCAACTGGCCGGAGCAAATCCGGAGGTTGTTACTCTCCGGCCTTCCATTCGTATCGGTAAAGGAGTGCCTTTTCGATGCTGATTCGTTTCGGAACGAACCTCCAATACTTGCCCTGGTCGTTCTCGTCACCGTTCAGCCGGCGACCGGGTGCCCACATGCCGCCGGAAAAGGTTCCTTCCTCGACTGAACCAATCCCCACGCGGGTCGTTCCGGCCGCCTTGAGGCTGAAAGAAACGCGGAACCCGCTGCCGGCGCCCAAGAACTCATCCGGGCCCACGGCGATGATCAGTCCGTATCCGGCCGTCGCTTCCGTCTCAAAAATCTGGTCCAGGCTCACGTCGAGCCGGTACCCGTTCATGTCCACGGTGGTTTGCGGATGATGCTTATCGAGCAAGAACCCGGCCATTTCTCCCTTGCCCTCATGTTTCAGGATGACAGGCGCAAGCTTCAACAGTACTTCGTAGCTCTTCCCCAGTTCATTCTTTGTGTCCGTCAACAGCTCCCGCTCCGGCTCAACGAAAGAATCGATTCCGAAAGGCGAAAAACCAATGGCTTCACGCTGGCCGATGGCGTAAAAAATGTTAGCTTGTCCGGTTGTTGCGCCATGGGTTTCCGGAATGAACAAAGGGTTGCCGCCGCGGTTGTAACGGTCGCACCACTCCGCAAAGTTCGGCCGATAGATATCCGGTGCGTAGATATCGATGGCAGACCCCGCCGCCTTCCAGACGTCCATGACTTCCGGCAAAGGGCCCCCGCTTGGGTATTGCCCCGGCGAGGATTCGGGCCCTGCGAGCCACGTGTTGACGTACATGGGGATGGGGTATTGGGCTTTTCCGGCTGCCGCGACGTATTGAACATAACGCCCGTAGTTCCACGCCATGAAGATCTTATCCGTTTCAGCGCCGGGCCCGAAAACCTCTTCCCAGGTACCCGAGGTCTTGGCGCCGGCCGCTTCCCAAACCCGCCGAAATTCGGGAATGAGTTTGTCGCGGTGCTCCTGGAGAAAGGCGATCAGTACCTGGGGAACCTGTCCGCCAAATGCCCGGTTAGCAGCGGGGGAGCGGTCGCGCGAATCCCCCAGAACACCCACCTCGTTTTCCACTTGCATCATGAGGACAGTGTGGGTTTCACCATCCACTTCGCGGATATGGCGCATGACGGCAGCGAAGGCGCGAGCGTCTGCTTCCATCGACTTTTTCCCCAGAGTGCTAAGTATCTCCACGGGGTTTCCGTCCTTTTCAATGACGCGCGGAAACCGCTGGGGATTCTGCTTCACCCAAATTGGAGGGTAGCTCGACATGCCATTCTTCCAACTGGCAAGCCACAGGAAGACGATGCGCAGGTTGTTCCGCCTCGCGTCTTGGATCAACCCATCAACCAGGGCGAAGTCGAATTGCCCCTCCTGAGGCTCAATCAATTCCCACGAGAGCGGCGTCAGGACGGTATTGAGAGGGATCGCCGCCAGCCGCGGCCATATGGGCCGCATGTAATCAAGGTTGGAGGAGCTGGAATTAAGCAGTTCTGCCGCCAGCATGAGAAAGGGCTTTCCATCCACCACAAGGTGCGTGGCGGAGCCGTGTTTTTCGAGGTGGGGAATGGCGGAACTCTGACCGTGGGCCACCAGGAGAGGAGAACCGATCAACGCTAGTGCCACCAAAATCTGACGTGTCATTTCGAAAACCTCCATCGGAGAGACCCCTCATCCCGTTCTCTACTAGGGTGAAGGCCCAATGGGGAGAAAGCATGGCACCGGGCTTGCGAGCCCTCTCCCGCGGGGAGAGGGCGTCTGCCATGCGCCGTCGGGCCTCCGCCCGCCGAAGGGGCGGTCAGGAACTGCTGACAATGGATGCTTCGGCGCGCAGGCGGGTGAGGGGTCATTTCGCCAATCAACGAACAGGGGGTTACGGCTTTGCCGCACTGCATTGCAATTCCATAAGTTCTTGTTTCTGTCGCAAACATTTTGGGCTTTATGTGGGGCAACCACTCCTGCCCATTGAAGACGGGCCGTGGTTTGACCCTGCGCGCAAGTGCATTTTCATGCTCATGGAACTATGTGTTCTGGATTCGAGGTTGCTTGGCCTTGCTACAGTTTGGCATTATATACCGCATCGCGAACGGGCTCTTGCGGGGCGTATATTCTCCAGGCTGAGAGCATCCAACGAACGAAGGAGGCAAATATGAGAATGCGTAAACTGGGAAATTCAGGACTGGAAGTATCTCCGCTCGCTTTCGGGGGAAATATTTTTGGATGGACGGTGGATGAGCCCACCTCGTTTCGTCTGCTCGACGCTTTTGTGGCCGCGGGGTTCAATTTTATTGACA
>Ga0335085_10003654_pt1 | contig 26347 bp, 27 predicted proteins | sample Lox_Sample_45_FD_206712 | JGI IMG/M metagenome (GOLD analysis project Ga0335085, IMG submission 206712) | Soil microbial communities from Loxahatchee National Wildlife Refuge, Florida, United States - Lox_Sample_4.5 | ecosystem: Environmental > Terrestrial > Soil > Wetlands | place: USA...
CAGGTCGCAGAACGCGCTGATTATCAGGTGGATGTCGATCCCCCCGGGGTTTCACCGGCTCGCCATTGCCGGTACAGGCTGATGAACTCACTGCGCATACCCGGTGTCAGGTCATCGGGTGTGATGGTCCCGGCCAGTGCGATAACGGCGCGCATCTGGGCCAGGTACTCGGGGCAGTGGGGGCAGCCTGCCAGGTGCTCCTCGAAGCGGCGGCGCTGCGACCGGGACAGGAGGCCCTCGAGATAGTCGGTCACCAGTTCCACCGCCTGCTGACAGGTCAGGTCGCGGCGGAACCGCGTGGCCAGGCGGATCACCGGGTCCCCCCGAACTCGGATTCGATGACCTGCCGCACCCAGCTGCGGCCGCGATGCAACAGCACCCGCTGGTTGGCCTGGCTGATGTCCAGGACGGCGCAGACCTCCTTGCTGGTCATGCCCTGGACATCGCGCAAGGTCACGACCTCCCGCTGCCGGGGCGGCAGCTCGCCGATGGCGGCCAGGATTCTCGCAGCGATCTTCGCCGCCATCACTCTGTCCTCGACCTGGTCAGCCCAGGGCTCCGGCGGCACCTGCCAGTTCCCGTACGGGTCGAACCTGGATGCGCCGGCCGCTGGCAGCAGGGCGTCTACTGGCACGCTACGCCGCTCCCGGGCCGCAGCGCTGACCGCCCGGTTGATCACGATTCGGAACAGCCAGGTGCGGAACGCCGAGCGGTGCTCGAACCTTCCCAGACCGCGCAGCACCCCGATCCAGGCGTCCTGGACCACCTCCTCGGCCACCGCCGCGCTCGGCACATAGCCCATCGCCAGCGACAGCATGACAGCCCGGTACTTTTCGGCCAGTGCCGCGAAGGCGTCCTCATCGCCGGCACGCACCCGCCGAACAAGCTCCGCATCCGGGTCCTCAAGCACGGGACCGGCATCCAGATCGCGGCAACCCCATCGCGGCTCTCCCTGAGCAGTCATCGCGGCGAGCCCCGCCGCGGCAATCGCAGATGCACGTTGGCGTCAGGCACCGGCTGCCCTCTTACCAGCGATCAGGAATCCGGCGTCCCTCCAGGGGCGCCGACTGCGTGTAGCGACCCCGTCGCGCGTGCCTACGTGGACGCCGGCTGGTGTACGGGTTGTCGCGCGAAGGAACGCTCCAGCCGCCGGCCGGGATGCCCCAGGTATCCCGGCCGGCGGCCAGGTGGCGCGGTTGCGCTAGCTGACTGCGATGCCGGCCGGTGTGGCGCCGGTGGGCAGGGCTGCCGGGGAGGTGGGCAGCTCAGTCAGGTTGCCGTTGCGGCTGACGGCGAAGATGCCGACGGAGCCGACTCGGCTCTCGTTCACATACAGGAACCGGCCGCCGGGACTCAGGCCCGGATCGACGGCGCCGACTCCCGCCGTCGCCGAAACGGTGGTGCTGCCGAGCAGGGTCAGCTGCCCGCCCCCGGCGATGGCGAACCGGGAGATGGTGCCCGACCCGGTGTTGACCGCGAACAGGTACCGGCCATCGGGGCTGATGATCACCCAGCACGGCGCAGTCTGCTGATTGGCATACGGGGAAGCGCCGACTGGTGTCAGCGACCCGTCCGGCGAGTCAGCGAACACGGACACCGTGCCCAGGCCCGCGCCGTTGTGAGCGTTGGAGACGAACAGCTGGCTGGGGTTGGTCGGCCGGAACTGGCTGCCGAACGGGCCTAGCCCCTGAGCCGTGAACGGCGAGCCGGGAGCTGGCCTCAGCCGGCCGCTGAGGCCCACGGTGAAGCTGTCGATCTGCGAGGTGCCGACCCGGGTGCCGATTAGCTTGGTGCCGGCGCTGTTGAACAGGACGTCGCCGGGCTGAGCGGAGCCTGGCAGGGCGACCGCGGACCCGGGTATGGGTGTGAGGGTGCCCCAGGGGCTGAGCCGGAAGCCGGTGTAGTTGGTCTGGGCCGGCCCGGCGTTCGCGACGTAGACCAGGCTGCCGTGCACCGCGATGCTCACCGGCAGCACACCACCAGAGGGCACCACGTCGCTGAGCCGCAGCGCCCCGCCCGGCAGGACCCGCTCCACGGATATCTGGCTGCTGCCGGCATCCACAGCGAGCAGGAACCGGCCGCCAACCGCGAGCTGAACCGCGCCCTGTGACGCCAGGCCCGCCCCGGTCCCCGCGCCGCCCGCCGTGAACGGTGATCCCGGCTCGGGGGTGAGCGCGCCGTCCAGGTGCCGGTCAAGAGCGGCGATCGTATTGGTCCCCGCGGTGTTGTCATCCAGGTAGACGTGCCCGACGACCGGGGACGGCTGCGCGGATGCCGACGCCGCCGCGGGCACGGCGACGGCAGCGCCCGCCACGGCCAGGACAGCCGCTACCGGGAGCCACCGCCGGGACCTCAGGAGCCGCGGGACGGCGTGCCACCCGCTGGCTATCCCGGCGGCACGGCGATCCAGGATTCTCATCAATTCCCTCCCTGCTGGAAGACGGGGATCCGTTCCCCGCTCGTCACTTGGTCCCTGGCCGGTGAGGCCCGTTACAGCCCGGGTGCGGCGGCGGAGTGCTCGCGCAGGTAGCGGACCAGGCCGATGACGTCGTCGGGGACGAGCCGCCCGATGGCGCCGCTGGAGTACACGCTGACCACGACGTTGCCGGCAGGGTCCAGCACGAAGCCGGTGGACTGCAGGTAGACCGGGTCCGGGTTGACGAAGGCGCCGGTGAGCGCGGCCACGGCGGGAGCGGCCGCGCCGTAGCCGACAGGGAAGCTCAGCTTGTGCTCGGCGATCAGCGCGGCGGTGGTCTCCTTGTCATCGACCGAGAGGGCGACGACGCTGATGCCCGCGTCGGCTAGCCTCTGGCGGGCTCGCTCGAAGGCACTCAGCTGCGCGTTGCAGTACGGGCACCACGCGCCCCGGTAGAACAGCACGACGCCGAAGTCGCCCGCGAACATATCCGGGATGGTGAGCACGTGCCCGTCGGTGGGGGTGATCGTCAGCCGCGGGAAGCGGTCGCCGGGTTTGAGCAGAGGCATTGCGGTTCTCCTTGGCTTGCCGGAAGGGCGGCGGACGGATCGCCCGGAAGGTATGCGTCGCCTCCGCCTGAGGTCTTACTGGGCGATTTGCGCGGTGTGCCCGGGTAAGACGCCGCCGCCGGGCGCCGCTAACCAGAACGTCCGGGAGCATCCAGCGGCACGGCCCTCGCGTCGCTGCCGCCGTTCCGCCCGCACCGTCAATGGCTAAGGAGACCGCAGTGGCAACTGACTTCGCCGGCAAGACCGCGCTGATCACCGGGGCCGGGCGCGGCATCGGGCGCGCCGTCGCGCTCGGGCTGGGCGGCGCCGGTGCCCGTGTCATCCTGCTTTCGCGCACCACAAGCCAGCTAGAGGAGACCCGCGCCCGGCTGCGTGGGCAGGGTGTGCCCGGGCAGCGGATCCTCGTGGCGCCCGCCGACCTGGCCGACGAGAAGCAGCGCGGCCAGGCCGTGGCGGCCGTGCTGACCGCCGCCGTCCTGCCCGCCATGCTGGACGCCGGCTGGGGCCGCGTCGTCAACGTCTCCAGCGGGATCGCCGCCCACCCGGGCGGCATGGTCCGCGGGAACGCGTACGCCACCACAAAGGCCGCGCTCGAGGCGCACAGCATTAACCTCGCCGCCGAACTGCACGGCACCGGCGTCACCGTCAACGCCTACCGGCCGGGCGGGGTGGACACCGCCATGCAGGCCTGGATCCGCCAGCAGGACCCCGGGCGCATCGGCGCGGGCCTGCACGAGCGGTTCAACAGGAACCACGCCGAAGGGTCCCTGATCACCCCCGAGGCCACCGCCGCGGCACTCCTCACCCACCTGGCCGGCGACGAGACCGGGGCCATCTGGGACGTCAGCACCGCCAGTGTCGGCGCCTGACGCCGCGTCAGCCGTCCAGCGCCGCGGGCAGGCGGTCGAGGGCGGCCACGGTGAGATCAGGCTGCGCGCCGATCGTGTCGAACGGGGCGGCGGAGCGGTTCACCCAGGCGGTGCGCATCCCAGTGGCGCTGGCCCCGGCACTGTCGAACGGGTTGCTGGTGACCAGCCGCAGCTGCCCGATCGGCCGGGACAACCGCCTGGCCGCGTGCCGGTACACCACAGGCGACGGCTTGAACACGCGTACCTCGTCGACGCTGATCCGCTCGCTGAAGAAATCTCCGAGCCCGCTGTTATCAAGGCAGTTCCCGATCATGGCCGCGGTCCCGTTGGAAAGCACCGCGAACTCATACCCCAGGCCGGCCAGGGCCCGCAGCGCGGGGATGGCGTCGGGGAATGGCGGCAGCTGGTCATACAGCCCGGCCAGCCGCTCGGCCTCCCCGTCCGGCAGACGCGCGCCGCTGGCGGCGAGGGCAAAGTCAAGCGCGCGTGACGTCACCGAACGGAAGTCCTGGTAATGGCCCATCACCGTGAGCCGGAAAGAGTATTCCAGCTGCTTTTGCCGCCACAGCCTGGCCACTTCGCCGCCGTCGCGGCCGCCGAGAACCCGGCCGAGTTCGCTGGAGATGGCGATCGGGTCAACCAGTGTCCCGTACAGGTCGAACGCCAGGACCTCACGGCCGCCGATCCCGCCTCCCGGGTTACCTGTCACGTTAGTCACTGGTGACGGCCTGGAGGAGCCCGGTGAAGTCCTCATCGCACGGGCCGCAAGCCAGCAGGTGAGCGGCGACCCCGGGATAGCGCCCGGCCGCGTCCCCGCCCGCCACCACCAGGTCAACATAGATATGCAGAACGGCCAGTGCCTCGTCGCAGCCGACATCGCGCGGGTCGGTCCGCAGGAACCGCTCCAGCCTGCCCTGCTCACTCATCGCCGCTCCAAGGCCGGCTCGTCCAGGTACCCGTTGGCGACCAGCGCGCGGCGGATCTTACGCCGGGCGTCGAAAATCACCTTGTAAATGGCATTACGCCGCAGGCCCAGCTGCGCGGCCAGAGCATCCAGGGGTATCCCATCGACGACGATCGCGACGAACACTCGCCGCTGATGGCTGGTCAGCTCCTCCTCGACGACCCGGCGCACCTCGGCGAGGATGCCGGCCGCCTCCGCCTGCCGCGCCGGATCGATCCCGAGCCGGCCCGGAAGCCGCTCCCACTGGCCGGCATCCAGGGCGACCGGCGGGTTGCGCCAGTAGTGCCTGCCCAGCTTGCCGGACACCTCCAGGATGACGAACCGGTACGCCCACGTGATGAACCGGCTCTCGCCACGGAAGCCGTCAAGTTTGGCCAAGATCGCGAGCATGGCATCATCAGCGGCCTGGTGCGCGACGTCGTCGAGTTCCGGGCCGGTTACCGGAGTACTGGCCGACCGGCGCCGGACTTCAGCCAGCGCGATGCGGACCAGCCTGGCATGAAGCTCACGCTCGGCCGCGTGACGCTCCCCGCTCCTGGCGCCGAGGCGGCGCAGCCAGGCCGACGACTCCTCGTCCAGGTCCTCCACCGGCACCCTGGCAGGTTCCACGCCGACAGGCTACCGCCAGGCGCAGCCGGCCCCGCCCGCGCAAGATCGGGCAAGTCGCCATGCTGGCTGCGCAGGACGGGGAGTTACCGCAGAGACAGTTGTTCGTGCTGGTCCGGCTAGGATGGCAGGAGGCGCGCCGGGAAGTCTGGTCGGCATCGTTTCTGCAGGCTGCTCAGGCAGGGGAAGCGGACGTGCGCAGCACCGAGATCGTCCTGGCTCTCGTCGCGCTGGGTGCCATCGGCGCAGCATTCGCCAACCGGCTGCGGATCCCGCCGCCATCTCTCCTGGTTCTCGCCGGCCTGCTCGCTGGTTTGCTGCCCGGGGTTCCCGCGGTGCGGGTCAGCCCGGACGTGGTCAGCTTTGTGGTGTTGCCGCCGCTGCTGTGGGCGGCCACCGACGATCTGCCGTGGCGTGACCTGCGGGCGGTCTGGCGTCCGGTGGTCGTGCTGGCGGTGGGCCTGGTGCTGGCCTCGGCTGGGGCGGTGGCGGGTGTGCTCACCGCGCTGACCGCGGTGCCGCTGTCGATGGCGTTCGTCCTGGGTGCGGTGCTGGCCAGCACCGACCCGGTGGCGGTGAGCGCGCTGGGCCGGCGGCTTTCGCTGCCACCACGGCTGCAGGCGCTGGTCCAGGGGGAGAGCCTGTTCAACGACGCCACCAGCCTGGTGCTGTTCCAGATCGCGGTATCCTTCGCCGTCAGCGCTCCGGCCAGCGCGGGCCTGGGCGGTGTGCTGTGGCATGGCGCGGTGCAGTTCGCGGTGCTGGCTGGGGGCGGGGCGCTGGCCGGCGGCCTCATCGCCGCGGTGGTCCTGGCGGTGCGTACCCGGATCACCGATCCGGTGCTGGAGTCGGTGGTCGCGCTGGTCACCCCGTATGTGGCCTATGTGCTGGGCACCGCGCTGCATGTCTCTGGGGTGACCGCGGTCATCGTGGCGGGCCTGGTCATTGGCACGCGGCGGACCCGGATTACCACGGCGGCCACCCGGCTGCAGGTGCACGCGGTCTACCAGACGGTGATCTTCCTGCTGGAGAGCGTGGTGTTCAGCCTGATCGGCCTGGAGTTGCCCACGCTGGTCAGCGACCTTGGGCAGGCAGGTCCGTGGCCACTGGTCGCGCTGGCGCTCGCCGCCACGCTGATCGTCACCCGGGTGCTGTGGGTGTTCCCGCTGTGGGCGGGCCGGCAGTGGCGTCAGGGTCAGCGGCGCCCCTCCTGGGCGGTCCCGGCCGTGGTCTCCTGGGCCGGGACCCGGGGGGTGGTGCCGCTGGCTGCGGCCCTGTCGATCCCACTGACCACTGACAGCGGGGTGGCGCTGCCGCAACGCGACCTGTTGCTGGTGCTGGCGGTCACGGTCATTGTCATCTCGCTCATCGTGCAGGGCCTGACCCTTGAACCGCTGGTACGGCGCACCGCGGTCGCGCAGCCAGCAGCGACCGCCCAGCAGGAGGAGGCCACCGCGCGGTTGCGGCTGGCCGAGGCTGGCATCGCCCGCCTCGACGAGCTCGCGGCCAGCGAAGAAGTCCCGGACGCAGAGATCGACCGGATACGCCGCGCCCTGAACACCCGTATCGGGTGGGCCCGGGCCCACCTCGGCCAGGACGGCGACGCCACACCACAAGGCTGGTCCGGGCGGGACCTCCGCCGCGACGTCATCGCCGCGGAGAATGCCGAACTGGCTGGCCTGTACGCGGCTGGCACGATCAGCGCGGCTACCCGGCAGCGGCTCCAGCATGCCCTTGACCTGGAACTAGCCCGGCTTGGCAGCGAACCAGACTGACGCTGAGAGTTCCACGGGGACTACTGCTCTCACGGTTCTTGGCACTGCTCCGTCCGCGGTTTAGCCTTGCTGCAGGTGTGCCGGGAAGCCTGGTCGGCGATGTTCATGATCTTGAAGGCCGCAGGCGTGGAGGCACACCATGGTGCTGGGCATAAGCCGGCTCATCGTCGGCACTAGCGGCTCACCGGGCAGCCTGCGGGCGCTTCGCTATGGGGAGTTCCTGGCCCGGGCGCATCAGGCGGTCTTGATGCCGGTCATCGCCTGGGAACCGCCTGGGGGTGAGCGGGCTGAGCGGATCTGTCCGTCGGGGCCGCTGCGGGAGGAATTCCGCAACCAGGCCTGCCACAGGCTCAGGGATGCTCTCGTCGCGGTGTGGGGTGAGATCCCCGGTGATCCGATGGTGCAGCCCCGCGCCTCTGGCTGGATGGCCTTTCCAAAGTGACCCGGTACTGCCTAGCTCACGCGCCATGCCCAGTCCTGGCCGTCCCGCCGCCCGAGCTGGCCCGTGAGCTACGGCACGGCCGCCTTACCCGGATGCTGCATCACCGCCCACTGACTGCCGAACAGGTCATCGGTGGCCAGGCCAGCCCACCCAGTTGAGAGGCGAGGCCAGGCGCGTGCCGCCCTGGTCAGTCCAGTACCCCGCACGCGCGAAGGGTGGATAGGCCACGTTCGGCGTGGCGCACTACCCCCCGTCCGCTGATACCCATAGCCGCGGCGATCTGGGCATCGGTCCATTGCGCGTAGTACCTGAGAACCAGCGCTTCGCGCTGCCGGGCGGGGAGCGCCTGCAGGGCCGCGACCAGGAGCGTTCCCGCGACGCCGTGGCCCGGCCACGAGGCGTGCGGCACGCCGCCCGGCCGGCTGGCCGAATCGCCCGGAGCCGTGTCATGGGAGCGTGTCCCGGTGACTACTGCCCTCCTCAGGTAGGCCAGGGCCCTGTCAGCGTCTCCCTGATGCGGCCGGGCGCGGTGCAGCGAAACGAAAGCCGACTGCACGATTTCTTCGGCGGCTGCCACGTCGCTGACCAGGAGCGCGGCAATCCGGGCGAAGGAGTGGTAATGCGCGCGGTACAGCACGGTCACCACCCGGTCCGCCTCAGCCGCTGCGCGGTGCTGCCGGTGCGCGGCACGGTGCTTGGATCGCGTGCCCCGTTGCCGGTCCCCGGGTACCGGTGGCATGGCTGAATTCCCCCCGTTGCTACGGGGCTAATCAGACCGGCACGAGGGTGTGGGAAATGTTCCCATATCCTTCGCCGGCGGCGTCCACCAGCTGGCTGAGCAAGCTGGTGAGCTGGGCCCGGCTAGCCGGGGCGAGCTTCCGCAGGATGCGGGCCAGCTCCTGCTCCCGCCAGTCGGCGACCTGGCAGACCAGCTCCTGGCCGGAGGCGGTCAGCTCCAGCGTGACCACGCCGCGGTGTCCTGGCTCGCTTCCTCTGGCCACGTGGCCCGCGGCGACCATCCGGTCGGCCAGCCGGGTCACCGTGGACGCTTCCAGTCCCAGGGCCCGGGCTACCTGCACGGAGCGGGCGCGGCCCAGCTGGGCAAGCACGGCGAGCATCCGGAGCTGCGGGAGCGTTACTGCCCCGCCGAGGACGTCCACGCTGCGCAGCGCCACGCCGGTCAGGACCCTGGTGACCGCCTGCAGGGTCTCGATGCTGCCAGGCGCCAGTTCCGGCTGGTCCGCAGCCCTCCTTGAGGACGTTCCCATAGCGAAGTATTGTAAAAGGAAATAGTTGCTTCCTGCAAGTCTAAGGAACGGCTTGCGGTACCCAAGCGGAGCGCAATCCAAGAGACCGGCCCGGCCCCGTGGGGACGCAAGCCGGGCGGGAGCAGAGGAGGCAGCCGTCATCACGACCGTAGTGCGGGCGATGACCTTCGATGATCTCCCGGAGGTCGCTTCGGTGACGGACGCCGCGTTCGCGGCACTGCACCGCCGGGAAGACCGGGCGCCCGTAGCCGCGGATGGGATCCCGGCGCTTCTGATCAGGACCCGCCTGACCGCCGACCCGGGCGGATGCTTCGTCGCGGTCAGCGCGCAGGATCCGGGGCGGATTACCGGGGCGCTGCTGTCGGTAGCGCGGGGCACCCTCGGCTGGTTCGGCCCGCTCGCGGTGCACCCGGGAGCGCAGCGCTGCGGCGTGGGCACGCGGCTGGTCGCCGCGTGCGTGGACAGCTGGCGGCATCGCGGCGTGTGCCTGATGGGCCTGGCGACGTTCCCGGGCAGCGCGTTCCATCGGCACTTCTACCGCCAGGCAGGCTTCCGCCAGTCCTGCGGCAGCATCGGCTTCCGCACCCACCTGGCCGCGACCAGCATGCCGGATGACATCCAGGTGGGCGGTCAGGTGCCCGACCTGGGATTCCTGTACCCGGGTTTGGACGTGTCAGCTGAGGCAGCCGCCGCACGTTCGTGCGGGGCCGGACTCGCGCTCACCGCCGCCGATGGCATGGCGATCGTGCACCTGGAGCCCACCGTCCAGCCACCAGGCATGGGATATGTACCTTTCCTGGCCGCCGCCACCCGCACCACGTTCGGCAGGCTGCTCGGTGCCGCCGAGCATCTCAGCCGGGAGCGCGGCAGGACCGTCCTGTTCACCCGGGCCTCTAGCTCCAGCTGGCCCACCATCGACGCGCTCACCGAACGCGGCTATCAGCCTCTCGGGCTGATGACGCGGATGAAAGCGGGCGAGAACCCCAGCTACGACCACACCGGCTGTTACTACCTCGACAGCTGGCTGTAGCACACGCCGCTAACCGGCCGGGTGCCTGCGGCTGCGCGTCCTGACCTGGAAGATGATCAGGCCGCCGGCCGCGAATGCGGCGGCCCAGGCCAGCCCCAGGGCTAGGTGCCCCCACAGGGCCTGGTGCCCGAACGACCCGCCCACGGCGAACTGCATGGGGCCGAAGGAGGGGAACCATTCCAGGATGGGCTTGTTGGCCAGTGGGTTGCCGAGCGGGTTTTGCAGGAAGGTGTCCATCAGCCCGCCCATGATGATCAGGAAGAATCCTTCCAGATCATTCTTGACCAGCACGCCGAGCAGCAGCCCGAGGGACCCATAGCTGAGGGCGATGACCGCAAAGCCGGCCGCGATGGCCAGCCAGCCGACTGGGCTGGGGCGCCAGAACGCCAGCAGCACCCCGGCGGTGTAGCAGGCCACCGCGGTGGCGAGGACCGCAATGGCCAGGGTCTTGGCGGCGATCAGGGTGGCCTGCCGGTAGCCCGCGAAGACCAGGCGCTTGTCGAAGGCCAGTGTCTTGCGGATCGCGGCGAACACAGCGAAGCCGACGATGATGGTCAGCGAGTTCAGCCCGGCGCTGATGAGGGTCAGCCGCCCGGCGTCCACGGTGAGGACCTGGCCGGTGGCATACAGCCGGAAGGCCAGCGACTGGTGTCCGGCGATAGCCAGCATCAGCAGGTACCAGACCGGGACAAAGATGACGAGCAGCAGCCCAGCCAGCCGGTTGCGGGTCTGGTTGCGCACCGCGAACCGCCAGGCGGTCGGGAACTGCCGGTCCACGTGGTGGGACGGCCCGGGCGAGGGCGGGGCCGGCCGGGCCAGGTCAGCCGCTGACATGGGATTCCCCGTGGGCTGGCTGGCGGTTGATGAGCCGGCCGTCGGCCAGGTCGGCGAGCATGTCGAACCGGTCCTGCTCGAACACGAGATGGGTGATGATCACCACCGCCTTGCCGCGGGTGCGCAGATCGCTGACCGCATCCCAGAACCGCAGGTAGGTCTCCCAGTCAAACCCCTGATAGGGCTCATCGAGCAAGAGCACATCTGGGTCGTGCAGCAGTGCCAGGGTCAGGTTGAGCTTCTGCCGGGTGCCACCGGACAGGGCGCCCGCGGTCACATCCCGGAACTCGGCGTAACCGAACAGGTCGGCCAGCGCGTTGGCCCGCTGCAGCGAGGGCAGCCGGTAGGCGGCCGCGAAATACCGCAGGTGCTGGCCGACGGTCAGGCTCTCACTGACCACCGGCTCCTGCGGGCAGTACCCGAGCGTCCCGGCCAGCCGGACCTCGCCCCGGTCGGCGCGCATGGTGCCGGCCAGGATCTTCAGCAGCGTGGACTTCCCGGCCCCGTTCTCACCGACCACGGCCACTAGCTGCCCTGGCTGGACCGTCAGCGCCACGCCGTTCAGCACCTGGTGCCTGCCGTAGGCCTTGTGCACATCCCGCGCTTCGAGCACGGGTGCCCCCGCGGCGGTCACCGCGCACTCCGGCGCGCGGCCGCCCGTCGAGGGCTGTTGTCTTGCGATGTCACGCGCAGCTTCTCCCTTCTCGTAGCTGAGATTCGCCGTCGCGGCGGTTATGGGTCAGGTGAGCGGCGACGCGAGGAGCCCGGCGCGGACCCCCGGGTCCGCGCCAGGACTGTCCGGTCCCCGGTCAGCTAGCCGGCGTGCGTGGTATGCCTGCCTGGCCGGCATCCCCGGCTCCCGGCCTGGCCATCTGCCGTGTCTTCGCCTCGCGGTAAAGCCGTTCCACCGGTAGCTCCCGGGGGCGCCGCCGCTGGTTGAAGTACCGGAAGAACCAGTAGGTGCCGATGGTGAACGCGGGGAGCAGCACGGCGACGGGGATGGCGCTCCACAGCACGATGACCCAGACCTCGCTCATGATGACGTGCCTCCTAACGCGCACGGGCCAGCCGGGCCGCCGGCCAGCACGTACGCGGCTATGCCGCCGGAAGTAAGCTTGCTGGTAGCAAACATTGCTGATAACAATACTTGTCTACGGCAATGTTGCAACCACCGGCCACCCTGCCCGGTGGTCGTCTGCGCCAGCCCGGGGCAGGTCACTTACCAGCACAGGCTGATAGATTCATAAGGTGATGATCGTAGTATGCAAGGAATTGGGTGGGCTGTGAGCCGGGACGCGGTGGATGAGGCAGTGGTGGACTCGGTCCTGACGGCGAGCCGGACGCTCATCGCGGTGGCCACCCAGTCCCTGGGGGCGGCGGCGGAGGAGACCACCATCGCGCAGTACCGGGCGCTGGTGGTGCTGGCTTCCCGGGGCCCGCAGCGGCTGGTCGATCTGGCCGGGGCGCTGGAGGTCACGCCGTCGACCGCCGGGCGGATGGTGGACCGACTGGTGCGCAAGGGCCTGATCCGGCGGCACCGCAGCCGCACAGACCGCCGGTCGGTCCAGGTGTCGATCACCCCCGCGGGGCGGCAGGTCGTGGATCAGGCGACCGCGCGCCGCCGTCAACTGCTGGCCGAGATCCTGAGCAGGCTGCAGACCGGCGAGCAGGCCGCGGTAGCCAGCGCGCTGGACGCGTTCGCCGCCGCGGCTGGGGAGGTGCCGGACCGGCTATGGCCGGCCGCAGAACCCGAAGCCACGCCGGCACCGGCCCGGGCGGCCGGCCGTGCCCGCGCGGCAGTGGGTGGACGGACATGAGCGCAGGCCCGGCCCCGGCGCGGGCGGCGGCCCAGCGGTGGACGCGCCGGACGGCTGGCTGGCTGCGCGCCACCCGGTTCGGGCTGTTCGTCATCGCCGTGCTGGTCGGCGTGGGCTCCGGCCTGGGCGCGGTGGTGTTCCGCTACCTGATCTACTTCTTCACCTGGCTCTTCACCGGCCACACACAGTTCGGCCAGGACGGCTACACCGGCAGCGCGCATCTGCCGTGGCTGGGACTGGCGTTCTTCGTAGTGGTCCCGGTCATCGGCGGGATCATCTACGGGCCGCTGATCTACCGGTACGCAAGGGAGGCGCGCGGTCACGGGGTGCCCGAGGTGATGCTGGCCGTCGCAGAGAACGGTGGGCGGATCCGGCCCCAGGTCAGCGTGGTCAAGGCCGTCGCGTCGGCGCTGTGCATCGGCACCGGGGGGTCGGTGGGCCGGGAGGGGCCGATCGTGCAGATCGGCTCCGCGCTGGCCTCCAGCCTGGGCCAGTGGGTGCGGATGCCGGAAAACCGGATGCGGATCCTGGTCGCCTGCGGTGCCGCGGGCGGCATCTCCGCCACCTTCAACGCCCCCATCACCGGCGTGTTCTTCGGCGTGGAGATCGTGCTGCGGGAGTTCTCCATCGACGCCATGTTCACCGTCCTGCTCGCCGCGATGCTGGCCGACGCCACCGCCATCCCGTTCCTGGGCGACCGGCCGTTCCTGCACGGCCTGCCACCGGGCATCGCGCTGCACCACCCGCGCAACTACCTGCTGGTCGCGGTGCTGGCGGTGGTGGCCGGCCTGATCGGCCTGCTGTTCAAGAACGTCGTGTACAAGATGGAAGACCTGTGGGACGTGGCCTGGCGCAACCGGCCGGAGTGGGCCCGGCCCGCGATCGGCGGCATCGCCCTCGGGCTGGTCCTGCTGGCCCTGCCACAGATGTACGGCGTCGGCTACCCGGTCATGTACAAAGCCGTGGCCGGTGACTACGTGCTGTGGTTCCTGCTCGTACTGGCGGCCGGGAAGATCCTGGCCTGCAGCCTGACCCTGGGCATCGGCGGGTCCGGCGGGGTGTTCGCGCCATCACTGTTCGTCGGGGTCACCTCGGGGATGGCGTTTGGCGAGATCGCCGACCATGTCTTCGGCCCGGGCGCGGGGCAGCCCGCCCTGTACGCGGTAGTGGCTATGGGCGCGGTGTTCACCTCCGCGGCCCGGGCCCCGCTCACCTCGGTGGCCTCCGTGGTCGAGATGACCGGGGACTACGCGCTCACGCTGCCCGTCATGCTCGCGGTCGCCATCGCCACCGCCACCTCCCGGGCACTGAGTTACGGCACCATCTACACCACCAAGCTGCTGCGCCGCGGCTACGACGTCGACCGGGCCGCGCCCTGGCGGGCTTTCGGCGACATGACCGCCGGCGACGCTATGCGGCCCTTCCCAGCACCGCTCACGGCCGGGGCTGGCCGGGGCAGCCAGGGCGCCCGCACCCGCGACGGTGACGGCGGCGCGGCCGCACCCCCCGCACCACTGCCCGGCACCATCACCTACCGCAGCGACCCGCAAGCTGTGTACGCAGGTGAGTCGCTGACCCAGACATTGCGCCAGCTAGCGGTGTACGGCCGGGACGGGCTGCCCGTGCTGACCAGCGACGGCGGCCACGCAGCGGGCTGGATCACCAACGACAGCGTCCTGCACGCCATCGCCCGCCAAATCGGCACCGCCCCACCCGACGCCGACGCACCGCCCGGGCAGGCCCCAGATGCGGGCCCTCCGGACCAAGCCACCCAGCCACCCACCCCTCTTCCCGGCTACCAGGTGCTGGAGATCATTATCGGCCCCAGCTCACCCGGCGCTGGCAAAGCCATCGGCGCCATCACCTGGCCTCCCGGCTTTCTGCCAGTGTCTGTCCTGCACGGCAGCACCCTGTACGAACCCCATCCAGACCTGGTGCTGGCCCCCGGCGACCGGATCAGCCTGCTCACCGGCGCGCAGTCCGCCAACGGCACGAACCGGGCCGGGACAGACAGCCACACGCCCAGCCCGAGCTAGCAGGCCAGCACGCGTGTGCTAACAATCGGCCCAGGGGTTGCCGGGCTCACTCCGGCGGCGAAACTGGCACGTCAGGACCGCGAGCCGGTCGTCATGGAGAAAGCCCGCAGCTGCCGGGAAGCGGCAACGCTGTCGCGCTCTACCGGTTCGGGTCGGGCCGTCCCGCATGGGACTGGCGCCGACCCGGTTTCGCCGCCGCTGGTGCCGAGCTGAAAGCCTGCGAGATCACCGGCCGGCGAGCGTGCGGACCGCCCCCTCAGCCCGGGCCCGGCGAGTTCGCATTCGCGGGGCGGTTTCGGTTTCCTGCCGCCTCGGTGAGGGCCTGGATGCGGTCGAGCATCGCATCGAGGGCGACCTCGAGTGGCCGGGGCTCGCGCTGGACTTGTGCCAGGAGCAGGCCGCCCTGCAAGGCGGCGAGCGCAGCCAGGGCGAGGTCGTCGGGGTCCGCTTCGGTGGGGAGGTCACCGCGGGCGTGCATGGCCCGGAGCCCATCGCGGATCCTGGTTTCCCAGCGGCGGAATCCCCGGGCCACGGCCATCCGCGCGGCGTCGTCGGTCTCGGCGAGCTCCGCCCCCAGTGTGCCGAGCGGGCAGCCGCCGCGGCACTCAAGTGTGCGCTGGTGCTCGACCAGCAGGTCGCGCCAGGCCCGCAGGCCGGGCATGGTGTCCAGGTGGTCCAGGTGGGTGCCCTGGGTGTCGAGGACCGCCCCGGCCTGGTAGTCGATGACCGCGCGGACCAGCGCCTGCTTGTCCTCGAAATAGTGGTACACCTGCGACCCGCTCACCCCGGTCGCCGCCCTGATGTCCTCCAGCGTGGTCTCGGCCACGCCCCGGTCGAACATTAGCTCCGCCGCCGCCGCGACGATCCGATCCCGGGTGTGGCGGCCCCGGCGTGTCAGCCGCCGCCCATCCCCAGTCCCCATCGCGATCACGGTGACACCGTATCACAAACTGGATTGGACAACCCAATTTTCTCTTGCCAAGCTGGGCCATATAACCCAGTTAGCAACCCTGGAAGGGAACCCACATGACATCCACCGACCTGGCCGGGACGACTGCCCTGGTGACCGGCGCGACCAGCGGCATCGGACGGGCCGCCGCCGTGTCCCTGGCCCGCCGCGGAGCGCACGTAATAGTCAGCGGGCGCGACGCCATCCGCGGTGGGCACGCCCGTCACCCAGCTCAGCGGCGCCCTGTCCGCACTCAGGTTCCCGCGCCGGAACTGACCGACCGGCCCCGGTCAGCCTGTGCGGCGGTCACCGCACTCTCATGGCTAGGGTCCTGGGAGTCTGGGCGGTCTCAGGCCGGTCAGTCCCAACGGCTCCATCGCTAGAGTTGACAAAGCCGCAGCTCACGCGGCCCCTAAGGGCTTCTCGTCTCGCGGAGTTTGCCGTTCCTTTGCCGAGGCAAGGTGAAGGCTTTAGCCTGCTGCACTCACCGCCGGAGGCTACGTGGTGCCCAAGCACCCCGCCGGCGGAACGCTGTTTTGATGGCGGAGAGCTCGCCCGGTTCCGCCTATCCCAGGGGCGGCCCGGGCCGCCTGCCAGGCTCGTCCAGCCAGGGGAACGTGGCCTCGTGAGCGGCGGCCACCCGGAACGCGGCGACGTCGTCGTAGGTCTTGCCGACGACCGACAGGCCCGTCGGCACGCCGTCGCGCGACAGCCCGGACGGCACACTCAGCACCGGGCAGCGGCTGGCGATGTTGAACGGCAGCGTCATCATGGCGTCCATCCAGTGCGCGGTCGGCTCGCCGTTGATCTCCACCGGATCGCCGACGTCGTAGGTGGCTGGCAGCGCCGGGACCGCGAACGTCGGGCAGATCAGCGCGTCGTAGTCCTCGAGCAGCGCGCCGAGCGGTGCGTAGATCCGGCCTTCCAGATCCAGCCCGGCGATCAGGTCTTCCTTGGTGATCTTCGCGGAGTCCTCGACCAGATACCGGGCGTAGGAGGTGAGGTCGCCGCCGTGCTGGTCGTACAGCTCGCGTATCGATGGGCCGAAGATCATGCCGAAGTGGATCTCGGCCGCGCGCTCGATGTCGGCCAGCCGCCAGGGCAGGCTGACTTCCTCAACGATCACGCCCGCGGCGCGGAGCCGGTCGGCCGCGGCCAGGGTGTTGGCCACGACGTCCGCGTCGACGCGGTAGCAGCCGAGGTCGGCGCTGAGTGCGACCCGGGGTGGTGCGCCCGCGAGGCCCAGGTCGGCCGGGATCACGAGCTTGGGCCTGATCGACGCCACGTCGGTCGGATCGGGTCCAGCGATCACGTTCTCCAGCAGCGCACAGTCGGCGGCCGTCCGGGCCATCGGCCCCTCGTGGCAGTAGTGGTCGAGGTTGAACACCTCGACCTCCGGCACCCGGCCGTACGGCGGCTTGAACCCGACGACTCCGCAGAACGACGCCGGAATGCGGATCGACCCGCCGATGTCCGAGCCCGTGGCCAGCGTTGTGCTGCCCGCGGCCAGCGCCGCACCCGAGCCGCCGGACGACCCCCCGGGCGAGTAATCCGGGTGCCACGGGTTGCGGGTGACGCCCCACAGCTTCGTCCAGGTCACCGGCGCGCAGGAGAACTCCGGGGTCGTCGACCGGGCATGCACGATGCCGCCCGCGTCGAGGATCCGCTGCACGAACACCGCTGTCTCCGGCGCCACTACGTCACGCAGCGGCAGTGACCCGAGCGTGTTGGGCTGGCCGGCGATCGGGGCCTCTTCCTTGACCGCGACCAGCAGGCCCTCTAGCGGCCTCGGTGGGTCACCTTTGCCCGCGTAGCGTTCGGCGGCCGCCCTGGCCTGCTCCAGCGCCTGCTCGTAATAGGTTGCGGCGAACGCGTTGATGGCAGGCTCGACTGACTCGGCCCGGGCTATCACCGCCGCGGCCAGTTCGGCCGGCGACAGGTCACGGGACCGGAACAAGCGCAGCGCGGCCGCTGCGGACAGATAGCAGAGGTCGTCGGTCACGTCTGCTCACCTTCGGTGTCGGCGGGCACCGGCTGGCGCCGCACTGGTTTCCAGCCCGGCCGCGGCACGCTCGCGCGCAGCCGCTGCGTGTAGGGATGCTGTGGGTCGTCGAGGATCCGCGCGGTCGGCCCGCGCTCCACCGACTGCCCGCGATGCATCACGATCGCGTCGTCGGTGAGCTGGCGGACGACCGCGAGGTCATGGCTGATCAGCACGTAGGAGACGGACGTCTCGTCCCGGATGTCGGCCAGCAGGTTGAGCACCTGGGCCTGGATCGACACATCCAGCGCGGCCACGGACTCATCCAGGATCAGCACGCGCGGCTCCGCGGCGAGCGCCCGGGCGATCGCGACCCGCTGGCGCTGCCCGCCCGACAGGGCCCGCGGCAGCGCCCTGGCCTGCCGCGCGTCGAGCCCGACGAGTTCGGTCAGTTCCGCGATCCTGGCCCGGCGGTGCTCGGCGTCGTAGCCGTGGTGCAGCCGCAGGATCTCGTCAATGGCGTTCTCAGCGGTCTGCCGCGGATCCAGGCTCGTGTACGGATCCTGGAAGACGATCTGCACCTCGCTGCCACGCCGACGGCGGTCGCGGGCCGACCGCGCGGGCCGCGACCGGTCCCGGCCGCAGGCCGTGATCGAGCCGCTTGTCGGCCGCTCCAGGCCAACGATCATCCGGGCGATCGTCGTCTTGCCGGAGCCGGATTCCCCGACGATCGCCAGGGACCGTCCGGCCGGGATCGCGAACGAGACGCCGTCGACCGCGACCAGGCTGCGGAACTCCTTGCGCAGGCCGTCAACGGCCAGCACGGGGTCGGCCTCGGCAAGAGCCAGGGCGGCGCCGCTGCGCTGAGTGTCCTCTGGCCGCACGCTTGCCTCGGCAGCCGGCTCGTGCTCATACATGCGCTGCCTCCAGCTGCCCGCGCAGGTCGGCTGCGCGCAGGCAGCGCGACCGGCCGCCGCCGAGCGCCGCCAGGTCCGGCACGGATTCCGTGCAGGCTGGCTGGGCGTAGGCGCAGCGCGGCGCGAACGCGCACGCCGCCGCGGGTGCCTCGAAGGCCGACAGCGGCCGGCCGGGGATCGCGCGCAGCCGGCTGGCCTTCTGCGCGATGTCTGGCCTGGCCCCCCCGAGCGCCGCCGTGTACGGATGCAGCGGGTCGCTGTGCAGCAGCTCCGACCGCCGCTCCTCCACGATCTGCCCCGCGTACATGACGATCGTCCGGTCGCAGATCGCCGCGGCCAGGTCCAGGTCGTGCGTGATGAACAGCATGGCCAGGCCGTGCGCCTGCCGCAGCTCGTCCAGGATCGCCATGACTTCGGCCTGCGTCGTCACGTCGAGCGCGGTCGTCGGCTCGTCGGCCAGTAGCAGCGCCGGGCCAGTCAGCAGCGCGGCCGCGATCATGACCCGCTGCAGCATGCCACCCGACAGCTCGTGCGGGTACTGCCGCAACCGCCGATCCCCGTCGGCGATGCCGACCTCGCCAAGCATGCTGGCCGCGCGCTTGCTCGCCTCCGCGGCGGGGACGCCCAGATTGGTCCGCAGGGACTCGGTCATGAAGTCGCCGATCCGGCGGACCGGGTTCACGTGTGCCCGAGGATCCTGGAAGATCATCGCAACCTTCGTGCGGTAGCCGCGCAGTGCCGCGCCGGTCAGCCTCGCGACGTCCGCGCCGTCGAACCGGATCTCGCCCTCAACCTGCGCGCCCTTCGGCAGCAGCCGGTCGATCGCACGGGCGGTCATCGACTTGCCCGAGCCGGACTCGCCGACCAGCCCGACCGCCTCGCCCGCCCGGATATCCAGCGACACGTCCCGCAGCACCGCACGCTGAGCGCCCTCGACCGGCAGCGTGACGGTCAGGTCCCGCACCGACAGGAGCGCGTCGCGCTCCGCGCCAGCCGCGCTCATCGCCGCACCGCCTGGGCCTGCTCGAACAGCCGCTCGCCGAGGATGTTGAACGCGATGACCACGCCGACGATGCAGACGCCCGCGGCCAGCGCCGGCAGCGGGTAGCCCTGCAGGATGCCGGGCTGGTTCTCCGAGATCATCACGCCCCAGTTCGGCGCGGGCGGCTGTACCCCGAGGCCGAGAAACGAGATCGCTGCGAGATCGACCATCGCCCAGCCGAACAGGATCGTCGCCTGCGCCACGATCAGCGGCAGCATGTTCGGCACGATGTGCCGCAGGCAGATCGCGGTGCCGCTGACACCCTGCACCTCGAGGGCGGCGGTGTAGGGCCGGCCACGTTCCCGCAACGCAGCGCCACGCAGCACCCGGGCCACATACGGCATGTACGCGATGGCGAGCGCGACCGCGGCGGCCGTCAGGCCGGCGCCGAATACCGCCGCAGCGAGCACGGCAAGCAGGATGCCGGGGAAGGCGAACAGAATGTCGAGGCCGGACGAGGCCACGGTGTCGGTGAAACCCTGGCGCCAGGCGGAGACGACCGCGATGAGCGTCCCGAGCACCATCGCGCCGACGACCACGGCGAGCGGGCCGATCATCGAGGACTGCGCACCCGCCAGCAGCCGGGACAGCACGTCGCGGCCCTCGAAGTCGAAACCGAGCAGGTGCCCGCCGACCGGCCCGACCCAGGCCAGGCTCAGGTTCGGCAGGTCTGGGTTGTAGGGCGCGATCCACGGGCCGATGATGGCCAGCACTATCGCGACCGCGATCACAACGGCCGAGATCATGCCGCCGGCCCCGGTCGCACGCAGCAGGCCGAGCACGCCCGTCCGCCCCGCGCGCCGCCCGGCGGCCGGGGCGGCGGTTGCGGCCGGGACGCCGACAGCCGCGCTCACTGTGCCCGCCTCACTGGGCCCGCCTCACTGGGCCCTGCTTCCGAGCGCGACCCGCGGGTCGAGCACCGCGTACAGCACGTCGACCAGCGCGTTTATCAGCACGAACGCGGCCACCAGGACCAGCGAGATCCCCTGCACCACGGCCAGGTCCTTGGACTCGGCCGCCTGCACGAGGTACGCGCCGAGCCCGTTCAGGCTGAACGCGGTCTCCACCACCGCCGCCACCGCGATGAGCGAGGCGATCGTGATGCCCGACACCGTCGCGATCGGGATCGCGGCGTTGCGCAGCACGTGCCGCCGGATGAGCTGGCGGGCCGGGATGCCACGGCTGATGGCCGTCTGGACGTGCTCGCGGTCGGCCTCCTCGCGGACCGCCGCCCGGGTCACCCGCGACACGATGGCCAGCGAGGAGATCGCGAGTGCGATCGCGGGCAGAGTCAGGTGCTGGACGCTGGACCAGAATCCCGTGCCGTTGCCCAATGCCGGGAACCAGCCGAGCTTCACCGAGAACAGCAGGATCAGCACGATCGCCGCGACGAACGACGGCAGCGCCGCGGTGACCGCGGTCGACACCAGCACCGAACTGTCCGCCCAGCCCGGCCGCAGCGCCGCCACGACCCCGCTGCCGATCCCGGCGATCAGGATGATGATCGCGGCGTAGAGCACGAGCGCGCCGGTCGTCCACATCCGTGCGGCGATCACCGAGGACACGTTCTCCTGCAGCGTGATCGAGATGCCGAGGTTGCCGTGCAGTGCGTTGTCCAGCCAGTACCAGTACTGGGCGAAGAACGGCTGGTCGAGGTGGTAGCGCTGCTCCAGCACGTGCAGGCTCGCGGGCGGCAGCGCCCGGCCGCCGGACAGCGCGCTGATCGGGTTCCCCGGCGCCAGGTACAGGGCGCCGAAGATCACGAAGCTCGCGATCAGCAGGCTGGCCAGCAGCATGGCCAGCCTGCGGACCAGGAATCGCCAGCGCACCGGGCTACCCCTTCCCGCCCAGCGTATTGGCCCAGGGCGCGAACATGTACGAGAACGAGGCCGGCGCCCCCGTGAGGCTTCGGCCCAGCATGAGGACGTTGGTCGGCTGCACGTTCGGGATCCACGGCAGCAGCTTCGAAGCGAGTTCCTCGGCCTTGGCGACCAGCTGCGCCCGCTGATCCGGGTTGGCGGTGGTGCGCGCGCTGTTCAGCAGTGAGGTCATCTGCGGGTTGCTGAAGCCGTCGTAGTTCTGGTCGCCGCCGGGCAGCGCCAGGGTCGACAGCAGCCCGGCCGGATCGGCGTAGTCGCCGTAGTTGACGGTGATGAACCCGTCGATGCCCTTGCGCGCGCCCGCGCTGGTGAAGAAGTTGATGTAGTCAGCCGCCGACACCGACTTGAGCACCACCTTCAGCCCGATCGCCTCGGCCGCCTGCTGGTAGGCGCCGGTCTCGGCCGAGATGCTGGCCAGCTCACTGGAGGTCCCGATCGTGATCGTCTGCCCAGCGACGCCCGCTTCCTTGACGAGCTTCTTCGCCTGGGCGAGGTCCTGGTCCAGCACCGGCGAGCTGTCATAGGCCGCGTCGAACACCGAGGTCCCGTAGCCGAACGTGCCCGGGTTGGCCAGCCAGCGCGGCATCAGCGCCGCGCCGTCGTAAACGTTGCTGATGATCGCCTGCCGGTCCAGCGCCATCGACAGCGCCTGCCGGACCTTCGGATTGGTGAGCGGCCCGCTGGCCGCGGACACGACGAACGCGTCGGTCATCTGGCCGGGCCCCTGGTAGACCTTGACGGCGCTGCTGGACTCGAGCTGCTTGAGGTTGGACAGGCCGAAGTAGTACGAGCCCTGGATCGCGCCGGTCAGCATTCCGGAGGTGAACGACGCCGCGTCCGGCACGCCCTTGATCACGATCTGCTTGACCAGCGGCTTGACCGCGGGATTCCAGTAGTGCGTGTTGAGGTCGGCGGTGACGCCCGCGCCCGCGGTCCAGGACACGAACTTGTACGCGCCGGTACACATGATGCCGCCGGCTGGCGTGCCGTAGTTCTTGCCTTGCTTCTGCGCGTAGCTCTTCTGGATGATGATGCCTGCCATCGAGGACAGCTCGCCCTCGAGCCAGTAGTCGGGTTGCTTGAGGGTGATCGTGACCTGGTTCGATCCAGTCGCTGTGATCGACTTGACCCGGTCGAAGACCTGACCGTAGAAGCCGCCGTAGGCCGGGTCCATCTGCCGGCGCAGGCTGTAGATGACGTCAGCGGGCGTCACCGGGTCGCCGTCCCAGAACTTCACGCCGGGCCGCAGCGTGAAGACCATCTTCGTCGGCACCGGCGTCGACATGGTGGCCAGGCCCGGCTTGATCGACCCGTTCGGCTCCTGCAGGAGCAGCGACTCGCACATCAGCGAGATCGCGGTGTTCTCCGGGTAGTCGAAGGCGAAGATCGGGTCGAGGGAGTTCACCGGGCGGTAGACCGCCCAGGTCACGGACGCCACGCTGGACTTGCCCGCCGGGGTGGAGATGACCAGGCCCTTGGTCGGGGAAACCTGGCCGGAGCCGCCACTAGCGTTGCCGGAGCCGCTGCTGCCGCCCGTGCCCGGGGCGGCCCGGCCGCAGGCCGCGGCCAGAAGCGCGCAGGCCGCGAGCGCGGCCGCCGTCGCTGAAGTGCGCCATCGAGCGCTCATGCTGTCCTCCTGGAATGCCAGGCCTGCTCACCGCGGATCCATGTCTGCGTGACTGCCGCCTGGCCGATGTCATGGCTGTCGATACGGGATAGGTCGGCGTCGATCACTGCGAAGTCGGCGTCCAGGCCGGCGCGGATGGCGCCGGCCTGGTTGTCGCGACCGTTGATCCGGGCACTCCCGGAGGTGTAGGCGGACAGGAATGTGCTGAGATCCAGCCGCTGCTCAGGCAGGAACGGGTTGTCACTGCCGTGGCCGTGCCCGTCCGGCCCGACGCGGTTGACCGCGACGTGCGCGGCCCACAGCGGGTTGGGGCTGCTGACCGGCCAGTCGCTGCCGCCACACAGGGCCGCGCCCGAGTCGTGCAGCGAGCGGAACGGGTACTGCCAGGCCGAGCGGCGCGCGCCGAGGAACGGGATCGTCAGCTCATCCATCTGTGGTTCGTGCGCGGCCCACAGGGCTTGGATGTTGGCGGTGGCACCGAGGTGCGCGAATCGTGCGACGTCGTCTGGGTGGACGACCTGCAGGTGGGCAAGGTGGTGGCGCTGCCCGCTGCCCTCGCTGCCGCCGTTGGCCTGGCGGGCGGCCTGGACAGCGTCGAGCGCATGGCGGACGGCGCGGTCGCCGAGCGCGTGGAAGTGAACCTGGAATCCGGCCTGGTCCAGTGCGGTGACGAAGCGCGGCAGCTCGGCTGGGTCGATGAAGTCGAGGCCGGTGACCTCGGTCTGGCAGCCGTGCCCGTCGAGGTACGGCTCGAGCATGGCGGCGGTGTGGTTCTCGGCGACGCCGTCGAGCATCATCTTCACGCTGGTCGCGCGGAACCGGCCGAACCGGCCGTCGGGCGCGAGGCCGCGCTGCTCGATCAGCTCAGCGAGCTGGTCCAGGCCGCGGTGCCGGTCCCACCACAGCGCGCCGACAACCGTGACGCGGAGCGTGCCGCGGTCCGCGGCACGAACGTAGGCCGGGAGCGGGTCGCCCGACTTGTGCGAGCGGCCGATGATCGCGTCCTGCCAGCCGGTGATGCCGACGGCGAGCAGGTGCTCCTGGGCCAGGCGCAGTGCCTCGTCGCGGTCCTCCTCGGTCAGCTCGGGCAGCAGCCGGGAGACCAGGTGCTGCGCGCCTTCCTGCAGCATGCCGACGGGGTTGCCGTCCGCGTCACGCTCGATCCGGCCGTCCGCTGGGTCGAGGGTGCCGCGGTTGATCCCGGCGAGCTGGAGCGCCCTGCTGCTGACCCAGGCGCCGTGGCCGTCGCGATTCGGCAGGTAGACCGGGCGCCCCGGGGCGATCTCGTCCAGCGGCGCGGCGGTCGGTATACCGCCGGGGAACGCCTCCATCGACCAGCCGCCGCCGGTGACCCAGCCGTCGCCGGGGTTGCGGTCGACGTAGTCGCGGATGATCGCGAGGTACTCCGGCAGCGTGACCGCGCCAGACAGGTCGCACCGGCGCAGCTGATCGCCCGCGAAAACTGGATGCATGTGGGCGTCGATGAAGCCCGGCAGCAGCGTGCCACCGGCCAGGTCAACGATCTCGGAGCCGGCGCCGGCCGCGGCCCAGGCGTCCTCGTCCGGCTCGGCCGCGACGATGGTGGTGGCCCGGACCCGCACGGCCGTGCCGGCCGGGAGGAACTCGTGACCGTCGAAGATCGTGCCGTTGCAGAAGATCAGGTCTGCGTCACCTGGCACCGGGACCTCCCGTCCGTGGTGAGTTGCCCGGTACTAAAACACTTGACAAAGCTTTTGTCAATGGCTTTGACTAACCCAAGCGGTGCTAGGCTTCCGCTGATTCCTGGGGGTGGCCACGCCCTGAGCAGCGCGAGGAGGGTGACGTGACGGCTGCGCCTGAGGCGCACTCGAAGTCGGCGGCGGAACCGCCCCGGCGCGGGCTGCGCCGCGGCAGCCTCACCAAGGAGATCATCGTCACCGAGAGCCTGCGGCTGCTCGACACCGGCGGGCTCGACGGGTTCAGCATGCCCAAGCTCGGCCGCGCCCTCGGCGCCGACCAGACCGCCGTGTACCGGCACTTCGCCAGCAAGGACGACCTGATCCTGGCGATCGCCGACCGGCTGATCGACGAGGCGATAGCCGGCCTGGAGCCGAGCCCGTGCTGGGTCGACACGCTCATTGACCTGACGCGGCGCCAGCGGGCGACCTACCTCGCGCATCCGGCCGCCGCCTCGATGTCCGCGTACCGCACGACGCAGGGCCCGGCCGAAATTGCGGCTGTCAACATCATCCTCGAGGCGGTCCATGCGGCTGGCTTCGAGGGGGCGCAGGCGGCGCTGACGTACCGGACGGTGGCCGACTTCGCGCTGGCGTTCACGGGTTTCGAGGCGGCGTTCCTGTCCCTGGACGCGAAGGCGCAGGAGGGCGACCGGGCCGCCTGGACGCAGGCCTACCTGTCCGTCGACCGCGCCCAGTTCCCCGCCGTCTGGCAAGTCAGGATGGAACTGCCCGAGGTCAAGGACGACGACATCTTCGAGAACTTGCTCGGCCTCGTGATGACCGGCCTGGTGCAGTCGGCCCCGCATCCCTGCGACTGCCACCGGCCGGCCGGCGGCTAGCTGCTGATCAGGCCGGCTACCCAGGCGGCCGGGCAGATACCGGCGCCGCCGCGGCTTCAGCTGCGGCCCCCGGAACCGCCGCCGCCATCGGCGCCGCGGCCGGAACGGGCGGCAGCCGCTTGAGCACGGCCGGAGTGATGCGGCGATAGGCCGCCGGGGCGACCGGCCCGAGCCAGTGCGAGGCGCGGACCGCGGCACTGATATTGACGCCGAGATCGCCGAGTACCTCGTCCACGTTGTGCAGCGAGAAGGGGATGATCTTCCCGCCGCGGCAGTGGTGGGTATCGGTAGCAGCGTCCATGAACGCGAGCTGCTCGGTGATCTGCTGGCGCATGGCCGCCGGCTCCGGCAGCGGGATCGCGCCAGCCAGGTCGGCGGCGATCCAGACCGCGGCCATCTCGGCGTTGAGCGGGCTGAAGAACGAGGAGTTGTACCCGTTGAAGTACAGGCCCGGAACGTCCGGGGGGCGGATCTGCCGGTAGAGCATGAAGTTGCCGCGCTCGTCGAGCACCTGTGCCGTCACGTCATCAGGCAGGAACGGCACCCCCTGGGTGAACCCGGTCGCGCAGATGATGAGGTCAGCCGGGAGCCGGGTGCCGTCGTCGAGCTCGGCGGCCGGCCCATCGCCGCCGGCCAGCAGTCGCTTGATGGCCCGGTTGGCGTGCACGACGATGCGGCCGGCCTCGACGCCCTCGTAGAAACCCTCGGTGGCCAGGCCGATGGCGCCGCGGACGATGTCCTCCATCTGCCCGGGTGGCACCAGCTGGA
>Ga0335085_10003655_pt1 | contig 26344 bp, 24 predicted proteins | sample Lox_Sample_45_FD_206712 | JGI IMG/M metagenome (GOLD analysis project Ga0335085, IMG submission 206712) | Soil microbial communities from Loxahatchee National Wildlife Refuge, Florida, United States - Lox_Sample_4.5 | ecosystem: Environmental > Terrestrial > Soil > Wetlands | place: USA...
GCGGTCGCTGGTGAGGACGATCTGCTTGCCGGCCTCGTACAGCGCGTTGAAGGTGTGGAAGAACTCCTCCTGGGTGGACTCCTTCCGCTCCAGGAAGTGCACGTCGTCCAGCAGGAGCAGATCCAGGTCGTTGCGATAGCGGCGCCGGAACTCCGGCATCTTCTGGCCGTGGATGTGCTCGATGACCTCGTTGGTGAACTGCTCGCCGCTCATGTACACGGCGCGCGTCTGCGGCGAGCGCTCGAGGACGGCGTGGGCGATCGCCTGCATCAGGTGCGTCTTCCCGAGGCCCGTGGCGCCGTAGATGAACAGTGGATTGTACGCCTTGCCGGGCACCTCCGCGACCGCGTGGGCGGCCGCGGCGGCCAGCTCGTTGGACTTGCCGATCACGAAGGTGGAGAAGGTGTACCGCTCGTTGAGCGGCATCGACCAGACGGGCGCCTTGGCGGCAGCCGCAGCGGCGGGGCCCGTGCCCGGCGTCGCGACGAAGAAGTCCATCTGCGGGCGGCGCGTGCGCTCCTCCATCACCCGGAACGACATCTCCAGGCGCCGGCCCACGACCTGGGTCGAGAGGTCGGAGAGCAACGCGGCGTAGTTGGACTTGTTCCAGTCCGCGGCGAACTCGTCGGGCGCGGCGAGAACCAGGGTGGCGTTCTCGAGTCCAATGGGCTCGACCGGCTCCAACCAGGATCGGATCGTGGGTTCCGGCAGACGACCACGAGCCTGGTCGAGGAGGCGAGTCCAGGTTTCCTTTACTGAAAGCTCCATCAACGCAGGTCGGAGTTACGCGGACGGTCTCAAAGGGCGAGCGAACCTACGACCGCCATGTGGAAAAGTCAACCTTGACCCGCGGCGCCGCGCGCGTGTACGTTTCGCGGCTTTCTGGAGGCTCGACCCGTGGGACCGACGTATCGTCCGCACAACCGCAAACGCCTGAACAAACACGGCTTCCGGACCCGCATGAAGACCCGGTGGGGCCGCGCCGTTCTGTCGCGGCGCCGCAAGAAGGGGCGCAAGCGTCTCACTGTCCGGATACCGTCCAAGCATCGGGGCGGTTGACGGCCCAGCGGCTGCCGAGGTCGTACCGGATTGGGCGCGCGGCGGAGTTGCGCGCGCTGATGAGCGAGGGGAAGCGCCACCGAACGGATCATCTCGATCTGTTCATTCGGCCTTCCCCTCTCGTGCATTCACGCTTGGCGGTGATCGTGGCGCGATTCGGACATACGGCACCTCAGCGCAACCGGCTCCGCCGGCGGCTGCGGGAGATCTGCCGCCGAGCGATTCTGCCGTTCCTGCCGGCACCGGCCGATCTGGCGGTGCGGGCCCGGGCAACGGCCTACGCAGCCACGTTCGACCGTTTGCACGCCGAGCTCGTAGGGACACTGTGTCCATCCTCGCCCGCGCAGCCGTTCTGATGATCCGCGGCTACCAGGTGACGCTCTCGCCGCTGCTGCCGGCGGCGTGTCGCTACCAGCCGAGCTGCTCGGCGTACACCATCGAGGCCGTCGAGCGCTACGGCGCCCTGCGCGGCGCGTGGCTGGGTGCCCGGCGCATCCTGCGCTGCCATCCGTTCGCGCGCGGCGGCTACGACCCGGTGCCCTGACAATGGAACGTCGCCTCGTCGTCGCCATCCTGCTGATGATCGCGGTGGCCGTGCTCCCGTCGCTGTTCACCAAGCCGGCGCCGCGGCGCGCGCGCGCGCCCGGAGACACGACCAGGGTGAGCGCCGCCGCGCCGGAGTCGGCGCGGGCCGCTCCGCCGCCGCCCGCTCCGGCCCGGCCCAGGCCCGCGGTCGCGCCGGCGGCCGCGCCCGAGACGGTGGTCGTGGCCACGACCGCGGCGCGGTACCGGTTGAGCAGCCTGGGCGCCTCGCTCGTGGGCGCCGAGATGTCGACCTACCGCTCCTACGCCTCCGCCACGCGGGGCCAGCCGGTCGAGCTGCTGCGCCCGGACGCCCCGATGCTGACCCAGCGTCTGGTCGTCGGCCGCGACACCGTGGCGCTGGACAGCGTGCAGTTCGCGGTTCAGGGCGGCGCCGAGCGCGCGACGTTTCGAGGCCGGGCGGGCCAGCTCGACGTGCTCGTGTCGGTCACGCCGCGGGAGGGGCAGCCGTACCGACTCGAGGTCGCCGGCCAGGTGGACGGACTGGGCGGCCAGGGGGCACTGCTGCTGGTGGGACTGGGCTCGGGGTTCGCGAACGTCGAGGCCGACAGCGCCAGCAACTACCGGAGCTACGGCGTCGTCGGGCGGCGCACCGGTCCGGTGAGCCTGGCGTTCGGCAAGCTCAAGCCCGGCGAGACGGCGGCGCTCGACGGTCCGTTCGACTGGGTCGCGGTCAAGTCGAAGTACTTCATCGGTGCACTGCTCTCGGCCGACAGCAGCCAGCCGTCGTTCGGCGGAGCGGTGGCCACCGGGGAGCCGCGCGCCAGCCGGTACGCGGTGTCGGCCGACGCGTGGGCCACGCTGCCGGTGGGTCCGGACGGCCGGTTCGGCTACAGCCTGTACCTCGGCCCGCAGGAGTACCGCCAGCTGCGGTCCTTGGGCCGTCAGTTGGACAAGGCCTCACCGTACGGCTGGATCTTCAAGCCCATCGTCATGCCGGTATCGGTGTGGATCACCGAGCTGCTGCTGTGGATGCACCAGCGGCTGTCGCTCGCCTACGGATGGGTGCTGATCCTGTTCGGCATCGCGATCCGACTGGTGCTGTGGCCGCTGAACCAGAAGGCGATGATGAGCTCCGTCGCCATGCAGGCCGTGCAGCCGCTCATGAAGGACATCCAGACGCGCTACAAGGACGATCCGCAGCGCCTGCAGCAGGAGATGATGAAGCTGTACCGGGAGCACAAGGTGAATCCGTTCGGCAGCTGTCTGCCGATGCTCATTCCGTTCCCGATCCTGCTCGCGCTGTTCTTCGTGTTCGCGAACACCATCGCGTTCCGGGGCGCCTCGTTCCTGTGGCTCCCGGACCTGTCGTTGCGCGATCCCACCTACGTGATCCCCGTCGTCATGGGGGCCTCGATGTGGGCGCTGTCGAAGCTGGGGCAGATGGGGATGCCGCCGAACCCGCAGGCGAAGATGATGACCACCATCATGCCGATCATGATGACGGTGCTGTTCCTGAACTTCGCGTCGGGGCTGAATCTCTACTATGCGGTGTCGAACCTGGTGAGCCTGCCGCAGCAGTACCTGATCAACAAGGCGCGCGTCCGGGAGATGGCGCGTCGGAAGGCGTCGTCCTAGCCGCGCGCCTCCATCGCCTCGGTGGCCGCCCGCCACACCTCGTCGGCGAGCCACTCCAGCCGCTCCTCGGCGTACTCCAGATCCTGCTGGCTCATGGTCTTCACGTTGCGGGCGACGTAGCGCACGTGCTCGACCAGCTCGTCGAGGACCTCGCGCAGCTCGCGGTTGACCCGGCGCTCGGGGCCCTTGAAGGTCACGCGCCCATCGCGCGGCCGGCGGACACCCGCGCGCTCGCGGCCTCGAAGTCCGCCGCCGGGGCCCGCACCGCGGCGGCAATGCCGCGCTCCGTCACGAGCGGCTCCGCCATCCGGGCGCCGAGGTAGTACCCGCAGCGCTCCGGGAGCACGCGCCCCTGGACCAGCCGGGCGGCCGGGCTCATGCCGCCGCTCAGGTAGCGCAGGCGCAGGCCGAGGCCGGCCCGGTCGAGATCGGGCTCCACCGCCCGGAACAGGAACGACTCCAGCTCCCGCAGGCGGCGGTACTGCCGGCGGGTGAAGCCGAAATACTCCTCGTCGGCGAAGCCGGGCGCGGCGGCGCGCGCCGCGTGCACGGCCAGGCCCTCGTTGAGCAGCAGCTCCCGCAACGAGGCGCGGCTGCCGGTCTCCCAGTAGTCGTAGGTCCCGCCCGCATCGGCCACGAGCCGCCGCAGCTCGGAGCCGCTGGTGGGCGCCGTGTAGCGCACCGTGTGGGCCAGCTCGTGCGCGATCCACAGCGGGATCAACTGGGGCGAGAGGCCGAGCCCGTAGGTGTCGGGATTGGGCTGGCCGGTGAAGTGCTCCACGCACACGATGACCGCGCCGCGGCCGCCGACGACCAGCTCCGCGGCGTTGGCGGCACCCACGCCCACCGTCAGGTAGACATCGACCTCCTGCTCGAGCTCGAGCACGCCGGCCGCGCGGTCGAGGACGTCGGCGGCCATCTGCTCGAGGTTCACCGAGGCGAGCAACCGGCGCACGTCGTCGCGGTCGGCCGCGAGGGCACGCGCCACGACCTCCGCGGTGTGCGGCGAGTCGAGGTCGAGCACGTAGTTGTGCCAGTACGCCTCGAGCACCGGGCGGTGCCGCTCGAGGTAGGCGCGGTAGGCGGACTCGCGCCCGGACGACGCGTGGACGGCGAGGAATTCGGGAACGAGGTTGATGATCATCGCGGCCGCCCCAATTTGGAGCGTGAAGCCGCCGCGGACAAGAGCGCGTCAGCGGAGATCGAACTCGAGCTGCGCGCTCGCGGCTTGCGCGCCGCGCACGGCGTCCCTGACGCGCAGCGTGAGCACGTAGTGGCCGCGCGGCAGCCGGCCGGGATCGACGACCAGGGTCTCGATCTCGGGGTCGGCGGACGGCGCGACGCGGCGGAAGGCGACGCTGGTCACGTGCTCGTGCGACAGGAACCGCAACAGGCCCCCGCGGGCGCGGGTGAACCGGTACACGGCGTCGTAGCGCATGGCACCCGCGTCGTCCGCCAGGCCGTAGATCTCGGCGTAGACGCGTATCGCCTGCCCGCCCGGGAGCCGCAGCGCGGGCGGGGCGGCCGCCTCGATCTCCGCGCGGGACGGCGGCGTCGCGCCGGGCGCGACCAGCAGGCCGGAGACGGCGAGCGAATCGGCCGGGAACCGCGTCACGAGGATGTCGCCGCGGTAGCGGCCGACCTCGCCGCCGCGGTGGGCGTCGATGGCGAGGACGTACCGGCCCGGCGGCGCCGGGAGGTGGAGCGGGCCGCCGGTGGCGGAGTCGCGCGCGGCCTCCCGTCCGTCGCCGTCGTAGAGCACGGCGGTGGCGGCGACGCGCTCGGGAAACAGCACGAGGTCCGTGGTCTGGCCGCTGCCGCGGCGGAACTCCGCGTTCCAGACGGCGAAGCTCAGGGTGGACGGCAGCGACGGACGGTCGGTGCGCAACAGGTACTCGGCCGCCTCGGCCTCGCCCGCGACCACGGGGGTGAGCACCTGTTCGCCGCCGCCGTCGGCCGTGCGGCGCACGAACGTCACCTGCAGCTGGCCCTGTGGCAGATCGTACCGCCACGTCTCGGCGTCGCTGCTCCAGAAGTAGCGCTCATCGGGCCTGCCGTAGCGCACCAGGATCCGGCCGCGGTCGTCCAGTCCGTCCTCGAGGTTCACGGTCTCCTGGGTCGTGTCGTCGAGGCGTGGTCCGATGCCGGCCGCCACGACGGCGTCGCCCGCGCGCGGCTGCCGCAGCGAGCCGATCGCCACCCGCACGTCGCTGAGCTGCGCCGAGTCGGAGAGGCCGACGCCGCCCTGCAGCGTCCGCCACAGCCGGGAATGGTGCCAGCGCGAGAGCGGGTGCAACAGCGCGAACGTCCGCCGGGCTTCCGCCAGCCGGCGGAAGTGCTCGCCCATCCGCCGGTTGACGGTGTCGCCCACGTCGGGATTGCGCGCCACCCAGAACACCCGCAGGAAGGCCGCGCGACGGCCGGGGGCCACGCCGTGGTACGCGGCACGCTCGGCGGGCGACGCGACGCTGCGGATCTGCTGCCACAGCACGTCGCCCGTGTCGTCCGCCGCGCGCTCGAGGGCCTCGGCATAGGCGCGGGCGCCGTCGGCGTCCTGCCCCTGCTCGAAGCGCGCGCGGGCCAGCCAAGCCCACGGGACCGGATCGCCGGGGTGGGCGGCGGCGAGGGAATCGAGCAGCGGCTCCGCCTCCGGGTAGCGGCGCCGCTCCACCAGCAGCTGGGCGCGCCACAGGTCCGCCGGGAAGGTGCCGCCGTGCGCGGCCAGCGCCGTCACCATCGCTGCACGCTCGTCGTCGCCGCGGTAAAGCGCGCTCCACAGCGCCCAGGCGTCACGGTAGTCGGGGTCGAGCGCCAGGACGCGCAGCAGGGCGTCGCGGGCGATCGCCTCGCCGTCGTCGCCGGCGAGGCGCAGGCCCACCCGAGCGAGGTAGTAGAAGGGCTCGGGGTTCCGGGGCGCGAGCGAGCCCGCCAGGGCCAGCAGCGACTCCGCGCGGTAGCGGCCGAAGACGGGCCATGCGAGCCAGATCCGGCCGAGCAGCGTCAGCGCGGCCGGATCGCGCGGCCGGGAGCGCAGCACGCCCTCGGCGAGAACGCGCGCCTGCGCCAAGCGGCCGGCGGCGAGCAGCGACTCTGCGTGCGCGAGGGCCGGTGCGTCGGGCGCCTGCTGCAACGCGAGGAGCACGGCCGCTAGGGCGAACGTGCCAGCACCTCCTCGATGACCGCGGCGTCATCGGGCGTGTAGCCGTAGAGCACGCACTCCACGCGGAGGCCACCGCGCTCCGCGTCGCGCACCGCCGCCACCATGATCTCCACCGCCCGCCGGAAGGGAAAGCCGGCCACGCCCGTGCCGAGGATCGGGAAGGCCACGTCCGGGATGCGGTGGCGGGCCACGAGCCGGAGGGCGGCCATGGTCGCGTCGTGGATGGTGCGCTCGCTCACCGGCTCGTCCCCCATCGCGGCGGCGTGGATGACGTAGCGGCACGGCAACTCGCCGGCCCCCGTGAGCGCGGCCCCGCCGACCCGGATCGGACCGTGGCGGTCGCACTCGTCCTGGACCGTCGGGCCGCCGCGCCGCGCGATGGCGCCGGCGACGCCCGCGCCGAGCACGAGATGGTTGTTCGCCGCGTTCACGATGGCGCTGCCGGCGTAGGTGGTGATGTCGCCCCGCGCCGCCCGCAGCATGTCAGGGATCCTGCTTGAACCGCTCGCTCATCTCGTCGAGGAAGCGGCGCTCCTCCGGCGTGAGGCTGGAGAGGCCGCCGGCGGAGATCTTGTCGAGCACGCGATCGATCTCCTTGAGGGCCTTCGGATCGGCCCCGCGGCGGCGCACGCCGAACGGCGCCGAGCGGCGGCCGCTCTGCACGGCGGACGGATGCACCAGCACCGCGGAGGTCGCCGTGACCGGCGCGCGGCGGCGCACGCCGCCCACCAGCCGGCCGCCCCGCAGGTACAGGAACGCGGCCGCGAAGCCGCCGAGGTGGGCGAGGTGCGCGATGCCGTCGTGCACCTGCAGGGCGACGGGCAGGACGTTCACCGCCGCGAAGAACAGGATCAGCCACTTCGCCTTGACCGGCACCGGCAGCGGGAAGACGAAGATCGGCGCATCGGGCCACTCGAACACGAAGGCGAGCATCACGCCGAACACGGCCGCCGAGGCTCCGATGATCACGGCGTCGCCCGCCAGCGGCAGGAGCGCGAGGCTCAAGAGCGCGCCGCCGAGCGCCGAGACGAGGTACAGCCGCACGAAGCGCGCGCCGCCGAGCCGATCCTCGACCATCGGCCCGAACATGAACAGCGCCAGCAGGTTGAAGAAGATGTGGAGGAAATCGTGGTGCAGGAACGCGTAGCTGAGCAGGCTCCAGGGATGGGCCAGGGCCGCCGAGGGCCGGAAGCCGAACGCGTCCACCAGCCACGGGCTCGTGAAAACGGTCAACTGAAGGAGATACACGACCCCGTTGGCGACCAGCAGTCGCCGGACCCAGCGGGTCAGGAGAAAGGGCGTGCCGTCGTAGCGCATGCGGTCCAAGGGACAGGTATCCCCGGCGCCTACGGCTTTGTTCCGCGGCGTGCGAGCGCCAGCCGGCAAACGGTCTCGGCGAAGGCCGGGAACCCCATCCCGGCGGCCCGCGCGGCTTTCGGGATCAGACTGTTCCCGGTCATGCCGGGCGCCGTATTCGCCTCGAGGAACAGCGGCTGGCCGCCGGCGTCGACGCGGAAATCGATCCGGCTGTATCCGGTGAGCTTGAGCGCCCGGTGGCTTCGGCGCGCCGCCTCCTGGGTCCGGGCGGCCAGGTCCGGATCGATGGGCGCCGGGCAGATCTCCTGGGCCATCCCGGGCTGGTACTTGCACTCGTAGTCGAACATCTCGTGCTGGGAGCGGATCTCGATGACGGGCAGGGCCGCGTCGCCGAGGATGCCCACCGTGAGCTCCGTTCCGCCGATGTATTGCTCGATCATCACCTCGTCGTCGTAGCGGGTCGCCAGGGCGACGGCCGCCGCCAGGTCCGCGTCCCGCTTGACCAGCGACAGGCCGACCGACGAGCCCTGCTTGGACGGCTTCACCACGCAGGGGAATCCCACGCTCTCCCGGACCTCGCCGGCCGTCGCCGGCGCCATCCTCCACGCGGGGACGCCGAGGCCGGAATCGCGCACCACCCGCTTCGCGAGATCCTTGTCCATGGCGAGCGCGCAGGCCAGGTGCCCGCTGCCGGTGTACGGCACGCCGACGACGTCGAGCACGGCCTGCACCGTCCCGTCCTCGCCCTGGCCGCCGTGCAGGGCGATGAATACGACCTCCGCCTCGCGGATGGCCGGCAGCTCGCCGAGGCCCGCCGACAGCATGCCACGCTCCAGCGCCTTGAGCCGGTCCATGGCCGGCGGCTCACGGCCGACGCCCTGCGGCAGCAGGGCGGCTTCGTGCTCTGCGGGCACGTACCCCGTCGCGAGGTCGACCACGTGGACGGCGTGGCCGAGCGAGCGCAGCGCCGCCGTGATCTGGAGGCCGGAGGCCAGCGCGACGTCGCGCTCGGCGGAGGTGCCGCCCGTCAGGACCGCGACCCTCATTGGATGCCCGCGACCTGGCGCAGCACGTCGTAGCGGGTCACGAGCCCCACCAGCCGGCCGTCCTTGCGCACCAGCGCCGCCTGCGTTTCGTGCGACAGCAGCGTGCTCAGCCGCTCGAACGGGAGGGCGGCGTCCACCACCGGGAACGGCGGCTGCATGACATCGCCCACCGAGCGCTCGAGGAGCTGCGCATCGCCGAGCGCGCGGGCGATCACCGGTCCTTCCGTGACCGAGCCGACGCAGTCGTCGCCGGCGATCACCGGTACCTGCGAGATGCCGTAGGTGCTCATGAGGTTGAGGGCCTGGCGGACGCTGGCCGATGGTCCGACCGAAACGAGCGGCGGGATGCGGGCCGGCCGCTCGCTCATCAGCTGCTCCACGGTCACGGGCTCCGTGTCGAGCATCTGGTTCTCCTGCATCCAGGCGTCGTCGTAGAGCTTCGAGAGGTAGCGCTCGCCCGTGTCGGCCAGGATCGTCACCACCAGGGCGGCAGGGTCGTCGAGGCGGCGGGCGAGGTCGAGGGCGACGTGCACGTTCATCCCGGTCGAGCCGCCGACGAACAGGCCCTCCTCTCGGGTGAGGCGCCGCGCCATCCGGAACGCCTCGCGGTCGGTGACCGTGACCCACTCGTCCACCACGTCGAAGTGGAGCGAGGTCGGGATCTTGTCGCCGCCCACCCCTTCGACCTTGTACGGGAACCCCTCGCCCTTGGCGTGGCTCGCCGCGTATTCCCGGTAGATGGAGCCGACCGGATCGGGCGCGACGACCCGCACCCCGGGATTCTGCTCCTTGAGGTAGCGCCCCACGCCGGAGACGGTGCCGCCGGTGCCCGGCGAGCACACGAAATGGGTCACGCGGCCGGCGGTCTGCTCCCAGATCTCCGGCCCCGTCGTCCGGTAGTGCGCTTCCGGGTTGACCGGGTTGAAGTGCTGGTCGGCGAGGATCGCGCCCGGCGTCGCCGCCACGATGGCCTTCGCCTTCTGGATGTAGTACTCCGGATGATCGGGGGGCACGGCCGTCGGCACCACCACGACCTCGGCCCCGAACGCCCGCAGCAGCCGGATCTTCTCCGTGGACATCTTGTCGGGGATCGTGAAGATGCAGCGATAGCCCTTGATGGCGGCCGCGATTGCGAGTCCGATGCCGGTGTTGCCGCTGGTGCCCTCGACGACGACGCCGCCCGGCTTCAGGGCGCCGCTCTGCTCGGCGGCTTCGATGATCGCGAGGCCGATGCGGTCCTTGACCGAGCCGCCGGGGTTGAACTGCTCCGCCTTGGCGAGCACCGGCGTCCGGAGGCCGCGCGCGACCCGGCCGAGCCGGATCATCGGCGTGCGTCCGATCGCCTCGAGGACGCTGCCCAGCGGCGCCGGCGACCGACTCACTGCGGCGGCCGCGTCGACGGCTCGGAGCCGTGACGGAAGATGACGGGCTGGTAGAAGGCCATGCCCACGGCCTGGCCGTTCCGGTGGGCGGGGGCGAAGTGCAGCAGGGCGGCGCCGCGGACGGCGGCGGTGTCGAGCCCCGGGGTTCCCGACGACGCGGCGACGCGCGTGGACTCCGGCCGGACCCGGCCCGACGAGTCCACGAACAGCCGCAGCCGCACGTCGCCGTCCACGCCGTCGTCGTAGAGTCCGGCCGGATACTGGAACGGCGAATCGCTGTTCACAGCCACCGGCACGTCGTTCTCGGCCGCGGCGGCCGTCTGTACCGGCTCGCGGCTGCGGCACCCGGCCGCCGCCAGCAGCCCCGCGCCGGCCGCGATGCCCCACGCCGCGCGCACCACACTCCCGCTCATGGCGTCTCCTTGCCCGGTGCGGCGGGTGTGCCGCCCCGCGCCCGGCGCTGCAGATCGGCGAGCCGCGCGAGCGCCTCGCGCGGCGTCAGGCCGTCGAGATCCAGCGCCCGCAGCTCCGCCAGCACGGGATCCTCGGCCGGCGCGAACAGCGCCAGCTGATCGCGCGGCGACGGTGTCGACGCTACCCGGTGCCCGGCCTCGAGCGACCGCAGGACGGCGCGGGCCCGGTCGAGCAGCTCCGCCGGGAGCCCGGCGAGACGGCCGACGTGGATGCCGTAGGAACGGTCGGCCCCGCCGGGACGCAGCCGGTGGAGGAAGATCACGTCGTCGCCGGATTCGTGCACGGCCACGTTGAAGTTCACGATCCGCGCGTACCGGTCCGCGAGCTGGGTGAGTTCATGGTAGTGGGTCGCGAACACGGCCTTGCAGCCGATCCGCTCGTGCAGGTGCTCGGCCACGGCCCAGGCGATCGCGACGCCGTCGTAGGTCGAGGTGCCGCGTCCGATTTCGTCGAGCAGCACGAGGCTCGTGCGGGTCGCGTTGTGGAGGATGGACGCCGTCTCGCTCATCTCCACCAGGAAGGTGCTCTGGCCTCGCGCCAGGTCGTCGCTGGCCCCCACGCGGGTGAACAGGCGGTCCACCACGCCGATCCGCGCGGCGCGCGCGGGCACGAACGAGCCGGCCTGCGCCAGGATCACCAGCAGGGCGACCTGCCGCAGCACGGTGCTCTTGCCGGCCATGTTGGGTCCGGTGACGATCATGATCTGGTGGTCGGCGTCGAGGCGGAGGTCGTTGGGGATGAACGCCTCGCGCGGCATCACCTGCTCCACGACCGGGTGGCGGCCCGCCTCGATCTCGAGCGCGAAGCCGTCCACGACTTCGGGTCGCGTGTAGCCGTTGCGGGCGGCGACTTCAGCGAGCGACGCCAGCACGTCCGCCGCCGCCACCCGTGCGGCGGAGTCCTGGATCCGGCGGATCGCGCGGCCCGCCAGGTCGCGCACCTCGGTGAACACCCGCTCCTCGAGCGACGCGATCTCCGCTTCGGCGCCGAGCACCTTCGCCTCGTAGGCCTTGAGCTCCGGCGTCACGTAGCGCTCGGCACCGGTGAGCGTCTGGCGGCGCTCGTAGTCGGCCGGCACCGCGTCCCGGTTCGCGTGGGTGACCTCGATGTAGTAGCCGAACACCTTGTTGTAACCGACCTTCAGCGAGCCGATGCCGGTGCGCGCCCGCTCGCGCGCCTGGAGCGAGGCGATGTACGCGCGGCCGCCGTCCCGGAGCGAGCGCAGCTCGTCCAGCGCCGGCGTGTGGCCGGGACGGATCACGTCGCCCTCGCCCAGGGTCGCCGGGGGGCGGTCCACGAGAGCCGCCGCCAGGGAGGCGGCCAGGTCCGCCAGCACGTCGAACCCCGGGCCGAGGCCGTACAGGTCGCCCACCACCGCGGCGAGCGCCGGGAGGCGCTCGAGCGAACCGCGCAGCGCGCCGAGGTCCCGCGGGTTGGCGCGGCGGGCGGCCGCCTTGGCCCCCAGCCGCTCGACGTCGCGGACGCCGTCGAGGGCCTCGCGGAGCGCGGCGCGGCGCGACTCGTCGTGGACCAGCGACGCGACGGCATCGAGGCGCGCCGCGATCGCGGCGGGATCGGTGAGGGGAGCCAGCAGCCAGGCGCGCAGCAGCCGCGCACCCATCGCCGTCATGGTGCGGTCCACCACGGCGAGCAGGGTGGCGTTCTCGCCGCCGGGCCGCAGCGGCTCGACCAGCTCGAGATTGCGGCGCGTCATCGCGTCGACGTGGAGCTGGCCTTCGGTGCGGCGGGCCGCCGGCCGGCGCAGCTGTGGCACGCCAGCCGGCTGCAGCTCGGCCAGGTAGCGGAGCAGGGCGCCGGCCGCGCCCACGGCGAGGGCGTCCTCGGCCCCGAGGCCGAGGCCGTCGAGCGACGCGAGATCGAAGCGCCGGGCGAGATCCTCGCCAGCCAGGGCCGGGTCGAACTCCCACCGCTCGCGTCGGGTGACGAGCACGCCCTGCGGCGCCAGCGCGGCGGCGCCCTCCGGGACGATGACCTCGGAGGGGTTGTACCGCTGCAGCGCGGCCTCGAGCGCCGCCGCCGGGCCCGTCTCCAGGACGAACTCGCCGGTCGAGAGGTCGGCCGCGGCGAGTCCGGTGCGCGTGCCGTCGCTCGTCAGGGCGACCAGGAAGGTATTGCGTCGCTCCTCGAGCAGGTCGTCGGCCATCACGGCGCCGGGCGTCACGACCTCGATCACCTCGCGACGCACGATGCCCTTGGCCAGCTTGGGGTCCTCGACCTGCTCGCAGATGGCCACGCGGAACCCGCGCTCCACCAGGCGCTTGATGTAGACGGAGGCGGCCTTGACGGGGACGCCGGCCAGCGGCACCTCGGACGCGCCGCCGTTGTTGCGCGAGGTGAGCGTCAGGCCGAGCGCGCGGGCGCCCACCTCCGCGTCGTCCTCGAACATCTCGTAGAAGTCGCCCATGCGGAACAGCAGGATGGCGTCGCGGTGCCGCGACTTGATCTCGCGGTACTGCTGCATGAGCGGCGTCGAGACGTCGATGCCGGGCAGCGTCACGAAGCCGGCGCGACGAAGGGGTGCCCGCCGAACGAGCGCTGCAGCCGCACCGCGGCGGCCGAAGCCTCGGCCTCGGTCGCGAAGGGACCGGCGCGCACCCGCAGCAGCCCGTCCTGGCCCGTGACGATGCGTCCCGGCTGGCCGGACGCGGTGAGCCGGCGCAGCAGGTCCTGCGCGGTGCGGCTCGACTTGGTCGCCGTCAGCTGGACCTCGAACCGCGCGACGGGCCGGGTCGCCGACGTGGATTCGGGCCGCGCGGCGGGGCGCGCGCTGTCGGAGGCCGCCCCGGGCGCCGGGGCCGACGGCGTCGCGGTGTCGACGCGTGGCGGCGGCACGCCGGCGCAGCGGCCGCGATAGAAGGCGACCTGGTTGAGGAACTCCACGTCGCCGGGGGACTCGGAGCGCGCGGAGTCCAGCAGCGTGCAGGCGGCCGCCGCGTCGCCGGTTTCGAAGGCCGCCCGTCCCGCCCAGAGCGCGGCCCGGCCGCGCAGCGCGCTGGTCGGATAGTCGCTGCGCAACCGCTCGGCCAGCTGCAGTGCGGAGGCCGGGTTGCCGGCCGCGAGCGCGAGCTGCGCGAGCTGGAGCAGGGCCTGGTCCGCCCACGGCGACGTGGAGTACTCGATGGCGACGCGCCGGAGGTCGCGCTCCGCGCTGTCGCCGGACACGGCGAGGCGCCCGCGCCAGTACAGCGCCTCGACGTACGCGGCGTCGCCGGGCCGCGCCCTGGCCAGCTCCGTCGCGACGATGCGGCGGGCGGAATCGCCGCGCCCTTCCGCGGCCAGCTGGACGGCGGCCCTGAGCGCGGGACTGTCCTGAGCCGGCGAGGGCCGCGTCGCCGCGGCCGCTCCGACGGGAACCGCCAGCGCCAGGGCGAACATCCGGACTCCGGTCCGGCGCCGGGCGCACTCGAACCCGCTCACGCCGGCACCCCCGCTCGGACGCCGAGCGACAACACGGCCTCGGTCACGACGCCGGCCTCGTCCGACACCGTGGTGCTCTTGAGCCGCGTGTCGGCCTTGAGCAGGGTCGCGAGCCCGTCGTCGAGCTCACGGCCCGACCATCGGGCCGCGTCGCGAACCCAGCCGGAAGCCTCGTCGCTCCAGCTCCGCAGGCCGAACGGCCGGGCCGCCTGAATCGCCCGGAACACCCGGTCCCGTGCGGCGGCGCCGGAGTCGCCGGCGTCGAGGTGGGAGCGGGCAAGGGCCAGACCGACGAACGCGGTGGCGACTGCGGAGATCAGCCGCACGCCGGAAGTGCCGGGGCTCGCCAGCAGCCGCGGGACCATGGCCGCGGCTTCCGGAATGCGCCGGCCCGTGACCGCGTCGACGAAGTCGCCCACGGTCTCGCCATGGCGCACGCCGACGAGGTCGGTGACGTCCGCGACCGTCACCGGCCGGCCCCCGGCCGCTGTGGCCAGCTTCGCCACCTCGGCCGCGAGCTGCGCGAGGTCGTCACCGACCGCCTCCTGCAGGTGGCGCGCCGCATCGTCCTCGATGACGATGCCGCCCTGCTTCGCGTGATGGTGAATCCACTTGAGCACCCGCGCCGGCTCGAGCAATTCGAACTCCACCGCGCCCTCCGCCCGCTCCAGGCCGGGGTCCGGCTTCGTGCCCGCCGACTGCACCAGCACCAGCACCGTCTCGGGCAACGGCCGGCCGACGTAGCCGGTGATGGCGGTCCGCAGGGACTGCTGCCTGGTCCGCTTCTGCTGGAGGCACTCCACCTCGCTCACCACCACGCAGCGCCGCGCCGCGAGCATCGGCGGCGTCTCCACGAGCGAGTGGAACTGGTCCGCGCTGAGCTCGGGCGCGCGGCGGCGGTCCAGGTTGAACTCGCGCGTCGGCTCCTCGACGGCCAGCTCCGTGATCCGGCGCACGGCCTCGTCCTTCAGGAGCTCCTCGTCGCCGTAGAAGTAGTAGACAGGCTGGACCTCGCCCCTGGCGAGGGAGCGCTGCAACGCATCGAACGACCGGCCCGGCATCGGGCGCAACTTAGCCCGAAACGGAATGCCGCAACAGGCTGGAGAGAGCTACGGACCGCCCCACACGGCGGGCACGTCGAACCGCACGCGCTCCTGGCCCGAGGCGGGAGTCGCTTGCTCGACGACGAGGATGGAATTCAGCGGGTGGAAGGTCTCGAGGGGGAGCCGGGGGAGGTCGATCGGCAGGCCGGAATGGACGGCGGCCGCGTGGTTCGTGGGCGTCGCCGCGGCCGCCCACCCGGGCGCGGCGGAGGCCCACTCGGACCGCGCGGCGCGGCGCGCGGCCCGCGTCTGGAGCCAATCCCAGCCGATGAAGCCCGCGGTGGCCACCACCAGCAGCGTGCCGAACGCCCCCGACCAGCGGATCATGCCCGGCATTCGCACGGCCAATTCACCCCGCAGCCGGCGCCGCAGGCTCGGCCCGAACCCCCTCGACATGCCGACCGAGGGCAGCCCGCGCAACAGGTTGACGCCGGCGCGGAGCGCCGCATCGAACCTCCGGCACGGGGCGCACAATGCCAGATGCGCATCGGCCTCGGCCTTGCTCAGGGGGGTCAGCAGGCCGTCTGCGAAGTCGGAGTATCTTTCTCGGAACTCACAACAGTTCATGCGGGTCCGGGCATGGACCCTTGGTCTTACCGCTCAGGGCGCCGCCTGTTCCGCGGCGCCCTGGACGGGGTCAGTCGAGGTGGGGCTGGATGATGGCGGCGAAGCTGTTCCGGGCGCGGTTCAGCCGGCTCTTCACCGTACCGAGGTTGCAGCCCGTGATCTCGGCGATTTCTTCGTAGGTCTTCCCCTCGAGCTCGCGCAGGACGAAGACGACCCGGTGGTGCTCCGGGAGCTTGGACACCGACTGCTCCACCAGCTCGCGCAAGTGGCGCTTGCGGAACAGGTCGTCGGGCCGCGAGCTGGAGTCCTCGAACTGCAGCGGGCGGTGGTCCGCTTCCCAATGCCGCTTGATCGTCTGGAACAGGACCAGCGGATTCCGGCTGCGGTTGCGCAGCTCGTTCTTCGCGAGGTTGGACGCGATCGTGTACGCCCAGGTCGAGAACTTCTTGCTCTGGTCGAAGCGGTGAAGGTGCCGGTAGATCCGGATGAACACTTCCTGCACCAGGTCTTCGGCACGTTCCCGGTCGCCGACGGTGCGGTAGATGAAGTTCAACAGCCGCACCTGGTACCGCGAAACCAGCTCGTCGAAGGCGCGGTCGTTGCCTTCGAGGAACGCCTGCACCACTTGGCCGTCGTCGAGGGCCGCAAACGGGGCGCCCAGGGTCCGATGGGGACTGTGAATCGCGTCCTTCATCGCCAGGGTCATGTGGTCACCCGCTTCCAAATGGGGAGTCTCTTACTCCCTAACAGCATTAAGCGTACCCACCAGCTATGCCCGGCTGGCATGATGGTCAAGGCGTTGTCTCGGAAAAACTTGTCCTGCCTGGTGGCTCCCGAAGCGCCCCGATCGGGCGAGAGCGCCTGTCCTCTGGAGGCTACAGTCCCAGGTGAAAACCTGCGAAAAAGAGAACAGCCAGCGCAGTCTTGGCGTCGGCCAGCTCGCCGCCCCGGATCATGGTGAGCGCCTGGCTGATGGGCACGGCCTTGAGCTCGAGGAACTCGTCCGGCTCCGGCCGCTGATCCTCGGTCTTCACGACGAGGTCGAACGCGGCGAACAGGTGGATGCGCTCGTCGGTGAACCCGGGCGTGGTGTAGATCGTGGTGAGCCGCTGCCACCGTGCGGCCGTGGCCCCCGCCTCCTCGAGCAACTCGCGGCGCGCACAGGTCTCCGGTGATTCGCCGGTCTCGAGCCGGCCGGCGGGGATCTCCCAGATCGGCCCGCCGGCGGCGTAGCGGTACTGCCTGATCAGCAGGAGTTGCGGATCGTCCCCCGCGGAGAGCACGGGGAGCACGGCGGCGGCGCCGGGATGCCGGATCATCTCGAGCTCGCCGCTCTGTCCGTTTGGATAGCGGACGGTGTCGACGTCGAGGTTCACGACTCGTCCCGAGTAGACCCGCCGGGTCGCGGTCCGATCCTTGACCTCGCTCACTTGCTCCGCCCCCACATGACGCGATCCACGATGGGCCCTTCGTGCAGGGCCGCGAGCCCCGCCTGGATCTGGCTCCTGTCTCCGACGACGACGATCGCGAAGTGGTCGGGATCGAGATACTGGCGGGCGACGCGCTGTACGTCGGCGGCGGTCACCGCGTCGATGCGCGGGATGTAGCTGGCGTACCAGTCGAGCGGCAGGCCGTAGAGGAGCAGGTCGCCGAACTGCCGCGCGGCTCCCCCGGTGGTCTCGAATTCGCCGGGCAGGCCGAGGGTGATGTACGCCTTGGCCTTGTCCAGCTCGGCCCGGGGCACCGAGTCGTCGCGGATGCGGCGCAGCTCGAGCAGGAACTCGATGAGCGCACTGTCGGTCTTGGCCGTGACCACGGACGAGGCGGCGACGAAGGGACCCGCCTGGCGGCGCATCGCGAACTGCGAGCTGGCGCCGTACGTGTAGCCGTGCGTCTCGCGCAGGTTCTGGTTGAGGCGCGACGTGAACGATCCGCCGAGGACGGTGTTGAGCACCTCGAGCGCGAAGTAGTCGGGTGTCGAGCGGCTCGCGCCGACCTGGCCGATGCGGAAGACGGACTGCGCGGCGCCGGGCTTGTCCACCAGGTAGATCGTGCGCGCCGCGCCGGCGGGCGGCGTCGCCTCCGGCACGGGAGCCGCGTCGACGCGTGCCCAGCTCCCCCACCGGGCGGCCACGAGCTGCCGGGCTTCCTCCAGGGTCACGTCGCCCACGACGAGCAGGCGCGCGCCGTTGGGCCGGTAGTACGACCGGTAGAAATCCACCACGCGGTCGCGGCTCAACGCGGCGGTCGAGGCCTCGGTGCCGCTGATCGGGCGGCCGTACGGGTGCGACGGGCCGAACACGATGGCGGCGAACGCGATGTTCGCCATTGCCACCGGCTGGTCCTGCTGCTGGAGGATCTGGGCGCGCCGCAGGTCCCGCTGGCGCGCGACCTCCGAGTCGGGGAAGGTCGGGCGCAGCACGACGTCGGCGAGGAGGTCCAGCGCCGCGCCGAGCCGCCGCTTGGGCACGTGGAGCGACGCGAAGGCGCCGTCGTAGCTGGCGCCGGTGTTGAGCGAGGCGCCGAGGAAGGCGGCCTCATCGGCGATGTCGAGCGCGGCGCGCGACCCGGCGCCCTGCTGCAGCATGAGCGCGGTGAAGGTGGCCAGGCCGGGCAGGGAGTCGGGGTCCCGCGCCGTGCCGGCGTCCACCATCAGCGTGACGTCGACGACCGGGACCTTGTGCATCTCGACCACGGCGATCTCGAGCCCGTTGGGCAGCGTGGCGGTCCGGACCGCCGGCACCCGGAGCGCCGGAGGCGGCGGCAGCGTGGGTGGGCGTGAGCGATCCGGGCGCTGGGCGGCGAGCGCCCCCGGAGCGAGGGCGGCCAGCACCGCGGCGAGCGCGAGCGCACGCGGGCGAGGAGGGCGCAGGGCGGTCATCGGGAGGCTCCTTCGGTCGCTGCGAGCTCGGTGTGGCCGGCCGGCACGACGCTCAGCACGACGCGGTGCGGGCGGACGAGGTAGTCCCGCGCGAGGCGCTGGACGTCGGCGGGCGTGACGCGGCGGTAGCGGTCGAGGTCCGGCTCGAAGTAGTCGGGGGTGCCCACGAAGTAGTCGTAGTAGTTGAGCTGGTCGGCCTTGCCGCCGAACGAGCCGACGCGCTCCATCCGGTCGAGGAAGCCGGCCTCGATGCCGTTCCGCGCCCGCTCCACCTCGCGCACGGTCGGACCGGAGTCGGCGAGGGCGCGGAGCTCGCGGTCGATCACCGCCGCCAGCTCGTCGAGGGCGTGCCCGGGCCTAGCGGTGGCGAAGATCTCGAACTTGCCGTCGATCCGGCCGCCATCCTGGAACGCCGCGACCTGGGTGGCGATCTGCAGCTCGTACACCAGCCGCTTGTAGAGACGCGACGCCTTGCCGCTGGCCAGGATGTCGGCCAGCATCTCGAGCCCGGCGTCGTCCGGCGCGAAGGCCTTCTCGGTGTGCCAGGCGTCGTAGACGCGGGGGAGCTGGACCCGGTCCTCGAGCGTGGCGTACACGTCGGCCGGCAGCGACACCGCGGGGGGCGGCGCGCGCTTGACGGCGGGGCCGCGGGGCACGCCGCCGAACCAGTGCCGCACCAGGGCGCGCACCTCGGCCGCCGTCACGTCGCCCGCGACCACCAGCGTGGCGTTGCTGGGCGTGTAGTAGGTGCGGTCGAACTGCCGCACGTCCTCGATGCTCGCCGCGTTGAGGTCGGCCATCGAGCCGATCACCGGCCAGCTGTACGGGTGATCGGGCGGATAGAGCCGCTTGAGGATGTTCTCCTGCGCGAGGCCGTAGGGCTGGTTCTCGTAGCTCTGGCGCCGCTCGTTCTGCACCACGCCGCGCTGCAGGTCCACCTTGGGCGGCGTGATCTCCGCCAGCAGGAACCCCATCCGGTCCGAGTCGAGGTACAGCATCAGGGCCAGCGCGTTCGAGGGCCCGTCCTCGAAGTAGTTGGTGCGGTCCTCGGTCGTGGAGCCGTTGTTGTCGCCGCCGGCGGCCTCGAGCAGCCGGTCGAAGTCGCCGGTGGGCACGTGCTCGGAGCCCATGAACATCAGGTGCTCGAACAGGTGGGCGAAGCCGGTGCGGCCCGGCCGCTCGTCCGAGGACCCGACGTGGTACCAGGTATTGACGGTCACGATCGGCACCGAGTGGTCCTCGTGCACGATCACCTTGAGACCGTCGGGGAGCGTGAACGAGGTGTATGGGACGTGCAGCGCCTGGGCGGCCAGGGGGCGGGCGGCGGCGGCCGCCAGGAGCAGGCAGACGGCCATCGCCCGGAGCCCCCGGGCCGCGTGACAGCGAGTGGTCATGCTCACCTCGTCGAGTGACAGCTTGGTGGAGCGCAGCGCGGTACGGTCCGCTAGATCTCGAACGGCTGGCCGAGTCCGGGCGTGTCCACCTGCTTGATCCGGAGGTCGCGCAGCAGGCCGGCCATCGCCTGGAGCTGCTCGGTCTCGCCGTGCACCGTGAAGGCCCGTTTGGGAGTCTCCCCGAGGCCTACGACCCACTGCCGGAGTTCGTTTCGGTCGGCGTGCCCCGAGTACCCGCCGATGGTCGCCACCTCGCAGCGGCGGGGCACCATCTCGCCGTAGATCCGCACCTCGCTCGCCCCTGCCTGGAGGCGCGCGCCGAGGGTGTAGCTGGCCTGGAAGCCGACGATGAGCACCAGGTTGCGGTGGTCGCCGATGCCGTTGCGCAGGTGGTGCAGGATCCGGCCGGACTCCGCCATGCCCGAGGCGGCGATGATGATCGCGGGCCCCCGGACCCCGTTGAGGGCCTTGGACTCCTCCACCGAGCGGACGTACTTCACCAGCGGAAAGCGGAACAGATCGTCGGTTTCGCGCACCAGCCGTTCCGACGGGTCGAACGCCTCGGGGTGCAGCCGGAACACGTCGGTCGCGTTCACGGCGAGCGGCGAGTCCACGTAGATCGGCACCTTGGGGATCGCGTTGTCGCGCGCCAGGCCGTGCAGCTCGTAAATGAGCTCCTGCACCCGCTCGATCGCGAAGGCCGGGATGAAGATCTTGCCGCCCCGGGCGGCCACCTTGTTCACGTAGCCGGCCAGCATGGTCTGCGCTTCCATCACCGACTCGTGGACCTTGTTGGCGTAGGTGCTCTCGACGATCAGCACGTCCGAGGGACCCTGGGGCGGCTTCGGGTCGCGGATGATCGGGAGGCCCCAGCGTCCGATGTCGCCGGAGAACACGATGCGGCGCTTGGCGCCCGCGGCGTCCAGGTCGAGCACCACCGACGCCGAGCCGAGCATGTGGCCCGCGTCGAAGTACGTCAGGCGGATGCCCGGCGCGATGTCGAGCGGCTTCTCGTAGGGCAGGCCCACCATGTGGTCGACGACGCGGGTCGCGTCCTGCGCCGTGTACAGCGGCTCGGCGAGGTGGTTGCCCCCGCGCTTCTTGAGGAACTCGAAGTCCTTCTCCTGGATGAAGCCGGAGTCCGGCAGCATCACGCTCGCGAGGTCGCGGGTGGCGGAGGTGCAGTAGATCGGCCCGGTGTAGCCCAGCTTCACCAGCAGCGGGAGCCGGCCGGTGTGGTCGATGTGGGCGTGGCTCACGACCACGAGGTCGATGTCGCCCACCGCGAGCGGGAAGTTCTCGTTCTTCTTCCGGGCCTCCTCGCGGCGTCCCTGGAACATCCCGCAGTCGAGCAGGATGCGCTTGGGACCGATCTCGAGCAGGTGCATCGAGCCGGTGACTTCGCCGGCGGCGCCCCAGCAGGTCAGTCGCATCAGCCCTCCCGCTGGAACACGGCCAGCAGCCGGCGGGGCCCCAGGGCCACCAGCTCGACCAGGGTCCAGCCGCCGCGGCGGCGCTCGTTCAGCTCGTCGGTGAGGGTTTCCTCGTCGGCGAGGCCCCGGCCCGAGAGCCGGATGATGGCGGTCTGGTACTCGGTCATGGTCAGCGGGTCCCGAACAGGCGGTCGCCGGCGTCGCCGAGGCCGGGCAGGATGTAGCCGTGGGCGTTGAGCTGCCGGTCGAGCGCGGCGGCGTAGACCGGGACGTCGGGGTGCTCGTCGAGCATCCGCTTCACCCCCTCGGGCGCGGCCACGATGCACAGCAGCCGGATCGAGCGGGCGCCGGCCTTCTTGAGCGTGGTGCAGGCCGCCGCCGCCGAGCCCCCGGTGGCGAGCATCGGGTCGAGGACGAAGAAGTCCCGCTGTTCCTGGGCGCTGGGCACCTTGAAGTAGTAGTCCACCGGCTCCAGGGTTTCGTGGTCCCGGTACAGGCCGATGTGGCCCACCCGGGCGGCGGGCACCAGGCGGAGGATCCCGTCCACCATCCCCAGGCCGGCGCGCAGCACCGGCACGAGCGCGAGCTTCTTGCCGGCGACCTTCTCGCCGGTCATGTGCTCGAGCGGGGTGTCGAGCTCCACGGGCTCGGTGGGCAGGTCCTTGGTGACCTCGTAGAACATGAGCATCGCGATCTCGCTCACCAGGTCGCGGAAGTCCTTGACCGGGGTCCGCTTGTCGCGCAGGACGTGGAGTTTGTGGCGGATGAGGGGATGGTCGGGAATCGCGAGATTGGGGAAGGAGGGCATGCTCTAAACTGCGCCGCAGGCGGCCGTTCGGGAAGGCGGACGGCGCCGCCTCGGCCACGCTGCAACTCTGCAACCCCTGGCACTATCTTTGGTGCCGCCGGCCAGGTAGCTCAGTTGGTAGAGCAGCGGACTGAAAATCCGCGTGTCGGCAGTTCAATTCTGCCCCTGGCCACTGTGCTGATGCGCAACCAGCGCCTCGGGTTGTCCGCCAGTTCACTGCCGGCGTGCGGCAGGCGCTAGCGCTGCGGGTCGTTCATTGACTGGGCGTCAGTGTGGCTTGGGTCCGCCGCCCGCCGCCGCGCGCTTCTGTAGCCCACCAGCGTGCGCCGTTCCTCGTCCCACAGCTTCAGGAACACGCACGCGAGGCTGTGCCGCAGCGTGAGGCGCGTGACCCGCTGCAACACCGGGTTCTCGTCCAGGCACTCCTGCAGGCGGTAGTTGGGAATCCGGCTGCTCAGGTGATGGATGTGGTGCAGGCCGATGTTGCCCGTCAGCCACTGCAGTGCGCGCGGCAATGCGTAGTAGGAGCTGCCCCGGATCCCGGCCGCCACGTAGTCCCACTCGGCTTCGTGCTCCCAGTACGTCTCGCGGAACTGGTGCTGGATGTAAAACAGCCACACGCCGAGCGAGGAGGCCAGCAGCGTGATGGGGAGCTGCACCATGAGGAAGTGCTTCAGCCCGATCGTCAGCGCCATGGCCGCCACCGTCGCCGCCAGCCCCAGGTTGGTCCAGTAGATGCTGCGTCGTTCGCGCTTCCAGGAGCGCGGGACCAGCGTGGGCAACCGGTGGCGAATGATGAAGTGGATCGGCGGGCCGATGACGAACAGGACGAGCGGATTGCGGTACAGCCGGTATGTCAGCCGTTGCCACCGGCTGCGTCCGAGATACTCCCGGACCGTGAGCGTGTCGATATCACCGAAGCCGCGCCGTTCGAGATTGCCCGACGTCGCGTGATGCATGGCGTGGATCTTCCGCCAGTACCCGTAGGGCGTCAGCGTGAAGATCCCGATCACGCGCCCGGCGAGGTTGCTGATCCGTGACGACGGGAAAAAGGCCCCGTGCCCGCAGTCGTGCTGGATGATGAACAGCCGGACCAGGAATGCAGCCGCCGGCACCGCGAGCGTCAGCGTGATCCAGTACGCTCGCTCCACGAACAGCAGCATCACGACCCACAGTGCCACGAGCGAGAGGACCGTGGCCACGACCTGCCGCACACTGCGCCTCCAGTCCGGACGTCTGTAGGGCGCCAGGCTGTCGAGGGACGGCAAAGGAGCTGGGGTGGGGCCGCCGGGGCCGGGGGTAACCACTAGTGCATTCTACCCAGTCGGCCACCGGATATCGATGGGCCGGGCCCGATGCGGCTGGCGTCGCTCCGGTGCCAGCCGGGAGCCCAGCGCCGGCATCCCCGGAGTCTAGAACAGGTTCGCTGCCCGCACCCGGAAGTCCACGTTGTCCCGCATCCACTTCCACAGGTCGTGCTGCTCCGCCAGCGGCTGGTCGGCCTTGTACTGCAGGTGCCAGCCCGCCATGACCTGCTGCTCTTGCGTCCACAGCCGCACGCGCTGGCGCCGGACCTGCCGCTTCCAGTCCTCGCCGACCGAGGGATTGGCGTACAGCAGGCGGACGGTGACGCTGCGCGAGAGGAACTCGAGCGGTCCGAGGTCGATGTGCGCGTAGGGGCTCTCGTTCGCGACGAGCCGGGTGCCCGGCGGCACGTCCGGCACGCCGTCCGAGAGCACGACCACGCTGAGCGGAGCGAGGACGAGGCCGCGCTCCTTCACGAGCTCCGCCACCCGCTGGAAGAACGCGTTGAAGTCGGTGTACGCGTCGTTCGGCGGAAACCAGGTCCGGAGGTCCGCGGCGATCTGCCCGGGGTCGCGGCCGACGAAGTCGTTGATCGGGTGGAACGGCTTCGGCTCCCCCGGGCGCTCGCCGCCGATCGAGCCCACGAACAGGGCGCTCGGCGGCTTCAGGCTGTCCAGGGCCTGGAGGTGCGAGACGATGTAGACGGCTGCGAACTGCACGGCGTCATCGTACAGCTTCGCGTCGCGGAACGATCCGCTCGCGTCGATGCCGATGATCAGCGTGTTCGGCGCGGGCTCGCCGGGCTGGGCCCCGCCGGCGCTGCAGGCGCCGAGCAGGAGGGTGGCCAGCAGCGCTGCGCGGCGCGTCATGCGCCCGCCCGCGCCATCGGCTGCGCCACCGGAGCGCTCACCCGGGGCGTGGTCGCCAGCACCTCGTCCAGGGAGCGGAACGGCAGGGCGAAGACCGGGCGGCCGAGGATCACCACCACGGCCAGGTTGAGCCCCGCCGCCAGCACCTGGAGGACGGGCAGCGTGAGCAACTCGAACACCTGGCGCGATTCCGCCCTGAACCACTCCGACTCCGCCTTGAGGGCGGTGACGGGTCCGCGCCAGAACTCCGCGTCCAGGTCCCCGCCCGCGGCCACGCGGGTCTGCGCGCCGGGCATGCTGTGGCGCGCGAGTATGCCGAGGAAGGTCGGCGTGCCGAAGCGGCCGAACAGGAACCACGTCATCGCGCGGACGCCCGCCCAGCCGAAGGAGGCCAGCAGCAGCGTCGAGACGAAGCCGAGCTTCAGGCCGGTCTGGCTCGCGATCCACGGCGTGATGGCGTCGATCAGCTCCCGGTACAGGAACAGCACCTCGAAGAACATCACCGCCGCTTCGGCGATCACCATGCCGACGATCTCGGTGGTGCGGCGCGACTTGATCGCCTCGGACAACACCTGGATGGCCGCGTAGCTGCCCGAGACGACGACGAACAGGAACGGCCACAGCACCAGGCCCACGCCCAGGCCCGAGAGCTGCCGGCCGGTGATGTCCGCCAACAGCTCCGTCACGGTGGGCCGGAGGGTGAACGTGAAGATCGTGGCCTCGAGCGCGGACCACAGGAGCAGGAACAGGAAGGCGACCCAGGGCACCCCCGGCTGGAAGTACTGCCGCGTGCCCCAGTCGAGCAGGGCGAACGGCCGCGTGACGAGGAACTTGAGCAGCCGCCAGACCAGCGAGCCCGCGAGCCTCACCAGGTTCCAGATCCAGCCCAGCAGGACGACCGCGAGGCGCACCAGGCCGGCCCAGTAGAACCAGATCATCCTCCCGGCGTCCCACCACGACAGCAGCAGCACCGTGAGGAACCCGCCGCGCCCGGAGCGGAACGGCAGGGTGTAGAGCGAGGCCACGGTGCACCACAGCCCCGCGACGAGGAGCGACGCGGGCAGGAGCAGGAACGCCGCCTTGGCCGCGCCCGCCGCGGCCGTGGTGCCGGTGAAGGTGAACGGCAGCACCAGCCGCTGGAAGTCGAGGATCCAGGTGAACCCCGACGCGATGAACCGGAGCGTCTGCTGCCACGGCTCCGGCAACGTCTGCTGCAGGGACACGAGCATTGCCTCATCTCCGTTGCGGGAGGTGGACGAGCCCATGGTCGTCGTCCGGATGACCTGCGGAGCGGTGGCGCCGTAACCCGTGGCGGCCGTCGACCGCGGGGCGGACCGGAGGGCGCGGGGCCCTGCCGGTGAGGCGCCGCAACGAGTTAGCCCCGGTCGCGTACCGGCCGGGGCCGTTCGTCCTGCAGCAGAATTGTGACCGGCGCGAACGCCGGGGAAGGACCGTTCAGCTCAGGGGTCCGCCCCGACGTTCGCGTAGTAGCCGGCGACCCGGTCGCGGGCTCCCGCCCGCGTGTACACGTCCGGGCGTCGCGACGCGATCACGGCGGCGATGACGGCGGCGACCTCCTCGGCGCTCTGCGAGTCCGGGAGCTGCCGGGAGTCGGGCCCGCCGTGGATGGCGTTCAGGCCGAAATCGGTGCGCACCACCGGAGGCGAGACGATGGAGAACTGGATCCCGGGGTGCGTCTGCTGCACTTCGGCGCGCATCGTGGCGGTCAGCGCGTTGAGGAAGTGCTTGGCACCGCAGTAGGCCGAGCGGATGACCGCGAAGGGGATCCGGCCCAGCATCGACGAGACGTTGATGACGTGCCCGTCGCCGCGGGCCTTGAAGTGCGGCAGCACCTCCTGCATCCCGTACAGCGCCGTCTTCACGTTCTGGCGCATCACCTGGTCGACGTCGTCGTCGGTGAGCGCGG
>Ga0335085_10003656_pt1 | contig 26341 bp, 29 predicted proteins | sample Lox_Sample_45_FD_206712 | JGI IMG/M metagenome (GOLD analysis project Ga0335085, IMG submission 206712) | Soil microbial communities from Loxahatchee National Wildlife Refuge, Florida, United States - Lox_Sample_4.5 | ecosystem: Environmental > Terrestrial > Soil > Wetlands | place: USA...
GAGGGCGGCTCCCCGGCCAAGGACCAGAAAACGGTCGCGGCCGGTAGCTCCGGCTCCTGAGGCGTCACTCTCCGGCTTGCGCTCAGCCCGCGAGGAAGCGGGCGACCGCTGCGCGGCGGGACGCTTCAGAGACGGTGAGGCCTTCTTCGCCGGAGGGCAGCCTGATCGCGCCGGTGGGGTACAGGACCTTCGTGGGAGGCGTCCCTCCGATCGACAGCGCGGCGAACAGCGCGAGCAGTTCCGGGCCGCTCATGTCGGAGACGATCGCCGGCGGGGCGTTCCAGGCGATCAGGGGCAGGCGCAGGAAGCTCGAGGGCGACAGCAGCCGCGATTTCATGTCGTTGAACAATGCCTGCTGGTGCTGCTCGCGCTGGATGTCCGTCTCGTGGGGCTCACACAGGTTCTTCCTCGTGCGCGCGAGCGCGAGCGCCTGCTTGCCGTCGAGGTGATGGGTCCCGGCGGGCAGCCGCAGCGTGTACCCCCCGTTGCGGAAGCCCCCGTTGATCTTCGACACGACGCAGCCGCCGGTGTAGGTGATCCCGCCCATCGCGTCGATCAGCTGGGGGAAGTTTTCGAAGTTCACTTCCACCAGGTGGTTGATCGGGATCCCGAGCCAGTGCTGGAGCACCGAGATCGACAGTGCCGGGCCGCCGAACTCGTGGGCCGCGTTGATCTTCTGGAGCCCGTGCCCGGGAATTTCCACAACCGTGTCGCGGGGGATCGAAAGCCGCGCCGAGTGACCCCCACCGGTGCGGATCAGCATGATCGTGTCCGATCGTCCGGGGCCGGTCGTTTCCGCACCCGGTTCCCTGCTGTTCTTCTGTCGCCGGTCGGACCCCAGCACGAGGATGTTGCTCGCCGACGTGAGCGGAAAGCCCGACGGCGACAGCGCCGCGTCGACGTCCGACGGCGGGGCCGTGCGCTCGAAGTGGGAGCTGAGCAGGAACAGGATCACCGACAGGAGCAGCCAGCCGAGGATCACCGCGCCGAGCGTGAGCAGGATCCGTTTCGGCGTCGTCCAGCGGCGCCAGCCCTCTCGCGCGGGGCCCCCGGGTGTCCCCGACCGGCGCCGGGGGGCGGGCAGCACGCGGCCGTCCGCGGAGGCCGGCTGCGCCCCACGTTCCGGGATGAGCCTGCGGCGGCTGCGGTAGCGCGTGTACCGCGGAGGTTCTTCGTGGTGCTCTTCAGGCATCCTGGCGGCGAACAGCCGCAGCCTATATTTGCGCGATGACCCAACCCGGGGCGCCAGTTGGGCGGCTGGTCGTGTGTCCCACTCCGATCGGCAACCTCGACGACGTGACGCTGCGGGTCCTTTCGACGCTCGCGGCCGCGGACCTGGTTGCGTGCGAGGACACCCGCCGCAGCGGGCGCCTGCTCGAGCGCCACGGGATCCGCCGCCCGCTGGTCAGCTACCACGAGCACAACGAAGCCGCCCGCGCGCGAGAGCTGGCCGCGCGGATCGCCGCGGGCGGGCTGGTGGCGCTCGTCAGCGACGCCGGCATGCCGCTGGTGGCCGACCCCGGCCACGTGCTCGTGCAGACCTGCATCCGCGAGGGGCTGCCGCTGGAGGTGCTGCCGGGAGCGAGCTCCGTCGTGACGGCGCTGGTCGCCTCGGGGCTGCCCGCCGCCCGCTGGCGCTTCGTCGGCTTCCTGCCGCGGCGCCGCGCCGAGCGCGAGCAGCTGCTCACGGGCTCCGAGGAGGTGGTGGTGGCCTTCGAGTCACCGCAGCGCCTGCCCTCGACGCTCGAGCTGCTGGCGCGGAGGGAACCAGGGCGGGCGCTGGCCGTCTGCCGGGAGCTCACCAAGCTGCACGAGGAAGTCTCGCGTGGGACCGCCGCCGAGCTGGCGGAGCGCTTCGGCAACGAGGCGCCGAAAGGGGAGATCGTGCTCGTTTGCGCGCCGGCCGAGCGCCCCGTCGAGGTCGGGCGCGAGCAGGCCGTGGCGGCGCTGCGCGAGCTGGTCGACTCCGGCGCGCGCCCGCGGGTGGCGGCGGGGGCGCTCGCACGCGTGACCGGGCTGCCCGCAAACGAGCTCTACCGGGCGCTGATGAGCGACGCTCGCGAGCGGCCGTAGCTCACGCGCGAGCTCCCGCGGGTGCGGTCTCCCGCGACGGGCGCCGACGGGGATAGCCTGCAACGCACGGAGCGCCGATGTCCTTCTATGTGACGACACCGATCTACTACGTCAACGCCGAGCCCCATCTCGGTCACGCGTACACCACGATCGCGGCCGACGTGATGGCCCGCCACCACCGCCAGCGGGGCGAGGAGGTCTTCTTCCTGACGGGCACCGACGAGCACGGCGAGCCGGTCGCCGACGCCGCCCACGCGCTCGGGGTCGGCCCGCAGGAGCTGGCGGACCGCAACGCGGAGCGCTTCCGGGCGCTGGCCCCACGGCTGTCGGCCAGCAACGACTTCTTCATCCGCACCACCGACCCCCAGCACGAAGCCAAGGTCCAGGAGATCCTCGGCCGCGTGCGCGACAACGGCTACGTCTACGAGGGCACCTACGAGGGCTGGTACTGCCCCCGCTGCGCCGACTTCAAGGCCGAGAACGACATCGACCCCGGCAACCTCTGCCCGATCCACCACATCGAGCTCACCCGCGAGAGCGAGGAGAACTACTTCTTCAAGCTGTCCGCCTTCCAGGAGCGCCTCGAGCGCCTGTACGCCGAGCGTGACGCGTTCGTCTCGCCCGTCACGCGCCGCAACGAGGCGCTCGCCTTCATCCGCTCGGGGTTGCGCGACGTCCCCCTCACGCGCCGGCGGCTGACCTGGGGGGTGCAGGTCCCGTGGGACCACGAACACGTCTTCTACGTGTGGTTCGACGCCCTGCTCAACTACGTCTCGGCGCTGTCCTACGCGCGCGAGGGCGAAGACCTGTTCGAGCGCCTGTGGCCGGCCAGCTACCACCTGATCGCCAAGGACATCCTGCGCTTCCACGCGGTCTACTGGCCGGCCCTGCTGATGGCCGCCGAGATCGAGCTGCCCGAACACCTCTACGTGCACGGCTACCTGCTGATGGACGGGGAGAAGATGAGCAAGTCGCTGGGCAACGTCCTGGACCCGTTCGCGGTGATCGACCGCTTCGGGGCCGACGCGCTGCGCTTCTACCTGCTCCGGGAGGTCCCCTTCGGACAGGACGGCTCGGTCTCCACCGCCTCCTTCGAGGTGCGCTACGAGACCGAGCTGGCCAACGAGCTCGGCAACCTCGCCTCGCGCACGATCGGCATGCTGGGGAAATACCGTGGCGGGGAGCTTGCCGACGGCGAGCTCGACCCGGTGCTGGCAGACGACTTCGACGGCCTGGTGGGGCAACTGTGCGCCCACATCGACCGTGCCGAACTGACCCAGGCACTCGACCTCATATGGCAGCGCGTGCGCAGGCTCAACCGCTATGTCGAGGAGCGAGCCCCGTGGACGTTGGCGAAGGATCCCGAGCGGGCCGAGGAGCTCGACCGTGTGCTGCGCTCGCTGGTCGAGGGACTGCGGTCGGTGACGGTCCTGCTGTGGCCCTTCATCCCCAACAGCGCCGAGCGTCTGCTGGCCGCGCTGGAGGCCCCGGAGCGGGAGCTGACGGAGGCCGCGCTGGGTCCCGGCCACGTGCGCCGGGTCCAGGAGATCGCGCCGCTGTTCCCGAAGGACGTCGAGCCCGCCCAGGCCTGAGCGCCCGGCGCGACGGCGCCAGCGATGATCGACTCACACACCCACCTGGATCTCTGCGAGCCGCCCAACGCCGAGCTCGTGGCGGCGGCCGAGCAGGCCGGCGTGACGCGCATCCTCACGGTCGGGATCGACGGCTCCTCCTGCCGCGCGGCCCTGGCCGCGGCCGAGGATTTCCCCCAGGTCTACGCGGCCGTCGGCAGACATCCCAACTCGGCCCGCGGCTTCGACGACGCCGACCTCGCCGAGCTGCGGGCGCTGGCCGCCCACCCACGCTGCCTGGCGATCGGCGAGACGGGCCTGGACTTCTATCGCGACTACGCACCCCACAGCGACCAGCAGCGCGCCTTCGCGGCCCAGATCGCGCTCGCCCGCGAGCTCGGCAAGCCACTGGTGATCCACACGCGCGCGGCGGCCGACGAGACGCTCGAGCAACTGGCGGCCGAAGCCGAGGGGGTGGAGGTGGTGATGCACTGCTTCTCGATGCCCGAGCAGCTCGAGGAGTGCCTGCGGCGGGGCTACTGGATCTCGTTCGCCGGCAACGTCACCTACCCGAGCGCCCGCGATCTCGCGGAGGCCGCCACGCGCGTGCCGGAGGAGCGGATGCTGGCCGAGACCGACGCCCCGTACCTGACCCCCCAGGTGGTTCGCAAGCACCGCAACCAGCCCGCCTTCGTGGCCCACACGCTGCGCTTCCTGGCCGAGCTGCGGGGCGTCGAGGAGGCCATCCTCGGCCGGGCGCTGGAGCACAACGCCGCCCGCCTGTTCGGCTGGTCATGAGCCCGCCCGGGGCGGCGCCGGCGCAGCCGAGCCTGCGGCGCCTGCAGCGCTTCGGCGTCCGTCCGGACCGCGAGCTGGGCCAGAACTTCCTGATCGACTCGAACATCCTCGGGGTGATCGGACGGGAGGCGTCGCCCTCCCCGAGCGACACCGTGCTGGAGGTGGGTGGGGGCCTGGGCGTGCTCAGCGAGTACCTGGCCGAGCGCGTGGGACACCTGCACGTGGTCGAGGTCGACGAGCGCCTGCGGGAGGCGCTCGGGGACGCGCTCGGGGGGCGCGAGAACGTGTCGCTGTGGTGGGCCGACGCGATGCGGCTGGATCTCGGGGCCCTGCGCCCGGAGCCGGTCAAGCTGGTGGCGAACCTCCCATACGGGATCGCGGCCGGGTTCGTCCTGCGTGCGCTGCAGGAGCTCCCGGCGCTGGGACTGTCGGTGGTGATGGTCCAGCGCGAGGTGGGCGAGCGGCTCGCCGCCGGGCCGGGCAGCGGCGCCTACGGGGTGCCCTCCGTGCTCGCCCAGCTCGCCTGCGAGGTGCGCGTCGTGCGGGCGATCCCCCGCACCGTCTTCTATCCGGTGCCGAACGTCGACTCGGTGCTGGTGCGGCTCACGCGGCGGACGGATCCGGGGGGTGACCCCGGCGCTCGGCCCGACCCCGCAGGCGTGCGCGCGCTGGTGGCCGCGAGCTTCTCCCACCGGCGCAAGACGCTGGCCGGCTCGCTGCGGCTGGCGGGCGGCCGAGAGGGCTCGCCGAAGTGGCAGCGGGACGCCGTGCGGGAGGCCCTCGGCTCGCTCGGGCTGGCGCCCGACGTGCGCGCGGAGCGGCTCTCCCCGCAGCAGTTCTGCGAGCTGGCACGGATGCTCGAAACGTGAGCGTGCTGCGCACGCTGGCGCCGGCGAAGGTGAACCTCGGGCTGTTCGTGGGGCCGGTTCGCAGCGCTGACGGCCGCCACGAGCTGGTGAGCGTCATGCAGTCCCTGTCGCTGGCCGACGAGCTCACCATGGAGGTGGGCGCGGGCGCGGGCGGCGCGGGCGAGGGCGGCGCGGGCGAGGGCGGCGCCGACGAGGTCATCTGTCCGGGCCTGCCGGGGCCGGCCGAAGACAACCTCGCCGCGCGGGCGCTGGCCGGCTTCCGCAAGCTCAGCGGCTGGCGCGCACCGCCGGTGCGGCTGCACGTGCACAAGCGGATCCCGCTCGCCGCCGGGCTGGCCGGAGGATCGGCCGACGCGGCGGCGACGCTGAGGCTGGCCGCCCGCGCCTCCGGCGTGGAGGACCGGGCGCTGCTGCTCGAGCTCGCCGCCGGGCTCGGGGCCGACGTCAGCGCCCAGTTGCGGCCGGGGCGCTGGCTCGCCGGCGGGGCGGGGGAGCAGCTCGAGCCCTTGCCCCCACCCGAGGGCGAGCTCGCCGTGCTGCTGGCGCCGTTCGCGGAGGGGCTGTCGACCGCTGACGTCTACCGGGAGGCGGACCGGCTCTCGCCGCCGAGGGCGCCCGCCGAGCTGCAGCGGCTGCGTGGGGCGCTGCGTGAGCAGCTCGGCGCCGGGGCCCCGTCGGGGGCCTCGGAGGAGCTTCTCGGGAACGACCTCCAGGCCGCCGCGATCTCGCTGTGCCCGGCGATCGAGGGCGCGCTCGCGGAACTCCGCGGGGCGGGGGCGGCGCACGTCTTCGTGAGCGGCTCGGGGCCCACCGTGGTGGGGCTGTTCACGGGGGCGGGGGCGCGGGCCGCGCTCGAGCGGGCGTCGCAAGCGCTGGCCGGGCGACGGCCGGCCGTGATCGCCTGTACGCCCGTCGACGAGCGGGCCGGGGCGGTGCTGGAGGACCTCTGAGCCGATCAGCCGCAGGGCGATCAGGCACGGGCGCGACGGCTGCGTGCGCAACAATCTGGCGCGGAAGGCCGCATGAGTAGATCGACCATCAACGAGCTGGTTCTGGGCGCCGCCGGGTTTCTCGGGTTCTGCCTGTACATCGCGTACATCCTGGTGCCCGCCTGGTCGTCCTACTCGCGCATGTGGGAGCGCCTGGCCGCCACCGTGCTGTCCCTGTACGTGCTCGGGGTGCTGATCGGGATCGGGGCCGGCGCTGCCCTCGCGGCCGTCTACTTCTGGGGCTGACCCCGCCGTCGTGTCGGACCTCGCGGCGCTCGAGGCGATCACCGAGGCGGTCGAGTCGGGGGCGGGGCTTCCGGAGGTGGTCCGCGCGGCCGCCCGGGCGCTGGACGCGAGCCTCGCCGTGACCGACGCCACCGGCTCGACGCTGGCGGTGGCGGCCCGCTCCCCCGCCGAGGAGCGCACGCTGCTGTCCGGCGGTGAGGGCGTCGAGAGCGTCCCGTTGAGGGTCGCCGACAACGTGGTGGGGACGCTCCACATGCGCACCAAGGGCAAGCCGTCCGCACCGATGCGCCGGCTGCTGCTGACGATGATCGCCTCGGAGGTCGAGCGCGTGCGAGCCCCCGAGCGGGTCTCCGAAACCGCCTCGGCCGATTTCCTGCGGGCCGTGCTCGCGCGCAGCCTGAGCACCGATGAGCTGACCGCGCGCGCCACCGAGCTGTCGCTGTCGATCGAGGACGGAGCCAGCATGATCGTGGCCCGCGCCCATCCCCAGGCACCCACCGACGAGGGCTGGCGGGGCCGTGTACGGGCCGTAGCCGAGCGCGGCGCAAGGGCGGTCGCGAGCCACTCCATCGCCGCCCTCTCAGAACGCGACGGGGCCGTCGGGGCGGAGGTCCTGCTGCTCGTCCCGGGTGGCGAGGACGCGCTCGCGGAACGCGCCGGGGACGCCGTCCTGCGCGAGCTCCAGGCCACGCTTCCGGGCTACACCTTCGCCCTCGGTCGCAGCCGGGTCACGCACGAGGGGGGCGACCTGCCGCGCGCCGCCAGCGAGGCGCTGCTGGCCGCGAACGTCGCCCAGGGCTCCCGTGAGGACGCCGCGCTCGCGTTCGAGCAGACCGGGGCCTACCGGCTGCTGCTCTCCACCATGAGCGAGAACCCCTCGGAGCTGCAGCGCTTCTACGAAGAGACGGTCGAGCCGCTCGTCTCCTACGACGAGCAGTACGAGACCGACCTCGTGCTCACGCTCGAGACCTTCCTCGAGGCCGACGGCAACGTGGCGGGGACCGCCCAGCGCCTGTTCACCCACCGCCACACGATCTACTACCGCCTCGAGCGGGTCCGCGAGCTGTGCGGGCTGGACGTCAGCTCGAGTGACGGCCGCGAGAAGCTGAGCCTGGGCCTGAAGGCGATGCGGGTGCTGGGGATCTCCTCCGCCGGCGGCCCGGCCTCGGAGGCCGGCGCCGAAGGCGGCCGCGTCCCCCGCCGCCAGGGCCGGCGCGGGTAGCTTCCGCACCCTGCGCGCACGCGCCCCCGGCGCGCGGGGGGCCACCTGCGAGGATGTGCTGCCACGCTTGGGGAGTGGGGTAATTGGCAGCCCGGGAGACTTTGGCTCTTCAAGTCCTGGTTCGAGTCCAGGCTCCCCAGTAGCGCCCGGCGGGCCACCGGGCTCGGGGGGCGCACCCGGACCCTCGCGCCGTCGGGCGGGGTCGCCGGCTTCGAGCGTCGCGCGCGGAGCCCGCGCCGTCCGGCGTCCCCCCGCGTCCAGGTCCGCCCGGCTCCGGCACGGTGCTCCAATAGCATCGTCGGAAGCTGTGGCTGCCCCCACCGTCCTGATCCTCGCCGCCGGCCAGGGCACGCGCATGCATTCGCGCACGCCGAAGGTCCTGCACGAGCTGTGCGGCATCCCGATGCTGATGTGGCCGGTGCGGGCCGCCCGCGAGGCCGGCGCCGAGCGGGTGATCGTCGTGGACTCCCCCGAGCGGGCGCTCGAGCCGCTGCTCCCCGAGGGCGTGGAGCTGGCCGTGCAGCCCACCCCGAACGGGACCGGCGGCGCCGTGAGCGCCGCGATGGGCGTCCTCGACGGCGCCGCGGCCGATCCGGATGGCGCCGTCCTGGTCCTCTCCGGGGACGTTCCGCTGGTCAGCGCCGGCGCGATCGCCGAGCTGGTGGCCGCCCACGCCGCCGCCGGGGCCGCCGCCACGATGGCCAGCACGGTGCTCGCGGATCCCAGCGGTTACGGCCGCGTGATCCGAGGCGCCGACGGGAGCGTGGAGCGGGTGGTGGAGACCAAGCGCCCCGGGGACGCCAGCGAGGCCGAGCTCCAGATCCACGAGGTCAACACCGGCATCTTCACGTTCTCGGCGGGGGCCCTGCAGCGGGCGCTCCCGCGGCTGAGCGCCGACAACGCCCAGGGCGAGCTGTACCTGCCACAGGTGCTCACGCTGCTCAGGCAGGACGGAGAGCGGATCGAGGCGAGCATCGTTCAGGACGAGCGCCTCGTGCTCGGCGTCAACGACCGCGTGGGCCTGGCACGGGTGCGCAAGCTCGCCCAGGCCGCGATCCACGAGCGCCACATGCTCGCGGGGGTCTCGATCGTGGACCCGGACAACACCGTCATCGACGTGGACGTGGAGATCGGCCAGGACACGGTGATCGAGCCGTTCACCACGATCCGGGGGAGCACCCGCATCGGCCGCGAATGCACGATCAGGCACTCCTACCTGATCGACTGCCTGCTCGAGGACGGCGTCAACGTGGGCCCGTTCGGCTACCTGCGGCCCGGCGCCGTCCTGCGGCAGGGCTCCAAGGCCGGGACCTTCGTGGAGATCAAGAACTCCGACATCGGGGCGGGCGCCAAAATCCCGCACCTGTCCTACATCGGCGATGCCGACGTGGGCGAGCGCTCGAACCTCGGTGCGGCCACCATCACGGCCAACTACGACGGCCACGCCAAGCACCGCACCAGCGTCGGCGCCGAGGTCCGCACCGGGGTCGACACCACGCTCGTGGCACCCGTCGAGGTCGGCGACGGGGCCTACACGGGCGCCGGCTCGGTGATCACCGAGGACGTGCCGCCGGGGGCCCTCGGCATGGCCCGCGAGCGCCAGCGCAACATCGAGGGCTACGCCGAGCGCCGCCGCGACGGGTGAGGAGCGAGACGGGCCGGCTGGGGTCGTTCTCCTCGGTCCGGCGGCCGCGTCCCGGCCGCCGGCGAACACGCGGGACGGGGCTTTACACTCCCTCCTGAGATGAGCGCGATGGACACGCGGGCCCAGTCGTCGCCAGCCAGCCTCCCGATCGATTACAACAAGCGCCTGATGCTGTTCAGCGGGCGCGCGAACCCGCAGCTCGCGGTCGCGATCGCCGACAGGCTGGGGGTGGAGCTGGGGCCAGTCACGCTGAAGACCTTCTCCAATGGGGAGGCCTACTGCCGCTACGAGGACTCGATCCGTGGGGCCGACGTGTTCATCGTGCAGTCGACCTGCGGCAACCCGGAGACGGGGGTCACGGCGAACGACTCGCTGATGGAGCTGTTGCTGATGATCGACGCCGCCGTGGGCGCCTCGGCCCACCGGGTGATCGCGGTCACGCCCTGGTTCGGGTATTCCCGTCAGGACAAGAAGTCCTCCCCCCGCGAGCCGATCTCGGCGCGCCTGGTCGCGCGGATGCTGGAGTCAGCCGGTGTCGACCGGGTGCTCACGATGGACCTCCATGCCGGCCAGATCCAGGGCTTCTTCCAGAAGCCCGTGGACCACATGACGGCCCTCTTCATGCTGACCCAGTACTTCCTGGACCTCGGCCTGCCGGACCTCGTGGTGGTGGCGCCGGACGCCGGCCGCGTGAAGCTGAACAAGAACTTCGCCTCCAAGGTGGGCGCCGAGCTGGCGATCCTCGACAAGGAGCGCCCGGCCCAGCAGGTCGCCGAGATCGGCTACGTGATCGGTGACGTGCGCGGCAAGACGGCCGTGATCGTGGACGACATGATCGACACCGGGGGCACGCTGGCCGCGGCCGCCAAGACGGTCAAGGAGGAGGGCGCCACGCGGGTGTACGCGGCGGCCACCCACGGCGTCTTCTCGGGCGACGCCTTCTCGATCCTGCGCGCGTCGGAGTTCGAGGAGATCGTCGTCACCGACACGATCCCGGTGGGGGCGGACCGCCCGGGCAACGTGCGCGTGCTGCCCTGCGCCGAGCTGCTCACCGACTCGATCCGCCGCATCTTCGTCGACGACTCCGTCAGCGAAGTGTTCGGCGGCGAGAACCAGCTCTTCTAGCCCGACGCGGCGTCGGTCCGCGACACCACGCCGTCGACCAGCTCCTGCAGCCGCCGCTTGATCTCCTGCATGTCGGCGTCGAGCGTGATCTCCATGCGGATGTGCGCGTGGCTGAGCTTCGCGTCTTCGATCGGGCCGCCGACCACCTGCAGCGTCACCAGCCCGGCGGCGAGTGATTGCCGGGTCGGCTCTGCGAGTTCCTCGGGGAAGGGGACGTCCAGCCGCTGCGTGCGCTCGTCGATCGGGTGCAGCCGGGCCCGGTCCCAGTCGAGTGTCAGCGACACGATCGTGTTGTCGTCGCGGTATCCACGCGGCCGGAGGCTAACGCTCCGCGGCGGCGAGCGCCCGCTCGCGGTCCGTGAACGTGTGCACCTCCGTGATGAGGCCACCGCCGACGTCGACGAGGAGGTTCATCGACAGCCGGGCCGGTGTGCCGGAGTCCTTGGCGAGGCCGATGATGTCGGTGAGGACCAGCACGCGCTCACCGAGGTCTCGGATCTCGTGAACGTCGAACCCGAACTCGTCGAGGCTCCCGACCCACACGGCGTGTGCCGCACGGATGCCCTCATGACCGCGATACGCGAGGTCCTCGACCCACTCGTCGGCATCGAAGTACCAGACCGCGCCGGGGGCGAACGACGGCATCGCGGCGTCCACGCCGCCGTCGCGGTAGGCGGCGAAGGCGCCCTGCACGATCTCGACCTGCGTCTGCGACACCGGCTGCCCCGCGGCGCCTACCGGGGCCTCACCGCGGCGAGGCCGATCAGCACGTGGGCCGGCAGCAGCTCGGGGGTGGTGCCCTGGCCGATCAGCGCGGCCACCCGGGACAGGGCGGCGGCGTGCTCCGGTTCCTCGAGGGCCGCGATCCAGCTCAGCGAGCCGACGTGGGCGACCATCTGCTCGGGGCTCGCCTCCCGCCACCAGGTGATGCGCAGCTCGCGGGGCTCCTCGAAGCGGCCGCTTTCCCGTAGTGGCTGCTGCCACGGTGGTCCCTCGAAGTGCGGATGGGCGGGACGCAGCTCGGCGAGCAGGCGACCCACCTCCTCGGCCCACGAGGCCCCGCTCCAGTCCGGCACGGTCGTCAACACGGCGAGGCTCCCTCCGTCGGCGAGTACCCGCGCGATCTCGGCGAAGGCCGGGACGGGATCGAACCAGTGGATCGCGTCGGCCACCGTGACGGCCGCCACCGAGTTGTCGGGCCGGGGGATCGCCTCCGCGAGCCCGTCGTGAACCCGCTCGGCTCCGACGCTCGCCACGAGCCGCTCACGCAGAGCCTGCTGTGGCTCCACCGCGATCACGTCGAGGCCGCCGGCGAACAGGGCTCGGCTCAGCTTCCCGGTGCCCGCGGCGAGGTCGAGCACCTTGGACCCGGCCCGCAGGCCGAGCTCGGCCGTCAGCGCCCCCACCACGCCCGGCGGGTACTCCGGGCGCCCGAGCTCGTACTCGTCGGCAACGGAGGCGAAGCGGTCGGCCAGGGGGTGCAGCGCCATCTCGCCGCAGTCTAGGTCTGGCCCGCCTGCCCGGCGGCCCGCCCGCCCGGCGGTCCGCCCGCCCGGCGCTCCGGCTGCGGGTGGGGGCCTATCGTCTGCGCGATGAGCGAGGCCTCGGCGCCCCAGCCCGCAAGTCGGGCACCCAGCCAGAACGGGTCTGCCGGCGATGGCCGGACCGCCGCGACCGCGGTCGCTGGGAGGCGGCCCCGGTTCCGCCGGCCGGGACCGAAAGGGTGGCTGCTGATCGCCCTCGGGGTGCTCGTGTTCGTGGCGATCAGCGCGCTGCTCGCCCGCTGGCTGTCGGTCGAGAACCTCGAACGCGACGAAGATCTACGCGTGATCCAGGCCGAGGCCCGGGGCGACCCGGTGGGGATGGCCGCCCTGCTGAGCGGCTGCAGGGAGCGCCCCGCATGCGTGGCGCGGATGCGTCAGATCGACGCCAACCCACGGGTGCGGCGGCCCGGGAGCGTGAAGATCCTCGACCTCGAATCGAGCACCTCCTATTCGCTCGGCTCCTCCACCGGTCCCAGCCGCGTCGCGTGGACGGTGATAGGGACGCTTCCGGTGATCCAGTGCGTGCAGATCAAGCGCACCGGCAACTTCCTCACCGGCATCGAACTGCACCTGCTGGCGATCGGCCCGCCGATCCAGAACGAAGCCGATTGCTAGAGTCGATCCTCTTCGCCGATGGCCTCATCCACCACGAAACTCAACGTCACCAGCCGCGTCGCCGACGGCTCGCGGGCCGCTCGCCGGCTGCGCCGTGAGGGGCGTGTGCCCGGGATCGTGTACGGCGGGGGCGCCGAGGCGATCGGGATCGAGGTCGACGCGCGCGAGCTCCGCCACGCCCTCGCCGGAGCCGGAGCGGTCCTGGATCTCAGTGTCGACGGTGGCAAAGCCACCCCGGTCGTGCTGAAGGACGCGCAGCGCGATCCGGTGCGTGGCGAGACCAGCCACGTGGACCTCCTGAGGGTCCGCCTGGACGAGAAGATCCGCTCGGTCGTGCCGATCGAACTCACGGGTGTGGATGACTCTCCCGGCGTAAAGCAGGGAGGCGTGCTCGAGCAGATCACCCGTGAGCTGGAAGTGGAAGCGCTGCCGACCGCGATCCCCGAGTCGATCGTCCACGAGGTGGGCGAGATGGACATCGGCGACACGATCGCCCTCTCCGCCCTCGCCGCGCCCGAGGGAGTCACGCTCCTCGGCGACCTCGAGGAGACCGTGCTGGCGACCCTTTCCCCGCCCAAACTGCAGACCGAAGTGGAAGAGGAAATCGAGTCTGAGACAGAGGTCGTGGGCGAGGCGGAGGGCGACGAGGCGGCCGAGGAGGGTGCCTCGGAGGGCTCCTCCGGAGAGGAGTAGCGGCCGCTGCGGCGCCCCTTCGGTGGTGGCGGCGGGACGGTCGACTGGTTGATCGTCGGGCTCGGCAACCCGGGCCGCGAGCACGCCGGGACGCGGCACAACGTCGGCTTCCTGGTGGCAGATGAGCTCGCCGAGCGCTGGCAGCTCCCGGCCGGCAAGGAACGTTTTCGCGGACGCCTGCGGCAGGGGCGCCCGCCCCGGCGCCTGGGGGACGCCGGCCGTCCCCCGGCGGTCGCGATCCTCTGCCCGCAGACGTACATGAACGACGCGGGGCGCTCGGTCGGGCCCGCACGGGGTTCGCTGAAGGTGCCCCTCGAGCGCGTGCTGGTGATCCACGACGAGATCGACCTCCCGTTCGGGCAGCTGCAGACCCGTGTCGGCGGCGGGCTGGCGGGGCACAACGGTCTGAAGTCGCTGAAGCGCGAGCTCGGCAGCCCCGAGTTCCGGCGTGTGCGGGTCGGCGTGGGACGCCCGGACTCGACCGATCCGGAGGTCGTCTCGGCATGGGTCCTGGGCCGCTTCGCCGAGAGCGAGGCGGACGTGCAGGCGCTCGTGCGGGCGGCGGCGGACGAGGTCGAACACACCGTGTTCGCAGGCGTGGGCGACGAGCGGGTGGACGCCTGATGGCCGGCGCCGGGGGCTCGGCCGGGGGCTCGCTGCGCTCTCTGCTCGCGCTCGCCGCCGAGGACGAGCAGGTGCTCGCGCTCGCCCGCGACGGCGGCCACGCCTTCGTCTCCTCGGCGCTGCGGCCCTACACGGTGGCCGCCCTGGCGGACCTCGACGAGCGTGCCCGCTCGCGGCCCACGCTGGTGGTGGTGGGGGATGACCGTGCGGCCCGTGACCTGGCCGCCGACCTCCGCGGCTGGTTGGCCCCACGCAGGGTTCGCGTGTATCCCTCGCGTGGGGTCGCCTACGAGTCCCACCTCGCGCCGCCGCCGCACCTGGTGGGACTGCGGGTGGCCGCGCTCGACGCCCTGCTCGGGACCGGCTCTGCGCCGCAGGCGTCCGAGCACGGCCAGCCCGTCGTCGTGATCAGCGCCGTGGCACTGTCGGAGAAGGTCCCCGACCCCGAGCTGAGGCCCCACTCCTTCACGCTGCGCGTGGGTGAGCTGATCGATCTCGACGAGTGCGCGGGGGCGCTCGTGGAAGCCGGCTACGAGCGCGTGGAGCAGGTCGAGGAGCGCGGCCAGTTCGCGCTCCGCGGCGGGATCCTCGACATCTTCGGAGCCACCGAGGAGCGGGCCGTGCGGGTCGACACGTTCGACGTCGAGATCGAGTCGCTGCGGTGGTTCTCGACCTTCACCCAACGCTCGCTCGGGGAGGCGGAGGAGGTCGAGGTGGCGCCCGCCGCCGAGCTCGCGATGGAGCACCGCGAGCTGGCCGAGATCGCGGCCGCCACGGGCGCCTTCCCCGGCGGTCAGGCGGGTGAGTCCGACCGCGTCGACATCGCCGAGCTGCTGCCGCTGGAGCGCTTCGGCGACCTGCTCGACCTGCTCGGCGATCGGGCCGAGGTGATGCTGGCCGCCGAGGAGGAGCTCGAGCCCGCCCTCGGCGATCACTGGAGCGACGTCTGCGCCGCCTTCGGCGAGGAGGACGCCGAGCACCTGTACGTGCCGCCGGAGCGGATCCGCGAGGCCCTCTCGGAGCGCACCCGCATCTGGCTGTCGGCGCTGTCCAGCGGCCAGCAGATCGAGCTGCGGGCCCAGGCCGCCGACTCGGCCGCCCGCTCGCTGGCCGAGGCCGAGCCCGAGCTCGAGCGGCTCGTTCGCTCCGGCTACAGCACCGTGGTGGCGTTCCCCCGCCGCGGTGAGGGGGAGCGCGCCGCCTACAACCTCGCGCGCCTGAAAGCGGCCTGGGTCGAGGACCGCCCGGTCTCCAACGGCTCGGCCGCGGCCGCGGCGCCCCGCGGCGAGCTGAGCTTCGCCGCGGCGTCACTGCGGGAGGGGTTCATCGCGCCCACCCTGAAGCTGGCGGTGTACCCCGAGCAACGGCTGCTGCGCCGTCGCCGCGCCGAGCGCCCCGCCACCGCCACCCGCTCCCGCCGCGGCGCGCTGCGCTCGTTCACGGAGCTGCGAACCGGGGACATCGTCGTACACGAGGACCACGGCGTGGCCCGCTTCGCCGGCTTCGAGACACGCACCGTGGCCGGCGTCACACGCGACTACCTGTACCTCGAATACCAGGGCGACGACCGCGTCTTCGTCCCCACCGACCAGCTCGCCAAGATCTCCCGCTACGTCGGGGCCGGTGGCGCCCACCCGCCGCTGAGCAAGCTCGGCGGGAGCCGCTGGGACACGCTCAAGGCGCGCGCCCGGCGGGCGGCCCAGGAGCTGGCCGGCGAGCTGCTCGAGCTGTACGCCGAGCGCCGCCGCCGCAGCGGGCATCCCTTCGGCCCCGACGGTGACTGGCAGCGGGAGTTCGAGGAGCGCTTCCCGTTCACCGAGACGCCCGACCAGCGCGAGGCGATCGAGCTCGTGAAGGGCGACATGGAGTCCGACCGCCCGATGGACCGGCTGGTCTGCGGCGACGTCGGCTACGGCAAGACCGAGGTGGCGCTGCGGGCGGCCTTCAAGGCCGCCGCCGAGGGCAAGCAGGTGCTGATGCTGGTCCCCACCACGATCCTCGCCCAGCAGCACTACGGGACCTTCAAGGAGCGCCTGGCCGACTACCCGTTTACGCTCGACCACGTCTCCCGCTTCCGCACCCAGGCCGAGCAGAAGCAGGCGGTGCGCGGGTTTGCCGAGGGGCGCGTGGACATCCTGATCGGCACCCACCGGGTGCTCTCGCGGGACGTCCGTGCGAAGGACCTCGGCCTGCTGGTGATCGACGAGGAGCAGCGCTTCGGGGTCAAGCAGAAGGAGCTGCTGCGTCAGCTGAAGCTGAAGGTGGACGTGATCTCGATGTCCGCCACCCCGATCCCCCGGACGCTGCAGATGTCGCTGGCGGGACTGCGGGACATCTCCGTGATCGAGACCCCTCCGGAGGGCCGCCGACCGGTGAGGACGTTCGTCGGCGAGTACGAGGAGGAGCTGGTCAGGAACGCGATCGAGCGCGAGCACGGCCGTGGCGGGCAGGCCTTCTTCCTGCACAACCGGGTGGAGTCGATCGAAGAGACCGCCGAGCGCCTGCGTGCGCTGTGCCCCGGCGTGCGCTTCGCCGTGGCCCACGGGCAGATGGCCGAGGGCGAGCTCGAGGAGGTGATGATGGATTACCTGCGGGGCGGCGCGGACGTGCTCGTGTGCACGTCGATCATCGAGTCCGGGATCGACATCCCCCAGGCCAACACCCTGATCGTCGAGCACGCCGACGCCTTCGGGCTCGCTCAGCTCTACCAGATACGGGGTCGTGTCGGCCGTAGCCGCGAGCGCGCCTACGCCTACCTGCTGTACGACTCGGCGGCGGCGCTGCTGCCGGAGGCGGCCCAGCGGCTGGCCGCGCTGTCGGACTACACCGAGCTCGGCGCCGGCTTCAAGATCGCGATGCGCGACCTCGAGATCCGGGGCGCCGGGAACCTGCTCGGCGACGAGCAGTCGGGGCACCTCGCGGCACTCGGGTTCGAGCTGTACATGCAGATGATCGACGAGGCGGTGCGGGCCGCCGAGCCCGAGCTCGAGGGCGAAGAGCCGCGCGAGCCCGTGCGTCTGGACGTCAACGTCGACGCCTACATCCCGGCCGATTACGTCCCCTACGAGCAGGCCAAGATCGAGATCCACCGCCGCATCGCGGGAGCGTTCGAGATCGCCGAGCTGGAGGAGCTGCGCGAGGAGCTCGAGGATCGCTTCGGCGAGCCGCCCGCCCCGGTCGAGAACCTGCTGGCGCTGCAGCGGGCCCGCATCAAGTTCGGCCAGGCCGGCGCCCAGACGGTGAGCTTCAGGGGCGAGCGCCTGGCGGTGGTGCCGATCGAGCTGGACTCCCGCCGCGCCCGGCGCCTGCGCGAAGAGCTCCCCGGTGCTTCCTACGAATCGGGACGCTCACAGGTGTCTGTGCGCGTGCCCAGGGAGGGCGAGGAGCGCTTTCCGAGCGTGGTGCGGGCGGCCGACGCCCTGCTCGCGATCATGCGCGAGGCGGCGTAGGACCGACAGGCCCTGCCCGGGCCGGAATCCCTTGAGCTGCACCTCCACGGCTGGCCGCGCCGCCCGGGCACTGCGGTGCTTATCAACTCTTAAGCGGTTCTTTGCCTCACCCGTAATCTCCATACGCTACAGTCCCCGCGTCGTGCACAAACTTGTCCGTCCTTTCGCGGCGCTCGGCGCCGTTTTGTTTGTAGTCGCAGCGGTGTCCGCCTGCGGCGGGATCCCCAGCAACGCGGTGGTCCAGGTGGGCGGCACGCCGATCACCAACGAAACCTTCAAGCACTGGCTGGGGGTTGCCGCGGCCTCTTCGCGGGTGGGCAGCACCGAAGCCCCGGTGCTTCCCGAACCGCCGCACTACACGGCCTGCATCAAGCACCTCGAAGGGGAAGAAGCGAAAACCGCGACGAAGGGCAAAAAGCGCACGTCGACGGAACTGAAGACCCAGTGCGAACAGCAGTTCAAGACGCTGAAGACCGAGGTCCTGGGCTTCCTGATCTCCTCCAACTGGGTGGTCAAGGAAGGCGAATCCCTGGGTGTGAAAGCCACCGACGCCGAAGTCAAGAAGCAGTTCACCAAGATCAAGAGCCAGCAGTTCCCGAAGACTTCGGACTTCGAAAAATTCCTCGCCAGCTCGGGCCAGACGGTCTCGGATCTGCTGCTGCGGGTGAAGCTCAACATGCTTTCACAGAAAATCCAGCAGAAGATCGCCAAGGAGAATCCGAAGGTCAGTAAGGCCGACGTCGAAAAGTACTACCACGAAAACAGCTCCCGGTTCGGCACCCCCGAAAAGCGGGACGTGCGGATCGTGCTCACCAAAGACCAGGCCACGGCCGAAAAGGCCAAAAAGGAAATCGAATCCGGGAAGAGCTTCGCCGAAGTCGCCAAGGCCCGCTCGACGGACCCGGCGAGCAAGGCCAACGGCGGCCTGCTGAAGGGAGTGATCAAGGGCGAGGAGGAGAAAGCGCTCGACGAAGCCATCTTCTCCGCCAAGATGCACCAGCTCTCCGGCCCGGTGAAGACCCCCTTCGGGTACTACGTCTACCAGGTGGAAGGCTCCACGCCCGGCTCCCAGACGCCGCTGAAGTCCGTCGAAGCCTCGGTCAAGCAGCAGCTGGTCGCCAGCAAGCGCCAGAAAGCGCTCACGGAATTCATCAAAAAGTTCAAAACCAAGTGGCAGGGCCAAACCGAATGTCGCTCGGAATACGTGGTGCCCGACTGCAAGGAGTACAAAGCTCCGAAGGGCGCGACCGGGGCGACCGGGGCGACCGGGACCACCTAGCGGTCGCGCGGCCGACGGTCGGCTCGTGAGCGCAATCGAGCGCATCCGGGCGCGCCAGATCCTCGATAGTCGCGGCAACCCCACCGTCGAGGTGGACATCGCCCTGCACTCGGGCGCGCGGGGCCGCGCGGCGGTCCCTTCGGGCGCCTCCACGGGGGAGTTCGAGGCGACCGAGCTGCGCGACGGCGGAACGGCCTGGGGTGGCAAGGGCGTCGGCGACGCGGTGTCCAACGTCAACGGCGAGATCGCCCGCGAGCTCGAGGGCCGCGAGGCCGCCGACCAGGAGGGCCTGGACCGCATGCTGATCGAGCTCGACGGCACGCCCAACAAGGCCAGGCTCGGCGCCAACGCGATCCTCGGGGCTTCGCTCGCCGCCGCCCATGCCCAGGCCGCCGAGGACGGCGTGCCGCTGTGGCGGCGGCTCGGGGGCGCGGGGGCGTGCACGCTGCCGGTGCCGATGATGAACGTGCTCAACGGCGGGGCACACGCGGACAACCGCGTGGACTTCCAGGAGTTCATGGTCGTGCCCCTCGGGGCGGAGACCTTCTCGCGCTGCCTGCAGATGGGCGTCGAGGTGTTCCACGCCCTGAAAGGGACCCTCCACGCCCGCGGCCTGGCGACGGCGGTGGGAGACGAGGGCGGCTTCGCCCCCGACCTCGACTCCAACGAGGCGGCCCTGGAGATGCTGATGGAGGGGATCGCCGCCGCCGGCTACGAGCCCGGTGAGGACGTCGCGATCGCGCTCGACCCGGCCACCAGCGAGCTCTACTCCGGCGGCGCCTATGAGCTGCGCCACGAGGACCGCTCGCTGAGCGCCGCCGAGCTGGCCTCCTACTGGGCCGAGCTGGCCTCGCGTTACCCGATCGTGTCGATCGAGGACGGGATGGACGAGGAGGACTGGGACGGTTGGAAGCAGCTCACCGATCAGCTCGGGGGTCGCGTGCAGCTGGTGGGCGACGACCTGTTCGTCACGAACACCGAGCGCCTGGGCAGGGGCATCGAGTCCGGCGTGGCCAACTCGATCCTGATCAAGGTCAATCAGATCGGGACCCTGACCGAGACGCTGGAGGCGATCGACCTGGCCGCCCGCAACGGCTACACGGCCGTCATCAGCCACCGCTCGGGCGAGACCGAGGACGTCACGATCGCGGACCTCGCGGTGGCGACCGGGTGCGGCCAGATCAAGACCGGAGCTCCCTCGCGAACCGACCGCGTGGCCAAGTACAACCAGCTGCTGCGCATCGAGGAGCAGCTCGGCGCCGAGGCCATCTTCCCGGGCCGCCGCGCCTTCCGCGCGCTGTAGGCGCGCCCTCACCGGCAGGAACTTCCGCTACTCCGCCGAATGCGGACCCATGCCCTCGGTGGTCTCCCCCGGCGTCGGCCGGCGCGTCGCCCCCCGCGCGGCTCCGCGGGCGCGATCGCGGGCGCGATCCGGTGCCGCGTCGCCGTTTCCGGCGGCGGTCGCGAGGCTGCGCTGGGAGCAGCTCGGCCGGCTGGCGATGCTGGCGGTGATGGTCGCGCTCGCGTACCTGTACCTGAGCGCCGGGGTGCGCATGTTCTCGACCTGGCGCCAGGCCCGCCACGACCAGGCGACCGTCCACGTGATGGAAGCCGAACACCGGCGCCTGGTCAGCCAGCACGAGCTGCTGTCGAATCCCGAAACCGTCGAAGGCGAGGCGAGGCGGATGGGTATGGCCCGCGGCGGCGAGCGCCAATATGTGCTCAGCGGGCTGCCGGGCGACTAGCCCAGAGGCGCTGCTAGCCTCGGCGCGTGAGCTTCGAGACCGCCCTGTACCAGTGGCAGCAGGGCGAGCGGCGGCTGGATGCGGCTCCGTCCGAGCACGCACGGACGCTCGAGCGGGTGGTCGACGTGCTCGTGTCGGAGCTCAGACGCCGCCTCGGCGGGCGCTTCACCTCCCAGGAACTGGTGGACCTCTACGAGGCCGGCACCGGCTGGTGCCTGCAGACCGCGATGACGGTCGCGCCGGAGGACCCATGGGCGTGGGACGCCGCCGTGGTCGTGGATGCCGCCTTTGCCCGCTACCTGCGCCAGGCCGCCGACTACGCGGGCGGCAGGCGAGAGGTTGGCGAGGTCGCCTAGACCTAGTCGTCCTCGCCGACGACGCGGCGGATCACGATCCGGTCCTCCTCCACGGCGACCTCCACGGGCCGGTGCCCGGCCCAGTGCTCGGCGTAGATGGGGTTGTCCTGGATCGCGGGGTCCAGCCACAGGCCGTACCCCTCCTCGCCGTGGTCGAAGGTGCCCTCGAGCGCGGGTGTGCTGCGGGAGGAGCGCCGTCGCCCGCCCCGCCGGCTCCGGCGCGCACGCGTGGGAGCCTCCTCCCCGGAGTCCTCCTCGGTCGTGTCGGCCTCTTCGCGAATCCGCTCTGCTTCCGCTTCGGCGGCTTCCAGCTCGGCGGCGATCAGCGCGTCGTCCTCGGCCCGGAGGTCGATCTCCTCGGGGTAGTCGACCGCGTTGGCGCCCTCGCCGGGCTCCTCGTCACCGACGAGCTCGTTCTGGCGCTTGAACTGTTCGATCTCCTTGACGCTCACCTCGAGCTGGTGGGCGATCCACGCGTCGGTTCTCCCCTGGCGCACCCAGGTGCGGATCTGATTGAGGTGCGGACGCAGGGATTTCCGGGCCATCGACGGGTCGTGAGACTACCGCAAAGACCTCGGTGCCCCGACCGGAGCCCGCCAGGCGTCATCGGGGCCGTTGTCAATCCCCAACGTGGGAGCCAAATCGCCGAGCGGGATGGCTTTCCACCGCGCCTCAGTCTATGCTTGCGCGATCCGGCGGATGGGGCTCGCGCCGGGCGGCAGGTCGCCAGAGAGGAAGGAATACCCAATGCTGGTTCTGACGCGTAAGTCCAACCAGAGCATCATGATTGGAGACGACATCGAGGTCTCGGTGCTCTCGGTGATGGGCGAGAAGGTCCGGATCGGCATCCAGGCGCCGCAGTCCATACCGGTGTTCCGCAAGGAGATCTACCTGGAGATCCACCGCGAAGCGGCCGCTGCGGCCGCCGACGGCGCGCCCACCGCCAGCGTGGAGACCGCGCTGAGCGAGCGCCGAACGCGCAGGAAATAGGGCCCGCTCCCAGCGGGCCCACGGGCGCCGGGGATCTTGGCGCCGGGGACCTTGGCGCCGGGCTCGCGGCTCAGACGCCGCACCGACGCTCAGCCGAGCAGCAGGTACAGCGTGCGGAACATGATCACCGTCACGATCACGGCGGTCAGGATCAGGGTGAACACCAGCGCCAGGAAGCGCAGCGATCCCTGCTTCTGGCGCTTGACGGCCTGACGCTTGGCTTCGCGCCGTTCGGCGGCACGGCGCAGAGAGTCACGCCGGTAGCGGTCGAGGGAGATCTCTTTGACGAAGGCCCGCTCCCACTCGGCGAGGCTCTGGCGCATGCGCATCGGTCGCTACGCCTCCGGCGCTGTCAAACGGGCGTCTTGGCGCGCTCGTAGACCGAGACGAACCGTAGGTAGTTCTCCGCGATCTTGCGGGCGCCCGCGGCACGCTCGATCTTGCCCTCCACGTAGGCCTTCAGCGGGTCCCACCAGATCGACCGCCCGATCGCGAAACCCACGAAGCCGTCAACCGGTGCGGCTTCCGTGAGCCAGTGGTCGACCTTGGCATCGTCAGCGCCCCTGCCGAGGACCACACACGTGACGTCGTTGCGCCCGCCGCTGCGGGCCTGGGCCACGAGCATGCTGCAGTCCGAGCGCTGTTCGACGCCCTCGATCTTCCACACGTCGGCCTCCACGCCGCCGTCCTGCAGCTCCGCGATCGCTCGGCGCATCAACTCCGGACGCAGCTCGGCGTCGTAGCGGTCGGTGTCCCCGCCGACCTGAGCCAGCTGCTCGTCCTCGGCCGGCACAAGCAGCTCGAACAGGAAGCGGCGGTCGTGCTCGTGCAGCCAGTCGCTCAGGCGGAGCAGCTTTTCGCGCTGCTCGCGGTTGGCCTCGCCGTCCCCGTCGGGGTTGTAGCGGACCAGCACCTTGGTGAAGTCGGGGTCGAAGCGTTCGATGTGGGCCGGGAAGTCGTCGCCGTACTGGAAGTCGAAGTACGGCTGCCCCGAGCGCTCGGCGGGCATCGCCACCTTCAGGCCCGCCTCGCGCGCCTCCTGCGGCACCGTCGAGCCGAACTGCTCGTCCACGAGCACGCCCGTGACGGCCGGGTCGGCGCCGGCGCTGACGGCCTGCAGCAGCCCCTCGAAGATCAGGTGCTTGGCGTCGGCGATGATCGCCGTCTGCTCGTCGTCGGGGTCGCCCTCGATTCCGAAGAACTTCTTCTGGAAGGAGCCCCGGTGGTCGAACGCGAGGATGTAGAGGGTTCCCTCGTAGCCCAGGTTCATGCCCGCCAGTATTACCAGAGAGGGCGCAGGGCGTGGATCGGGAGGCCCTTAGAATGGGGACCTAGATGAGCTCGGGCGCCGACCTCTTCGTCGTCTGCAAACAGTGCGGGTCGGAGGTGAGTCCGTACATCACCGAGTGCCCCTACTGCGGCAGCCGGCTACGCCGACGTGCCCCCAAGCTGCCCCGCGCGGGGGCTCCCAAGCGTCTCCGGCGGCGTGCCCGCCTGGGGGCGCTGCTGCGGCGCCCGTCGGCCCGCGCCCGGGGGCGCACGGACAGCTCCCCGGCGCGCGTGGGCAGCGACCGCTGGGCCTTCACCCGCCCCTACGCGACCATCTCCCTGGTGGTGCTCAGCTGCGCCGCCTACATCCTGGTCCACGCCGAACCCGCCGCGTTCCTGAAACTGGCGATCATCGGCCCGATCAACGGCGACTGGTGGAAGCTCGTGGGCAGCGCCTTCGCCTACGGCAACCGCGCCATCCCCGCGTTTCTGATCATCACCACGGTTGCCATCTTCGGCTGGCTGCTGGAGCGCCGCCACGGGCCCTTCATCGTGCTGGTGGTGTTCCTCGGGGCCACCGTGACAGGGGCCCTGGTGGCGCTGGCGGTCTACGAACTGGCCGTCGTCACGACCGCCAACAGCGGCGCCCTGGCGCTGCTGGGAGCGTGGGCGCTGCCGGACCTGATGGCAGCCCGCGCGCGCTCCTACTACGAGGGCGACCTGCTCGGCGCCGGCGTGATCGCCGCGCTGCTGCTGGTGCTGCCGTTCGCCTACTCCCCGTCCCCGATCAGCTGGCTGGCCGGCGTGGTCGGCCTCGCCTTCGGTCTGCTGGTGGGCCTCGCGCTGCAGCTGCGCGAGCCGGCCCTCCCCCGCTAGGGGGTCCCCGAGGGGGGCTTCTACTAGGGGCGTCCCGGAGGCTGGTCGGGGATCCGCTCGAGCACCGGGCCCGGCGTGCGGAAGGCCAGATTCAGGGCGCCCGCGATGATCCCGCCGGCGATCGGGGCCACGACGTAGATCCACTGGTTCGTCCAGGTCCCGTCCACGATCGCGGGGCCGAGCGAGCGCGCGGGGTTGAACGAGCCACCGCTGATGGGGCCCGCCGTGGTGGCGGCGGTGAAGATGAAGAGGCCGATCCCGAAGGGCGCGAAGACCCCGTTCCAGGGGGCGCGGTCGTCAGCCGCGAGGGTGGCGATCACGAGCAGGAACAGCCCCGTGAAGATCGCCTCCAGCGTGAACGCCTGACCGTTGCTGACCCCGTGGCCCGGCAGCGTCAGGGTCGCGTGCAGGACGGTCTCGTTGAAGATCGCCCGGGTCGCGCCGGCGGCCGTGATGCCGCCCACCACCTGGGCTGCCCAGTAGGCCGGCACCTCGGCGACGGGGAAGCGTTTGGCGGCCGCCAAGCCGGCGCTCACGGCCGGGTTGAAATGGCCGCCGCAGACGTGTCCGAGTGCGAAGATCATGGCCGCCAGCCCGAATCCGAAGCCGGCCGCCACGCCCACGGCTTCGATCGCGCTCGAGCCCTCGGTGGTCAGCGCGGCGATCCCGGTGAAGCCGATGAAGAAGAAGCCGAAGCTTCCGAGGGCCTCGGCAAGCAGACGACGTGGCAGATCGACGGGCATCGAGCAGCACCTCCCCGGGGGGCTTCGGGACGACTTGCGCGGCGAAGATACGGTCCCGGCCGGACGGCCCGGGCTCGCCGAGCTGTCGACGCCCGCCGCGGAGCGGTGTCCGCCTGGGCTATAAATCGGGTCGATGACGCACGCCGTCGTGCTGATCGAGGCCGAGCGCGACACCCTCTCGACCCTCGGGGGCGAGCTGGCGGACATCGACGGCGTGGCCGAGGCCTACTCGGTCACCGGCGAGTGGGACTTCGTGGCGATCGTGCGGGTGCCCCACCACGAGCAGCTGGCCGACGTCGTGACGGGCAAGATCGGGGGCCTGCCCGGGGTCGTCCGGACACAGACGATGGTGGCCTTCACGGCCTACTCCCGTCACGACCTCGAGGCGATGTTCTCGCTCGGCGAGTAATCCCCAGGCAATGGCGAGCATCCCGATCAAGCCCGAATACGGGCCCACGCTCCCGAGCATGCTCGCGCCCTCCTGGCGCGGGGCCTCGCGCGTCTGGCGCACCGCCGCCGGCGTCGCCGGCGTGGCCGCGCTGGCACTGCTCGCCGGCGCCGTCCTGACGCTGCTCAACACGACCTACGGCCGCGGCGGCGGGCACCCGTTCCACTTCAGCTACCGGGGCCTGTACCGCACCACGCCGGAACCGGGCGGCTTCATCAGGGTCCAGTCGCACAGCCCGTCCGGGAGGCTCGAGTACTCGTTCGCGGTCAACCCCCTCGAGCTGCCTTCGTATCGCGGCGCGGTCCTGGGCGAGGTGCCGCTCTACGCGAGCACCTACATCTCCGAGCTCTCCCGGCGCTACCCGGGGTTCGTGTTGCGCGGGGAGGGCAAGGCTCGCCTGAACAGCAAACTGGGCGGCTATCAGGTGGCCTACACGAGGACCGTCGGCGGACGCCGGATGCTCGGCCGCAACGTGCTGCTGCTGCACGAACGCCCGGGCCAGCGCAGCGGCGTGGAAGTCGTGATGCTGACCGCTCCGGGCGCCAACCCGCAGATCACCGAACCGCTCGAAGTGGGCTCCACCGGGGTCCTGTTGAGGCCCCTGAAGACGTTCGCGCTGGGCTAGCGTCCGCGGGCGCGCGGCGCCGGGGAGCGGCTACTCGGCGCCGGTGGCGCCGGTGGCACCCGTGGCGCCGGCTGCGATCTCTTCGGCGGCGCTCGTCGCCGGTGCTCCCACCCCGCCGGTGGTTTCCGTGTCCGGCGGCGCCGGGGTGGCGGGAGCTTCGCCCGTCGCGGCGGGCGGGGCATCGGTTGGTGCCGGCGTGGTCACCGGGGGTGCGGGCGGCGGCGTGGTGGCCGTCGTGGTCGTGTCCGAGACGGCCGTGGCCGAGGTAGGCAGCTGCGTGGTCTCGGTGGTGACCTCGGTGGCTTCTTCGGGGGCCGGTGCGACCGCTGCTCCCGGCACCGTGGTGCTCGCCGAGGGCGCCGCGGGGGTTGTGGCCGTAGTGGAGGTCTTGGCGGCGGCCGGTGCGAGCGCGGCGTTCGTCGGCCGGTGGGACACCCGCTTCGCGAGCAACGCCCGGCGGGAGCGGCCGCCGGGGCTGGAGGGCTGGGGCTGCTGGTGGACGACGATCGAGCTGCTCGCGGGCACGGAGGCGGGGACGGCCGCGTAG
>Ga0335085_10003657_pt1 | contig 26341 bp, 21 predicted proteins | sample Lox_Sample_45_FD_206712 | JGI IMG/M metagenome (GOLD analysis project Ga0335085, IMG submission 206712) | Soil microbial communities from Loxahatchee National Wildlife Refuge, Florida, United States - Lox_Sample_4.5 | ecosystem: Environmental > Terrestrial > Soil > Wetlands | place: USA...
GGCCACCGGTTAACTTGGGCAGCTGGCCCGCGGCAATCTGTGCAATGACGACCATCGCGAAGGTGGCGTTAGCCAGGTAGAAACCCCGCAACCTGAGGATGGGGGCCCCAATCAACCAGGATAGCACTGCCACACAAAGAGCAGCGATGAAGATGCCCAGCAGGGGGGAGGTTAATCCTCTGACCGATAGGATGGCAGCGATATAGGCTCCCAGGCCAAACCATGTGGGATGAGCTAAAGAGAACATTCCGGCCTGGCCTAATAAGAGGCCCATACCGATTGATAGGACACCAAAGAGGGCCACCATGAGCATGACGCTGATGATGTAATTGCTCTGGAGGACGAGGGGCAGGAGGCCTAGGGCGAGCATGAACAACAACCAGGATAAGTTAACGGGGAATTCTCGGCTGGGAATCATGGTTGCAGTTTCCTGAACTTCTTTCGAAGATCGACGGTCTGGAGTACCAGAAACAAGATCATGACAGACAGGGCGATGGCGTCCTTCCAACCCGTCGAGATGTAGCCTGCAGCAAAACCTTCCACGAGGCCGAGAGCCAGCCCGGCTGCGACCGTTCCGGCTATGGTCCAGCCTCCGACGATGGCCACCACCAGACCTTTGACTCCTACCATAAACCCTAAATTATATCCGGTGAAAGAGATCGGGGCAAAGGCGATGCCCGAAATGGCGCCTAGAGCTCCCGCTAACGCAAAACAGAAGAGACGAAACCTGCCTATTTCTATCCCGATCAGGCTGGCTCCAATCTGATTGATCGAGGATGCGCGCAAAGCCTTACCAAACAGGGTATGATTGAAAAAAAGCCAAAGAAATAGCGTGACAGCCACCAGCACGCCCAATACGACCAGAACCTGAGGGACCAACGTTGCTCCGAAAATATTGATGGGTTCAATTTCGAGAAAAGGACGAATTCGCCGGGCATCGGTGCCATAGGTCAGGAGGATGATCCCTTTGATGACGGAAGCAGCGGCAATGGTAATCAGCATGTAAGTTGTCTCTGAGGGATAACGAACGGGGTTGATGACCACTCTTTCCAGAAGAGCAGCAACCAGGATGGAGGTGACAATCGCCAGGCCGGTTGCGAGACCGAGGCTCATGCCGGCATTGGCATAGGCCCAGGTCAACATACCGCCCAGCATGGCGAACTCACCCGTTGTAAAGTTGAGGACCCCGCTGATGAGAAAGACCGTGCTCCAGCATATCCCCACAATGGCGTAAATACTGCCTGTGGTTACCCCGGACAGGGCATATTGAATCGTTTGGGACAGAAGTGTCATTGTTTCCGGAAGAAACTTGTGATTCCTAAATTAGGAGTTCTGCCTTAATTATTTCCCCTGAGAGAGCTTCCACTTACCACCTTGAACCACTACGGGCACGTAGCACCCCTCCGCCAAACCGATGTGATCGCTTTCAGAATAGTTAAAGTCATCAGTCCGATGCTATAGCCGGTAAAAGTAATAGGCGTGATGACGATTCCTGCAAGGGCGCCCAGCCCACCCGAAAGTCCAAAGCAAAACAGCCTGAACCGATTGATGTTGATTCCTATCAAACGGGCTCCGTTGAGGTTCATGGCAGACGCTCTCAACGCCTTGCCCAAAACGGTTCGATTCATAAAAAGAGATAATCCGGTGACCACCAGGAGGAGTACCCCGATGACACAGAGGACCTGAGGAGTAAAGGAGGCTCCCAAGACCTGGATGGGCTTCGCCGCAATAAAAGGTTCGATGGTGCGTGTTTCAGAACCGAAACCGATCAGGAAAATTCCCTTGATGACGGATGACGAAGCAATCGTCATCATCATGTAGATCATCTCACTCGGGTACCGGATTGGGCGGACAACAAATCTTTCCAGGATCATTGCGATGCCGACGGTACAAGCGGTGGCGAGGATTCCTGCCGAAACCAACCCGAACCCTGCTCCCATAAAGACCCAGGCAAGCATCACGAATTCACCCGTGGTGAAATTCAATACCTGGGCGATGAGATACACCACCGTCCAGCATATCCCGACGATGGCATAAATGCTGCCGGCGGTTATTCCTGAAATTGCATATTGAAGCGTCAGGGTGAGAAGGGTCATCCATTGCCCTTTTAGCGATTCTTAAACCATCTGCTCTGTTAAATCAATCCTTTCTCTCTTTTGCGCGTTCCAGGAAGAAGCCCAGCGGAAAACGCAATATATTGTGGGGGGGTGCCGGCATCCAAAAATTGAACGTATCTTGCCCGAAGCTTCTCCGGCTATCGAGTTGAGAAAGCGGAAGGTATGACCTTCAAATGATAACTTTTCAGAGGTTTAGAAACGCGACGTTTATAGCAGATATGTGCACTTTTCAAGATGAAAAAGTTGGCAGGCCGTGGAGCCGCAGCCTGCCAACTTGTGCTTGACTTCCAATAGACGGCCTTCAGTCACTTAGCCTAAGCAGGTACCACTACCATTCGCGTGGGAATTTCGTTCAGTCCTTGACAACCATCCTTTGTCACTAGGACATTGCCGCCTATATTCAAATAGGTTCGACCATAGCATGCGTTTGGCTCAAACTCGATCAACATTCCTTCACGCATCACAAGATCAGAGGCCTCAATCTCCTTCCCTTCCTGGAATTTCAATTTAAGGCGCTCATTCACACCAGTAAACCCACTTGGTCCTTGTATCCCCTCAGTAATATTCGAAACACCCAAATGGAGATTCAACGTATGGGCAAAGGGACTCAAGTGCCATGCGCCTTCCCGGCGGTTAGGCTCGCTCATCGCCTCGCAGAGTTCGCCAAACGTGATCCCCGGACGGAGTATCTTGAGGCCGGCCTCGTAGGACTCACGGGCCAAGGTCGCCAACTTTTTCTTTTCTGCGGTCGGCTCACCGACAGAAACAGTGAGTTGAACCTGGGCATGAAGTGCACCGACATATGCAAAAAGCTCGGCACACACGACATGTCCCTTCTGGATCACCCGTACAGTTTCGTACCGCATTGAAACCATACGGATGAGAGAACAAGATCATTCTCCTACTTCGCTTTCTTCGTTGCGGCTTCAAAATCTCTATAATATCTCCACATCTCCGGGCAGCCCTTGGCCAAAGGCTCCTTTTTGGTCAAGTCTTTGCCCGAAAGGCCTGGGTAATCCTTGCCATACCGGTATGCCCGATGAAGGTTTGAAACCATCACCTCTTCGGCGAGGCTTACGATGTCTTTTGAATCTTCCAGGAAGCATTTGGTCTGGTCATTCATCCCAACAGGGTTGATCCATTCCCACACGACTTCCGGGTTCTTGCCGCCGGTCACTTCAAAAACATGACCCTGGCTGCTTGATGTGATAAAGGTGTTCCCGTTGGGAAGACGTTGCGCGGCCCCTTGGTAACGCGTGAAGAAGCTGTTTCCAATTTTGGGTTTGTATTCCCAAACGATCTTGTCGATCTTCGGATCGAGTTCCAGCACGCGGGAGCGATTGCCCTCCGGCCGGAACCAACCGTTATCAAAAATCAGGAAATTGCCGTTATCGAGCCGGGTGACGTGATGGGGACCGAAGAGTTGCTGGTCGCCGTCATCAATCCATGAAGGGCATCGGCCTTTGCCATGAGCGCAGGGGTTTCCCCATCGATATTCAATCTTCCCCGTCTTGTGATTGATCAGATAGAACTCGCCAAAATTCCGCGAATTAAGAATAATCTGATCGGTTTCCGGGATGTAGCCCACGGTGTTGCAATGAGTCCAGTCGGCAACCCGCATGTATGAAACCATGGGGGTCTGAGGCAAGATGTAATTAATGTCGATCTTGTCAGAGCCTCTGCCGATATGGTCCCAGACATGCCATTCCCAGACCACTTTGCCTTCCTTGCTTACTTCCTTTACGTAATCGGGCCAAAGGCCTTTATGAACGACGCCATTGTAAAGGTAGCCATCCCAGAGAAGGGTTTTGGGCTCGCGGCCCCTGGCAATGGCCTCTTCATTGCTCTTGTATTCCCAGGCGAGGACGAGCGTATTCCCGTTCGGCATCCTACAGAACGTATGGTGCTGAACATACGTGGGAGACATCTCCTTCCATTCCCATACGACCTTTCCGTTCCAATCGATCTCCTGCACGATCCCGGAAGCCCCTCCAAACCGCACGGGAGCTTCGTTGAGTTTTCCCCCTCTGAGGAGATTTCCATTGGGCAGAAGTTCTGCATAAAGCCCAGGATCGTATGGGGTTACCCACTTATGAACCACGTTTCCTTCCATGTCCAGCAGGTAAGATGTTTTTGAAAAGCCTGGAGAAACTAACGTATAGCCGTCAAATGCTTTTTCGGCGGAGTAACGAATCACGCCGGTTGGTCCCACCAGCTGTTCAACGGCATCTGAGGTGTTCGCCCCAAGGAATAGAATAGCTGCAATGACAGCCGTCAGTCCTATGATCTGTTTTCGCATTTTCCCTCCTATTCATTTCAGATTTGAATGTGTGAAAAGTCTTGCTCCGATTGACAGTGGCATTTAATTTACCAAGCGACATCCAAGATTTCCTGTCCACGATTTGATCTCTTTTCCAGACACCTCCTTTTCTGCTTCGGACTGAAGCCGCTAGTTCAACATAATGCATACACGTTTTTCTACCGCGCCTTCACTCAAGAGATTTCTCAGAAAAAGGTTGATACCATCAGATTCATTCAACATGCGATTAATATGCCAGTGCTTCGGAATCAAAAATACTGAATTCCTCAGCCTGTTCCTTATAGAACTGCTTAAACTCGCCAAGGAATGTGTGCAAAGGAACATGCATTCTAAAGAAATCCGCACACCCCGGCCGGTCCTTCATTCTTTGGCCCATTCAAAGGATTCTTTCACCATTTTGAATCTTTACCTCCCCAGGCTTCCCAAGCGCTCTGCTTGACAGAATCCTCAATTTTATCTACGATACCAAAAAAGAATGGTCTTTGTAAAGTCCGGGTTACAGGAGTGTCGAATATATCGAAAAACGGAATCTTGTCATTCCGGAGTTAAAAGCCACTTAGAATAATTGAAGTTTAGATTAAGGAGGTCCGTTGGGTTTTGGCATATCAGTTACAGTAAAACCTTTGCCTGAGGGTTAAAGAAGGGGTAGTTTATAAAGCGAAGGAGGATAAGATGAAATTAGTGAAAACATGGGCAGTAGTAGCGGCTGGGATGGTCCTCTGTATGGCATTTGCGTCTCAAACGATTGCACAGGGAGAGGTTCTCGTCATCGTTGCCAATCAAGGCGGCTACAAACTAGCCGAGAATTGGATTGAGTTTCTTAAGAACGAATCTGTTCCTTACAAGCTAATAAACCCAGCGGAATTCGAGACGCACAAGAAAGAGAAGTTCATCGCAATCCTTGGAGGGCCAAACGAGCTCGAAGGAGTGGGCGAGATCGTGAAGCAGCTGCTTACGGAGGAGGAACAGAATTGGGTTGGAAAACCGGGGAATTCCAGAATGTATCTCAAGGAGAACGTCTGGAGAGAAGGTCAGAAGGTTCTGATCTTTGCAGGTTCGGATAAAGAGATGGCTGCCAGGGCACGGACCGGCAACCGGTCAAAATGGATCGGTTACCTCAACGACTGGTTCAATATCGACATTTCAACCGCAGGTCTATCGGCCTACTAAGCGGAAAGGAAATCAAGAGGAGGTAAACGGAAATGAGACAGTATAAGTTTGCAGTATCTTTGATTGCCCTCGGGATGTTTCTGATAACGGCTTCCCTGGGGATTGCCCAAACGAAAGCGCCTTCCAAGCCGCCGGCAAAAGCCCCTGGGACGGCGAAGATCGATGTGAACAAGGCGACAGCAGACCAGTTGACGAAATGTGGGATCGGCCCTGGGCTGGCCAAGGCGATCATTGATTATCGGGAGAAATCGGGTCCTTTCAAGAATCCGGAAGATTTGCTCCAAGTGAAGGGGATGACGAAAGAGCTTTATAACAAGCTGAGCCCCAAAGTGGATAAAGGGGTGCTCTATATTTCTCCGGCTTCAGAGGATGGGGATGAACCCGGCTTGAAACCCTCTAAGTGCTAACCGTGTTGCCTGTGGGGTTTCGTAGGGCCTGATCACCGATCGGGCCGGAGGGTGAAAGATCATCTGGATGGTGGTCTTACCCTCCACGTGCTGCGCAAGCGCTTGCGCCGCGTGTCCTTACTCTCTCCTGCGAGGGGAGAGGAGACAGAGGTTTTAAGGAGAGGGTCTTGCCGAAAGGAGATGGTGAGGATGGACGGTCAAAACAAGAAAGGTGTGACAAGACGTAGCGCGTTAAAGACGATCACGGGCGGGTTGGTCGGGGCCTCTGTCATCGGGTTTAGTCACGGCTCTTCCCCTGCGCAGCCTGCAAAGGCGAGCGCAGTGAAGGCGACACGGAAACCCAAAATCTTTGTGATGGGGCTCGATTCCTGCCAAATGACGAAGATCATCGAGTGGGCCAACCACGGGAGGCTGCCCACCTTCAAGAGATTACTCAGCCAGGGAAGCTATGGCGAGTTTGAAAACATCTTCAGGGGGATGTCGGTGGATGCGTGGGCAGCTTACAATACAGGTGTGAGCCCGGGCCAGAACAATTTTTTCGGTTCTCATCCCTGGCAGCTCTATGACCGGACCGCTTACCAGACCTCGGGCATCAACCGGCTTTTTCGTCTTCATGCAGCCACCGTTCCTTTCATGCTGGCAGAAGCGGATGTGAAGGTCGGTCTCTGTGGAACCGCAATGTCATGGCCCCCGGAGCGGCTCAAGGAGGGTTTCATGATGTCCGGAAAAGGAGCGCCCGGTCTTGGCGACGGCGGCGATTGCAAGGGCCATGTCTATTTCACACAAGCAAGACACAAGGCCGCGGCCGCCCTGAAGACACGCATCACCTTTGCGGACGGGAAGTGCTCGACCGAGATCAAGTTCAAGGAGATGAGGGTGCCCCTTGATCTCACTCTTAATCCGGCGACCAATACAGTAGACATCGCCTACAATGATGTGAAGGTGACCCTAAAACGGGGGGAGTGGTCGAAATATGTTCCCATCCAGTTTCCGAACGGGAGAAGGGCGATCGTGAAGTGGAAGCCCGAGCGCATCGATGCATCGCAGGGAGATCTCCAGCTCTACCGTTACCGGCTGCTTCAAGATCCGAGCGCACCGGAGAGGCATGAGCCGATCGATGCCTTTTTTGACGGGGCATGCGTGCCCACGGATCGGTGGACATATCCTCCCTTATTGGCCAGAGAGGTCTACGATGCATTTGGATATTACCGGACGCCCAACCTTCCGTTCGAGTATGACTATTCGTCCTTTGTTGCCTACGTCCAGGAAGAAGAAACCCTGATGGAAGACTGCTATGAGGCCACGAAGGAGCAGGACGATATCGTCCTCTGGCTTACAAAGAACAAGCCGTGGGACTTCTTCTGGTTCTCCAACATGCCTTACGATCGGCTCAACCACAATATGAACCGCATCGAGGGGAACCCCGACTGGTCGGAGGCTTATGAATCGAAGTACGGCGGCGGCAAGGTGATGCTGGAGTTCACCCAGTATGTCGACAAGGAGCTCGCGCGCATGCTCAAGGAGCTTCCGAAAGATATCTACTTCATGATGATCTCAGACCATGGATGGGGCGCGGTGAAGAAGGATTTCCAACCCAATTCGTGGCTGATGGATTTGGGATTGCTCAAGGTGAAACCCGAAGTCGAAGGGCAGAAGCGGGTTTATGATTTTGAAGATATCGATTGGTCGCAGACCAGGGCGTACACCTCGTGGAATCCGGGTATTTTTATCAACCTGAAGAATCGCGAGGCCCAGGGCATCGTCGAGTATTCCGAATACGAGAAGCTCCGCGACTTCATTATCGCCGAACTGAAGAAAATCAAAGACCCCGAAGGACAGCAGTATACGAACATCGCCGACCGGGTCGAGAACATCTACAAGGGCGACTATGGCTGGTATGCAGGAGACGTCCAGTTCTGCGGATACCGGGATTCTTCGGGCATCAAGGTGCCGGGGAGACCGAACGACGGGCTCTACCAGATCAACTTCAGCGGATTTGGCAAAGACGGTGAGATCTGGGACGATCCTCGGAGACACTTTACGGGCTATCATGGGAACGCCTTGACGAGTTTCTTGGCCGTGGGTCCGGGGATCAAGAAGAATAATGATGTCTCGAAGGGCGGCCACATGATGAACGTCATGCCGACCATCATGCATATGTACGGATTGGTTCCTCCGCCTAATTTCGAAGGGCGAATTATGTACGAGATTTTTGAGGCGAATTCCCCTTACGCCAAGAAAGGATGATTTCATTATGGGTCGATATTGGAGGACCGCTGGCTTTGAGGCGGAGAGTTCGCAGTCTCTTTCCCCACCATCGGACGGAAACAAAGATCTTCTCACTTAACCCGGAGGAGACGGAGGGAATAGAGGATCGCATCATCCCCTCTTTCCCTTCGACGTTTCCCTGTCTCCTGCCCATCGGTGGCCGCCGGAAGAAGGAATAAGGTCGAGCAAGAATCAGGATTGAAGAAGAGAATGGTGAAGAGAAGCGCCCTAACACCTGATGCAAACCACGAACCGAATGATTTCAAAATGAGCCGACGCGGCTTCCTGAAAATCGGGGCCCTGACTGCCGCCGGGCTCGGAACATCCTTCGCAGCGAATGCACGGGGAGTTCCGGCTGCAGAGGCTGCAACGGCCGGTTCTTATGATTCAGAAGTGAACAGTTGCTGCCAGTTCTGCCAGGTCCGATGTACGACCAAAGTTCAAGTGAAAGACGGGCGTGTTGTCAATGTGTACGGGAATCCTGACAACTTCTGGACCAAGGGTGGGATGTGCCCCAAGGGCCAATCGATGGTGGAGTTGACCTACAGCCCTCATCGGCTTCTGTATCCTCTCAAGCGTGACGGACAGGGCTGGAGTCGGATTTCTTATCCAGAAGCCGTCGATCTTGTCGCAGAACGGATTCGAAAGCTGAAGGCCGATTCGCCCGAGGACTATGCCCACCAGGTCGTACTGTTCGCCCCGCTCTGGGAGTCCCGTGAGAGCGAGCTGGCGGCCACGATGGCTATGTCTCTTGCAGGGTTTCCGGATATCTGTCATCCGGGAGACGTCTGCATCGGCAATTCAGCAGCGGCACTGCGGATCTGTCTGGGAAGCCCGATCACCCCAACCACTCTGGATGAGGTCTTAAACTCGCAACTCCTTGTCCTGTGGGGAGCAAACATTGCCGAGATCTATCCTCTTTACATCCGGTGGACTGATCAGGCGCGGGAAAAGGGGGTGAAGATCCTCTACATCGATCCCCGGAGAACGCCGACGAGCAATCACTGCGATGAGCAGCTGGCGCTTCGTCCTGGAACGGACGGTGCATTCGCCCTTGGAGTGATTCGGATTCTCATTAAGGAGAAGCTCTACGACGCAAGGTATGTTGAGAGGCATGTCAACGGGCTTAAAGAACTGGTCGAAGCCTGTGAGTCGTATACGCCTGACAGAGTGGCAAAGCTCACGTGGATCTCAGAAGGAAAACTTATCGAGGTTGCGAGACAACTGGGCCAGAGTCAAGGGACGATCGTCTGGCTCGGAGGATCCCTGTCGCGGTACACCAATTCGATCCAGACGGTGCGTGCGATCATTGCCCTGCAAGCGATTACAGGGAACCTGTCGGGGTCTGGAAAAGGGATGATGAATGTTCAAGGGGGGAAGCCGGGAGGCGGGGAGGGATTTGAGGAGCGATTCCGCAGCCGCGATCTTGAGCCCGGTTTGAGTTTCCGGAAGATTCTTTACAACATGGAGCGGGGCAAGGTGAAAATGCTCCTGTTGAATTCCAGTTACAGACGGTACCCGGACGCGGAGCGGGTTAAGAGCGCGATCGCCAAGGTTGACTTCGTTGTTTACCGCGGATTCTTCATGGACGAAGAGGCTGCCCTGGCCCACCTGATCATCCCGGCCACAATGGTCTTCGAGAGTGCGGGCTCCCAGTATGGTGCTCAGCGCCAGGTGGTCTGGAGGGAGAAGGCCATCGCGAGCCCCGGAGAGACCGTCGAGGACTGGCGCTTCTACAGAGATCTCAGTAAAAAGGTCAGCGGGGAAGCCTTTCCCCCTGTTGAGAGTGCGGAGGATGTCTACGAGCTGTTCAGAAAATATTCGTCCACATGGGCCGGGCTGGCCCTGGACAGGGTCAGAAAGGATCCGAGCGGCATTTCATGGCCCTGTCCTTCGATGAACCACTCCGGTACAAAAGGGACGCTGTATCCCGGGGACCGGTTCCTGACCGGAGATGGAAACGTTGAACTCCGCTCCGGAGCCCTGGGATTGATTTCGTGGTCTGAACCCGGAGGAAGCCCACTCAGCGACCCGGAGAGGTCGAAGACGTTTCCGCTCATCTTTCTTCAGGGGAAGGTCGTCCACCACTGGCAGCACACCTATACCAACTGGTCTTCTTACCTGGCCCAGTTCTCAGAGGGCAACTATGTCCAAATCCATCCAGAGACGGCTCATAGCTTCGGGTTAAGGGAGGGCGACTGGGCCTATCTGGAAACAGAACGCGGGAAGATTAAGGTCAGGGCCAAGTTGAGCGAGCTGATTTTTCCGGGAATCATTTGGACCCCATCCCATCCGGAATCCCGATCTCCTTTCCGCGGAAATTCAGGACAATCGATCAATACGATCGTCCCGGGATACTGGGACCAGGTATCCGCCCAGTTCAATGGGTTCGGATGCCGGCTGGTGAAGATCGAAGACGCAACGCATAGAGCATAGCGCATAGAGAAAAGAGCAAGACAAGATTTCTTTCTGGTCTACGGGTCGCTGAATCAGCATGGAACCCATCATTATTTTTGATTCAAGAAAATGTATTCGTTGTCACTCCTGTGAGATAGCGTGCCAGCTGGAGAACGACGCTCCCCCGGGTGTGCTGCTTCGCCGGGTCAGGAGTCATGTTACGGGAGCCTTCCCCGGGTCGAACGAGCGGTCCATCTCAACGGCGTGCTTTCACTGCAACGATCCTTCCTGCGTGTCGGCCTGTCCCGCAGGGGCTCTGAAGCGGCGACCGGACGGGGTTGTGGAACATCTTAGAGACAGGTGCATCGGGTGCGGTTATTGCATTCAAACGTGTCCCTTTCATGTTCCCCAATTCAGCCCAACCCAGCATACCATGAGGAAATGCAGCTTCTGCATCCAGCGCATCGACCGAGGAAAAGAACCGGCGTGCGTTGCAAAGTGTACGACCGGTGCTCTCACGTATTTCTCTGAGGGGAAGGGGCCGCGTGATGTGCAAGCCTATGGAAAGGACGAGCGTCTCCACATGGTCTACGCCGTGGAGGGTAGGCCGGAGGATTATGCGTTGCCTGAACCGGTTCCCCTGAATAAGGTAACGTCGCTTCAGGCATGGAAGTGGCTGATCGGTCTCGTCCCCGGAGGAGTGACCCTGGCCTGGTTGTGGAAAAAGATAGAAGACGGGGAGATGCGCCATGACTGAGATCACCTGGGGATTTCCTGTGGTTTTGGATCTTTTCTTCGCGGGGATGGGGGCAGGCAGTTTTTGCCTTGCCGCAATCGCCTCGAGAAGAGAAGGGCAGGGCTGGACGGCCTGCTTCAGGATGGCCTCCCTGCTGGCACCCCTCGCCGTTCTCGTCGGACTCTCCATGCTGGTGACTGACCTGGGATACAAGTCCCGATTCTGGAGGACAATGATCGGGTTCAACATGAAGTCCCCCATGTCCACGGGATCGTATCTCCTGAGCGCGTTCTTCGCGGTATCGATTATATTCGCAATCTACGGACTTCCCGTGGATACCAGAGATCGGATACCCTTGCTCGGGAGGGTGTCCATCTGGAACCGTCCTCAATGGAAAAACAGGGTGGGAGTGATTGGAACAATCCTGGCCCTTGGGGTATCTGTTTACACAGGCGTTCTGCTTTCGGCCTCTGTTATCCCTCTGTGGAGAAGTCTGAGTCTCCCCCTCTTATTTTTTCTGTCGGCCGTCTCTACCGGATTCGCAGGAGGGGCAATGCTGGGCATGATGTCCCTGGCCAGGACGAATCCTGAAGCGATGGAGGGACCGCTTCAGTTTTTGAAGCGGAGTTATCGGCTGATTCTGCCCTTCTACCTTCTTGTCTCTTTGGCCTTGGTCTTCTCCTTGGCCATTTTTCCGTCGACACGAGTGGAGGCCTTTGGCTTGACGACAGGGTGGAGCGGCCTCATCTGGTGGGTTGGAGCCATGGGTTTGGGCATCATTATGCCGATGGTTCTCGTGATGAGGGGGAAGAAGCTTCAGGTGGGCGAGGCATGGGTTCTTTTCGGCTGCCTGCTAGGAGGAGGGTTTCTGCTACGGCTCGTCTTGATTTACGCGGGTCAGGGCGCAATGTAAGAGACATTAGGCAATGGAGGGATTTCATATGAGAAGAGAAAGACTGAAATGGGCAGGGTACTTGATCACAATGATATTCTTTTTGACCGCTTTCAACCTCATGGCCGGTGAACCGGAAAAGACGCAGCCGATCAAGGGGAAGACGGTCAATATCAACAAAGCCAATGAAGATGAACTGGTCAAAAGCATTCCCTTGATCAGCCCCGATCTGGCGAAGAAGATCATCAAGTATAGAAAGGATAACGGCGACTTTCAAACGATCGAGGAACTTCTTCAGGTGGAGGGGTTCGACCGGAACCTGTTGAGGCGGATCAAACCTTTTCTCCTCCTTGAGGGAATTGGCGGAAAGGACTGCACCTGCTAAACAGCATAGAGCAGAGGGCATAGCAAAAACAAAGGACAGAGAAGTACTCTGTTGAGGATCGTGATGATAACCAACAAAAGGATTTTCTTTCTTACGGTAGTTGCTCTGTTCCTGCTGGTCGCTTCTGCCTCCGCGGCAGAGGAGAATGGGCGGGGGTTGCCGCCTTCGGAGGATGCCACGTACATCCCCAAGCTGGGTGGCCTGTTGAATAAGACCCTGCACAATCATTACGGCCAGAAAAAAGACCTAGCCGAATGTTTAGTCCTTCGTGGCAGTTCGGTCAAAGAGGGAAAAGCCTTTGTCCCGGCCGGAGGCCTTTACTATGCGTCGAGCACTTCAGACGACGCGCGCCCTCTCATGAGAGATCCTTTTCTCATTCTTGGGGAGGAGTCTTACCTACTCGGTTTAAAAACCGCCTCGGCCGTGAAGCAGGACGTGGTCGTCAAAAAAGGGGGGAAGAAACTCCTCGACCCGTCAGGGTTCCGGATATGGTACGAATATGGAACGGACCACTATGGCAAACCCTATGGAGAATTTCCCCTTGTCCCGCCGTCCGGGGGCTGGCAGATCGAACTCCCTATCTCGACTTCCTTTTCCAGCCCCTTGAAGGCACGAGAGCTCAAGGTGAAGAGCGGCATCAATCCCCAGCAGAAAGAGTTTTTCCTTACCGATTCCGTGCTCTACGGCGCCACGCGATTTGTGGCGAAGAAGATCACAGACCAAGAGGCCCATTTTTCAAAGATTGAATACCCCGTTATTACGGAGGCGCTCTTTTCTCTCGATCGGCCTTACGTGGTGCAGGTTCGGCAGGAAAGTTACCGCTGGTGGTGGAACAAAAGAATCTATGCCTCCCGGAAGGAGAATGGAATCCTTGTAGAGGTGCGCAACTGGACGGGAGGAAAGGTGTTGGCTTCCAAGCTTCTGGTGCCTGCGACACAGCAGCAATACAAGATCGAAGATCAGGAGAAAATGAGCCTCACCCTTTTCGATCTGGACATACACATCGAGCTGGTGATCGATCCGCCCTGGTACAAAGGATCGGATTATGCCCCCTGGGCCACCGATGTCCCTTATGGCTGGACGGAGGGGACCATCGCCTTCGTGATTTACCACGATCTCGTCAAACTGAAGGATGGAAATCCCTGGCCGAGGGATCCCCGATATATCGTGAGGCTCGAGCCCAACCTCATGACAGGGATGCTTAAACGGGTCGTCCTAGAGAACAAGGAGGCCTTCGAGCTCAGCGAGGAGAAACCGAGCTATGCCGGGCCCGTCAAGATTTCTCAGATCTGGGATCGAAAATACTTCAATGTCGTTGTTAGCAGCATTGAGCAGGAGGTTGTGAAGACCTGCTATGTGAGAGACTCCTTTTTCCGCAGGACGGATAACCTGATCCTGTGGAAAGAGGGGCGGGAGAATATCGATTTCTTCATCGGTATGAGCGAACTGGTGGTGTCGGTCATGGAAGACACGTTCCTGCAGAGGCTGGCCGACCCGACATACGGGGTCCCGGTGGTGAAGTCGAAATTCACCTCTTACCCTCCTGTGGTGCCTTCGGCCAAGTGGTTCGAACCCGACCCCGATTGCGCCTTTGTCCCAAAGATGAAGGGGTTGGTCCGGCAGTTCGTGCAGAATCGAAAGGGTGAGAAACTGGTGTCTTCCGAGGCTGTTGTCATTCGGGCGAGTTATGTCGATTATCGAAAAAGGCAGATCATCATCCCACCGGGAGGGTTGTACTATAGTAGTCGCAACGGCAGAAATATTCGTCCCCTGGCCGGAGAGGCCTTCTTTATGCTGGGTAAAAAGGCATACCTGCTCAGCACGGAAAGCTATTTGGTCGTCAGGAAGAACTTTCGAATCGACCTATGGAAGGAGCAGCCCATGGGAGACGGAAACCTTCTCTTCTGGCAGGATGTCTCCCTGGGAGATGGCAGCAAGGCTCTACGGTACATTGGCTCAACCCTTCTGTGGGGAAGACCCGTGGCCGTTCTCCGGGTTGTAAAGTATTCCGGGAACGCCTGGGGGGCCAATATGCTCATTTCCCCGGGACTCGGCGGTTATTCCGGATACGGGCAAGAGTCCGGTTCAACGGAGCGATATTCCCTTCCTGAACTTTTTGCGGAAGGAGGTACTTATCTGATCCCGAAGTGGGTGAGCCCTGACTTTTTGGAAGTGGCCGAGATGGCTACGCCGGGTATGGATTCCTTCACAATCAGTTATGAAGAACCTCAACCGGTAAGTCTAAAAACCGGAGAAGGAACTTCTGTGGGGAAATACAGGCTGAAGGCAATTCATGTTGATCCGACCTCGAAAACCGCGACCTTAGCCCTCCTGGATTCCGGGGGAAAAGTCCTGATTGAGAAGAACCTGGGGCCGCTGACCCGGGAGCTTCTCGATACGCTTCCTCAGTACAATCAATCGCAACAGAAGGTCATCCTTCAGTACGAAGACGTCCATGTGGAGCTCGATCTTTCATCGGATTTCTCGGGAGGGAAAGTCCCCCTTTACGTGGCCACGGGAATTCAGAAGCTCCAACGGGACAAGCCCTGGCCGGGAGACCGCCGTTTCGTTATCCGGCCCGAGGTGTGCGGCCACTGCTACATGCTGAACGAGTTCCTGGTCGATAATGCCGAGCCGATCGTTCTGGACGAAAAGAACAATACCTACATCGGGCCTGAGGGCTACTTCAAGATTGTTGTGGATGATTTCGACGGAGAGAAGATCAACGCCTGGCATATCGAGGACCGGACAGGGATGAAGACCGCGAATCTGGCGGAATACCCGAGGAAGAACCTAGATGTTATGGTGGGAGTGAACGGCACCACGGAGACGTTTCTACGCAGGACGCTGCTCAAAAGGTTAGCATACCGGGAGGTATGGCGACTGAAATAGAGAGGTTGACGAGGAGGATCCATCTGCGGCATTGTCCTCTTTCCTCGTCATTGCGCCGTACTTCTATGTACGTCGCATTCCTCAGAATTTCAGGCGCCTTACATCTGGGCGCTTTTGATCAGCCTCCAATTCTGATTTGAAATACAGGAGTCACAGGCACAAGGAGGTCGATTCATGGCGAATGGAGTGGCAATAACCAATGAGGCAGCGCTCACCCGCAAGATCAGCATGTGGAGTGCTTTGCCAACCTTCCGGCAGAGTCTTCCGGGCCTTCTGGCTCTTGTCATCATTGCCATTATCTGCGGAGTCCCAGGGATTCCGTGGCCTTATACCATCGAAACACTTTTGAAATACATCGATGCGGTCCTCCCTCCGATCTACGGAAAGGGGCTTTTCATCGATTTGCTTCATTTCAATTACGTGGTGATCGGCTTGGCCGCCGGGATACTGATCCGCAATGTCGTGGGAGTCCCCAAGAGTTGGGAGGCGGGTCTGAGTTACACGGGCGTCTTTATGAATGTCGGCATCATTCTCCTGGGATCACAATATATGCTGAGCGACCTGGCGAAATTAGGGGTTATCAGTGTCCTGCTCATGATCGTCATGGTTTTCGGGGGAGCACTGGTCTTCACCCTCTTCGGCCGCTACTTTAGGCTAGGAAACAGCCTGACGGCCCTCCTCTCGGCGGCCTTCTCCATGTGCGGGGTCTCGGCCTGTGTCGCTATTGCGCCGATGGTGCGGGCCAAGAGCGAAGAAGTGGCTTATGCAATTGCGGTCTCGGTGACCTTTGGTTTTGCCTGCCTCTTTGGACTCCCCGTCTTCGGCAGACTTCTGGAGCTTTCCAACTATGCCTTCGGACTTCTGTGTGCCGCAGGGGTCCCCAATTCGAACCAGGTGATCGCTACCGGGTTCAACTTCAGTTTTGCGGCCGGAAAAGTGGCAGGATTTGCGAACATCGGCAGGGTTGTTCTGATCCCCGCCGGCGTCCTCTTTGTCTATTTTATGACCTTGACGAGGGAATTCAGGGAATCGAAGATCAATGTGTGGCAGGTCACCAAGGATAAGTTTCCGATCTTTATCCTGGGATTCATCGTCGTGTGGATCGGCAACTGCCTTCACCTCTGGCCGGTACCCGCAAGTGAGGCCATGGAGAAAGTGATGAACTGGTTCTTCACGCTCTGTTTTGTGGGCTTGGGGCTCCAAACGAAGCTGGGCGACATGAAGAAAGCAGGACTCAAGGGAATTCTCATCGGCTACGGGGCCGGATTGATCAGGGTAGGGATCTGTCTCGCCATCATCCTCATCCTGACGAAAGCTAACATGGTCAAATAGGGGTGTTCCATGGAAGAAGTGAATAAAGAAAAGATCCTTGAAGAGGACCTGAAAAAGGTTAAACGGGAGTCCACAGCAAAGGGTTTGCGTCACAGGCTAGATGAGTACATCGCGATCGTTCTGGGGCTTGGAACGGTGTTGTTGCTTTGGTTCCTGCAGGCCATCGGCCTCTATTAGCTGGCTGTTCGTGGCCATCAGATCCGTGTGGAGGTCATTCATGGGTTGCCCCTACAGCAGTATCAGTGGATACAATGGCAAATGACAGGATTCTTCTGATTCTGGAGGGAGAAGATAATGGGAATGCAGAGGAGTCGGCTTTCAACTACGCAAGATCGACATCCAAGAAACTGGTTGTGCTGCAGATTCTGACTTCGAATTTATACCATTACGGCCATCAGGATATTGTTGCGACGCGGCCTTCGAAACGGCAATTCCTCCTGCACATCCGGAACGAGGTCTTGGAGCAGGGAAGGGCAAAGGTAAAGGTTTTGGAGGAAAAGGCTGGGGAGCAAGGTATCGCGATAGAAATTCATTCTGTGGAATCGGAGGATATCTGTTCCGCAGCCGTGGAGGAGGCGAGAAAGGGATACGACGCCATCTTCCTCGCTCGCAAGAAACGAAAAGTATTTCCACTACTTGAAAAGGGATTGGCCCAACATCTCCGGAAGAAAATTAGAAACACGATTGTCGAGTCGTGAACTTGTCTTCGTAACCAACAGCTTCTTACCGCTACGAAGTTCGCACTTGCCGGACTATCACGAAATTCACCGGATCAGTTCAACTTTGCAATTGGGAAAAACAATCTTTTGGAATTGCATGGATTCTCCCGACTCCTGGCATACAGACCTGCCGGAGACCGGAAATTTACTTTCTCTATAATTACCAGTGTCGTTTGAACAGATAAATGGGGTGAATGCCTTATTTTTTGCAAGAATATGACAGTATTTTCTAAACAAAGAATTGAAAGCTCACATTGCAGGCTGAAATTTAAGAATTACGACTTTAAGAGGTAGCAGATGAGCGGGGCAGCAACAAATTGAAGATAGCTTGCCACTATACGCCCAATCCAATTCATTACGATCTGAAAAAATAAATCTGTCCATGAGCTTGTTGATTACCATTGTAGTATTACATGGAGGCGCAATTTTTAGGAACAAGTGTTTCAGGAAGCTATTCTGCCAGAAGGTTACACAACAGTTACATCTCACAAATAAAGTGTACATAATCAGACAAGGAGAGAGGCGCACGGGATTACAGATCCTCGGCAACGAAGATACAGGGGTTTCCATCTCTAAGCAGCTAATGGAATTCAATAGAAGAGGAGGCGGAAGAGATCCCGTAGGAGATCAAGTCGTCCAGTTCGAAGACTTTTTTCCCGCGGTTTTATAGCGCGACCGTTTTCCATAAGGCAGGAGGAGCAGGGCGGTACTCACTCGACAAGTTAAGGTTGGAGTGGACCGCCCCCCACGAAAAAGTTCAATTGGTTTACTTGGTCAAGCCGAGTTTCTTGGCGATCGCAAGATTAATCTGGTAATGGTCGTTGGCTAGCTTCTTCTGTTCTGCCGGCGGCATATAATCGACGGCAAATCCCAATGTTTCGAGTTTTGCCTTTGATTCCGGGTTCTTGAAGGCTTTCTCAATGGCAGGGACTAAGACCTTTTTGACTTCAGTGGGCAATCCAGCCGGGCCGTACATCGCAAAAAAGTCTGAAACCAACTCTTCCTTATAACCTAATTCTTGCAGGGTCGGGACTTTCGGGTATTCCGCCATTTTCTTGCTCATCAAGAGGACACGCATCTTTCCCGTTTCGACGTGAGGCGTGATCTTGTTTATCGCATCGATTGTCATTTCCACGTGCCCCCCGAGAACCGCTGTGATTACCGATTCTCCTCCTTTGAAAGGAACATGACTGAATTGTGCACCGGTCAGACTCTGAATGACCTCCAATTGGAAGTGACCCGAGGTTCCCACGCCGGGAGTGCTCACCCGGACTTTCCCCGGATTCTTCTTGGCATAGTCCACAAGCTCATTGAAGTCCTTCCAGGGAGCGCTTGCCTGCACGGCAATGGCTGTGGAGATAAATAAGTGAAGCCCCAGGGGTTCGAGATCCTTGTCCGGGTCATACGGAACTGTCTCGGGGCTGAGAATCCGGGCATAAACAATTGCTGGCGAGTTCGTATAAGCGAGCGTATAGCCATCCTTTTTACTCCTGGCCACGGCATCCGTGCCCAGGGTGAACCCTCCACCAGGCTTGGCGATGGGGATGACCTGCTGGCCAAGAATTTTCCCGAGGTCTTCAGAAACGATCCTGCCCGCGACATCGAGAATCGATCCTGCGGCGCCGGGGATGATCAACTGAATGGAGTGGTCAGGGTAGGGCTGTGCCACAGCTGTTGAAGCCCCTATGCCTAATCCGCACACGATCAAGAATGAAACAACGATAAGAAATAACCGCTTCATAACTTCTCTCCTTTCCTTCAAGCGTTTGTTGTGATCATACTTATGATTGGTTGCCTACTGCAATCATTTTCTGATTCAGCGTATTCGATTCATTCTGAAAAAGGACGCGCAGGTTCAGAAAGTCCCATCTTCGCCGCGTTTACGATCTCGGATTACTTCTTCGTAAGGAGCTTTTTCAACTCGGGGCCCGTTTGCGGACATCGCTCGATCACGTCCTTCCAACCCTCGTCGTAAGCTACGTTGATGAACTTTTCTTTTTCCGCTGGAGGGAGCTCAATCATCTTTATTCCCTCTTTGAGCAGGAGAGGCCGTTCTTCCTTCGTCAGTTCTTCGAAGCGGGCGACCGCCTTCTTCTCTGCCTCTATTGCAGCCTCGGTCAGGAGGTCCTGGAACTTCTTGGGGAGCTTGCTCCACGTATTGAGATTAACAAGGAGAGGATTCGGCCCCCGATAAAACGGTACATCCACGATGTATTTCGTCACCTTCTGCCAACCCCAGTCACGAATTCCGACGGTGACCCAGCAATAACCATCGACCACATTCCTTTCGAGAGCGGAGTAAATCTCGGTCGGTGGGATCACGATGGGGTTTCCGCCAAGACCTTTGATGAGCTGGAGATACATGGGGGAGACACGGATGTTCAGTCCTTTTAAGTCTGCACTCTTGATGGGTTTCGTGAGATAGAGATAGAATTTCTGGTCATGGCCGAGCCGACCGAGATAGTAAATCTTCAGCCTTTTCTCGTGAAGATCATTCCAGTAGGCGGTGACGCCCCGTGCCCTCTCCTCGGCAGGAGAGAACGGGGAAAGCTTCATGGCGTCGACTTCGGGGAGCAAGGAGACATAATAGGCATTGGTCGTATAGCAGATATCGACCATGCCCCGCTGCAAGGCTTGGACCTGATCGGAAGTCTTAACCGCCTCCGGCCCTCCAATATACTGAATCTTCAATTCGCCAGGATATTTCTTGGCCACCATCTGTTCCGCGACTTCTGAAAAGATCTGGTAGGGGATGTTGTCCGATGCCGTTTTGGGCCATGCCGTAATGGCTTTCAGAGTTATGGTCTCAGCCCTCACCCATCCTGGCTGAACCTGCAGAGTGATTATTCCTAAAAGGACTGCAAAACATAGAGAAACGATCATCTTTTTCATTGTCATCCTCCTTTTCTGGTTTCGTGGAAAAATGATATCCACTGTATTCCGCAATTTGGGCTAAACCGAAATTCTTTTCTCGGTATGTCTTCAGGTATTCCGTGCAGTAAAGGTTCTGATGAACCAGAATCTTGCTGGCATCGATCGAGGAAAGAAGGGCCTGGTCTCGAACATCGACGAGAAGGGTACCTCACCCGGCATAGATTGCCCTGTTCAGAAAAGTGCGGTTGATCAACCTCCTTCCGGGAAGTCCCATGCTCACAGCCGTCTCGTCTCTCATTTGTAGAAAACCGAGGGAAGCCAGAGAGCCAGCTGTGGAAGAAGAAACAGCATGGCCCAGACAAGAATGAGGGAGATCAGGAACGGCGCAGCCCCTCTATAGATCACCCCGATGGGAACTTTCGTTATATTCTTAACGACGAATACGCAAATGGCCACCGGAGGGATGACGACGCCGATCATCTCGACAACGGCGATGACGATCCCGAACCACAGGGGAGGGAACCCGAGTTTAAGGGCGACTGGATAAAAGATGGGGGTGGCAAGAATCATGAACGTCAGGTCATCGATGAAGGAGCCTCCAATTTCGTAGACGATGCAGATCAGAATCATGATAAGGTATCGGTTGACGGGAAGCGTGACCACCCAGTTTGCCGTATCCTGCGGGATGTTGGTCACGGCAATGAAATGGCTGAGGACGGTGGACCCTGCCACAAGCATGAGAATCATGATGGCCGTGCGGAGCGATTCTTTTACGGATTTAACGTACGTCCGGAAGGTCATGTCACGCTTTAAAATCGCGAGAAGGAGGACGGCAAAGGTTCCGACCGCTCCCGCTTCCGTGGGGGTAAAAAAGCCCTCCATAATTCCGCCGACGACGAGGATAAAGACTAGGAGGATCCATACGACCTCCGGTAGGGAGCGTATCCTCGCTCCCCAATCGAATCGTTCTGACTTGGGGGCGATGGCCGGGTTGATCTTGGCCCATCCGTAAATGATCCCCATGAAGAAGAGGGCGATGATCAGTCCAGGGATGATGCCGGCGAGAAAGAGCTGGCCGATGGACTGCTCGGTGAGAATTCCCAGGATGATGAGGACAACGCTCGGAGGGATGATGCAGCCGAGGCTTCCAACCGTCGCAACGATTCCTGTCGACAGTTTCTTGTCGTAACCGTATCGTTCCATCTGTGGGATGGCGACGCTGGCAAAGGTGGCGGCTGTGGCTGCCGAAGAGCCGCAAATCGTCTTGAATCCCGTGGCGCCGACAACCGTGGCCATCGCCAAACCGCCGGGGACATGGCCGATGAATTTATTGGCAGAATCATAGAGTCTGACCGCAATGCCGGCATTGAACCCGATTTGGCCCATGAGAACAAAGAGCGGGAAGACCGTGTACCCGTAATTCGTGATGACGTCATAAAAATCTCTTGACAGGAGGTTGATCGCAGGCTGAAAGCCGTTCAGGTAGGCGAACCCGACGAAACCGACCAACCCCATGGCAAAACCCAGCTCAATCCCTGTCGAGAAGAGCAGGAGAAGCACAAAAATGCCCAGAATACCCACGAGAACTTCATTCATATTGACCCCGCCAGATTCTTACAATATCGAATAGAAAGACGCAGCACTCAAGAAGACAGCAAACGGCGACGCCGTAGGCGACAGGGTAAAAAGGGATCATGATGGTGGGTGACACTTCACCCGACGCGTGAAACCTGGCTCCAACGTTGAAGAGGTTCACTCCGATGAAAGCGAACAGGGCGAGACACAGAAGCCGGGTGAAGGTGTTCATAACGTTCCTCCCCCGATGGGAAAGCTTGTCCATAAGGAAATCCATGGACACATGCCCTCGATCGATTGAGACCTGCGGGATACCAAAGCCGATCACGAGCGCGAGCAAGAGGGACACCACCTCGAACGTCCCGATGATGGGATGACCGCCTGCTCTTAAGACGACGTCCGCGACGGTCAACAACATCATGAAGGTGACCGCTGCCCCGGCGATGGTATTCAAAAGGTTACTGATAATTCGTAAGACACCCATACCCACAACCATCCTCTCTCGTCGTTTCAACCCCTTTTCGGTTGGGTGAAGCGACCTGTCACTCTGATCGCCGAATGACAGGTCGCTTCACACTCATGGCAACTCTTTTATCGATCGCAAGGGTCAGGATGCTTCCAGAAGTATCTCGTGATTAGAAGGGGGCCGCTATTTTTTTATCCTGCTGCTGTTTTTTCCAGTACTCGATGCGGTCGCCGATATATTTCAACCAGCTGTCCACATCCGATTCCTTGAAACCTTTGGAAACCATACTCTTCTTGTAATCGGCCACCACCGGTTCGACAGCCTTTTTCCACTTGGCAACCTCGGCATCGGCAAGAGGAATGACCTGTCCGCCCTGGCTCTTGAACGCATCCACGCCCTCAATATCCATCTGATTCCAAAGAGCTCCCTGCTTATCCTTGGTTTCGGCGGCGATTTGGGCGAATATCTTCTGACTGTCAGGGGGTAAAGCGTCCCATTTACTCTTGTTCATGACGAAATAGAAGGTGATGCCCGTTCCAAGGCGCCAGGTGGAGGTTACATTCTTTACCACCTCTGCAAACTTCCAGTACTTGAGTGTGGAAAGATCCACCAGGATCCCTTCGATGACGGCTCTTCTCAAGGCGTCATAAACATCGGGCATTTCAAGGGGGATCGGAACAGCGCCCAAGGCCTTGACGACCTCGGTCATCCGACCCGTGGCCCTGATCTTCATGCCCTTCAATTCTTCGAGTGTCTTGACGGGCTTACTCACGGTCTGAAGGATCACCGGTCCTGAAGTGTTGACGTAAAGAACTTGCACGTCTTTCCACTCCGCGGGTTTGTACTTGTTAAAGAAGTCGCTGCTGACCTGTGTTGCAACCCAGCCGCTCGGAAACCCCAGAGGGAGATCAAACACTTCCATCACGGGGAAACGCCCCCGGGTATATTGAATGTGAGAAACGCCCATATCCGCGATGTCCGAGATAACCCCGTCATACATTTTGACCGGAGAGAGAAGCGTGCCTCCGGCATGGTAGGTAATCTCCACCTGGCCCTTGGTACGATTCTTCACCTCGTCGCAAAACCATCCGGTGAGTTGCGACATCGGGTGAGTGACCGGAAGGTAATTGGCCGCCTTCAGTTTGATGACATCCGCTCCGAACACAAGAGAGTGAACCGCAGAGATGAAAACAACCACAGCCAAAAGCAACGCTACCCTTTTTCTCATAGTCCTCCTCCTTCATAGTTTAAGATGACGTCGCCCGTAAACATACCACTAAGCTTCAGGAGAAGCAATAAAAAATTATCATGGGTCGAAATTATCATTGCCATCTTCGACGGCTACCGTTTCTCTATCCCATTCCATCCCACCACTCCCTCTCCCGGCCGGGAGAGGGGAGGATGAGGAGGGACCCTTTCATGAAATGAGCACACGAAACACGGTACGGTCCAACACTAAGTCAAGAAGGGTGCTTCATGTTTTAGGGTTCGGAATCCCTTCAGGGCTCCACCCTCTCAGGGCATAGTAATCCTGGAGCATTTTATGAAGTTCCTCCCTCCGGATCGTCTTTCCATCCTTGCCCAGAGGTTCATCGAAAAATCGCTTCGGCAGGGTGTCCTCTTTCGGGCTAAGTCCCTCGCGGAGATTGAACCTTCGGGTCTCATCCTGGATGGCGGATGAGATTTTTCTTAAACCCTTCTCGTCGAGCTTGAGGCCTGTGGCCACTTCAACAATGGTCGAAAGGGCATTCCAATCCCAGTAGATGTCCCGATAAAATCTGCACAGGATCAGGGCGTCGTGGATATTGAAGCGATCTTCAAATTCGAGAAAGAGTTTCGCCTTTCCCTCCATTTGATCCATCGGAATCATCCCGGCCAGTTCCGCTTTGTAGAACGTGGATCTCAAGTGGCAGGCCCCGCGATCCGAGGTGGCACAGGCAAGTCCCATTCCCTTAAGGACTCGTGGATCGTATCCCGCAGGGTCAAGACCCTTCACATGAATGGCGACGTCTTCCATATCCCAGGTTTTGGCAGCAGAGCGGATTCCTTCAGCCAGGACGGCGCCGATCCCTTTTTTCGAGGCGATGTCGTGCAGAAGCTCCGCAATTTTATCCACGTCGCCCCAGGCGATCTTTTCGTTGATCCGGCCAGCCTCCGAAGCCTCGATGGCAAAAGCACAGAGACTCCCCGCGGAGATCGTATCCATGCCCAGGCGATCGCAGAGGTCGTTGAGGTACACGATCTCCTCGATCTCATGAATCATGCAGAGACCACCGAAGGCATAGATCGTTTCATATTCGGGTCCCTCGATCTTGAGACCTTTGTGCCTTCCCTCCTTCACCTCGCTCAAATCTCCACAGGCCACGAAACAGCGGAGACAGGCGGTGGGCTTCACCTGGCAGCGGTCAAGTAGGGCGTCGGCGCTGATCTTCTCCCATCCCTCAAAGGTTCCGAGGTGCCAGTATCTCGCAGGAAATGCCCCAACCGAGTTCGTCAGCGCCACGAGTTGGGGGGTTCCCATTCTTTTGTAATTCTGGACTCCCGGAGTGTCTTTGGCTCGCTCCAAGGTCTCCTTCGCAAACTGGTCCAGGCGATCGGGAGAGGCAACCTCCTTTTTCTTCCCTCCGTGGAAGACGATCGCCTTGATCTTTTTGGAACCCAAGACTGCCCCGACTCCGGTTCTTCCGAGGGATCTCCAATAATCGTTTTCAATGACAGCATACCGGACTTTATTCTCGCCCGCAGGACCAATGACCAGAGCCCCCGCCCCCTTTTGATTGACTCTTTTCAAGACTTCGTCCTCTGTGGCATACGTCTCCTTTCCCCAGAGGTCTGCCGCACTGTGAAAGATCACCTTTTGGTCGGAGACTTCGAGCCAGATGGGTTCCGGGGACGCCCCGTCAATAATGAAGGCATCATACCCGGTTCGGCTCATCGGTTCTGCAACCCTGCCTCCGGAATATGATTCAGAAAAAATCCCCGTCAGAGGCGACTTGGTAAAGACCCCGTGCCTGCAAGAACCATAAATCCGGGTATCGGTGATGGGACCGGTACAGAAAATTAGCCTGTTTTCAGGAGAGAGGGGATCCACCCCCGGAGGATTCTCTCTGATGAGGAGGTGAGTGCCCAATCCCTTGCCCCCCAGGGTGGTTTCAAGAATAGAGTCGGGGAGGGTCTCCTCCCGAAATGTTCTTGTGTTGAGATGGATTCGCAAAATTTTGTTAAAGAAGCCTTTCATCGTGACCTCCTTCAATGAGATGGACGAGCGAAAGAACGACGACCGAACGTAATATTCTCGATTTTAAAATTCTTTTCAAGGGAGGGAATGAAAAAAGATTTCTCGGCCTTGACAAGAATTAAATATTTATTTAAGCTAGGCTTGAACTAAAATAGCATTTAAATCAACCCATTCGACTCCCCGGTCTGAAATCCGGGGTAGGCTCAGGGTTGATACTGAGTGGCGCTTTGCCTTGGTCTAAAAATCTGGGGCTGGCGCCGTCGAACGTGTCAAGAAGCATGCGCCTACTGTCGAGAGAAAAATGAAATCAATCGGCCCGAAGATCCGGGAGATGAGAAAGCACCGCGGAATGACGTTGAAGGAGTTTTCTCAGAAAGTGGGGGTCACGGCTAGTCTGATCAGCCAGATCGAACGGGGGGTGGCGGCCCCTTCGATCAGCTCGCTCAAGAAAATCTCGGACACGCTGGGGATATCGATTGCGCTCTTCTTCAATGAAGAGGGAAGAAAGGCACTGGCCGATGACTTCTCGCCGATCGTCAGGAAGCATGAGCGC
>Ga0335085_10003658_pt1 | contig 26336 bp, 22 predicted proteins | sample Lox_Sample_45_FD_206712 | JGI IMG/M metagenome (GOLD analysis project Ga0335085, IMG submission 206712) | Soil microbial communities from Loxahatchee National Wildlife Refuge, Florida, United States - Lox_Sample_4.5 | ecosystem: Environmental > Terrestrial > Soil > Wetlands | place: USA...
TCATGAAGCCGGTGATGTCCTCCTCCGGGAAGGGCCAGTCCGTCGTCCGGGCCCCCTCGGAACTTCCCCGGGCCTGGACCTACGCGATGTCGTCCGGACGGGCCAAAAGAACCAAGGTCATCCTGGAGTCCTTTATCAAGTTTGATTACGAAATCACGCTGCTCACCGTCCGCGCGGTCAACGGGACCGTCTTCTGCCCGCCGGTGGGCCACGTCCAGACCGACGGCGATTACCGGCAGTCCTGGCAGCCCCATCCGATGGACCCGCGCGTGCTGGCGCGCGCCAAGGAGATCGCATCCGCGGTGACGGAAAATCTCGGCGGGCGTGGAATTTTCGGCGTCGAATTGTTCATACGCGGGGACGAGGTTTTTTTCTCCGAGGTCTCCCCGAGGCCCCACGATACCGGTCTGGTCACCCTGATTTCGCAAGACCTCTCGGAGTTTGCGCTCCATGTCCGCGCCGTCCTCGGTTTTCCCGTTCACGAGCCCGTGATCCGGACCCCCGGCGGCTCCTCCGTCATCCTGGCCGATCGTGAAGTGCTCGCGCCGTCCTACGACATTGCGGGGGCCCTGGCCCTTCCCGGGGTCCAGGTCCGGCTTTTCGGCAAGCCCGATGGCCGCAAGAACCGCCGGCTCGGCGTCGTTCTCGCCCCGGGCCCGGATGCATTCTCGGCCCGCGATCTGGCCGTCAAGGCCGCTTCGACCGTTAAAATCGGTTTTTAGCAGGGTTTTGAACTTCAAAAGCGGTTGTGATATAATGCGAATCTGTTTGTTTGAAGACGGTGATCCCGGCGGTTGCATTGCGGACTCAGCGCCTGTAGCTCAGCGGATAGAGTATCGGCCTCCGAAGCCGAGGGTCGTGGGTTCAAATCCCGCCAGGCGCGTAGAATTTTTGCAGAGCAAAAATTCAGAGCGATGGAGCCATAGACAATGGAACATTGGATATGGCTCCATTGCGGTCCATTTTCCATTGTTCTATTGCTCATAAAGTATTTCGTGGGCCGTTAGCTCAGTTGGTAGAGCAGCTGACTCTTAATCAGCGGGTCGTAGGTTCGATCCCTACACGGCCCACCAGATATTACGACGGTTTAAAAAGAGCTGGAGTTTAACTTCCGAGACTGTCGAAAAAGTTCCGGCGGCCCCCTCCGGGGACTTCCAGCATTATAATTTCTGGAGGTTGGTCGCAAGGCCGAAGGGACCGAGGAGACCGCGCAGGGGCGTACGGCCGTACGCCCCTACAGATAGCACGTGAGGATCTCCGAGGGCCCGAGAAACCGCACCGCGCTGCGACAGCGGCGCGGAATATAATCTGTGCCGAAGGCACCTCTTCTCGGTTCGCCGTCTTCGGCAACGCAGCCGATGGGGTTTTGCAGAAGTCGAAAATAGGCTGCCTGGTGGAATGGCAGACACGCTGGCCTTAGAAGCCAGTGCCGCAAGGCGTCCGAGTTCAAATCTCGGGGCAGCCACCAATGGCAGAGGGCAGGCAAGATTGCAAAGATAAGAGGAGGTGGGCTGCTCAAAAAGCTTCAGATGTCCCCGGGGGGACTTCCAGTATTTTATATTCTGGAGGTGGGTCGCAAGGCCGCAGCCGATGGACTTTTTCAGCAGCCTCACAAAAAATGAAAGTTGCCGTCGAAGAAATCAGCACCGTTAAAAAATCGCTCAAGATCGAGGTGCCCGAGGAGGTCGTCGCCCGGGAGTTGGAGGCCGCCTACACCGATTTGAACCACCGCGTCCGGATACCCGGCTTCCGGCCCGGGAAGGCGCCGCGGTCGTTGTTGGAGCAGCGCTTCAAGGGCACCATCGAAGAGGACGTGATCCGCAAGCTGGTGCCGGACTATTATCGACGGGCCATCCAGGAAACCGGCCTTCATCCCGTGGAACTCCCGGCCATCGAAAAGGTGGAGCTGAAGAAAAACGCGCCCCTCTTGTTCACGGCGATGGTCGAGATCACGCCGCCGATCGAGTTGAAGGGCTACACGGGTTTGAAGGTTCAGCGCCCGAAGATGGAGGTGACGAATCTCGATGTGGACAAGGGCCTGGAGGCCCTTCAGGAGCAACACGCCCAACTGGTCGCCTGCCCCGAGGATCATCGGATCGCCGAAAAGGATTTCGTGCTGCTCGACTTCCGGGGCTCGATGGACGGCCGCCCCCTGGAGGGAGGGTCCCGCGAGAACCAACTGGTCCAGATCGGGTCCGATACCTTGATCCCGGGATTTGAGGAGCAGTTGATCCACCATCAACGCGGCGATCGCGTCAAGGTTCAGACGGCCTTCCCGAAGGATTATCCGAAAGCCGAGCTGGCCGGCCGGGCGGTGGAGTTTGACGTCACGGTTCGCGAGGTCAAACAGAAAGTGCTTCCGCCGCTCGATGATGAACTGGCCAGGGACGCCGGGAATTTCGCGTCGCTCGATCAGCTCAGGGCGAAACTGAAGGAGGACCTGACGGCTCGGACCCGCTTGGAACAGGACCGGGCCGTCCGGACGGCGCTCCTCAAACAATTGAACGAGGCCCATCCGTTTGAGGTCCCCCCCTCCCTGGTCGAGCAGGAGGTCCAGGAATCCCTGGCCCGACTGCAGCAGCGCCTTCCGAAAGGCGTGACCCTGGAGCAGGCCCGGATCGATCCGCAGGCCGTCCGAAAAGAAATCGAGCCGGCCGCGCGGTCCAAGGTGAAGGGCCGCCTGATCCTCATGGCGATCGCGGAACGGGAGAAGTTGAACGTCACCCCGGAAGAGGTCGATTCCGCCCTGTCGCGGACCGCGCAGGAGCTGAAATTGAGCCCCGAGGACGTCCGCCGCCTCATCGTCTCGCAGGAGGGCAGCCTCGATGTGTTCAAGGCGCGGCTGCTCGAGGACAAGGCGATGGACTGGGTGGTTTCCAAGGCCGTGATTGAATCCGCGTAGCGGGACAATGAAATGAATAATGGTTTCTTTCCAGCGAGGGAAGCTCGCGAGAGGGGGAGGCTCCATTCCGCCTCAGGCGCTTGGAGGGGGCGACGTAAGCCCCTACAAAAAACAGAAAAGGAGTCTTGAAATGCTGGTTCCGATCGTCATCGAACAAACCAACCGCGGCGAGCGGGCGTACGACATCTACTCGCGTCTTCTGAAAGACCGCATTATCTTTATCGGGGCGCCGATCGACGATGTCTTTTCCAATTTGATCATCGCCCAGCTGCTGTTCCTGGACGCGGAGGATCCCGGGAAGGACATCAATCTCTATATCAACAGTCCGGGGGGCATGGTGACCGCCGGCCTCGCGATCTACGACACGATGCAGTACATCAAGTCGGATGTCTCCACCACCTGCATCGGCCAGGCCTCGAGCATGGGCGCGCTCCTTCTGACGGCCGGAAAGAAGGGCAAGCGCTTCGTGTTGCCCAATTCGAGGATCATGATCCACCAGCCGATGGGCGGCTTCCAGGGACAGGCCACGGATGTCGACATCCAGGCCCGTGAGATCCTGAAGGTGCGCGAGCGCCTCAACGAGATTCTCGCCCACCACAGCGGCCAGCCCATCGACCGGATCCGTCTGGATACCGAACGGGACTATTTCATGTCCGGGGAGGAGGCCCGGAAATACGGCTTGATCGACGAGGTCATCAGCCGCGCGCCGGACCTGAAAGAAAAGGGAAAATAGGAGATAAATCGGCATGGCCAAATCCGAGAAAAACGACGCCCTGTTGCGATGTTCTTTTTGCGGGAAGAGCCGGGACGAGGTGCAAAAGCTGATCGCCGGCCCCACCGTCTACATCTGCAACGAATGCATCGATCTGTGCAACGACATCATCGCGGAGGAATGGGAGGAGGATCGGGAGGCCGTCTCCTCCAAGCTCCCCAAGCCGAAAGAGATCAAGAAGATCGTGGACCACTACGTGATCGGCCAGGAGCGGGCGAAGAAAATGCTGGCGGTTGCGGTGCATAACCACTACAAACGGGTTTCGGCCGCGCCCGAGGTGGACGACGTGGAGCTGCAAAAAGGCAACATCCTGATGATCGGGCCGACGGGGACCGGCAAGACCCTGCTGGCCCAGACCCTGGCCCGGATCCTGGACGTTCCCTTCACCATCGCGGACGCCACGACGCTGACCGAGGCCGGGTATGTCGGGGAGGATGTCGAAAACATCATTTTAAAGCTCCTCCAGGCGGCGGACTACGACGTCGAACGGGCCGAACGCGGCATCGTGTACATCGATGAGATCGACAAGATCAGCCGGAAGAGCGACAGTCCCTCGATCACGCGCGACGTCTCGGGCGAAGGGGTTCAGCAGGCCCTCCTGAAGCTGATCGAAGGGACCGTGGCCAATGTCCCGCCTCAAGGAGGCCGCAAGCATCCCCATCAGGAATTCATCCAGGTGGACACCTCCCACATCCTGTTTATCTGCGGCGGAGCCTTCGTGGGGCTGGAGGCCCTGATCGAGCAGCGGATCGGACAGAAATCGATGGGTTTCGGGGCGCAGGTCCGGCCCAAAAAAGACCGTCATGTCGGCGACCTTCTGCGGATGGTCCAGCCGGAGGATCTTTTAAAATACGGCCTGATCCCCGAGTTCGTCGGCCGGCTCCCGGTGATCGCGACGCTGGAGGAGCTGGACGAGAAGACCCTGATCCGGGTTCTGACCGAGCCGCGGAACGCGCTGATCAAGCAGTATGAAAAATTGTTCGCCTTTGAGAAAGTGAAGCTCAAGTTCACGGACAACGCCATCGCGGCCATCTCGCAGAAGGCCCACGGGCAGAAGACCGGCGCCCGGGGGCTGCGGGCCATTCTCGAGGAAGTCATGCTGGACCTGATGTACGAGCTGCCCTCCCAGAAAAACGTGAAGGAGGTCATCATCAACGAGGACGTGATCCATCAGACGGGCCAGCCGATCCTCCTGTACGAGAATGACAAAGACGTCAAGACGGCCTAGCCGCCGGCACGGAGCATGCGACCGATCATCGGCATCACGCCGGATTTTAGCGACGGGATACGCAAGAGTCCCCGCTCGCCGGGCGAGCCCACCTATTTTCTAAGGGCGCGGTACGTGGACGCGATCAAGGATCTGGGCGGGATTCCCTTTCTTCTGCCGATCACCCGGGATGCCGAACTTCAGGCCGATCTTCTGAACCGGATCGACGGGTTGCTGATCACCGGCAGCGGTCCGGATCTGGACCCCCGGCTCTACCGCGAGCGTCCGACGGCGCGCTTCAAGATCATGAGCCGGGAGCGGGCCGCTTCCGAGCTGGGTCTGGCCCGGCGAGCCTTGAAGCGCAATCAACCGGTGCTGGGAATCTGCGGCGGGCTTCAACTCCTGAATGTGGCGATGGGCGGCAGTCTGGTTCAGGACATCGCGACCCAGGTCCGCGGGGCCCTGGTCCACCGGCAGGAAACCGCGGCCACCCGGCCCTCGCACCCGGTCAGGATTGTCCGGGGGACGCGCCTTCACCGGATCCTCCGGACCGAGCGCTTGAAGGTCAACAGTTCGCACCACCAAGCCCCGAAAATAGTGGCCAAGGGATGGAGGGTCAACGCCTTCTCGCCCGACGGGGTGATCGAGGGACTGGAAAGTCCGCGGCACCGCTTTGCCGTCGGCGTCCAATGGCATCCGGAGTTTTTATATCGCAGGGACGAGGCCAGCCGCCGGCTGTTTAAATCGTTCTTGCGACAGGCCGCGCGTCACGCCTCCCCCTGAATTATAACGCCGCATCGTTCGTGCCCATCCCTCATCGGTAGCCCGGCTTCACGTCCCGGTCCCTTTGGCTCCATCGCACCGACGGGGCCGTTCCGGAGGCGGGATTTGACAATTGGAAAAAATTTCTTTATTATGAATAGGTTATAACCGTACTGAGATTTGGAGCGGGTCATGAACGATTTTCCTCGAATCAAGCGCCTCCCTCCCTACGTGTTTGCGAGCGTGAACGCGCTCAAACTGGAGGCCCGGCGCAAGGGCGAAGACATCATCGATTTCGGCATGGGCAATCCGGACCAGCCCACCCCGAAGCATATCGTGGACAAGGCGGTCGAGGCGCTCAAAAACCCCCGGAACCATCGCTACTCGGCCTCCCGGGGCATCACGAAGCTGCGGGCGGCGATCGCGGACTGGTACCGTCGTAATTTCCAGGTCGAGATCGATCCGGAGACGGAGGCGATCGTGACGATCGGCTCGAAGGAGGGCATCGCCCACCTGGCCCTGGCCACGCTCGGTCCCGGGGACGCCGTGCTGTGTCCCAGCCCCACCTATCCGATTCATACCTACAGCGTCATCATCGCCGGGGCCGAAGTGCGGAGCGTCCCGCTCCGGGAGGACAATGATTTTTTTGAAGACCTCACCTCGGCCTACCGGAACGCCCTTCCCAGGCCCAAGATGCTGATCGTGAATTTTCCGCACAATCCGACGACGCGCGTCGTGGATGCGGGTTTTTTCAAAAAACTGGCGGACTTCGCGGCGGAGCACCGCCTGATCGTGGTGCATGATCTGGCCTATGCCGATCTGGTGTTCGACGGGTACAAGGCCCCCAGTTTTCTCCAGGTGCCGGGGGCCAAGGCGATCGGGGTCGAATTTTTCACCCTGTCGAAAAGCTATAACATGCCGGGATGGCGGGTGGGGTTCTGCGTCGGAAACCGGGAGATCATCAAGGCCCTGACGCAGATCAAGAGTTATCTGGATTACGGAATATTCCAGCCGCTCCAGATCGCGAGCATCATCGCGTTGAACGGGCCTCAGGACTGTGTCCGGGAGGCGGTCCGGATGTACCGCAGCCGGCGGAACACGCTGGTGGACGGCCTCAACCGGATCGGTTGGAAGGTGGAAAAGCCGCTCGCGACGATGTTCGTCTGGGCCCGGATCCCGGAGCCGTTCCGGGAAATGGGGTCCCTGGAATTCACCAAGATGCTTCTGAGCGAGGCGAAGGTGGCGGTCTCCCCGGGCATCGGGTTCGGAGAATACGGAGACGACCATGTCCGTTTTGCCTTGGTTGAAAACGAACACCGCACGCGCCAGGCCATTCAGGGAATCAAGAAAGTGCTGAAAAAAGCGTGAGGCGTGAGGAGTAAGGAGACCTAAGGGCGAACGGCATTGCGCCCGGAATCTTATGAATCCCAAAAGACAGAAGATCGGCGTAGGCCTCATCGGGTTCGGGACGGTCGGAACCGGGGTGGTCAAGATCCTCACGAAGCGCGCGGAGGAAATCCGCCGTCGACTGGGCGTTCCGCTGGAACTGGTCCGGATCGCAGACCTCGATTGGAAACGGGACCGCGGCGTCGCGGTGAAGCCGGCCCTTCGGTGCTCGAAGGCCGAGGAAGTGATCGACGATCCGGAGGTGGATATCGTCGTCGAATTGGTCGGCGGCTATGAGCCGGCGCGCACGCTCATCCTCAAGGCCTTTGAAAAAGGGAAGTGCGTCGTGACGGCCAACAAGGCCTTGCTGGCCGTTCACGGGGAGGAACTCTATCGCGCGGCGCAGAAGGCCGGGATGGATCTGGGGTTTGAGGCCAGCGTGGGCGGGGGGATTCCGATCATCCGGGCGATGAAGGAGGGCCTGGCCGCCAACCGCATCCTGTCCATTTACGGGATCATCAACGGAACGGCCAACTATATTTTAAGCAAGATGACCGAGGAGAAACGGCCCTTCGCCGAGGTATTGGCCGAGGCCCAGCGTCTCGGATACGCCGAAGCCGACCCCCGCTTCGACGTCGACGGCGTCGATTCCGCCCACAAACTGGCGATCCTGGTGACCCTGGCGTTCGGAACGCCGGTCGATATCAAATCGATCTACACCGAGGGCATTACCGGAGTGACCCCGACCGACATCGAGTACGCCAAGGAGTTCGGTTACCGGATCAAACTGCTCGCGATCGCCAAGGCCAACGACGGCTCCATCGAAGTCCGCGTCCATCCGACCATGGTCCCGGAGGAGTATCTGATCGCGACGGTGAACGGCGTTTACAATGCGATCTATGTCGTGGGCGACGCCGTGGGAAACACGCTCTTCTACGGCCAGGGGGCGGGGGCCATGCCGACCGGAAGCGCCGTCGTGAGCGATTTGATGGAGGCCGGCCGGAATCTGCTGTACGATTCGGTGGGCTGCGTGCCGCCGACCGGCTTCGATCCCGACCGGAGGGAGGTCCTGCGAATCCGTCCGATGGAGGAAATCCGGAGCTTCTATTATCTCCGGTTCATGGCCCTGGACAAGCCGGGGGTGCTTTCGCGGATCTCCGGCATCCTGGGAAAATACAACATCAGTATTTCTTCCATGATCCAAAAAGGCCGGAAAGTCGGCGAGGCCGTTCCGGTCGTGATGATGACCCACAAAGCCGTGGAGCGGGACGTTCGCCAGGCGCTGGCCGAGATCGACCGTTTTCCCGACGTCAGCGACCGAACGGTCTTGATCCGCGTCGAGGGGGAAGAGGAAGCCTGACCATGTGGAACGGGGTGATCGAGGCCTACCGGTCGTTTCTTCCGGTGACGGACCGGACGCCGGTCGTAACGCTGCTCGAGGGCAACACGCCCCTGATCCGGGCGAAGCATCTGGTGGCGGCGATCCAGCCGGAGGTCGAGCTGTATTTGAAATACGAAGGCGCGAATCCCACGGGATCGTTCAAGGACCGCGGCATGACGCTGGCGATCTCCAAGGCGATCGAAGGGGGGGCCTCGGCCGTGATTTGCGCCTCGACCGGCAACACCTCCGCTTCCGCGGCCGCGTACGGCGCGCGGGCCGGGATCAAGGTCTATGTCCTGATTCCGGAGGGAAAGATCGCGTCGGGCAAGCTGGCCCAGGCGATGATCCATCGTGCGGTCGTGATCCAGGTGGAAGGGAATTTCGACGAGGCCCTGACGATCGTCAAGGAAGTCTCGGAGAAATATCGCCTCACGCTGGTCAACTCGATCAACCCCTACCGCCTGGAAGGCCAGAAGACGGCCGCGTTTGAAGTCTGCGATCAGCTGGGAGGAGCGCCCGCGTTTCATTTTCTTCCCGTCGGCAACGCCGGAAATATCACGGCCTACTGGAAGGGCTACAAAGAATACCGCGGGCAAGGGCGGATCGACTCGCTTCCCCGGATGATGGGATTTCAGGCGGCGGGCGCGGCGCCGATCGTGCTGGGCCATGTGGTCGAGAAACCCCGGACGATCGCCACGGCGATCCGGATCGGGAATCCGGCCAGCTGGAAGAGCGCGGAGGCCGCGGCCGCGGAGTCCCGGGGCGAGATCAACCTGGTGACGGACGAGGAGATCGTGGAGGCCTACCGGATGATCGCCGGGACGGAGGGGGTCTTCTGCGAGCCGGCCTCGGCGGCCTCGGTCGCCGGCGTGATCAAGATGGGCCGGCAGGGGATTTTCAAGAAGGGCGATCGCGTCGTCTGCACGCTCACCGGGCACGGGCTGAAGGACGTGGAGACGGCGATGAACGTATCCCAGAAGCCGATCACGATCAAGGCCCGGCTGGAGGATGTCGTCAAGGTATTGGGGTATTAAAATGGCATTGATCGTTCAAAAATTCGGCGGGACGTCCGTCGGCAATGTCGAGCGCATTCAAAACGTGGCGGAGCGCGTGGCCAAGGTCAAGGCGGGCGGAAACGACGTGGTCGTGGTGGTCTCGGCGATGGCCGGCGAGACGGACCGCCTGCTGAAGCTCGCCAGCCAGGTCTCTTCCAGCCCCCAAGAACGGGAGGTGGACCTTCTGCTTTCTTCCGGCGAGCGGGTGACCAGCGCGCTGCTGGCGCTGGCGCTCCAGGAAAAGGGGTTCAAGGCGCAGGCCTTCACCGGCCGTCAGGTCGGAATCATCACGGACAGCACGCACACGAAGGCCAAGATCGAACGGATCGTGGCGGACCGCGTGCGGGAGGCGATCGGCGATGGGATCATTCCGGTCATCGCCGGTTTCCAAGGCATCAACCAGAAGTCGGATGTGACCACCCTGGGGCGGGGCGGCTCGGATCTGACGGCCGTCGCGCTGGCCGCGGCCCTGAAGGCCGAGCGCTGCGACATCTACACCGACGTCGACGGCGTCTACACGACCGATCCTCATGTCGTGCCGGAGGCCCGCCGGCTTAATAAAATCTCGTATGAAGAGATGCTGGAGATGGCCAGTCTGGGCGCCAAAGTGCTCCAGGCCCGTTCGGTCGAGTTTGCGGCCAAGTATCAGGTGGCGGTGCGTGTGCTGTCCAGTTTCAACGACGGGGAGGGGACGCTGGTGACCAAGGAGGACCGGGATATGGAACGGGTGGTGGTGTCGGGCGTGACCTACGACAAGAACCAGGCCAAGATCACGATCACAGGGGTGCCCGATCAGCCCGGGATCGCCGCGCGGCTGTTCGGCGTCATCGCCGGGGCGGGGGTCATCGTGGACATGATCCTTCAGAACGTCAGCCAGGAAGGCCTGACCGATATCTCCTTCACCGTCCCGAAGGGGGACGCCCGAAAGGCCGTCGAGATCGCGCGCCAGATCGCCCGGGAGATCGGCGCCCGGGATGTGCAGATGAAAGAGGACATTGCGAAGGTGTCGATCGTGGGCGTCGGGATGCGGACCCATTCCGGCGTGGCGGCCCAGATGTTCGCCGCCTTGTCGAAGGAAGGGATCAACATCATGATGATCTCGACCAGCGAGATCAAGATCTCCTGCGTCATCGACGCCAAATATACCGAATTGGCCGTCCGGGCCTTACATGATGCGTTTGAACTGGGGAAGTCCTAAATAAGCGAGCGACGGCGAGCGCAGGGAAGGGGGAGGCTCCATCCGGCTTTGCCGGTGGAGGGGGGATGGTCGCTCCCCCTGTAATCGTCGCGTTTGAACTGGGAAAAGGGTGAGGTTCGTCCATGCACTTTGTCGAAATTTACGATACGACGCTCCGGGACGGCGCCCAGTCCGAAGACGTCTCGTTTTCGGTCGAGGATAAACTCCGGATCGCCGAGAAATTGGACGGTCTCGGCCTGCACTACATCGAGGGCGGCTGGCCCGGGTCCAATCCCAAGGACATCGAGTTCTTCAAAAAAGTCCGGCAGCTCCCGCTGAAGAACGCGAAGATCGTCGCCTTCGGGGCGACCCGGAAGGCGGACAACCCGGTGGCCAAGGACCCCAACATTCAGGCCCTCCTGGAATCCGGCACCGATCTGATCACCCTGTTCGGAAAAAGCTGGGATCTGCATGTGACCGACGCCCTGGGCATTTCGCTCAAGAAAAACCTGGAACTGATCGCCGATTCGATCCAGTACCTCCGGGCCAAGCGGAAGAAGGTTTATTACGACGCGGAGCATTTCTTCGACGGATACAAGGCCAACCCGGACTACGCCTTAAAGACGCTGCGGCAGGCCGTGCAGGCCGGGGCGGATTGCATCATCCTGTGCGACACCAACGGAGGAGCGATGCCCCGGGAGGTGAGGGACATCTTCTCGACCGTCATGCAGGAGGTTCGGGTCCCCCTGGGCATTCATGCCCACAACGATTCGGAGATGGCCGTCGCCAACTCCATCATCGCGGTGGAGCTGGGGGCGGTTCAGGTCCAGGGGACGATCAACGGATTCGGGGAGCGGTGCGGGAACGCCAACCTCTGCTCGATCGTCCCCAACCTCAAGCTCAAAATGAAGGTGGACTGCATCTCGGACGAGCAGCTCGGACGCCTCAAGGACGTTTCGCGGTTCGTGACCGAGATCGCCAACCTGTCTCCGGACAAGCACCAGCCCTACGTCGGGGAAAGCGCCTTCGCGCACAAAGGAGGCGTGCACGTTCATGCCGTGCAGAAAAATCCGCTGACCTACGAGCATGTCCGGCCGGAAATCGTGGGAAACCGCCAGCGGGTCCTGATCTCCGACTACGCCGGGCGGAGCGTCCTCGAGGGCAAGGCGAGCGAGTTTCATATCCGCTTGAAGAAACGCAGTCCGAAGTTGACGCATCTGCTGCAGACCCTCAAGGAACTGGAGAGCCAGGGTTTCCAATTCGAGGGGGCCGAAGGGTCCTTCGAACTCCTGATGCGGAAGGCCGAGGGAACGCACCGGCGGTTTTTCGATCTGGTCGGTTTCCGCGTCATCATCGAAAAACGACGGGAGCGGGAGGAGCCGATCTCGGAAGCCACCATCCAGGTGAAGGTGGGCGATCACCTCGAGCATACCGCGGCCGTCGGCAACGGACCGGTGAACGCGCTGGACCATGCGCTGCGAAAGGCGCTGGAGAAGTTTTATCCGCAGCTCAAGGAAATGAAACTTCTCGATTACAAGGTGAGGGTGCTGGCGGCCAACAAGGGAACGGCGGCGCGCGTCCGCGTCCTCATCGAGTCGGGGGATCGGACCCGAAAATGGGGCACGGTCGGCGTCTCGGAAAATATCATCGAGGCAAGCTGGCAGGCGCTGGTCGACAGCATCGAATACAAACTTTTACAGGATCGAAAAAAGAAACGGTAAATAAAGCCGGTTCGCGGCTTTGCCGCGAGAGGCGCGGGGGGTGGGGGCATCGGAGGACGTTTTAAGAATCATCCGCACGGGCCCCCACGTACAATAGAAGGAAACGATAGATGATATGCCGTGAGCTCATGGCCGCCCGCGCGCGGGATCGGAGCCCTCTTCAAAGCGCCCTCTTTCTCGGGCTCGTCCTCGGAGCCGCTTCGGGAGGGGTCACGGGCTGCCGCTACGCCGCCGACCCGCCCCGGGACCAGCCGCCCGGACCGGAGGCCGCGGCGACGAGCGTGTATCATCCGGCGGGAGACCGGCCGGCGATTCCGGCGGTGGGAGAGTTGATTCCGCGCCATCGCTTTGCCCAGATCGCAAAATCGGTGGCGCCGGCAGTGGTTCACCTGAAAACCGTCCAGGAGCTCCGTGAAGAAGGCTCCCTGTTTCATCGAAGTCCCGGCCGGGCCTTTCTAAGGCATTTCTTCAAAAACCTCCTGGGGCTCTCCAGGGAAGTGGTCCTCAAGCAGGAGGGCGTGGGCTCCGGTTTTATCGTCGATCCGGCCGGATATGTCCTGACGAATTTTCACGTGGTCAAGCACGCTGTTGAAATCCGCGCCGTGCTGTCGGATGAGCGCGAGATGCCCGCCCGCGTGGTCGGCCAGGACGCGCGCGTGGACCTGGCCCTGTTGCGGCTTGAGGGCGAAGGTCCGTTTCCGGCGGCCGTCCTGGGGGATTCCGCCCGCCTGGAGTCCGGGGAGTGGGCGATGGCGGCGGGCAGCCCCTTGGGTCTGGCCCAGACGTTCACGGTCGGCGTCATCAGCGCCACCGGCCGGTCGCATCTCGGGATCACCTCCCGCGAAAATTTTATTCAGACCGATGCCTCGATCAATTACGGCAACAGCGGCGGGCCTCTCCTGAACATCAACGCCGAGGTCGTCGGAATCAATACGGCGATCATGCCCACGGGGCACGGGATCGGTTTTGCCATTCCGATCAACATGGCCCGTGAGTTCATCGGGGAGGTGCTGAAAAGTCCCCCGGTGCAAAGGGCCTGGCTCGGGATCGAGGCGAGGATGCCCGTGCCGGGGCGCGGCGATCGCGACGGGGTCGTCCTGCAATCGGTCCAGTGGCCCAGCCCGGCCTGGCGGTCGGGACTTCGAGCGGCCGATCGTATCATCCGGCTGGACGATCGGGAGCTAGGAGATGTCGCGCAGCTTCAGCGGTCGATCGTCAAAGGGGGAATCGGGATCGAGAGACGCCTGACCGTTGAGCGGGGCGGTGTCATCAAGGAGATTCGAGTTCGACCCGAGGAATGGCCGATGCGTATTTTCCCTTGACATTCTCTCTAACCTGTTGTATTTTATGTCCAATTTTTTAATCGAGGAATGATTCCCGAATTTGGCCGATCGAGTGGCCACCGAACGTCGTCGTAAACACCGGTCTTGAGGTCCTAGAAAAGGAGGCGAGGGATGAGAAAAGCCGACATTGCCAATGAGGTTTACGAGCGGGTCGGGATTTCGAAGAAAGAGGCGGCCGAGATCATCGAAACCGTTTTGAACACGATCAAGAGCGTGCTTCAAAAAGGAGAAGCGGTCAAGATCGCCGGTTTTGGGAACTTCGTCGTCCGAAGCAAGCGGGCGCGAAAAGGGCGGAACCCCAAAACGGGTCAGGAGATCGGAATTACCCCCCGGCGCGTGGTGACGTTCCGTCCCAGCCAGGTGTTCAAGAAATTTGTTAACAAGACATAGGTGGTCCTTGAAAAAGAAAACCAGCCTCGCGGCGGGGGCGCTGGGTCAACCCGAGAAGAGCCTGGACCCGGACTCACGGCCGGATTCGAATGGTCACGAGCGATTATTTTATAAGATCAGCGAAGTGAGCGACATCACCGGCCTGGAAGCCTACGTTCTCCGCTATTGGGAAAGCGAGTTTCCGATCCTCCGTCCCCAGAAAAGCCGGGGCGGGCAGCGCATTTACCAGAAAAAAGACATCGAAGCGATTCTGAAGATCAAACAGATGCTCTATGAAAAGGGATTTACCATCGCCGGAGCGCGGAAAGTGCTGGCGGCGAGGAACGGTGAACCTTCCGAAACCGCGGCCCGGCCGCTGTCCAAGGAATTTGTCTACCGCCTCCGGGGCGAGTTGGCCGAAATCCTGAGGATTCTTTCTTCACACGACAAACACCGTGTTTGATCCCGTTTTTTTATAAAAACACCCCGATTCCTGTCGGCTTGATCTTGGCGCACATTTGAAAACAAACACGGGGCGTGGCGCAGCCTGGTAGCGTACTCGCTTGGGGTGCGAGTGGTCGGCGGTTCAAATCCGCCCGCCCCGAAAAATTTGCACGGCAAATTTTTGGAGCAATGGAGCAATGGACATTGGAGAATGGACAGGGCTTCCATTGCGGTCTATTTTCCACTGATCCATTGTTCTTCCAAACCCCATGCTCATTCTTGTCACCAATGACGACGGCATCCAGTCGCCGGGGATCCGGGCCTTGGCGAAGGCGATGAAGCGGTTGGGGGAGGTCTATGTCGTGGCGCCGGATCGCGAGCGAACCGCGGCCGGGCACTCCCTCACCTTGCACAAACCCCTCCGGATCGAGCCCCTGGGCCGCCGCGCGTTCAGCGTCAGCGGGACCCCCACGGATTGCGTGAACCTGGCGGTCAATGAAATCCTCCCGCGCCGGCCCGACCTCGTGGTTTCCGGCATCAACCGGGGCGGAAATCTCGGGGACGACGTGACCTATTCTGGAACGGTATCGGCCGCCATGGAAGGGACGCTGGTGGGGATCCCGTCCATCGCCCTCTCGCAACTGGGAGAGGCGCATTTCCATTTTGAAACGTCGGCGCGGTTTGCGACGCGCCTCGTCCGCCAGGTGTATCGCTTCGGTCTTCCCCCGGACACCCTCTTGAATGTCAACGTCCCCGATCTGCCTCCTCCGGCGGTCAAAGGGGTGCGCGTGACCTGTTTGGGCAAGCGAATTTTTGATTCCAATAACATCATCAAGAAAGAAGATCCGCGGGGCAAGACCTATTACTGGATCGCCGGAAACCGGGTCTCCTGGGAGGAACGCAAGGACACGGATCAGGAGGCGGTGGAAAGCGGCCGGATCTCGGTGACGCCCGTTCATCTGGATCTGACCAATTATACCGCCCTGGCGGCCTTGCGGGAATGGGAGAAACGGTTGACGCCGTTTCGCCGGCGGACGCGTCCCTCCCGCCGTCCCTGACGCCCCGCGCCGGTCCATTCCAATCCGGAATCCGTTTTATGATGATCGACGACGAACGCGCACGGCTGAGGATGGTGGATGAGCAGCTCACCGCCCGGGGCATCCGGGACCGGCGGGTCCTGTCGGCGATGGGGCGGGTGCCTCGCCACCGCTTTGTGGAGGAGGCCCTTCGGGACCGAGCCTACGGCGACCATGCCCTTCCCATCGGCGAACAACAGACCATTTCGCAGCCCTACATGGTGGCCTTGATGACCGAGACCCTCGCGCTGAAGGGCTCCGAGCGGGTTCTCGAGATCGGAACGGGGTCGGGGTACCAAACCGCGGTCCTGGCCGAGCTGGCCGCGCAGGTTTATTCGATCGAACGGATCGATGCCCTGGCGTTGAAGGCGCGCCGGCTGCTCGCCGCGCTCGGCTACCGGAACGTGACGATCAAGGTGTTCGACGGAACCTACGGCTGGAAGGAGGAGTCGCCGTTCGATGCCATCCTGGTGACGGCCGGCTCGCCGGAGATCCCCCTGCCGCTGACCGAGCAACTCGGGGAGGGAGGGTGCATGGTGATCCCGGTGGGGGATCGAACGAACCAGGTTTTAAAGAAGGTGAAGAAGACCTCCGCCGGCCTCGAGGTCACGGCGCTGAAGGGATGCGTCTTTGTGCCGCTCATCGGCGGTCACGGGTGGCTGGACTAAAACGGGTGATGAACGGATGCTGAATATCGCGAATACCATGACCGGAAGGAAGGAGCCGTTCCGCCCGGGGCGGGGCCGGAACGTCGGGATGTACGTCTGCGGCGTGACGGTGTACGATCGCTGCCACCTGGGCCACGCCCGCTCGGCCGTCGTTTTCGATCTGATCCGGCGCTATCTCGAATACAAAAAATTCCGGGTCCGCTTCGTCAAGAACTTCACGGATGTGGACGATAAGATCATCCGGCGGGCGGTTCAGGAAGGCCGGTCCTGGACCGAGGTGGCCGAGACCTATATCGGGGCCTATCGGGAGGACATGGGGCGTCTTGGAGTGCGACCGGCGGACCGGGAGCCGAAGGCGACCGAATTTATCCCGGAAATGATCCGCTTGATCAAAAAGCTGATCCGGAAGGGCCACGCCTACTCCGTCGACGGCGACGTCTATTACCGCGTCGAGACGTTTAAAGGTTACGGCAAGCTTTCCAAACGGAAATCCGACGAACTCCTGGCGGGCGCGCGCGTGGAACCGGACGAGCGGAAGGAGAATCCCTTGGACTTCGCCCTCTGGAAAGCGGCCAAGCCGGGGGAGCCGAGCTGGGAGAGCCCGTGGGGTCCCGGCCGTCCGGGGTGGCACATCGAATGCTCGGCGATGTCGATGAAGCTTCTGGGGATCTCTTTCGATATTCACGGCGGCGGGATGGACCTGATCTTCCCCCATCACGAGAACGAGATCGCGCAGTCCGAGGGTGCGACCGGGGAAACCTTGGCGCGCTATTGGGTCCACAACGGCTTCGTGAACGTGAACCGGGAAAAGATGTCCAAGTCGCTCGGGAATTTTTTCACGATCCAGGAGATTTTCGAGAAAGCGGCCTGGCCCGAGGCCGTAACCGCTGAGGTCCTTCGTTACTTTCTTCTCTCGACCCATTATCGAAGCCCGATCGACTTTTCGGACGAGGCGCTCCAATCGGCCAAGGCGGGCCTGGACAATTTCTACACCATGTTCCAGAAACTGGAGGAGCAGACCGAAACGGCGTCCCGGCCGCTCGAGCGGAAACTCGGCGCGGCGCTCAAGGCCTTTCCGAAAAGATTCGAGGCCGCGATGGATGACGACTTCAATTCCGCCATCGCCATCGGCGAGATGCAGCAGCTTCGCGCGGTGGTCAACGCCGTGTTGGCCCGGGGAATCTCCCGGTCTTCGTCTCAAGCCGTCATGAAACTTTTTCGGAAGTACGGCGGCTTGGTGGGCCTCTTTCAGGTTCCCTTAATAAATTGGCGATTCGATGTAAAGGCGGCAGCTATAAGCCATGCCGAAGCGCATGCCTCCGGTACTTCAAGCGCTAAAGCTATTTCCGAGTCACGGGGCTCTGATGAGTTTGAGAAAGAGATCAACCAATTGGTTATTGCTCGAGAAGAAGCACGGAAAAAGAAGAACTGGGCCGAGGCAGATCGGATCCGCGATGAACTGGCAAGGAAGGGAGTGGTCCTTGAGGACCGGCCGGACGGAACGACGCGGGTGAGGCGGTGAAGGAGTCTTCCGGCCCAAAGACCTCCCGTTCGGACCCCCGGGATAAAGCAGACCGCATCTTCGGCATCCATCCGCTGATGGAGGCGCTTCAGGGGGAGCGGAGCGTCGAGCGCATTTATATCGCCAAAGGACGGGGCGGGGGCGCCGTGGAAGATCTGATCCGGCTTGCGCGATCCAAGGGCGTGCCGCTTCATTTTGAGCCCCGCGAAGTCCTCGACCGTATCGTCGGCAGCACCAAACATCAAGGCGTCATGGGTCTGGTCGCGGCCAAGGCGTACGGGACGCTGGATGCGATCCTGGAGCGCGCCTCGAAACAAGGGGAGGCGCCGGCCGTTCTGGTGTTGGACGGCGTGGAGGATCCGCGAAATCTCGGGGCGATCTTACGGACCGCCGACGCGGCCGGATTCCACGGCGTGGTCATTCCGCAGCGCCGGGCGGCCGGGCTGACCGAGACGGTGGCCAAGGCCTCGGCCGGCGCGCTCGAGCATGTCGCCGTGGCCCGCGTCGTCAATCTGACCCAGGCGCTTGAAACCTTGAAGGCGGCGGGGCTGTGGATTTACGGGCTGGACCCCGGCGCGGAGAAAAATTATCTGGAGATCGATTATCGCGGGCCGGTCGCGATCGTCGTCGGCGCGGAGGGGGGAGGCATCAGCCGGCGGGTGCTGTCGGGCTGCGATGAGCGCGTCCGTCTGCCGATGAAGGGCCGGGTGGCCTCGCTGAATGTCTCGGTGGCGGTCGGCGTGATGGCCTACGAAATCCTCCGCCAAAGGACGCCCCGTCCATAAGAGAGGGCCCGTTTGACCGAGCCCTCCCTGCTCCGGCGGCTTTTGTTTGACCCGGCTAAGGCTCGGGCGCTAAATTATGCGAAGGTAAGGCGCGAAAAATTTGCCCGACGTGGGCGGGCCGCGTCCTTCGCCAAGCCGGGGACCCAAACAAAAGCCGAGGTCGCAGTCCGGGCTGAGTCAAACAGGCGCACCAAGAGTCATTGTCGGAATGAGGCCTGAAGCCGGAGGGTGAGAGAGCCGGCCATGCGCTCGAGGACAATTTAAGATCCAAACCACTCTAGGGGATGCAGTAACGGCTGCGTCCCCGGACAGACGTAATCCGAAACAAGACTCGATCTCCCTCGGACGCATATGGGCAGCGAAAGAATCCTTCGGCGAAGGCCTCAAACCCGGCACACGGTCACGTCTGGAAAGGTTCGGTTTAACAGGTAACCTATCAGTTAGAACGACTTCAGCAGTTCCTGTTTCTTCTCGTTATACTCTTCGTCGGTAATCAAGCCCTCTTCCTTGAGCTTGTTCAGCGTTTTGAGCTTGTCTTCCAACGTGAACGGCAGGGGCGCGACCGGGGCCGGCTCGACTTTCGCCGGTTCCGTCGGCGGCGCGGCGGGCTGGGGCGCCGCGGTTTGGGGAGGCGCGTTCAGAAGGGAGGCGTAATCGATGCTGAGCCACCGATTCGGGGAGACCTTTTCCTGACCGCCGGGGGCCTTGGTTTCTTCTACGAGCGACTGGAAGGGGCCGGGGGTGAGGTAGAAATCCTGGTCGTTCGTTCCCGGGAAGGGGTTGCCGCCGGTCGGGATGTCCGGTTGACCCGGCTGGTTGCCCATCCGATACCGCCCCAGGATGATGTTGAGATGTTTGTCTTTGACAAACGCCACCCCGGAAGAGGTGGTCCCTTTATAGACGCTCCGTTGATGGTGGAGGAAGAACACGACCCGTTCGTCGGGTTGCGCGGTCCGGAGCGCGGTCGCGAGCGGCTTCGCCAGGAAGGCGGCTTCCGCCGGAATGAAGGCCGGCTCGGGGGTCGCCTTGGACTTCAGAATAAGCGCGGAGAGCATCCCCGGCGGCTCGACGACCTGTATCGATTCCAGAATCCGCTTCATGTCGGCGTCGCCGATGTCCGCCGGATGGTCGAAATGCAGAGGGATCGGCTGCTTCGACTTGTCCAGCCAGGTTTCCAGGGTGACCGAATTGTAGTTGTCCTCCAGGATCGCCTTGGAAACGGTCCGGCCGGTGGCGCACCCCGCGGCGAAGGCGCACAGGAGGAGAACCCCGATGAAGAATAACGGCTTTCGCATCGCGTTCCTTTCGGAATAATGATGGGCGATATTAAATCACAGTTCCTTCCCGGATGCAATTTTAATTCGAGGGGCCCGGATTGCGGTTGAGTAAGCCCGGGGATTCTGGTATCGTTTAGGATGATGACTCAAAAAGGGGATCGAAAATTTCCGGCGACGATGGCCACGCAGCATCCGGACCATGCCAACGTCCCGTACTGGAAGAAAAACGGCGAGGCCTTCATCAACACCCAGGAGGAGGTCGAGGAATGCATCAGCGCGTTTCGCGACCTCCGTTGCCAGGAGTACATGTGGGATTGGGAGGGAAAGTACGTCGACGAGGCCGTCGTGGACAAGCTCGTCTCGAGCTATTACGACTTCTTCAAACGTCTCCATCTCGGAAGAGACGTCTTCCTGACCTTCCGTCTCCCGAACATCTGGCACGAGAAGGGCTACCGCCTGGCCCGCGCCTACATGGGGATCCTGACCTTCGAGGACCTGACCTCGGATCTGGGCTTCGCCCATCCGCCGGTCTTCGAGGTGATCCTGCCGATGACCGACGAGGCCAAAAAACTGATCCATCTCCAGAGAACCTTCGGGCAGGTGGCGCAGCTCAAGAACGCGGCGTTCGGCAGCCGGAAAGGCATCGATTACCTCCGGGTCATCCCCTTGATCGAGGGCATTTCGGAGCTGACCGGTTCCCGGAAGATCCTGCACGATTATCTGGAGCTCCATGAAAAAGAGTACGGGACGCGTCCGGACTACCTGAGGCCTTTCATCGCGCGGTCCGACCCGCCCTTAAACGCCGGCCTGGTCCCGGCCGTGGTCGCCGCGAAGATCGCCTTATCGGAATATTACAAGTTCGAGGAAGAGTCGGGCGTTCCGGTCTCTCCGATCATCGGCGTGGGGTCGCTGCCGTTTCGCGGCGGGCTGGCCCCCGACCGGGTGAAGGATTTCCTGGCCGAGTACCCCGGGGTCCGCACGGTCACGATCCAGTCGGCCTACCGCTACGACTATCCCCTCGACGAGGTGAAGCGGTCGCTCCAATTTCTCAACCGCCATCTGGCGAAGGGCCGTCCCCGGATCTATTCGCCCGAAGAAATCCGGGAAGGGGAGGTCCTCAGCGGAATCTTCGCGAAACATTACCAGCAGACGGTCGAGGGCCTGGCCGGAATGGTCAACAAGTTTTCGAAGATCATCCCGCAGCGTCGGGAGCGCATGCTCCATATCGGGCTGTTCGGCTATGCGCGGGGCCTCGGCGGCAAACGCCTCCCTCGCGCGATCGGATTCACGGCGGTGCTCTATTCCCTGGGCATCCCTCCGGAGCTGATCGGAACCGGCCGCGGCTTGCGCGAGGTCCGGGAGAAGGGACTGACGGAGGCCTTGAAAGGATTCTATCATAACCTGGAGAAGGACCTGATCCGGGCCGGCCATTTTCTCAACAAAGAAAACCTGAACTTCCTGGCCCGACGGTCCCCGGCCTGGCGGGGCGTCGAGAAAGACGTGGAGGGGATCGAAAAATTTCTGGGCCGCGAGCTGGGGCCCGAGACGGTCGAGCATTATCTCCACCGAAACCTCGTCTCGAGCGCCTATCTCCTATGGCAGTCCGGCAAGATCCCGTCCGACCGGATCCTGGAAGCCGCGAAGATTCGGCGGAGTATTGGGTAGGAACAAGATCGCCTCTCGAACGAATATGAAAAACGCCTCCGGTTCAAGATTGGATCATCCACGTGTCCTTCTGATCACCCCGCCCTTTACCCAGTTGAACACCCCTTATCCGGCGACGGCTTATCTCACCGGCTTCCTGCAATCAAAGGGCTTCCCGGTTTTCCAGGCCGATCTTTCGATCGAGACCTTCCTCGCTCTTTTTTCCCGGCCCGGGCTGTCCCGCCTCTTCTCGGCGATCCGCGATCGGGAAGAAAATCGATCCTCCTCCGGCGGGGTCCTCACGTGGGGGCTCATGATGGAGGAGCGGTATCTCGACACGATCGATCCGACGATCCGCTTCCTCGAAGGCGCCGACCCTTCCCTGGCGACGCAGATCTGCGGGCGGCGCTTTCTGCCGGAAGGCCCCCGGTTCGCGAATCTAAAAGAGGATGATTGGGCCTTCGGAAGCCTCGGCCAGTCGGATCGGGCCAAGCATATCGCCTCCCTTTATATCGACGACCTGACCGACTTGATCCGGGCGACGGTCGAGCCCCGCTTCGGCCTCAGCCGGTACGCCGAGCGCCTGGCGGCCTCGGCCGCGTCCTTCGATCCGCTCCGCTCGGCGCTGGAGTCCCCGCCGGGGCTGATCGACCGGATGTTGGAGGAGGCGCTCGAGCGTTCCCTGAACGAGACCGTCCCCGACCTGGTCGGGATCACCGTTCCCTTCCCCGGAAATCTCTACGGCGCGCTCCGCGCGGCGGCGTTTATCCGCCGGCACCGTCCCCGGACGAAGATCATCCTCGGCGGCGGCTACGTCAACACCGAGTTGCGGGAGCTGGCCGAGCCCCGGCTTTTCGATTACGTCGACTACGTGACCCTCGACGCGGGCGAGGCCCCCGTTCTCGCGATCCTTGACGCCCTCCGAGCGTCCGATCCGGACCCGCCCCTCTGCCGGACCTTCGTGCGGCGCGGCGGACGGGTCGTCTACCGCGACACGACGCCGGAGCGGATCGTTCCCTTCGCCGAGACCGGAACGCCGACCTATCGCGGCCTCCCGCTCAAGCGGTATGTCTCGATCGTCGAGATGTTGAATCCGATGCATCGGCTCTGGTCGGACGGCCGATGGAACAAATTGACCGTGGCCCACGGCTGCTACTGGAAAAAATGCGCCTTCTGCGACGTGGGGCTTGATTATATCCAACGTTACGAGCCGGCCCCGGCGACCCTTCTGGCCGACCGGATCGAGGCCCTGGTCGAGGAAACGGGGGAAAGCGGGTTTCATTTTGTCGACGAGGCGGCGCCCCCCTCCCGTCTCGCCGATCTGGCGCTGGAGCTCCTCGACCGCGGCCGCGTCATTTCCTGGTGGGGAAATATCCGTTTCGAAGAGAGCTTCACACCCGATCTCTGCCGTCTGCTGGCCGCGTCCGGCTGCATCGCCGTGACCGGCGGTATGGAGGTCGCCGCCGACCGTCTCCTCGCGCTCATGGAGAAGGGGATCGATGTCGCGCGGGTGGCGCGGGTCGCCCGCGCCTTCACAGGGGCCGGGATCATGGTCCATGCCTATCTGATGTACGGCTTCCCGACCGAAACCGTTCGGGAGACGATCGAGAGCCTGGAGCGGGTCCGCCAGCTCTTTGAGGCCGGGATTCTCCATTCGGCCTTCTGGCATCGCTTCACGGCGACACGCCACAGCCCCGTGGGGCTCCGCCCCGGAGCGTACGGAATCACGATCACCGGCCCGGCCCGCGGCCCCTTCGCCAATAACGATCTGACGCACCGCGACCCCGCCGGAAGCGATCCGGAACGGTTGGGGCCCGGCCTCGCGAAGGCGGTTTACAATTATATGCACGGGACCGGACTGGAAGCCGACGTCCGCCGTTTCTTCGACTTCAAGCTCCCCAAGCCGAAGGTTCCGAAGAATTTCATCCGGGCCTCACTTCGGGCTTCTTCATCTTCACGGGATGATCTTGATGGAAGGGTGATCTGGCTGGGAGGGACCCCGTCGGTCAGGCCGCTCCGGTCCGGCAAGGTCTCGCTCCTCCTTCCCGGAAACGAGGAGACCGATGAGATCGAATTAAAAGCCGCTCCGGCCGAATGGCTTCGTTCGCTCATACGGGATTCCAGGCCGCGGGGGCGAAAGGGCGCCCCATATCCCCGCCTGGCCGAGGCGAAGGGGCGTTACCCGGGGTCGGGGGGGAAAGCGTTTGAGACGTTCATCAAAAGCCAAGAGTGGAAGGCCGTCCGCGCGGCCGGACTGCTCCTGATCTGAGATCCTTCCCCGCATCGCGCCGGGGAGAAAGGGATCCGTCCATTGAATCCGACCGAAAGTTCTCCCGGGCTTTTTTTGAAGAGGGCCTGGAAACGATTGAGCCCGATTCCCGGCGGGGCCTGGCTCTTCAGCCGACTGATCGGCTGGCGGGTGCCCTACAGCGGCAGCATCGGAGCGCGGGTCGTCGCGTTAGGTCCGGGTTACGCGCGGGTGACGCTCCGCGACCATCGCCGCGTTCGCAACCATCTCCGTTCCATCCATGCCGTGGCCCTCGTCAACCTCGGCGAGATGACCAGCGGGCTGGCGCTCTACACATCCCTTCCCCCCGATATCCGCGGAATCGTCCTGTCGATCTCGATCGAATATTACAAAAAGGCCCGCGGCCGCTTGACCGCCGAAAGCACGGTGACCCTTCCGCCGATCGGCTCGGGCATCGACCATGACGTTCACGCCGAGATCAAGGACGCGGCGGGGGTCCGCCTGGCGCGAACCACCGTCCGTTGGCGGCTCGGGCCGGCATGACCGGGACTTCGCCAAATCCCCCCTCGCTCGACACCCCCTTGACCCGCCATGCCGGAATCGCGGTTCCGCTGATCTGCGGGGCGATGTACCCCTGCAGCAATCCGGAATTGATCGCGGCGGTCTCCGAAGCCGGCGGGATCGGGATTGTCCAACCGGTCTCGCTGACCTATGTCCACGGACATGACTTCCGGGAGGGTCTCCGGCTGATCAGACGGCTAACCCGGAAACCGATCGGGATGAACGCGCTGATCGAAGAGACCTCGAAGGTATACCGCGATCGGATGGCCCGATGGATCGATATCGCCCTGGAGGAGGGGATCCGGTTTTTCATCACCTCGCTCGGCAAGCCCGACTGGGTCGTCGCAAGGGTCCATTCGGCCGGGGGGATCGTCTACCACGATGTCACGGAGCGCCCGTGGGCCGAGAAGGGGAGGGATGCCGGGGTCGACGGACTGATCGCGGTGAACGATCGGGCCGGTGGGCACGCGGGACCGCTAGGCGCGGAGGCTTTGATGGACACGCTCCGGCCGTTCGGGCTTCCGCTGGTCTGCGCCGGCGGGATCGGGACGGAAAACGACTTCGCGGCGGCGCTGCGCATGGGGTATGCCGGCGTCCAGATGGGAACGCGCTTTATCGCCACGGAGGAATGCCGGGCCAGTGCCGCGTACAAGGCGGCGATCCTTCGGGCCGGGGAGGGGGACATCGTATTGACCGAGCGGGTCACGGGCGTTCCGTTGGCGGTGATCCGAACGCCGTATGTCGAACGACGGGGGCTGAAGGCCGGCCCGGTCGGGCGGTGGATGCTGCGCGGCCGGAAGACCAAGCACCTCATGCGGACAATCTACGCGCTTCGTTCGGTCTTCGAATTGAGGCGGGCTTCATTGGACGAAACCGGAAAGCGGGAATATTGGCAGGCGGGGAAGAGCGTGGCCGGCATCGACCGGATCGAAGCCGCCGGGGCGATCGTCCGGCGCTTCGCCGCGGCCGTTTGAAAGAACGGGACGGCTGTATTATAATCCGGACGGTCCGGCGGGTTTCGCGCCGGAGGCTCAACCCCGGAGAAAAAAGATGACCGACAATGAGAAAATCGGACGCCAATTGAATTTCCATTTTTGGATCCTCGTGCTTTTTGTCCTGTCGGCCATTGCGACGGCTTCGGGCGCGGCGCGGGCGGAGGAATCCAGGGAGGTCAAGGCGGACGAGAAGAAGCTGGGGACCCTCGACCCGGCGACCTTCGTCCCGAAATCGCTTGTTTACAGTTCGGACGGGCGGCACGCCATCTGGCTGATTCGAAGCCAAGATCAATATCAAGTTCTGGTGGACGGAACCCCCGGTCCCCTATTCGACGGGACCTTCCGGCCCCCCGTCTTTCTGAGCCCGGACGGCCGACACGCGGCCTACGTCGTGGAAAATCAAAAAGACCGTCGCCTGTCCGTGATCAGCGACCAAACGGTCGGACCGGCGTTTGAGAGCATTCTTCGGGGGACGCCGGTTTTCAGCCCGGACAGCCGGCACATCGCCTACGCGGGGGAGAATCAGGAAAAGCACCGGGTTTTACTCGACGGAAAACCGGGCCCCGAATACGAGCTGGTCGGCCACCTTTCCTTCAGTCCCGACAGCCGGCGTTTCGTGTACGCCGCCCAAAAGGATAAAAGAAGGTTCGTGGTGGTCGACGGTGTTCCCGGTCCCCCCTACGATGACGTTTATCCCACCGGTTTCAGCCCCGACAGCCGACACGTCGTCTATTACGCGACCCAGGGGAAAAAACAACGGATCATCGTGGACGATCATCCGGGGCCGGAATATGACGGGATCGGCCCGCTTCATTTCAATCCGGCTCAGGGGACCTTGCCTCCTTCCCTCGGCTACATCGGTCTGCTCGGAAAGGATTTGATCGAGGTGACGCAGCCCTTGCCGTGATTCCCTCGGTCATTTTGCGTCCGGCCGGGGGGCGCGGCGGAGCCGTTCCTCCCGATCGGAATCGACCTCCGAAAGTCGGAGGCCGAATCGGGTGAACGTCTCGCGGATTCTCGTCACGCACCGAAGGGCCAGCT